>Ga0209415_10001571_pt1 | contig 43681 bp, 72 predicted proteins | sample PeaSoiSIISIP2007_FD_187696 | JGI IMG/M metagenome (GOLD analysis project Ga0209415, IMG submission 187696) | Peat soil microbial communities from Weissenstadt, Germany - SII-SIP-2007 (SPAdes) (version 2) | ecosystem: Environmental > Terrestrial > Soil > Wetlands > Peat | place: Germany...
TGATGGCCGAAGCCACATCCTGCGCCAGGGCGGCGCCCCCGGTGGCCACGGCCAGGTTGCCCTGGTTGTCGAGCATCAGGTCCCAAGTGCTGGGGTTGAGCTGGAGCGTGTTCATCAGTGTGGGCCTCCAGTGTTGGCGCCGCCGGCCGTGACGCCGGAGTGCACGTGGCTCTCGAGGCTGACGGTGCCTGCTTTGATGTCCCCGGTGGCGGTGAAGCTGCCGTTGAAGGTGCTGGTGGGCGATCCACCGCCCGTGCCGCCCGCGATCGACCCGGCGATCTGCACGTTCTGGTCGAAGGTGGCCATCCCGGTCACCTCCAGGGTGCCGACGATCTTGGTATTGGTGGCGGTGATGGTGCATTGGCCCGGGGTGAGCACGGCGCTGGTGCCCCCGGGCAGCACGATGTTGATGGCCCCCTGGGTCACCTGCACGTAGCTGGTGGGCTGCACGGCCATGTTCCAACCACCGAAATACAACGCGTCGGCGAGGCTGAAGCGCCGGGCGCTGGCGGGGCTGGCGGCGGCACCGGTCGCCTTCACGCTGGACAGGTCCCGGTCGGCGAACATGGCCATGCCGATGTCCCCGACCACCGGGTCGACGATCACCGCGTTGGCGCCGCCCTGGACCCGTAGGTAGGGCACGCCGTAGATGGTGGTGTGGCCCTGGGCCGTGCCGTCGCCGGCCACCTGGTTGACCAGCGGCTGGACATCGACGAACCCGACCAGGAGGCCCGCGCCCGGGTGGACCGCCATCACCTCCACCAGGGTGGCGACGGCCAACTGGCCCAGCTGCTGCTGGATGATGAACGCCAGCTGGTTCTCAGTGTTGTTCCCGCTGCTGGGCGTCTTCTGAGGATAGACCGCTTGATCCGCCATCAGTTGCCCACCCAGGTGGCCGAAACCTTGGATTCCCAGGGGCCGCTCGGGGTCTCGCTGGTCAGGTGGTGCTTGAGCCCGTGCACTCGCCACGTGCCGCAGCAGACCGCGATGGAGGACTGGACCACGACCAGGCCGCCCAGTTTGATACCTGGGTTGTAGAGGGTCGACACCTTCAGGCCTTCCTTGTCGAAGAGCGGATATTTCATCATGCCGGTGGCGGCGGAGATCAGCGGGGCGGTGCCGGCCCGGGCCGTGCCCCTGGGGCAAATGAATAGGGTGTCGTCGTCCACGCCAAACTCGATGTTGGCGGCGGCCGCCACGGCCCCGGCCTGCTGCATCGCCGTGCCCGGCAGGTAGGGGTTGTGCAGCTGGGCCGTCACCCCGTTGTTCTCGAATGCATACCCCATCTGGCTCGCCAGGGTCGACATGATCCCGGCCGCCGGGACGCCGCCCGGGAAGCTCTTCGGCGCCACCGGGGCGATCGCCGGGTAGTAGCCGGCCAGAGCCTCGATGCTGAGATACAGATCCGGGGCGCTCTGGTAGTCGATCCAGGCCCCGGTGATCTCGCCCCCGAAGGCCGTGGCCAGGCCGAACTGGTCCCCGGCCAGCAGCTGCAACTTCGAGTGGTGGACCGCCAGGGCCTTCCCGGCTTTGGCCGGCAGGGTCGTGAGCTTGGCCATGTCGTTCTGGTTCATCCCGTAGATCTTCAGCTTCAGCTTGTTTTTGCTGGGGTGGCCGCCCTTGTCGATCTCGGCGTCCATCTTCAGGCCGGTGAGCTGCACCTGGTTGTTGGTCCCGTCGAAGGTGCCCGACATGAGGGTCAGGTTTGCCTGCAGGATCTTGCTGTTGAACGAGCTGCCTTGGGTCATAGGTTCACTTCTGATAGAGGCTGATGGTGCAGTTCTGGCCGCCGAGGGAGATGTCTAACTGCTGGGCGGGGACCGCCTGCAGGGGCACCTGGACCAGGGGCTGGCCGGGCTGGTAGTAGAGGAGCTGGTAGCGGCCGCCGGGCCCGATGCCGGTGTAGAGCGGGTCCGTGTTGCCCTGGGAGTCGTCGAACGCCAGGTTCCCAACGAACCCCAGGTACGGATAGGAGGCGAGCTGCCGGGTGTTCAGACAGGGCACGCCGGCCCAGAGAGTGACTCCATCGATGGAGAGGTCGCAGTAGAGGTTCATGAGTTTGAATCCGAATCAGCCTGGGCAATGACGCTGGCCATGGTCCGGGAGGGCGGCGCCGCCGGGGTCTGGGTCTGGCCCTTCCCTCCGGTCTGCTTGGAGGCGCTGGTGGGGTTCTTGCACTTCGCCGCGGGCAGGGCCGCGGTTGCGTACGCCGGGGTCACCTCGCGGATCTGCAGCAGCGCCAGGTCCACGACCAGGCCGCTCACACCCCCGTTGTCGGCGGTCTGGTCGTGGCCGTAGCTCTCCAGGGTCACGTTCAGGTAGACCTTCGTGGGGGTGACCACGTTGTACAGGTTGGTGGAGGCCAGTTCCGTGTCCAGGGCCGCCTGGAACGTCGCCACCCGGGCCAGCCCGTTGACCGCCAGCCGGACCTTGTTCTGGAACGGCTCCAGCACCTTGTTGAATCCGGCGAAGGAACCCAGCTCCACCGGGAAGGTGGAGGCCTTCGCCTTGGCGCTCTGTTTCAGGGACAGGACGGAATCCACGTCGAACACCAGGTTCCCACTCAGGTCATAGACGCCCCAGCCGTTCGCCATATCAGAAGCCCCCGTCGAACTGATCAACCAGGGAGGAATGCGACTGGATGGCGCCGGGCAGATCCTGGGCCAGGCCCTGGGCATCCTTCGCCTGGGTATTGATGGTGCCGATGGTGACGTGGGTCTGCCGGGTGCTGTTGGTGGTGGACCGGTTGTTGGAGACGGAGGACGGCCGCAGGGCCATGCCGGCGCTCGCCGTGGGGGCTCCGGCGTAGGCGTGGGTCAGGCCGGTGACAGCCCCCACATCGCCGACGGCCGCCTTGACCGCACCGACCGCCCCCTTCACGTCCCCGTGGAGGATGGCGCTCAGAAAGTGCCCCTCCTGCTTGTAGATGTCGATGATGGCCTTGAGCTTGGACCAGATCCATTCCAGCGGGGCCATGGCCGATTCCTTCAGGCCCCGCCACATCTTGGCGCCGGCCTTCTCGATGTCGAAGAACGCCAGGGCCAGGAAGTAGACAATGTCCAGGCCGATCTCATGGAACCAGTGGCCCACCTCCTTGAAGTGCGTCACCAGGAGGTAGAGTCCGCCGGCAATCACAGCGATCGCACCGATGATGAGGTTGGTGGGGCCAAGGGCCATGACCCACGCCCAGGCAGCGGAGACCCCGGCAGTGATCGCGGCAGAGGAAACGAAGACCAGGGCAGTTCCGATGCCCGTCAGCGCAGCCTTGATGATCTGCGGGTGTTCCTTCGCCCAGGCCGCTGCCGAGGCCAGGGCATGGCCAATGGCGAGCAGCGCCGGCATCAGCACGGCCATCAGTTCCCGCCCTGTGGCGGCGGCGCTGTCCTTGAAATCCAGCATGCTCTGCTCGAGCTTCTCCGCCTGCTCGCCTTGCTCCTTGGAGGCCACGCCGAGGGCCTTCTGGTGCGCCACCAGGTCCGCCATGCCGTCCTTGCCCTGGGTCAACAGCCGGATCGTGCCCTCGTCCAGCCCCAGGCGTTCGCCCAGGCCCTGGGCCTTGGCTTCGCTCATGCCCTGCATCTTCTCGGCCAGCAGTCCCAGGGTCCCGATGGCGTCTTTTCCCTTGAGGGCGACTTCGGAGATCCCCAGGCCGGCGAAGACCTCCAGGGCCATCTTGGACCGGGGCCCATGGATGGCGATCAGTTCCAGCCGGCTGTTCAGCCCCTTCAAGGAGGCGTCGAGGCCTTCGCTGGTGCCGCCCACCCGCTTCACGGCGCCCTGCAGGGCCTCCAGCTCCTCCACGTCGACGTTCAGGGTCTTGGCCAGCCGGCCGGCCCCCACCTCGGCCTCGAGGGTCGACTTGATGAACTCAACCATGCCGGCGGCGGCCGCCATGATCCCGAAGAATTCCAGGGCCGCCTCCCCTACCCCCTTGAAGAACTCCTTCCCTTTCTCGGTCTGCTCTTTGATTTTTTCGTTGGCTTCCTTGGTCTCCTTGATCAGGTTGTCCTTGATCTTCTTGGCGGCCTTCAGCGCAGCAGCCTGGACCTCCTTCGCTGATTCCCGGGCAGCGGCGATCTCCCCGGCGCTCTTGCCCTTGGCGGCCTCGACGGTGGCCTTGTACGTGGCCTTCGCCTTCTTCACCAGTTCCTCGTAGACCTTTTCCGCGTCTTCCGCTCCCTTGTGCATCTCATCGGTTTTTATCCCGAAGGAGACATAGAAAGCATCCAGGATGGTGGCCATTATTCATTCCCCCGCTTGGCTGCGACGCGCTCGTTGTGGTTGTCGACTCGAATGACTTCCAACATGTCGTAGGCATCCTCAAGGCTATAAACGGTTTGCAGTTCGTGGAGGGTGGCGTGCCTGCGCGAAACGATCACGCCTATGAGCGGCGGGACATTCGTGTAATTGGCGCCACCTGGGAGGCCGTCGGAGTCTTGGAGGTCGAGGGCTCGACGGCCGGCGAAAAACCCGTTTGCAGCTTCAGCAACGCACCCCGCAGCTTCAACAGGGTGGGAACTTCCTGGATGTCTCCGGCCTGCTTGTTGAGGGGGCGAGAGAAGTCTGGGTTCCCCACCGGGTCAGGCATGAACCGGATGCACTCCAGCATCTCGTCCAGGAGCGGCTCGACCTTCTTCCAGTCGAGCTGGCCCAGCCCGCCCACCAGGGCGCCAAGGATGGCCGACATAGCCTCCTCGGTCACCAGCGCCATCATGCCGCCGGCGGCCATCTCCGGAGGGATCTTGACCCCGCCCTCGATGAGCGCCAGGAAGGCCCGGATCGCCCACTTCTCGGCCCGAAAAGCATCCATCCGGGTCAGCAGGAAGACTTTGCCCTTGTCCGGGCCCTTGGAATCGACGGTAAACGGTTCGCTGTTCAGCATTACAGCGCCGTCTTCTGGACGAGCTGCCAGGTGATTTCATAGGTCAGCGGATCCAGCAGTTTCTTGCCGTCGGGCATGTCTTTGTAATCGGTCAGGAACCCCTGGTAGCAGCTGTATTCCTGGCCATTCGACGGAAACATGGCGGTCATCGAGGCAGGGATGCTGTCGCCCAGGGAATCCTCAGCGGACGCCCAGTCGTCGAAGACCTGCTGGCTCTCGCTGGAGGCCTCCAGGTGGACCTTCGACACCCGGGGCTGGATCTGCTTGCCCCCGCTGAGGATGCCGTCGACGCCCATCCTGGTGATGTTCGGCTTCCGGCTGGCAAGGTCGAAAATATCGTCGGTCTTGAATCCCTGCAGCTGCACCCCACTGTCGTAGACGCCGGGAATGGTGAGGATCAGGACCACATCGTTGGAGGTGAGAGAACGGGTCACAGGTGCTCCTTACTGGATGTTGATGCTGGCGACATTGAGGGTCTGCAGGCCGAAGGCGCCCGTGTACCAGAACAGGCAGGGCGGCGTGAGCAGCGGCGAGGCCGGCGCGTTGACCTGGAAATACCAGCCGACCGAGTTGAGGGTGCCGGCGATGTTCTGCCCGGCCTGGCTGTTGACCAGGGCCTGCTGGGTGGAGGTCAGGGTCACCCCGGTCTGGATCACCCCGTTCTTGATGGCCTGAGCGAACAGGGTCTTGAGCGCCGCCTTGATGAGCGCGTAGCCGGCGGGGTCGTTGGGCACCGAATTCGCCCCGGTGAACACGTCCATCTCGCACAGCTGGATATTGGCGTTCAGCCAGATCGCATCCACGTAGGCGCCGATCTGCCCGAAGGCGCCGCTGATCTGGCCCGGGTAGAGAATGTTCCACTGGGTGGCAGCGGTGGCGTAGGTGCCCACGTAGTTCCCGCCGTTGGCCACGACGTTCGCCGCGGTCACGGCGTCGGTCACGCTGGGGGTGAGGGCGGCGTTCGGGGTCTTGAACTGGTGGTCGAGCCGGCCATTGCTCACGCCATAGTTCGTGGAGGCGGTGAGAGACAGCTCGAAGGCACACTCCTGGGGGGTGAGGAACCAGCAGGTGCCACCGACGCTGTTCTGGGTCAGCCAGTAGCCAAAGCCCGTGTACGAGGCGTGCGCGCCCCGGGCGGTGGCGTCCGTGGTATACGGCGCGTAATAGAACTGGGTCGGATAGCCCGAGCACCAGGTGGCGAAGGCCTGCTTGTCAGTATCGATCGGCTCGAAGGCGTGGCTGAAGCCGGCCCAGTTCGAGGTCTGGGCCACCAGGGCGGTCATGGCGTCCGCTGGGGTCATGGCGGCGCTGCCCTGGCTGAGGGTGCCCGCGTTGCCCGAGGCCAGGCCCAGCGTGGCGGCGAGGGTGCCGGTGGCGTAGGTCATGGTGCTGGTGGCGCCGGTGGTGCCGGACGTGACCACGAACGCGTTGTAGAGCGAGGACCAGGTCACCGCGGCGGAGCCGGTCAGGCCCAGGGCCGTGGTGAGCAGGGCGGCGGCGTTCGAGAACGAGGTGGCCGCGGCCAGGGTCACGGTGGCGAAGGTCTTGACCACGCCGTCGATGGTGACGCTCAGGGAGCCGCTGGTGATCGCCTGGATCTGGGCCAGGGTCAGGCTGGAGGTCGCACCGACCAGGAACGCCGCGCAGGCGGTGGTGGCGTAGCGGCTGAAGATCAAGGCCTGGGGCGTCTGGGTGCCGATGGTGAACCCGGCGAAATACACCTGGGCCATCTGGTATTCCAGGCAGTTCGAGGTCATGGCGCTGGAGGTCGCCTGGGTGAAGCCCGGGCCGGAGATGGTCACGGTGCCGATGCCGGTCACGCTGGAGTAGGTGCCGATGGCGGTGATCACGCTGCCGGGCGGCACGCCGACGGCCTGGGCGCCCTGGATCTGCTGGCCCACCGCCAGAGCCCCGGAGATGGTCTGGGTGACGGTCAGGGTGTTGCCGCTGCAGGTGGCGGTGAAGTTGCAGCTGTAGTTCCCGAAGTAGGCCAGCACCGAGGCCAGGGTCGGGAACGACATCGGGGTGCCGACCGGCAGGTAGGGATACTGGCTGAGGATGACCCCGTTCAGGGTCTCCTGGGCGCCGCCCCCGGAGACCACGCTGGGCGTGACGGAGATGAGCTGCTTGACGGGGATGGACATGGGCGCCCTCCTAGGGCTTGGTGAGGATGTCGAGGATGGTGGGCTTGGGGACGGTCAGGAACGTCATGGGCGCGGCCATGGCCGGGTTGAACTGCATGTGCAGCAGGACGATCCACCGCTCCTCGTACTGCTCCTCGCCGTTGATGCCGGACAGCTCGACGGGGTCATCGGCCCAGAGCGGGGTGAGCCCGTAGGGCGCCAGGAAGGCCACCGCGAGGGGGGACTGCCACATGGTGGCGATGACGTTGGCCCAGTCGCCGGAGGCGGTGCCGTAGCAGTCGGCCTGGATCTGGAAATCCTTCGGGGTGGTGGTGGTGACCGTGCCGCCGGTCCCGCTGTAGACGACCGTGTTTGCCCCATGCCGCTTCTGGGTCTTGTGCAGCATGTTCACGAACCCGGTCTTGGGCGCGGCCGCCCGGTTCTGCAACTCCTGGACGACGGCGGCGGTGGGCAGGCCCAGGGCATCCATTAGCCAGGCCTTCAGCCCGGTGAAGATCTGGACGGCGGTGATGGAAGGGGTGAAGGTCATCAGGACAGCTGCTGGATGAGGCCGACGGCGGACCAGTCGGGCCAGGATTCGAAGACGGTGGCCACCAGCCAGATGGTGCCATCCGGCAGGGTCAGCAGGTCGCCGCCCTGGCCGGAGGCGCGCACCACGCCGTTCAGGTCGCCCTTCACGTAGGCCTTCCGGGTGACGCCCTGGATGTTCAGGCCGTTCAGGTGCTGGATGTCCTTGCCGGAGAGGCCCTGGACGTTGACCAGGCCGGTGGCGGTGGCATAGGTGGGCACCAGGGAGCCGTCCGCCTGAGGGGTGCTGCCGGTGCTGGTCCGGATGGTGGCCACCACCGACGGGTTTACGGCGCCGGCGCAGTTGGAGGCGAGCCCGTGGAGGTTCATTCCTTCACCGGCCCGGGGAAGCGCTCTCCGTCCACTTCGTAGGCCACGCTGTTGAGCATGACCTTGGTGTTCTGCAGGGTGGCCTGGGCGCCGCCCTTGAATCCCTTCTGGGCGATGGTGACGTCCTTGTCGGGCGGGTCGTTGAAATTGACGATGGCCATCTGCAAGTCCTGGGCGATGGACTCTCCGAGCGACTTCATGACCAGGCCCATGTCGCCGTTGTTGAACCGGTGCAGGGCCTGGAGCCGGCGCGCCCAGTCGGGGGACTTCTCGGCGAGCATCTGGCTAAAGAACGGCCGCGCGACGGTTCGCGCAGCTGGCCCGCCGGCCTTGGGAGCCCGGTGGAGGTGGCCGTACTCGTTCAGGGCGGCCACCTGGGCCACCGGGGTGCCGTCGGGATACGTCGCGCCTTCCAGGAAACCGATGCGCAGCTGCAGGTTCTCGCCCGCCTTGCTCATCATCTCCTGGAGCTTGGCCTTGAAGGCGGCCCCACCGCCCAGTCCCCCGATTTCCATTAGCGCCTCCCCGGTGCGATGTAGCGGAAGCCGCGATACCGCTGGGTGGCGCGCCAGAAGCTGGCGCCGTACTTGGTCTGGTTGAACCAGGCGGCGCTGCCGGTGGGGGCGTCCATCTCCGCGGTGACCTTGACGGTGCCCTCGCTGGCATCAGTGATGCGTCCCACCAGCGCCTGGGATCCGCGCTCGCTGCTCGCGTCGTAGAGCTCAGCGATGTGGGCGGTGATCATGTGCATGAGCAGGCTCTGGGTGTTCGCGTCCCCCACCGGCCCGCTGCCGGTGTTGTTCAGGTACAGCCCGGCCTCGGCGAAGTAGCCGGGCGCCGTGGTCGCCGCGATCCCCGCGAATTCCGGGTAGCGCTGCGACCAGTAGGTCGGGTCGTAGGACGCGATGAATCCCATGAGCTACACCAGGCCTTCCTGGGACGGCAGCTTGTCGAGGGCCTTCTTCATCTCTTCGGCGGGCCCGACACCGCGGCCCGGCTTCTTGGGGTCGATCCCCTCCAGGCCGGTGCGGTTGTCCTTGCGTTCCCGGGCCATGTCGCGGCCGGAGTTCTTGTTGTCCGCCGCGAAGATGTGCTCCTTCTCGACCGGCTCCAGGTTCTGGTGCTCCTTGAACCACTGGTCCCAGAAGTCCTTCGGGATCCGGGTGGCCCCGTGCCCGCAGACCACCGGCACATCGGAGGGCTGCTTATTGATGGGGCCGTTGATGCGGATGGTGTGGTCGACGCCGTCAGCGGCCTTCACCGTGAGGTGAAATCCGTTCGGGATCTTGCAGTAGACGATGACAGTTTCGGCCATGGATCACACTCCGAGCATCTGCTGGACGCCGGTGGGCTGGTAGAAGATCGCCCCCCAGGTCCCGCCGGACTTCTTCTGTTTGAAGGACGAAGAGTCGCGAACCACCGCGTGGGCGCGCATCTTCAGGTTGAAGGCGGTGGTGACCACGTCGTCGCCGTTCAGCTCGTCGGCGAACAACTGCACCAGGTTCCCGGAGGCGGTCGCGTACTGCACGGCCGTCTCCACGTGGAGCTTGGGGAAGTTCTTCTTGATCATGTCCATGACGGACACGTTGTACTGGGTGACCTTGGTGAGGTTGACCTCGCTCCCCGGGCTCATCGCGAGGGTCATCGGAGTGGCCATGTTCACCATGCCGTCGGTCGCCTGGATGAGCTGCTGGACCAAGTAGACGATGTCGGCGTAGATGCCGAGGGCGTCTTTCTGGACCCACAGGTAGACCGGCACGCCGTTGATGATTTCCGCGAGGGGGGCCACCGCGGCCGGCAGGTTGGGGTCGTTGAGCAGACCGAAGTTCTGGAGACCGGCAAAGCCGTAGAAGTAGCTGTAGTTCTGGAACTCGGCCATCACCTTGGCGGACGCAAGGTTCTTGCGGTTCGCGGCGTCGATTTTGGCCAGGCCAGCGCGCTCCAACTCCAGCTCGCCCCATTCGGTCTGGGTCTGGAAGAGGTAGCTCTGCCGGGGAACCCAGTTGACCTGGAAGTTCGCCTCGCCGGCGGAGGAGTAGTCGTCGTAAGAGGCGACCATGCCGGTGGACTCGATGACCGGGAATTCCCAGATCATCTTGGTCCAGTCGCCTTTCAGTTCTTCGCGGGCGATTTTGGTGGCATTCAGCGGGGCGGTGTAGACCTCGATCATCTTGGGGTCGATGACGGTGGTCAGGAACTGCGGAATGCCGGCGTTGCTGGAGGTGATGGCCAGGGGCTGCGCGGCGTCGTAACCGAACCGGCCGCGCACATCGAGGCCGAATTCACGCTGGGCGGCGTCCATGGCCACGTCCAGGCGCCGGCCCCACTCGGGGCGCTGCTCGACCACGGCATCCGGCAGGACGATGGCGAAGTCCTCCTGGAGCCGGTCGAAAATGAGGTCACGATTGGTTTTCATATGGGGTCGCAGCATGCTAGAACCTCGTTCCGATGATGGCCAGCTCGCCCTCGTTGGCCTGGGTCTGGAAATACCAGGGGGTCTCGATCCAGGCGGAGGCGGTGACGGTGCCGCTGGCGAGCGTTCCGGGGGTGGTGGAGACGGTGTAGGTGCCCACCCCGCCGGTGGTGCCGGTGAGCTGGTTCACGATGTAGGTCCCGGCGGCCAGGCCCGTGGTGCTGTCGGTGAGCAGCTGCCCCGGGGTCAGCACGCCGTTGGTCACGGCGGTGACGGTCATCACGTTGGTGGCGAAGGTGGCGGTGACGGTGGCGCCCCCGACAGAACCGGCCGCAGTGCCGGTCAGCGATTCGGTGTAGACGCCGCCGACGGTGATGGTTTCGGTGCTCTCGGTGGTGACGGCGGCCGATAGCGTGTAGGTGCCCGCTCCGCCCGATCCGGTACCCAGGGCCGAGATGTAGACCGGGGAGGTGATGCCGGTCCCGGCGACGAGCTGGCCCACGGCCAGGATGCCATTGGCGCTGGTCACGGTCATCTGGGTGCCGCTGAGCGACGCCTGGATGGTGAACGTGGGCAGAGCGTTGGGCAGGCTCAGGTTGTAGGTGCCCACCCCGCCGGTGCCGGTGCCCAGGCTGGCGATGCGAGCGTTGATCGGGACACCGATGCCGGCGAGCAGCATGCCCACACCGAGCGAGCCGGAGGCGACACTGGTCACGGTCAGGACGCCGGCCGCGCTGATCCAGCCGGAGAACGCGCAGGTGCTACCGGACGGATAGCTCGGGAACGAGCCGGAGGCGGCCGGAACCACGGAACCGTCGAACAGGTTGGCGAACACCTTGTTGCCGCGCAGCGCGTTGGCGTAGTTCGAGCGGGCGAAGAAGTCGCCCCGGTTGAAGGCGGTGGCGGCGGCGCCCGGGGGGATGTTGATCCCGTTCGGATTCAGCAGGTTGCTGTTGTTGCCCAGCAGGGTGTTCATGATGAAGCCGTCGGGAACGGACGGGACGCCGCCGGGGGCGTAGTTCGTCAGGACCTGGCCGTTGCTGGAGACCCAGGCGAACCGGCCGATATTCAGGCCGTTCACGATGTCAGCGATGAGGGCGGAAGCGAGCTGGTTCCCGCCCACATCACTGAGAACAGCGGCGATGGGGTTGCTCGAAGCCTTCGCGCCTTCGGTTCCGATGGGGGAGCTGATGTTGACAGAAGTCTGGAAACCCATGGCTTACCTCCGGATCCGGTCAGGGTTGAAACGCTTGGCGTAGGCCTCATCGCCCTTGGAGTCCTGGGCCAGCGGGCCCACGGGGGCGGGCTCGTTGTCCAGGTTCGCGGCCAGGCGCTGGAACAGCGGGCCGAAGGCGATGGGCGGCAGGCCTTCGAGGTCCACCTTCATGTGGTCCAGGGCCAGCTTGTAGACGGCCTCGGCGGTGGTCTGGCCGCGCACCCGGCCGATGATGGGCTCGACGTCGTCCTCGGCCTGGCGCACGGCCTGCATGCGCTGCATGGTCGCGTCGGCGGAGATACGGATGGCGGCGTCCATGGCGGGCTTGCCGATGCTGGCGGCCTTGGGATCATTGGGGTCGGGGATCACGGGGGTTCCTTTCTTGGGGGGGAAGCCGTCGGCGGCCGGCGCCGGCGAGAGCTTGTCGAGCAGGGCCGCCACCTGGGACATGACCTCGTCGGGCAGGTTCTGAGCCTGCAGCAGGGCGAGCAGGGCCTTGCCGGCCTCGTCGCCGTCGCTGCTCATGTCGTCGTCATCGCAGGTGGGCGGGACGGGCGGGACGGGCGGTTTCTTGTCGTCGCCCATCTCGGGCTCGTCGCCGGCGCCATCCTCCAGGCTGTCCAGCAGGTCCGTGATGTCGTCGAGGGACGCGTCCTGGGCCAGGCGCGGGGCGAAGGCGGACTTGATGTCCTCGGCCAGCTTGGCCTTCTGGGACTTGTAGCCCTTGGCGGTGATGGTGGCGACCAGGGGCGTGAGGTCGGAGACCTTCAACTTCTGGTCGGCGACGAGGCTGTGCGGGATACGGCCCAGGAGGGCCCCTCGCACGGCGATCGCCCTGGGGGAGAGCTTTTTCTTCATGGGGGATTTCTCCTTGTGGGATTTGGGTTTGGCGTCGGCGACGAGCACGTCGGGACCGGCCCGCCCCTCGTCCACGAGCGCCACGTGGTTTCCGCGCAGCTTGCGCATCACGCCGTCATAGGCGACTCCTTCGTAGGTCCCCGGGGTCATGTCGAGCACCCAGCGGTAGGCGCAGGACAGTTCCACCTGTTCCCGGGTGTCGATCCGCTTGATGGCCGCGGCGTCCCATACGACGAGGCTGTTCTGCAGGTAGGGCTTCACGAACCGGGCTTCGTTCCCGGTGGACCCGACGATGACTTCCTTCAGCTCGGGGTTGATGCCCAGGTCCTCGGCGCTCAGCGGTTCGTGGACGTCCGTGAGCGGGAGGCCGTTGAATGTGGACGCGCCCAGCTCCAGCTCCTTCGGGTCGCGCAGCAGGAAGTACACCCGTTTCGGGTCGACCACCACGCTGGCTTCCTGGGCGATGTCGGCGATTTCGCTGCCGTTGTAAGGGCAGACCATGGCCTTGCTAATGTTCGAGATGGCCACGTGGAGCCATCCGTTCTCGTCGGTGAACCGTTGGCTCTTGTCCAGGGCAAGGATGATTCGCTCATTAGGCTTCATCGCCGTCCTCCTCGCCCAGGCCCGGGATGACGCCCTCGGCGATGCAGCCGCAGTTGATCAGCTCGCCTGGCTGCACGAAGTCGCCGTATTCCTTGTCGTAGCAGCCCACTGCCGTGTCGAAGATCCCGCCGTCATCCCGGGCCATGTCCTCGTGGGAGTCCCGGGGGTTCTTGCTGGCCTGCGTGTGGATCCAGCGCGACTTCACGATGCCCAGGTCCAGCTTACGCACCCGGTTGAACACGGCCGTGGCCTTGTTGTTCTGGTCCCGCGCGATGAGGGCAGCGCGCCGCTTGGTGATCTCGTACCGCTCCTGCAGGTCCTTGGACAGCTGCCCCATGTCGTGGCCGTGCTGAACGCTGCGCAGCACCAGGCCCTCGACGTCGTCCAGGTGCTGGGCGGGGATCGACTTGATGAGGTGCACCTGCTCGTGCCGCACGGCCTGGTAGGCATCGTTCATGGGCCGGGTCGCCTGGAACTTGACACTGAAGCCGGCCTTGCGCAGGGCGGACTGCAGGGCGACGTCCTGGTGCCGCAGGGTGTCATCGGTGAAGTGCTTGGCCAGGGTGTCCGCCCCGTCCTTGAACCGCTTCGTCCACCGCCGACGCAGGGCCGCCACGACCTTGCGCCCGTCACTGGCGGGGCTGGCGTCCTTGGCCAGGAGCGCATGGGGTGGGTTCGCCGCCCAGGCCTTGCTGACGGCTCGCAGAATGTCCTTGTGCATGGCCTCAATCAGGGCGACCAGACGCTTCTGGTAGGCCGCCTTCACGCCCAGGTTCGGGCCGACGGCGGCGACGCGGATGGCCTTCGGGCCCGGGGCGCGGAGCTTCACAGGGCACCCATGGGCTTCTCAAGGCCTTCGGTCTTGGCGAGCAGGGGATCCTTGCCCATGACCAAGGCTGGGTCGGGGTCAGGCAGCTCAGCGTCCACATCCAGGCCTTCGTAGCCGGAGTCGGGATCCTTGGCCAGCTTCGACCGGTTCTCCTGTGCCGAGACGACGCCGGCGGCCTGCAGCTCCACGGCCGCGTCCGCGTCGCTCTTGCGGATGCGGGCGAGCTTCTCCACGTCGGCCTGCCAGAGGGGTTCGAAGTCGAAGGTGATGTCCGGGTCGATGACGCCGAACTTGGAGAGCTGGATGATGCGGATGACCTTCTCCAGCGGCTCCCGGAAGATGGCCTCCTGGCGGTCGTGAATCAGGTCGTAGAAGACCCGGATCTCGCCCTCGCTGCTCGCGTTGAGCCCGGAGGGGGAGATGCCGGTGAGGATGATCAGGGGCAGCTGGCTAACGCTGCAGATGTGCTCCAGCGCCTGGGCCTGGAGCTTGTCGAGGCCGGAGATGGGGGCGTTGAACTGGAAGAACTCCTCAAGGTCTTTGTCCAGCAGCAGCAGGCCGAAATTATCCCTGGCCGCAGCGAAGAACTCGGCCCGGTCCAGGAGGTCCCCGCCATCGGACGACCCGTTGAGGACGTCGCCCATCTTGGTCCGAATGCCAGAGGTGCTGTAACCCTGGATCATGCGGTTGACGTTCTGGCGCGTGGACAGCCAGTTCTCGACCGTCTCCATGATCAGCTGGGACATGGACATGCCGCCGAAGTTGTAGCTCGGCTTGAGCAGGTCCGGGACGGGCTGGCTGTTGAAGGTGAGCAGACGGCTGTCGTGCACCTTCTGCCCGAGCACGAACCAGGACCGGGGCACGTAGAAGTCATCAGCCAGGGGATCCGAGCTGTTGTATTCGAAGGGGCTGGTGTAGAGCGGCTCGACGGCCTTCAGGCCCTGGAAGCTGTCGCGGGGGATCTTGTAGCGGGACTCCAGCAGGGGCGAGGCCAGCTCCTTCTGTGTCCGCCGCGCGTCCTTGATCTTCACGTAGAGCTGGCCGCGACCGAAGAACCCGTCATGGATGGCGGCCTGCCGGAACCAGCCCCGCACCTTGTGCTTCTTCATCTCCTGGTTGATGACCTGGATTTCCGCGTCCTTCTTCTGGTCGGACTCGCTCTTCAGGTGGATCCACTTACGGGTCATTTCGAAGGCCACGCGCTGGGTGGCGTTGCGGTACTCCGCGCGCTGGGTCAGCTCGCTGAGGAACGGGTAGCCCAGGAACCCCAGGCCGGTCTGCGCCTGGTTGAGGTAGGCGAAATTCGAGGCCTGGGCCGCATCCATGGCGAGCCGGGTCTTCTCCGGGACCACGCCCAGGGGCAGCTGCGGCAGGCCCCACGGCATGGCCGGGCGGTCGACCTGGGCGGCGCGCATCCGAGCGAGGAGGCCGGGGTCAATCGTCAAGGTTTGGCCTCCCGCAGGTCGTCGGGGCAGAAGTCGGGCACGATGCAGCCCTTCCCGCGCAGGAAGCCCCGCAGCTCGGAGTAGGCCTTCTCAGTGCTGTTCTGGCGCTTGTCAAGCTTCGCGATCTCCCCGAACGCGACCTCAATCCGGTCCACGACCATGGTCTGCAGCAGCCCCTTGACCTGCTCCATCTGCTGCTCGCGGTCGCGGTCGCGGGCGGTCCGGTCAGCCCGGAGCGTCGCCCACACCGTGATTGCGGATGCCGCAATGGCTGCCAGGATCGTGAGGAGGTTCGCGAGGGTCATAGTTCAGGCCTGGGGAGCGGCGGGGGCGACCCAGCCCTGGACAGGAGCGGTGGGGGCGCCGGTATCCACCTGGGTGGCCGGAGCGTTGTTCACCACCGTAGCGGAGGCGGAAGCAGCCGCGAGGGCGAGGACCCTCTCCAGGGTCTCCATCCGGGTGATCAAGGCCTTGACCGAGTCGGCGGTGGCGTCGGCCACCTTCTTGACCTCGGCGGCCACGGTCTGCTCGACCTGAGCCTTGACCTTCGCATCGTCCTTGGCGAACGCGGCCTTGACCTTGTCCCAATAGGCAGCCGCCTTGGCCTTGATGGTGGGCCAGAAGTGGACCAACAGGGCCACGATGAGGCAGACGGCTGCCCACGCGAAGTGAGTCAGGTGGGAGGTGATGATCTCGGGCATGGGGGCTCCTCAGAAGCGCCAGCCCAGGCGGGCGGAGGCGTCGATGGTTGCGTTTCCGGCTGGAAGCACGCGGCGGACCACGTCCACGCCGGCGCGGATCGGGCCCAGGTCGCGCTCCAGGAACGCGCCCATGGTCTGGCTGGTGCCGTAGACGATGCCCGCGGCCCAGGGCCGGGCCGGGGTGATGGCCGCGCGCAGGGTGCTGGCCTCCTGCTGGAATCCCTGGGCCGCCTGGGTCAGGCTGGTCACGGACGCCTGCATGTCGGCATTCTGGGCCTCCACCACGCCGTTCTCGGTGGTCTGGTCGGTGATCAGCTGGGCCTGGTCCTGTTCCACAGCCGATGCCACAGGCGCAGCAGCAGGGCCAGTGGATCCGGCACCGGCAGGCAGAACAGGCTGGGCGGCCCGGCGAACCTCATCAGCCTGTAGCCGGGTGCGGTCCGCATCCACCTTGGAATGCGCGGCCTGCTTCGCTGGTTCGAGCGTTTGCGCGGCCTGGCCAATGGACACCCCCTTGCTCAAGGCGGCGGTTGCCGTCGCATCGATGGTTGCGGCATGGGCGACGGCAGCGGACGCCCCGTGCCTGCGGGCGGCCCAGCCCATCCACGCCCCGGCGACGAAGACCACGGCGGCAACGAGGATGTATCCCCGGGCGGTCACTGCTGGCCCCCGTCCGGCGCGCCCGGGGTGCGATGGACGTAGCCGGCGAGGCCCGCCACAAACGCACCCAGGCCGAGCAGTGCCGCCTGGGTGCCGCCGTCGATCCCGTGCGCGCTGATCTGCCGGGCCGCAGCCTCAGCGATCCGCAGGAACGCCAGCATCATCGTCCCAGCCGCCAGCAGCACCACCACCTTCTGCGGGCTCTCGGCACAGTCCGTCCGGCTCAGGCGGACCAGGAAGTTGCGGCTCTCCGGGGAGGTCGCAGCCGTAGGGGTTGCAGATGGGGCAGGAGCAGTGCACGGGTCACCCATTGAGCGCCTCCACGAGGGCCGAGAACCTGGGCCAGCCGTTCAAGCCTCCGTTCACGCGGCGCCGGACCAGCTCCCATGCCTTGGCGTTGGCGGCGTCGGCCACGTGGCAGGTCTTGAAGAACCAGGCCAGCACGCGGGCCGCGACGGCAGGCTCCAGGGCCAGGTCCGGGTTGGCGATGAGGTCGAGGCCCAGTGCCCGGCCGGCTGCGGCGTAGTTGATCCTGCCGGTGAGCTGCACGAAGCCGCGGCCCTTGAAGCGTTCGCCGTCGCCGGACTGGCTGTTGCCCAGATCGGCCCGGCCGTCGTAGCGGCTCAGATACGCAGGGCCGCCCAGCTCGGCGATGGGCTCGAAGTGCGGGACCTCGGTGCCGATGGTCGCAGCGGCGGCGATCTCCACCAGGTCGGAGTGGATCCCCAACTCATCGAGGGCCGCCGTGATCAGGGGCCAGTTCGAAACAACGTTCTGGCTTGGTGCCCCACACTTTTCAGCGATCGCGGCGGCAGTGAGCATGTGGACCTCGGAGACCCCAGCCTCACACCCCAGGGACGGACCTGCACGCCACTCCCAACCACTCCCAACCACTCCCAACCACTCCTGCGTACTTAACTCGCCCGGGGGGTGTCCCGCTCGGTCAAGACGTTCTCCAGGTCCTCCAGATCAACCTCGGGCCGCCGGCCCCGGCCGCGCTTCCCGTTCGGGTTGCGAAAGTGCACCTGGGCGATGCCGTCCTCGGGAATCCATTCGTCCAGGAACTGGCGCCGGCCAATGCCGGCCATCTCGGCCGCCGTCTTGGGGTTGATCCAGGTCGTCATCGCATCCTCCCGTCGACGGCATACAGATGCGCCCCGAAGCCGCACCGCGGGCGCTTGTCGGGGATGTGGTTGCCCTGGGCGTCCAGGATCGGCAGCAGGCGGCGGTCGTGGTCCACGGCGGCGGGCAGGGCCGGCGCGCCGCCCGGGCGAGGCTCGGTCTCCCAGGTTTCCAGGTAGCTCTTCATCGGCGCATCCTTCCCAGCAGTCCGGGGTTGATCTTGATGGGCCCAGCAGGGTCGCCGGATAGTTCGGTCAGGGCCCAGACCAGGGCGTCCAGGCGGTCAGGGCTATCGGTGCTGGTGGCGGGGTCCCAGTCGCACAGCTGGTCCTCCAGCACCGGGAAGGCGCCCACGTGGTGCACCCGGTTCTGCTCGTACAGGGCAGAGATAGGCTCGGCCCGGATCGCCTTGCCGCGGCTGGCGTGCACGGCCTTGTAGCTGGCGTTCAGCCCTACCTTCTTGCCCTCGATCTCCACGTGCCGGATGATCGTCTCGATGAGGTCGCCGCCGTTGTTCACCTCGCCGATGATGCGGTCGGCCTTCTGGCGCAGGTAGGCCAGCACCAGCACCCGGGCCCAACCGTCCGGGCTCGCGCTGAGGCTCAGGTCGTCCAGCACGTAGAAGTGCGGCGGGTTCTCGGCGCCCAGGCCGGCCACGACGATACCGGTCTCGTCGCTGTCCGCGTTGCTGGTGACGGCCGGGTCGGCGGCGACCACGATGCGGCGCAGCTCGGGTATCTTGGTGACCCGGTTGACATCGAAGTTGGCACGGTGCCACAGGGCGCCCGGGTTGTCCTCCAGGATCTCGCCCTCCAGTTCCTGGCGGCCCAGGCGGGTCCCGGCGTACTTGTTCACGATGAAGGTGAAGAACTCAGGCGCCAGGTTGGCCTTGTTGTCCAGGCTCCGGCCGTTCGTGATGACCGTGGTCTTCGCGGCCGCGATCTCCCGGATCAGCTTCGTGGGCCGGGGCGTGGTAGTGATCACCCCGCGCGGGTGGTCGCCCAGGCGCAGGCCGAACTGCAGCTGGTCCCAGGCATCAGGGAAGCGCCAGGAGGCCAGCTCGTCCACCCAGGCGCCGTCGTGCTGGGGGCCGCGCAGCAGGTCCGGCTCGTCGGCGCTGTACACGGTCGCCAGGGCCCCATTCGGCCAGGTGATGCGGCGCTTGCTGGGCTCGTACTTTGGCCTTTGCCAGGATGGGCAGATGGCCAGCAGGCCAGACTCGCCCTCGACCATCACGTCCCGGGCATCGGCAGCAGTGCGGGCAACCAGGGCGAACCGCCCGCGCCGGCCAGCCTCGACCTCGCCGCGCACCCATTCGGCACCGGTGCGGGTCTTGCCCCAGCCACGGCCCGCCTTGATCAGCCACCAGACCCAGTCTCCAGCCGGGGCCAGCTGCTCAGGGCGGGACCAGAAGTCCCACCGGTAGCGCAGGGCCGGGCCCAGGCGAGCGAGGAAGGCCTCCTGCTCGGCGGCGGGCAGCTGCAGGAACGCTTCGGCCATCGACGTCATGCCATCCCCAAGCGGCGGCGTAGGTCATCCATGGCGCCATCCAGGTTCGGGCCGGTCTCCTCGTCGGGCTTGAGCGGGTGGCCGGCGGTGACCAGGGACACGCCCACCCGGCTGAGGTTGTGCGAGAGGGAGCCGTAGGTGGCGAGGTTGAGCAGCTCCACCTCCCTGCGCTCCGCCTTGACCTCGGGATCCTCCAGCCGGTCCATGGTCTTGTCGGCCATCTTTGCCAGGCGGTGGGCGGTCCGGGTGTTCAGGGCGGTGACGGCGGCCAGGTTCGCGGCGGTGGTGCGCATGTTCGCGGCGAGGTCGCGCACCGTCAATTGCGCGGATACAGGCAGCGCAGCAACTTCATCCTCAACCGTAGCTAGCCTTTTTGCAGTGGTTTGGATTTTTGCCACGCGCGCAGAAAAGTAAGCTCGCAGGCTCGACTCCGCCATCCCGAATTCCCGGGCGAGAGCGCGGCAGGATTCCCCGGCGGCCATCCTGCGCTGGACGTCGGCCTTCTGGTCCTCGGTGAGCTTCGACTTCCTCCCCATCAGGCCGCCCACCCTGGCGCCACCGCCCGGCTGTCCACGAACCGCACCTGCAGCTCCTGGCCCGCGAACAGCTCCACCTCGTGGACGAAGGTCTGGAACTGCTCGTCGTCCATGTTGGTGGTACTCATGGGGTAGCTGCCGCCGAGGGGGTGATCGAGCCGGGGCGCGAACCGGTCCTTGAACTCCTCGTGCCAGACCTTGGGGGCGTACTGGCGCGTGCCCTCAACCCAGACCTGCTCCGCGATCTGCTTCAGGACCACACCCCAGTAGTAGGCGTTGGCGGCGATGCTGCGCTTGGTCTTCTCGAGGGCGACGACGACGGAGAGCGGCTTGCCGGCGGCGGCCTGCTGCCGGCGGTTGAGCTTCAGGAAGGCGTAGAGGCTGGCGGCATCGGCGTCATCCCGGAGGACGAACACTTCGGGCTTCATCGGGGCACCCGTTGAGACGTGTTCTCGCTGTTTGCGGCGTGGGGCCGGGGGGCCAGCCAGCCGATATACCCGGCGATGACCCTCCGCAGCCCTGGGGCGCGGGGAGGCGGGGGCGCGGGGGGTTCTGGTCTCGGGTTCATCGCCCGGTTGGCCTCCACGAACAGCCAGGCCCGACGGATGGGATCCGGGCGGGAAGAGAAAGAGCCGAAGGGGATGATCGTCTCCTGGCACACCAGGCGCTGCGCGCCGTAGCCGATCGGCTGGGTGCTCTGGAGGAAGAAGCACCTCGTGGGCTGGTGGTGGATGATCGTGAGGGATTCCTGGGCCAGCGTGGGGGAAGTGGAAATCATGAAGTGGCTCCAAGGGGGAGAAGTTGCTGGCTTGCGCGGCCGCCGCCGACCAGCTTCGTTTTGGCGGCGGGAGCCGGGGTGGCCGGGAAGGACTGCAGGCGGAAGGCCATGCGGCGGCGCATCTGGTGTTCCTGCTCGCGGTCAAGGCACACCGGGGAATCACACACCTACCGGGCGCCACAGCGGGTCTGCCCCGGATCGGGTTCAGGGTCCTGGAGGTAGGGTTCCCGCTCCTTGCCCATCTCCTGGTAGGTCCAGAAGGTCTGCCGGCACTGGGGGCAGGTCTTCACCAGGGTCTTCACCAGGTCGTGCCCAGCGATTTCGACGATGGTGCCGTCCGGTTGATCCATCAGGCACCCCGCTTGAGGCGCAGGTCCGGCCCATCAAGGCGGAGTGGCGGCCACGCGTCGATAATCCGGCTCACAACCCGGGCGCCGTAAATAGCCGTCAGCCCCTTGAGATCGAGGTTGGATGTCCAGAACACGGGCCGATTGTTGCGGTAGCGGGAATCCAGGATGGTGCGGAGGATGCCGAGAGCATAGTCGTTTTCGTTGGTGATGCGCTCCTGGCCGATGTCATCGAGGTAGAGCTGCCCACAAATTGTGCATTTCTCGATGAACCGCTCCAGGTCCTGGTGAAACCCCTGGGCCACCCAGCCTTTCAGGATTTCCGCGGTATCGGGCCAGTTGACCCACTTGGCATACGCGTAGGGTATTTTCGCCGTGTCAGGGATAGGGCACTGGGTGACGATGCGGACGACCTGAAACCCGATCCGCTGAGCCATGTGCCAAGTTTTCCCGACTCCGGTTCCGCCGGTGAGCCCAAACCCCTGGGGGGAGTCCTGAACCAGGTGAATGGGTTCACGCTCAATCGCCTGGATCTCACGCAGGGCCAAGCCGATGGTTTCGAGGATAGTAGCGATTCTGGAATTCATCAGGACACCGCATCAAGTTGGGCCAGGAAGGCAGCGTCTGCCTCCGCGGCACGGGAGTTGGTTTTGGGGGCGTAGGTCGAGCTGCTCTTGGGCATATCGGGGGTGAGATAGCCTTGACCCTCAAGCCATTTGGAGAGCTGGGGCATGAAACGCTCTTCGCTGGTTAAGTTGCGCAGGGCTTGGGCCTGGGCCTGGATGCGCTCCTGTGGTGCGCCGGCGACGATGGCAGCGGCGTAGAGCACGGCGGTTGTCTTGGGCGCGGGGTTCTTCGGCTGGCCGCCGAATGTCGCCACGAGCTTCCAGTAGGCCTCCCACATCGGGGTGCCCTTCCCGCCTCTCAGGATTTCCTCCAGGGAATCAGAACTCGCCTTCGGGGTTCTGGCCTTCCGTGGCGTTTTCGCCACGGTAGGTACTTCTTTATCTTCTTGTAAGTTATGGTTGTGGTTAGCTTTTGTTTGGGTTTCCGAAATTAAACCCACTGGGTTTTTAGGCCTACCACCCTTGGAACCATTAACCCTGTTGCGATCAACGATTGAGTGATATTTCTTGATGCTCTCCATTAATCTTTCACTGATTAATCGACCTTGATTTTCGGGGTCATTGGTGAAGAAATCACCGAGGAATCCCCCTAGAATTCGAGCGCGATTTCCATGGATACCCAGGATCTTGGACAGCTCCTTGAGGTCAGCGGGGATGGATCCGTCTAGGCAGCAACGGCACCAGCAGAGCATGAGCAGCCGGAATTCCGCGTCCTCCAGCCGGCACACCTTGGCATCCACCAGAAGATCAGCGGCATACAAGGGGAACCAGGGCGCGCCGGCCATCAGTCCACCCCCCCGGGCCCCGTCGCACGGCAGGGCGGGCGCCAGAGGCCCCGGGAGCGAGCCGCAGCGAAGACGCCGGCCTCCCACTGGGCCATTGCCGCGCGGTAGTCCTCGTCGCTGGCGAACTGGTCCCCGTCGGGAATACCCTGGCATGCCTCGGCAGCAGGGCATCCGTCGCAGGAATAGTCCTGGTCATCCGGGGCGGGGATTCGGTTGAAGGGAATGATGTCGGCGCTCATGCGACTGCCTCAATGTCTTCCAGGAGCACGGTGGTGAACGGGGCCAGGCGACGCTCGATGACCTGCTCCACCACCAAGTCGCAGAACTGGTCCCGGTCATCGATGAGCAGCCCGCGGCGGACCAGGGCGTCCTCCAGCCACTTCACGCCGCCGACGAGGTTGGCGCGGTCGAGCCGGTTCCAGGCATGGCGCACGACGATGAGCCGGCGGCGCCCGGCGGCGCGAGGGATCTTAGGGATGGCGTTCAGGGCGGACTGAACCTTCCAGTCCAGCTGCTGCTTTTCCCGGTGTATATGGCGCCAGTGCCAGCCCTGAATCTCGTTCAGGCTGGGGGTGGGGTCGGGGAGCTTGAAAAACCAGCTCATTCCGTCACCAAAGGGTTGACGGCGCTGAGGAAGGGGGCGACATTATTCATGGATGCAATTCCATTCCGCCCTTTCAGGGCTTGATCGAGCCGGTTACCGCCGGCTCCTTTTGTGTCTGGAGGAACGGCGCCAGGGCCGCGATGCCGCGCCGGACTTCCGCCATGACCCGTCCGGCGGCCGGGTGGTGACTCCCGAGCATTAGGGTGTCGATCTCCTCGAATGCGTGGAGGGCCTGCATGATCGGCGTTGGCATCAAGACGCCTCCTCTCGAAACAGTGGCTGGAGGCCGATGGCCCGGGCCTTGGCTGCGGAAAATTCGTCGATAGCCGCCTGATCTCCCGGGGCCCACATGTCCCGGAGGTCGACCCATTCACCCTCGTCGCCCCGGTCCCGGCACTGCTGGGCCAGTTTGTGCCAGATCAGGAGTCGCTCCAGGAGGTGCTCGGCTGCGCGCTGGTAGGGGGTCAGCATGGTTTGCCTCCCGCGCCGGGATGGGTGATACTGTTCATGGATCGTCTCCTTGCAGACGGTTGGTTTCAGGCCCGTTCCCGCGGGCCTTTTTTCTTGGAGATGAGCGGGTAGACCAGGGCCACCAGGGCGGCGGCGCAGACGACCCAGGAAATGACCTCGGTCCACCACGAGAGGACGGCGAGGCCCAGAAGGCAGCCGGCGGCAAAGCCGATGAGGATGAGAGCGCCGACCCATTTCATGACGCGTGCCTGGCCGTGGCCCGGGTCTCCTGCAGGCGCTCGCGCATGGCGATCAGGAAGTGGTTGAGCTTGTTCAGCTCGCGCTCCAGGTGATCCAGCGCTTCCGGCTCCTGGAAGTGGTCGGCGATCTCCTGGGCCAGCATGGCGTTGAAGACGCCCTCCTCACGCAGGGCCAGCACGAAAAGCTTGGTGACGGTGCGGGGGTCGATCGGCTTGTGCACCGGCGGGCCGGATCGAACGGCCTGGGTCAGGATCTCCAGCAGGGCCTCGGTCTTGAAGGCCTTGTCGACGACCGGGACCAGCCAAGCCGGCACCGCCCGGGTGCCGTTGATGTAGGCGCTGAGCGACGGGGCCGGGATCTTCAGAACGCTTTCGGCGATCCAGTTCTGCTCCCCCTCGGGGATCTGCTCCCGGATTTTGGCCCGCAGCAGGTCATTCAGGATCCCGCTGTAAACCGAAATGGGATTGTCGTTGCAGTCACCTGCCGGGATATTTCGATCCATGGAAGATTCCTCAGAAGGGTTGGTGATCGAGTTCATGAAGATGGACAAGCTGCGGGTGTGGGGCCCGGTGGCGACCCGGGAATGGCTGGCCCGAGAGCGGCCGGTGGGCCGGGTGCCAACGCAGCCCGCGCAGGTGGTGCAGTTCCAGCGGGAGGGCTAAGGGATGGACGACTTTCTGCGGATGTGCGTTCGCCGCGGCCATCGGAGGGAGATCTCCCGCCGGCTGGGCCTGGGCCAGGACGGCCTGCCCAAGGTGGTGGTGCAGCAGTTGGGCCTGTCGGTCAGATTCACGGCCTACAGCGAGGACCGCGTCGCCATGGTGGTGGAGGCGATCCGCTCCGTGCTCCACAACCCGGGCGTGGACTGGAGCCTGTCGTGGGGCCCGCGAACGGAGGCTGAGCAGCCCACCTTGGGCGACCGGGGATCCCGGGTGCGGTAGTGGAGCGGCGGCGGGCATCAGACGGCCTCGGCCAGCGGGACAGACGGTCCCGGGAGGACCGAAGGACCGGGCTGCGTGTCCGGGGTGGGGAGAGGCGCAGGGTTGTCTACTCCTTCAGGGGGGCGTTTGGAGAGGGAGGGCGCGGATTGAGGCCAAAGATCTGGGCGCAGTTCAGAACGAGTGATCAGCCCGAGGAGATCGGCTTCAATGGCGATGGCCAGCCTGGGTCCGGCAGGGACGGCGCCACGCAGAACCGCATGGACGTGGGAGTAGTCGTATCCCAGCCTCTTGGCCAAGGCGGCGATGTTGGAGACGCGTTCACGGAGATCAGACATGTCGGGAGTATGGGATCAAATCCCGCACTCGGCAAGAGGTTTCCAGATAGGAATCAATCCCAGGGTTGGGATTATTCTCGTATGGAGAAAGAGATCAACCCTTACCAGGCGAATTTCAAGCAGGCGGTCAAGGACCTCCGTCTTTCGAGGGGGATTACCCTTCAGGTGGTGGCGAATCTGCTGGAGTTGGACATCAATACCCTTCACGACTACCTGTACAAACCGCATAGTCGGCCGGGCCGGGATCCATTGAAGCTCCTAGCTGGCCTCACGGGACGCCCTATGACAGATTTTGACGACGATCCCGGGGCACCTCCAGAAGGCGCCACCGAAGACTCATCTGAAATGGACCGGTTTATGTTACGCGTGATGGGAAAAGATCTTTCAAAATTGACAGAAAAGCAGAAACGTAATGCGTTAGATCAATGGAACGTTATGATGAGAGGATATGAATCCTCCGAATAACCCGTCATGGTTTGGGCGGAAATACCCGACCTGGAATGATCTTCTGCAATATGCAGAAAAGCTAGGGTGCAAGGTTGGGTATGCAGACATCGGTGAGAACGCGCTGTTTGTGGCCGGGATGGGATCCCAACCTCCAGCCATTATTCTTCCCGCCGAGGATGGGCTATTGGCTTTTTGGCTTTTGGCCCACGAACTGTTTCACCTATCTCACCACACAGGCCCGCGGAGCCAACTCCTCTATTCCAAGGGAGAGACTCAAGCTGATCAATGGGCGGCCCGGGCCCTAATTCCGGAACATCGCATCCGGGCCCACGGCAATGCTAGCCTGGACGCATTCATCGCGGCGCTGAGCGCCCATTACGAGGATCTCCCCCTCATCGACTGCCCGGCGCGTCGCCTCGCGGCCCACATCGCAGGGGTCAGGCTCAAATTACTGGAGGCAGCGTGACGGACGAGAAGAAGAGCAAACGCCTTTCCCTTAAAAGGGTCGGCCTCGGTTGCGGTGGTGCATTTCTGGCTTTCATAATCCTTGGTGTCATCGTCACCCACAGCGGCGGGCAAAAGGGCCCCGAAACGCCCCAGTCGGCTGGCCCAAATCCCAGGCAGGTATTCCAGGATGCCGTGCTAAAGAGGTTCAACGTGGGGTTCGAGAAAAGGAACCCAAAGGGCGTCAGCCTTATTGTTGATCTCAAAGACTTTGAAGATAAGGATATAACCATGACGGTCACCTTTGCCAAGGTCCAGCCGCTCTCCGAGGTAATCATCGACACAGAGGACATAACACGGGCCATCCTGTCCGAGTTGCAAGCCGGGGGGCGGAGGCCAGCAGAGGATGGCATTCGGGTCATGGTCTTTGGCGAGACCCCGACCACGGGCGAAACCGGAACCGCCCGAGTGATCAGGTATGGAGAGGCATACTACGAGCCAAGCGAGGATGCCGTAAAGTTCAAGCAACCATCATTCTGAGCGACTAGCTTTCCTGGTCCATTGGCCCCACTTCGGTGGGGCTTTTGTTTGTCTGAAAATAATTCTTGACGCTATGGTATTCATTCCCATACTAGGGGTATCGAACAGCACCGCACCCCCCCCCAGCAAAGGAACCCGCCACCATGCCCCTCCCCCTCCACTCACCTGCGATTCAAATAACTCAGCAGGGACGTGGCCCGGCGGATGAGCTCGGCGAGCAGCTCCTGGTCTGCCAGGCCAAACCGACTCTCCCGGCAAGAGTCCGCAAGGTCATGTTCGGCCTTGCGGTAGCGCTCCAGATCGCGGCGGAACCTACCCCGGCGGAACGGGGACAGGTAGAACTCAACCTCGTCCATACCGTCTCGAAGGCCGGACATGACGTTGCCGACCGCTGCCCCCTCGATCTGCCGCTCCAGCACCTCGCGGTGGGCGCTGGCGATCGGGTTCCATTCCTTCCGCTTGTCCCGACCAAGGGCGTACCGGTTGCCCAGCCAGAACGTGCCGAGGCTGCACCCCAAGGTGATGCAAGGCCAGGGCCAAGGTGGTGGAGACGTCATGAGTTTCCCTTTGAGCTTTGGTTCTACATTACATGCCCAATTTTCTCATTCCTACTTGGGTATTTCATTAAATCCGAGTTCTAATCCCACCCCCGCGCCACAAAGCAAAGCCCCCTGGACAAGAGAGGGCTAGCAAAAGCGCGCCTCATGCAGGAGGACACATGCAAATCGTACCCTTCAAACCGGCGCCGCGCAAGCCCCGCAATCCCGAGCCCATCGCTCCGATCAGGCGGGCCGCGTGATGTGCCAGGAGCTGCCCTTCCCCTTCACGCTCCTGCCGGCCGTGCCCCGCTGCGCTTGCGGCGAGCCCATGGACCACGAGGACGAGCGCACCGCCGGCAAGTGCTGGGCGTGCCTGGCCGAAGAGGCCGGCTTCTCGATGCCCGCGCCCCGTCCTCTGCTCCCCCGCCTCACCGCCCACCAAATCGACGCCCTGTGCGGCGTCACCCACCGGAGGAAGTCCGCATGAACATCACCCTCGACACCATCGCCAGCAACGCCATCCCCGGCATTACCTGCGGGATCCCCTTCGACGAGTACCTGGAGCTGGAGGGCGACAGCGCCTCCAAGCTCAAGAAGGCCATGCAGTCCCCCCTGGCCTACAAGTGGGCCCTGGACCACCCGGACCACACCAGCACGCCGGCCATGGCCCTGGGCACCGCGGTGCACACCGCCGTCCTGGAGCCGCACCGCATGCGCACCGACTACGTGCTGTGGGACCAGGGCGACAAGCGGGGGAAGGCCTGGACCGAGTTCAAGACGGCCCACGAGGACAAGCAGATCCTGAGCGCCAGCGAGTTCGCCGACGTGAAGGGGATGCGCTCCGCCCTGATCAACCACGCCCCTGCGGCCCGCTACCTGGCCCGGGGCCTGGCCGAGGTCACCATTCAGTGGATCGACCCGGTGACCGGGCGCCAGGTGCACGGCCGCATCGACTGGCTGACCTTCCTGGATGACCGCTTCATCCTGTGCGACCTCAAGACCACGCGGGACAGCTCCAGGCGCCGGTTCCAGAGCGCTGCCTTCGATCTTGGCTATCACCTCCAGTTCAGCCTCTACGCCGACGGGTTCTACACCCTCACCGACATCTACCCCCAGTTCGTCACCCTGGCCGTCGAGTCCAAGGCCCCCTACGAGCCGGCCGTCTACGACGCCAGCGAGGCCTTCCTGGCCCGGGGCCACGAGGACTACCAGCGGATCCAGGCCACTCTGCAGCAGTGCGAGCGCACCGGCATCTGGCCGGCCCGGGCCACCGAGGAGATGGAGCTGGACCTGCCGGCGTGGGCCGGCGGCAACGACGCAGAAGACGACGATCTCTCGGGCCTCGACCTCACCGCATAAGGAGCCTCCATGGCCATCAAGAAGCCGAACACCTACGACCAGATGTATCCCGGGCGCTTCCTCAAGGCCGGGCTCTTCGAGGGCAAGCACGTGACCCTCACCATCAAGGACGTGAACCTCGAGGAGCTGGAGGGCGACGACGGGAAGAAGACCAAGGCGCTCATCGCGTTCAACGAGACCGAGATGCAACTGGTGACCGCGAAGACGAACGGCCTGTGCATCAAGCACATGTTCGGCGACAAGCTCTCCGGCTGGATCGGCAAGCGGGTGACGTTTTTTCCCAGCACCTGGAACGGCGAGCCGGCCATCCGCGTCTGGGGGTCTCCGGACATCCCGGCCGACATGAACGTCTCCATCCAGCTTCCCCGGCGGAAGCCCATCCCGATGGTCATGCACCACGTCGGGCCGGCCGGCCCCGCGGCGCCCGCCGATCCTCCGGCCCAGGCTGCGCCGCCCGCCGCCGCTACCGCCCCCGTCGATGACCTGCCCCTCTGAGGTGCCCCATGGAAGACCTTGAAATCGGAACCGCCCCCATCACCCCGCTGGCCCCCAAGGCCAAGCGGGCCTCCCGCCGGTCCGCCGCGGACCTGGTGCTGGACGGCACCAGCGCCCGGGTGCTGGAGGAGGCCCCCCTGGAAGGCATCATCGAGCCCGAGAAGGTGGCCACCGTCGCGGAGGACAAGCGCCTCGAGGTGTTCTCTACCCCCGGCGGCCTCCGGCCCATCATCGACCTGATCACCACCATGGCCCGGGCCCACAAGCCGGACCTCTCCACCGATGCCGGGCGGAAGATCACCGCCTCCGTCGCCTACCAGGTGGCCCGGTGCAAGACCCGCCTGGATGATGCCGGCAAGGCCCTGGTGGCCGAGCTGAAGGAGCTGCCCACCAGGATCGACGAGAACCGCCGCGCCATGCGCGAGGAGATGGACGCCCTGAAGGACGAGGTGCGCCAGCCGCTGACCGACTGGGAGGCCGGCCAGGCCGCGCAGCAGGCCTTTGTCCGCGACATCCTCGACGCCCCGGGCCGGTTCGCCGCGGCCCCCGCCGCCCAGGTGCTGGCCGAGATCGAGCGCCTGGAGGCCCTGGACCTGGGCGCGGCCCCGGACTTCGCCGAGGACGCCCACCTGGCCCTGGCCGGGGCGCTGGATGCCCTGCACACCCTGCGCAAGAAGCGGGAGCAGGAAGACGCCGACGCCGCCGAGTTGATCCGGCTGCGGGCGGCGGAGGCCGAGGCCAAGCGCCGACAGCTGGCCGACGAGAAGGCCCGCAAGGACACCCAGGACGCCCTCGACAGGGCGGAGCGAGACAAGGCCGCCGCCGAGCAGCGGGCGAAGGATGCCGAGGCCGCTGCGGCCAGGGCAAAGGCCGATGCAGAGGCGGCCGCCGCCAAGGCGAAAGTCGACGCCGAAGCTGCGGCTGCCCGGGCGAAAGCCGATGCGGAAGCCGCCGCCGAGAAGGCCAAGGCCGACGCAGAGGCAGCTGCGGAGCGCGCCGCCCAGGCGGAGCGGGACCGCGCGGCAGCCGCCAAGAAGGCAGATGAGGACAAGGCCGCCGCGGCCGCCGCCAACGTGGAGCACCAGCGCACTTTCAACCGCGAGGCGCTGGCCGACCTGCTGAATGTCCTGGCCGGCGACGAGGCCGCGGGCAAGGCGGTGCTGCTCGCCATCTACAACCGGCAAGTCCGGCACGTGGCGATCAATTATTAGGGAGCAGGCATGGACGCTTTGGCGCGGTTCTGGACCAACGTAAAGAAAATTGATCCCGATGGATGCTGGATCTGGTCGGGTGCAAGGACAAAAGGTGGCTATGGCGAGTTTATGGTCAATGGAAAAATGGTCTATACTCATCGGTTTTCTTTCGAGCTTGTAAATGGCCCAATCCCGGAAGGTATCCTCCTTGACCATGGACCGATTTGCCACAACCGTGCGTGCGTAAATCCCAGCCACCTTCGCCTTGCGACCGATGCCCAGAACAGCTTAAACCATGTGATCCGTAAGGACAGTGAGGTCGGCTTCAAGGGGGTTGGCCGGAATAAAAATTACAACAGGTGGTATGCACGGATAACCATTAATCACAAAACGATCAACCTTGGATCTTTCCCTTCCCCGGAAGAGGCCCACGCTGCTTACTGTCAAGCCGCCAACCGGCTGCATGGACAATTCGCAAATTACGGGGCGGCATCCTAATGGCCGGCGCCCCCTACCCCAAGACCCCCGCCTTCCGCAGCCAAGCGCTGCGGGATCTGGCGGTGGAGGCCCCGCGCTGCATGCGCCGCGCCTGCCGGGCCGTGAACGTGGGCCAGGTGGTCGGCTGTCACCGCGGCGGCCTCGCCCACGGGCGCGGGATGGGCCACAAGACGCATGACCTGGTCGCCTACCTCTGCTTCGACTGCCACAACCTGATCGACCGTCGCACCGGGGACTTGACGCCTGAAGAGGCAGACCGGGAATTCCTCGACGCCTATTACGAATCCAATCTCTGGCTGCTAGAGAGCGGCCACCTGGAGGTCGCATGACCGAACGCATACACCCCGAAGACCTCCGTGCCTTGGTAGCGGCCACGATGTGGGGCGACGACATGAGCCTCCCCGGCTGTCTCAAAATGGCCGACACCCTCCTGACCGAGCTGGCCCGCACCGCCAAGCCGGACGCCCCCCGCCTCCATGCCTGCCACGACTGTCAGCAGGCCGAAGCGGAGGCCCGGGACCGCCTGGCCGAGGCCGGCGAGCACATCCTCGCCAGCGACGCTGCCATCGCGCGGCTCAACGCCGAGCTGGCCCAGGCCCAGGAGGACGTAGAGTCCCTGCGGATCAGCCGGGACGCCTATGCCGAGATGAGAGACAAGGCCCTGGCAGAGAACAGGGAGGGTCACGCCGCCTATGCCCGCCTGAGCGAAGAGAAGGCGACCATTGTTGAGCGCGTGGATAAGATCCGGGCCGAGGCTCGCAAGGATGCTGCCTGGGCCGAGCAGGTGCGGATTATCTCCCTGTTGACCAACGATCTGTTTTCCCCCGTGGCGGCATGTCAGTTCAACCCTGCGGAACAGCCCGAAAAGATGGTTGGGGAAATCCTTACAGCTGCCGAACTTCACGCTGCCCTGAGCACCCCGGTGCAGCCGTGATCGACATCGCACCGCCCCTCACCCGCGCCGAGCGCTGGGCTATCGCCATCATGTGCATCGCCATTTGGGGCGCCGCCTTCCTGCTGGTCGCCTACACGGAGCACGAAACCCGCCGCGCGACGAAGAACTGGCCGCCGCACGCCCACCAGGAAAGGAGTCCCAACCATGTCAGCCCTCGCCCGTAGGACCCTCGCCGACCTCCGCGCCGCTCAGGAGGACATCCGGCATCTGGAGATGGAAAACCAGTTGCTGGCCCGCCAGAACGAGCGCTACCGCCATGAGGCCAACCTAGCCTACCTGGAGGGGCTGGACCAGGGGCGGCTGCAGATGGGAGGCGCGGCGTGAACATCGAAACTTTCCTGGCCCTTCGCCGTGACGCCCTGATCATCGCCGCCGATCGAGAATTCCGGGGCAGCACCGAGCCCATCCCGGAACTGCCGGCCGTGCCCGGGATCTACCGGCCCACGCCCAAGCCTGAACCGTTCCGAGCCCGCACCAAGGGTGCACCCGTCAGCCACAAGGAGGCCAATCGCCGCTGGTCCGCCGCGCGCCGCAGCCGGCAGGCCCGTGGAACGCTGCCGGTTGGCACCCCCATTGAGATGGGGCGCGGCATGGGGACGATCATCGGCTACGTGGCCCCGGGGGAGGACCCCATGGCCTACGTCCCTGCTGGGACCAAGACCGGCCACATCACCGGGTGCCGGCGCCACGAGGCGAATAACGTCCCGCGTTACGCCGTGACGGTGCTGCTCAACGGCGAGCTCCACTACTACTTCCCGAAATCGGCCTGGGTGGAGCGTTTCGTGGACCCCATCACGATGAAGAGGGTGTCATGAGCTTTGAGGTTCCCAATTTCGAAATTGAGGAGAACCAAGAAACGGTGCCTGCACTGATTTCTAGCTCCGTTCCCCTTATCAATCCTCACTCCCCCATCATGGAAGTGATCAAGGCGTTCCTGGCCTCAGCGGACATAAACAAACGCACTGCCCGCGGCTATCGTCAGCACCTTCTTGCCGGCATGGGTGCAATGTGCATCGAGAAATTGGCTGACCTTGAGCCAGTGCACCTGATGAATTACCGGGCGGAGATCATGGCCGATTCCAGGAGCGCTTCGGTGCATTCGAAGGCCCTCATTGCCCTTCGATCATTCCTGGAATGGGGCGCCGCGCTCCGAGGCCACACCATCCCCATGGACCAGGCCAAGTATCTGCTCAAGGTCCCCAAGACAGTTGTGATCACTCCCCACGAGATCCTGACCGACAAAGAGATCGCCCGCTATCTTGCTACTGCGAAGCGAACGGGAAAGCGCGAATTCGCGCTCGTCATCGTGGCGCTCGGGTCAGGCCTCCGCATTTCAGAACTAGTCCACCTCGACATCAAGGACATCTGGGAAGACCCTGGCGGCTTCACGGTCCACGTCCGGCAAGGGAAGGGTGCAAAAGATCGGTTGGTGCCCGTTCGAAAGGAAGTAGGCAAGGCGATTGCCACGTATCTGGAGAGCACTGGACGCCGGATGGGGGATGGCGGCCCATTGTTTCAATCTGAGGACCACGCCATGGCTGATCGGGATTCCTGGCGCCTAAGCACAAAGACTGCCTCCCGGATCATCAAGGAATGTGCCGAACTGGCTGATATTCGTAAGCGAGTAACGCCCCATGCCCTGCGCCACACCTTTGCCGCCGCAACATTTATGCACAACAAAAACGTTTTGATCGTTTCCAAACTGTTGGGCCATGCCGGAATCGCTACTACATATCGATATATCGACCACCTCATGGATTCCGACTTTCGGAATGCCACACCGGCCTATCTCGTCGGTGCGAAGGGGCCGCGGATCTCTGCATCCATCACCAAGAACCACGACGCCGCTTAAGGCGGTCCTGAAAGGACCCCCACTCGCCGGAACCCCGGCACCCATCGAAAGGAACCGCATGCAAGCGACCGTCGAGAAATTCCAGGAATTGCAGGCGAGGTGCGATGAAGGGATTGCCCTCACTGAGGACCAGCGCCAATTCGGGGATCAAATCTGGATCGACATCGAGACCCGCCTGAAAGAGTTTCACAAGCTCAAGGAGACCTACCGCGAGTTGGAGGCGGCCCAGGCCGAACTCACCCTGATTGAGTGGTGGTTGACCAGGCAGCCCACCGCCTGCTGGCCGGAGAAGTTCACCCGCGTTGCGCTGCTCCATGACTACATGAACGCCAACAAGTAGCACCTGTCCACTCGCCGGAACCCCGGCACATCTCTGAAAGGCACTCCATGAACCTCCGAGCCCTTGCCGAACACTTCTGCACCGCCCCATCCTATGGAGCCAAAATGCTTGAACCTGCCTGTCTCAAACGCATGCGCGGATCGGTGGTGATGTTGCCGCCGCCCGGCGAATCGGTTGCCCTGGAACTGCTGGATGAGGTGGATCGTCTCCTCGCACGGGTCAAAGAACTGGAGGCGAAGGATTGTGAAAGCCTGATCACCCTGTCTCAGGTCCAGGACCGGGCCAAGGACAAGTGCGACGACCTCCAGGAGGCCCTGCTTGCTCTCCTCGGCGCACCCGGCTTCCGAACCGAATACGAATGCGAACATGGCACCCCGCTGGGGCAGAAGTGCATCGCCAGCAACTGCCACCTGAAACCCGTCCGCTTCGCACTCAAGCACCTTCCGAAGTGAATCCGGAGCTACCGATGGAACTCTATTACCGCATGGCAGACCGCTGCATGTATGAAGGCAGCGAGATCAAGATCGAACTCCAAAAGTTCCGGGTGGTCAAGCGCACCCCCAAGGGGGCCTGGATCATCCCCTCTTGGGAACCTGGGTGGTGGCATGAATCCAATCCCAAGAAGCGGTTCGTCCTGGACGGAGAGGGAAGGCGCTATGCCTACCCCACGGTGGAGGCCGCGCACAAGTCCTTCCTCCGGCGCAAGGTGGTCCAGATCAGCCGCCTGGAGGACCAGATGCTGATCGCCAAGGTCGCCCTGGAGATCGGCTCCAGGCCCGACTTTGAGCCCGACAAAACCTATGTGGACGAATCCCTTAGCAAGTTTGTCTGCTACTGACCAAATCCGTGAACCTCGGAGCCTGAATTGAAAATCCTTTCCCTATGCACCAGTGCCGGCCTTTGGGACCGCGCCTGGATCGAGGCCGGGCACCAGATCATTCCGGGGTGCGAGATCATGCCGCACAAGCGGGCCATGTATGAGGTGTTCTGCGGCGGAACCCACATGTGCCACGACCTGGCCGATCTGCCGCCCATGATCCGTGGCCATCACTTCGACGGCATTATCGGGGGCATCCCCTGCCAGTCCAGGTCCAAACTCCGGGCGATCCGCGAGGCCAAGTTCCCCGACCTCCTGCCGCTGACCATGGCCGTGCTGAACGCCTGCACCTGGGACTGGTGCCTTCTGGAGAACGTGTCCCCGCTCGACATCCCGGCGTTCTCCAAGTCCAGGCTCAACGCCATGCACTACGCCCAGCCGCACCAGAGCCGGGAACGCTGGTTCACCTTCAGCCCCAACCTGACGCCCCCCCGGCGCATCTTCGAGGGCGATGTGGACGATCTGCTGGCCTATTCCGTGGTCGCTGGTCGGATCTACGGCCCGAAGCGCGGCTCCCGGCTCCAGGGTTGGCCAGAGTTCATGTCCCTGGCCGGTGCGTTCCCCTGTGTCCAGATGCAGGAGGCCCTGGCAGACGGAGTGCCCCGTGGTCTGGCCGATGCCTGGATCCGCTCCATCGAAGCCACTCAGCCATCAACCCAGGCCACGGCCTGAGCATGTCCAGGCGCTGCCCTGGACCCAACCATGGAGACACTGTGAATCTCGAAACCATGAAATTACTTGAAGCCGCAGCCAGCCCGGCCCCATGGAGGCCCAACACCATCCATGAAACCGAGGGAGAGGGCGCCTGGGGATGCGGTCCACTGTGCGAACCCGTTTCGGATGAAGATCTCGAACGGGTCGATAGCGGGGACTGGGACCAGGATGCTCAGGAGGAACTTGCCGAGCAGGACGCCGATCTGATCGCCACCCTCCGCAACCTCGCCCCGGAACTCATCGGCCTGTGGGAAGCCGTGAACGCCACCCGTTTCGACCACGGTCTTTGCGTTTCAGTCCTGAAGGCCCTGGCCAACCTCAACGCGAAGGCCGACACCCTGTAACGCATCTGTCCAAAATCCGCCCCGGCGGTCCCCGGGAGAAAGGCAACCCGTGACGATCAAACCTCAACTCCTGTGGGAAAACTGGCTTTTCGGATTCACGCTCTGGACCCGGCATGTTGGGCTTTTCTTCGGACCCTTTTCCCTCTGGCTCAAATTCTGAGCCTGTCCATCCTCGGAAGGAGGAAACCTTGACCGACCAACCCATGACCGCCTCCATGCAAGATGCCCTGAACCGGCTGAACCAGGATCGGCGCGTCCGCCCTGAACTAGCACCTGTGGACCTGATGCTCAGGGGCGCCATCCAGCGGGGCGGCGAGATCGTGGCGGAAAACGACCGGCTCCGCGCCCAGGTCGCGGAACTCACTGAGGACCGAGACCTCTGGATGGCATCCGAAGCCGAAGCGGCAGAGGCGAACCGAGTCCTCGAGGCCCGGGTCGCGGAACTGGAGCGCTGCCGGGAGGCCCTGGACCAGATCATCAGTGACCCCAGGTGGGTCAGGTTCGAGAATTTCGATGCCGCCTGGATCTACACCATTGCGACCGAAGCCCTCCACCCCTAATCCACCCCGCGGGGAGCCCCGCACAACGACGAGACCCGACCATGACCGACCGCCCTGCCCGACCCATCCCAATTCTGGCGCTCAGTGTCGATGAAGCCGCCGCGGCCCTGCACATCGGCAGGACCAACGTGCTGGCGCTCATCGATGCCGGCGAGATCCGCCCTGTGCGCCCCAAGACCTGCAAAACCAAAATCATCATCTCGGTAGAGGAACTGCAGCGGTATTTGAGGGACAGCGCCGCATAGCCCATGCCCCCGGCACCGGGGGCTTTTTTATGTCTTGATCTTCAAGGAGGCCACGCCTTCAGGCTGATAGATGCCCAGGGTCGGGGCGAGTTTCCGGATGGCCTCCACCTTGGCCGTCTTGCACAGGTGCCCGTAATGCTTCTCTACCTGCCGTGTATCCCGATGCCCTAGGTTCTGGGCCACAAAAACCAGGGGCACACCACGGTTCACCAGACCAGAGGCGTAGGTGTGGCGCAGCTCGTGAAAAACCATCGGCTCCAGTTTGGCCGCTCTCAGGGCCGCCTTGAGTTTGCGGCCGATCTCCGCGCGATCCCATCCCCCGGTGTTGCGCCGGTCCTTTCGGGCATAGACCGTTCGGGGGAACACGATGGCGGATGCCTCCAGTCCGGCGCACCGCTCCCGGAAATACTCCTGGGCCTCTTCCGTGAGGGTGATCCACCGGGGCCCAGTCTTCCCATCCACGTAGACTGCTCCATTCTCGGCATCGAAGTGCCGGGCCTGCACCGCGGCCAGCTCGCCCTCTCGGCCCCCCGTGAACAGGCCGGCCTGGACCAGGTGCCTGAAGTCTATGTCCACGCAGCAGTTGACTAGCCGGACTTGCTCATCGGCGGACAAGAAGTGGACCCGGGCCACGTCCACCTTCCGGAATGCCCGGACGCCGGCCCAGCCCAGATTATTCTCCACCAGGTGCTCATCCATCGCATGGTTCAGCGCGGCCCGCAGATCCGTCCATAGACGGTTGGCCGTGGATCGGCGTGCGCGGATCTCATCTGGGCCCGATGGCGCTTCGCGCTCCTTTCCCCGGCGTCTCCGGCCCGACTTGGAGATCAGGAGCATCCAGGCTTCAATGCGCTTGCGGGTCAGTCGGTCGGCCGGAATCGTCCCCAGGTGGGGAATGACGTGGGCGGCCATGTCTTTCCGGGTGCGCTCCGCGTTGGTGGAGCCCTGGCGCTCCTTGTCGGCCAGATAGTCCGCGATGGCATCGGCCACGGTGTATGCGCCGTCCCGGATCACATCTCCGGTCGCCTCGTGGAAGGCCGCTTTGAACCACTCCCGGGCACCTGCCTGGGCCTGGGACCAGTCCAACACCATCTTGCCGTCAGGGTCCGAGTGGTCGTCTGCCGCGCCCAGGGGCTTGTACAACATCGGGGGCTTGGCGCTAGGGTTGTAGTAGCGGGCGATCCAGGTTCCTCCAGAGGGAGCCTTCCGATAGCCGATGAACCGGCTCTTTTCCAGGGTGAACCAGTAAGGCTCCTTCCGGATCTCTAGCGGCGCGCGGGCGGTGCGGTCCTTCAGAAAGGAGCTGTCCTTCGTCCTGGCCATGGTCTCTACCTCGGATCCTTTATTCTGCCCATCTGAAATCTATCTGAAAAGCATGGGGGTAATCCGATAGGCAAGGCCATGAATAGTTGTGAACATCAACCCTAGAAAGCCCTTGAAAACCAATGATCACAAGTAATCAAAACCGTGAAATTTTTATTAAAATACAAAGTGAAACGCCCCGAGGCAGGGGCGCTTACTATTCACATAACTTATATTATATATGCTTTTAGATTACATTCTAGGTTCCAATCTGGAATAAATCTGAAATCCATGGATCTGGATCATGCCGAATCGCAGGGGCGTTTCACTGTAATCCGCCACCCCTGCGGAAACCGCCCATCCCGTCCGGCCGGATCCGGCCTGGGGTATGGGCGGCTCTGGGGTGCTGCGCGGGGTGGGCAGGTCAGGACCAGGACGGCCCGGGAATCCCACGCTCCCGGAACAGCCTGTCGATGGTCTGCCGAGCGGTCCTGGTTGGGTCGGTCACCTCGTGTGCCCAACGGTAGAGGGTCCGCTGGGAACACCCCAACTCTTGGGCCAGCAGTTCCGGGCCGCCCATCTGGCGGGCGAGGGTGGACCATGGCTCGGGATAGGTTAGACCGGTACCACGCACCTACTGCTCCAGGGTGTCAAGGACATGGGCCGGCGCGCAGCCCTCGTGGCCATCCACGATCTGGCGTTCGCATGCAGCCGCGAACACCTCCAGGGAGACCCGCTCGGCGGCGGTGATCTCGCGGACGGGGGCCAGCTGCGATGCCTGGTCGCAGTCACAGACTACAGTGATGCCGGCGGCGGTGCGGGTAGTAGTGGCCCAGCGGCCGGAGGAAATATCGATGGTGGTCATGGTCATGGTGGTGCCTCCATGACCTAAATGATAGGACAGACTGTCCACTGTGCAATACCGAGTGTGACACAAATCACTCCGCCCCGGGCGGATCCAGCATCTCTCGCTGGCGGGGGTCCAGGGTGGCCAGATAGGCCAGCCGCTCGGCCTCGTGGTCAATTTTGACCAGTCGTTGCGCACGGTCTGCCGGAGCCTCGGGATTCGGGGCGGGTGATTCGATGGTCTTCTTTGCCATTAAAACCTCATGATCTGGCAAGCGGTGCCCAAGCCGAAGTATCGGTAGTCGCGCGGGGCGTCCGGTTGAGAATCGCGGGGTGACAATTTCCACCCCGCCCAGATACCCCAGGACGCGCATTGCCAACGGAACCCGACATAGATCCCTTGCCAAGCGAGGAACCATCCGGGGGTGCCGTCAGCAGGCACGGCGGCCACGTTGCCGACCCACCGGACAGAGGGGGACGGCAAGGTGGAGACGATGGGCCAGAATCGCAGGTTGCATATCGGATTGCGCACGAACCATGAATAGCGATTGCCACCAGATTCAACCCACCATTGGGGCAAAAGGCCATCCTCCCAATTGCCGAAAAGGGTCTGAGCCCATCGCCACCGGAACGCCTCGATCTGCTGGCCAAGGTTGACGCGACTCTCAACCTGAACCACGGGAGCGAATCGGATCAAGGCGGGCATGAGGATCAACCCGGCGATGAACAGGGGCAGGAAGACCAGCAGTTCCACGGCCAGCCATGAGGCTAGACCCCACGGCGCGGCCCAGAGGATGTTCCAGCGGCTGCTCATTTGCCGACCGCGGGGGCGAGCGCCCCGGACTCCAGGTCGTCGAAGAAGCTGGAGATCAGGCCGGGCAGCGGCTGATACTTGGCGGGCAGCGCGGCGATCGCGGCGGCATCGAGCGCCATGGCCAGGGGGGTCATGGACTGGGCGGCCTCGCCCACCTGGTTCCCGCTGGCATCCAGACTGATGGCCTCCCGGTAGCCGCTGATGACCGGCGTCCCACCGTTGGGCGTTTCGATGTTCACGCGCCAGGTGCGGCGCTTCGTGCTGGCGATGGTCTGGGTGGAGGGCGTAGTGATGCTCATGCGGTCACCTCGCCCTTGGCTGCATCCTCGATCAGATTCCAGACCACGAACACCAGCGGTCCGGTGAGCAGCTTGCCAACGCGGTCTTTGACTCGGGCCACGTCGTCCACGGGCAGGTCTACCTCCTTGCCGATGGCGAACCCCAGCTTGCCCAGAGCGTAGCGGTCGGCCGGGGTCATGCGCTCATCCTCCGGGTGCTGGACGCTGAACGCGGTGATCAGGGCGTCCTTGAACGTCAAGAACTTGGCGGGCGCGGCTTCGGTCGCGGCGGCGGTCTGGATGTCGTTGCCGGCCATGTCGGTGAGGATAGTGCTGTAGGGGAGTTTCACGATGTGCCTCCTTGGGCGATGAGTGAGAAATATGTAGATGTTGCGTGGAATCACCAATAGGGGATGAAGCTGCTCCGGCCGGCGACATTGACGTTGATCCACCCAAAGGTGGCCGCGGCGGCACCTGTCGGAGCGTTAGCGGCCATCGTCGCCGCCACAGCCCCACTCAGGGTTGCGCCAACCGTGAAGGTCCCGGCCGCAAACGTTCCAGGGCAATTGAATGCCTGGGCGTAGATCTGCCCACCCACCCCTAGTCCGCCCGCGATTACCATCGCGCCTGTTGTCTTGGAAGACGAGGCGGTGGTGTCGCCGATGCTGACGATGCCGGCGCTGGTATAGATTGCGTAGTTTGTGGTAGACCCAGCGATAATAGAGCTGATAAATAAGCCGGTGGCATTCGCGACCGTTCCAGCAGACTTCGTTATTCCGATTGTCATTCCGTTAATATTCGAAACGGTCCCACCGCCGCTCTGAAAAACCTGCACGGATGTTCCGGTAATCGCAGTTGCGGTTCCTGTCGTTGCGTTATTCGTTACGGTGGTAAAAAATCCATAAAGCGTGCCGGTATTTCCGTATCCTCCGGAATAGGTGAGGTTGGTTTGCATTCCGCAAATATTTGCGGATTGGGCCCCTGCCGGAGTCACGACAGCGTTCAGGTTCAGGCCACTGGAACCACCAAGGCCAGAATTTGATACGATGCTCAGGCCACCGTTGAGAATTAGCGCGCCTGTGCCGGGCGCGTAGGAGGGAGTCGTATTCGCGATGGTCAACCCGCCGGTAGCCAGCGTCGACGCGTAGGTTAGGTTCGCGCTCCCCACTGTTCCGGTGCCGCTGCCGACCAGGATCTGGCCAGCCGGGAACGCGCCGCCGTAGGGTACCCACCCGACCATGGACACGTTGGGGTCCGTGCTGTTGCCGTTGACAGTGGAGACCACGCAGCCCAGGCCGCCGTTGAGCTGGAGGACCGCGCCCAGGGGATACCCGCCGATCGCCGCCGCCAGGGTGGCCGAGAACGGGTACTGCCCCCCCGCGTTCGACCAGACCTGGAACGCCGTGATGTAGTTCAGGATCCCGTTGAAGTCAGCCCCGGCGGGAGCCACGCCGCCGGCGAGCGGGTTGGTCATGGTGACCAGCGGCAGCCCATCAACCAGGGAGGCGCCCGGGGAGAGGGATGCTGAGGAGCTGAGCACGCCGTTGGTGACGGTGCCGAGGGGATTCACCAGCCCTTTGGTGGCGAGGCTCCCGCTGGCGAACGCCGAGGTGATGAGAACGGGCAGGACAAGGGACGAGGACATTCATTGCTCCTTAATAAGTGACTTGGCTGTACTGGCCGGCGAACAGAACCCCGTAGCCGAGGGGTGTTCCACTGCCCGTTTCGCGGAACATGAAGGTTTTCCCCGGGACGTACCCGTTGTAGAGGTAGGCCCGCACCCCCGTGGGCCGGGGCAGCGCCCGGGAGTTGATGAGGATGTAGTAGTCCAGCAGGCTCAGGTTCGTGAACGTGACCTGCATCTGCATGTTCCCGAGGTCGCTGCAGAAGGCGGCCCCGACCCCGAACAGGTTCTGCAGCAGCTGGTTGATGGCCGGGCAGCTGGCGAACGAGATGTTGGCCAGGGCCTTGGTGAGGACGAGCATCCGGTAGGCGGTGTCCCCGAGACGGTAGAGCGTGGTGCCTTTGCTGCCGTCGTAGAGGGGGGAGGACCCACCCGGGCCCAGGGGTGTGCCTACGCCGCTCTCCCGGAAGTAGAAGCTGGAGTTCCCGGCGGGGATCGGGACCGTCCTGGAAACGCCGACAATCCGGCCCCACACGTCCAGGCCGTATCCCTGGGCCGTCAGCACGTTCTGCACCTGGTTGTAGAAATTGTTCAGGTTCGCCGTGGGGTCGATGTAGCTGTTCATGTTATTGATCAGCTGCAGCAGGATCGGCGAATTCGCCCACTGGGCCTGGATGGTCTGCTCGACGTCGATCATGCGAGCACCAGGCTGATGGTCCCGAGGGCGGGCACCTGGTTGATCTGCATGGCCTGGGAGTTGGCCCAGCTGCTGCCGGTACTGACCTGGACGCCCAGGATCACGACCCCGGCCGGCAGCAGGGCCTGGATGGTGCTGTTGAACCTGCTGCCGTAGACCGTGGCGCCGATCTGCGCGACCGGTACGCCCCCGTCGGCGCCGGTGAAGGCCTCGACCAGGCCGGTGCTGGCCTGGAGTATGGAGAGCGCATTGCTGGGCGGCTGGGTGATCGCCGCCAGGGTGACCTGGACGTTGACCGGGGTGGGGACGGCCGCCGTGTACGAGACGTTGTACACCGGCTGGGGCGGCGGGTAGGCGGAATCCGGGACCTGCACGGTCGTGGCCGACCAGACGGTGGATCCGGAGAAGTTACCGCTGCCCGGGGCCGCGCTCAGCACCCAGGCGGCACCGCTGCCGGAGGCAATGGTGACCGCGGCGCCCGTCGAGGACAGGTAGGGCTGCCCAGTGGCGGTGATCAGGGTCTGGCCGGCGGCGATGACGCCGGAGGTCAGGGTGGTGACGGTAAGGGCCGTGCCCACGCAGGTGGCGGTGAAGATCGCGCTGGGGGCGTAGTCGCAGCCCGGGTTCTTCTTCGAGAGGATGGCCTGGGCGATCGCCGTGGGGTTCCCACCTGCAGCCGCCGCATAGAGGCTGTTCGCCGGCAGGGTGATGCCGCCGGCCACCACCGCGGCCGCCGTCGGGTTTTCGTAGACGTAGACGCTGCTGGGCTGCTGGGGCGGCACCAGGGACGCCCCGCTGGCGAAGACCGCCGCCCGGACCGCCGCGGCGAACCCCTGGGCGTTGACGGCCACGCTCGCCTGGCGGCGCGCCTCGAAGGCCTGGGCGTTCTCGACCAAGTTGCCGAGCTGGGTCTGGGCGGCGCCGGTGATGGCATCCCACCCGGGCGTGGTCTGGTAGATAGTGAGCGGGCTAGTGAAGGCCGTCGGGCCCACCGTCTCGTTGGAGAAGACCATCGTGAGCGACCCGCTGGTCCCGATGGTGCCACCCGGGCAGGTGTACAGGGTCCCGGCGCCGTCCACCGCCACCGCTACGCCGGAGGGGATCACGGTGCCGGGCAGGCCGACGCAGGCGCCGGTGACCTCGGTCCCCTGGGCCGCCTCCCTGGTCATGAAATAGATGTTTCCCAGCGCGTCCTGATTGCGCCCTGTGGCGTACTGGGGGTCGAACTGGGTAACCAGGGCCAGGAACTGGGCGTAGCAGTCCGAGACGATGGCCGTGAGGCTGCTGGCGACCTGCCCCATGGGCGTGGTGAGGCTGCTGGAGTTGCTGATGGAGAGATTCAGGCCGCCGCCGAACGCCGCCTGCATGTCCTGGATCACCCCGGTCAAGATCTCCGCATCGGTCGGGATGGAATAGCCGCTGGCGGTCAGGGTCGGCGTTGGGACGTTGGTCATCCGGAGCTCCTAGAAGGTGACGCCGAGGCTCGTGCCGGTCGCATCGGTGAATTCGAGGGTCCCGGTCACCGCGCCGCCAGGGAGAGCCACGCCCGTGGCGTGGGCGGAGACGACACCCGGGACGGTCAGGGCCGCCTGCTCCAGCAGGGCCCCCACCAGGGAGGCGCTGAACTGCTGGCCGAACACCTCGGACTGCCAGGGCACGCCCACGGTGGTGTCATAGAAGACCTCGCCAAGGAAGGTGCTGATGGCCGAAGCCACATCCTGCGCCAGGGCGGCGCCCCCGGTGGCCACGGCCAGGTTGCCCTGGTTGTCGAGCATC
>Ga0209415_10001572_pt1 | contig 43672 bp, 39 predicted proteins | sample PeaSoiSIISIP2007_FD_187696 | JGI IMG/M metagenome (GOLD analysis project Ga0209415, IMG submission 187696) | Peat soil microbial communities from Weissenstadt, Germany - SII-SIP-2007 (SPAdes) (version 2) | ecosystem: Environmental > Terrestrial > Soil > Wetlands > Peat | place: Germany...
CTTCGATACCCAAACCCAACTCCTGCCCTTCGGCAACCAATTGACCTTGTTCGACTTTTAACCGGACAGCAGTGATCTCGGATCTGAGAACTGTCGCCACGCGGCACGCTCGGCTTCTGCGAGAAGGAGATCACAATACTGGAAGCCACGCGTGCGAGCACGCCCACGTGACTGGCGACGCGCTCCTTCCACGCTTCGTCCTTGTGACTGTAGCTGATGAACTCCCGTGGTCGCGGCATCGCCACGAGAGGTTAGTGAATATCGCAGCAAAAGTGAACGCCCAGCTCGGTTGATCGTGAAGTTACGTGGCGTCCGGACTGGCTCATCAACCTCAATGTCACGACACTCGGAGATGACCTTCGCCCGTGTCGCTCGATTCGAAGAACGCAGTGCTGCCGGATCGCCGTCGCCGGCCTTGCAGCTTCTCTCACTTCGAGTCATCGTCCGGAGCACACGGAGGTCAGAATGCCGCGGACGCTTTCACTTCTCGCTGACGGATTCGCCTTTCTCGAAGGACCGCGCTGGCACGACGGGAAGCTGTGGGTCTCGGACATGCACGACGACCGCGTGCTCACCGTGGACCTGGCGGGCGACCGCGAGACGGTGGTCGAAGTCCCGGGACAACCATCGGGCCTCGGCTGGCTGCCCGACGGGCGGCTGCTCGTCGTCTCGATGACCGACCGCCGGCTGCTGCGGCTCGACGCCACCGGCCTCAGCGTCGTCGCCGATCTGAGCGGCCTCGCCACCTTTCACTGCAACGACATGGTCGTCGATGCGCATGGGCGCGCCTACATCGGCAACTTCGGCTACGACTTCGAATCCGGCATGGCGCCGCGATCGGCCACACTCGCGCTCGTGCTCCCGGACGGCAGCGTGCACGCGGCAGCCGACGACCTGGCATTTCCGAACGGCGCCGTGCTCACCCCGGACGGGCGGATGCTGATCGTCGCCGAATCTTTCGGCATGCGTCTGACCGCCTTTGATGTTGCACCCGATGGCCGGCTCGGCGGGCGACGCCTCTGGGCTCAGCTGGAAGGGGCCGTTCCCGACGGCATCTGTCTCGATGCCGAGGGCGCGATCTGGGTTGCGTCGCCGCTCAGCAAAGAGGTGCTGCGCGTGCGCGCCGGCGGACAGGTGGTCGAGCGCATCGCCACTGCAACGCAGGCGATCGCCTGCATGCTGGGCGGACTGGAGCGCCGCACGCTGTTCGTGCTCACGGCGCAGAGCATCCACCGCGACGACTGCCGGGATCAACGCAACGCACGCATCGAAGTGACCGAGGTCGACGTGCCGGGAGCGGACTGGCCCTGAGTGCACCGGTGTAAGCGGCTCTTGCGTCGGTCGACCAGCCCGTCTACTCAGTAGATGTGCTGCGTAGCTTGCTTGCCGACCGCACGGCGCGACGGTTTGCGGTCTTCCTCGCGTTGGTGGCGTTGACCGCTGCGGTCGCCGTACTGCGTGTGCGGGGGAGTCTCCCGTTGACGCCGGACGGCGTGCGCGACGCGATTCGCAGCTGGGGCCCGTTGGCGCCGCTGATCTTTGCCGGCGCGTTCGTGCTGCGGCCGTTCGTGTTCTTTCCCTCGACCTTGCTGTTTCTCGCCGGCGGCCTCGCCTTTGGAGTCGGCTGGGGGACGCTGTACGCGGCGATCGGCGGCACCCTCGGTGCGGTGGTGGGTTTCTCGATCGCGCGGGCGCTAGGTTACGAGTTCGTGCGGACGCAGCTCGGCGACCACCTGCCCGACATGCAGCACGCGCGTTGGGGCGTCGGCCTGGTGTTTCTGCTGAACCTCATCCCGATCGTGCCGATCACCGCCATCAACTACGGCGCCGGGCTGTCCGGGATGGAGCTGTTGCCGTTCACCCTCGCGGTGCTCGCCGGCTTGACCCCGCGCGCCTTCGCCTACAGCTTCTTCGGCAATTCGCTGCTCGACGTGCACTCGAAGGAGTTCGTCGTGGCGGTAGCGTTGCTCTCGGCGTTGCTGGTCGTTCCGCTGTGCGTGCGGCGCGTCTTGAGCCGGCGCGCGGCGCGCCTCAGCCTGCCTGACGTCGGCTGAAACCGCGGCTTCAGATGTGGTAGCCGCCGTTCGGCGAAATCACCTGGCCGACCGTGTAGCTCGAATCGTCACTCGCCAGGTAGAGCGCCACGGCAGCGACTTCCTGCGGCGTTCCCAGTCGTCCGATCGGTGTTTGCAGCGCGATCATCTGCTTCATCGGCTCGTCCATGACGTCGAGCAGCGGCGTGTCGATGTATCCCGGCGCGATGGCATTGACGTAAATGCCGCGGCCGATGACCTCGCGCGCCACCGACTTGGTGAGGCCGATGATGCCGGCCTTGGCGGCGGAGTAATCCGGCGAACCGAGGAGGCCGGTTGTCCCGGCGATCGAGGCCATGTTGATGATCTTCCCGGCGCCCTTGGGCTCCATGATCTGCAGGGCCTCGCGGGTACAGTAAAAGGTGCCGTCGAGATGGATCGACAGGGTGCGGCGCCATTGTGAGTCGCTCATCGTCCGCGTCGCCCCGACCGATTGCGTCGAACGGCCGGCGCTCAGAGTTTCGTTGATCATCTCCACGAAGCGCGTCTTCACCGCGTCGCTCATTACCGCGATCCCCGCGTTGTTCACCAGGATGTCGAGGGTGCCGAAGGTGGCGACGAGTTGCTCGAAGATGGTGCGCACCTCGATGCTGTCGGAGACGTCGGCGATCAACGTCACCGCCGCGCTGCCGGCCGCTTCGACTTCCTTGGCCACCCGTTCGGCGGCGTCGCGATGGATGTCGTTGACGGCAATCTTTGCTCCTTCGCGTGCGAAGGTCAGCGCGATCTCGCGGCCCAGTCCCGATCCGGCGCCGGTGATCAGCGCCACACGTCCAGCCAGCCTCATGCACGGTTCTCCCTTCGGTCGCGCCGCAGCCTAGAGAAACGGCCCCGCTTTGTCCACGCGGCCCGGACGTAGCGGACAGATACGTGCGGTTTCGTTGACGGGACGCCAGACAAATGTGTATCCCACGGGAGCGGTGTTCAGCGGTGCCCTTCCGGTTTGGCCCGTTGGCACCTGGCACCGGGTTTGCACCGTGCCGCGCCTCGAAGGAGGTTTCACATGGCAAGAAGTCGGGTCCTCGCTACGGATGCCAAGCCGCGGGCTCTCGAGTCGGAGGAGATGCTACTGTTGGCGGTTTTGGAGCAAGCCATCGTGGATCTCGACAACCCATGCCCGGCGGTGCGGGCGGATGCCAACGCGTACATTTTTACCTACCAGGACGACTACAGCATCTTCAGCTTCGATTCAGTGTGTGCGTACTTCAAGCTTTCCGCCAATGCCGTGCGCTGCGCGCTGCGCACGCGGCACGAGAACGGCGCGCGCGCCAGGCTGGCGTTGTACGAGAAGAGTGCGGCCTGACGCAGGCCGTCAGGCGACGTCGCCGAGCGAGCGCGCCCACGCGGTGCGCACGCGTGCGCGCAGCGTTTCGAGGGACCCGGTGTTCTCGATGACGACCTGCGCGTAGCGCCGCCGCGCGTCGTCGCTCAGCTGTGCGTTGATGCGGCTCTCGACGTCACGCGGTGCCAGCCCGCGCTCCGCGGTCACGCGTGCGATGACCGCTTGCTTGCCGGCCACGACGAGCCACACTTCCTCGACGAGCGGCAGCCAGTTCGCCTCGATCAACAGCGCCGCTTCGACGACGATCGGCTGAGCGCGGCCGGCCGTCCGATGGGCGCGGATCTGGTCGCGAATCGCGGCGAAGATCAGCGGATGGACGATGGCGTTGAGGCGCTTCAGGGCCTGCGGATCGGCAAAGACGATCGCCCCGAGCTTCTTCCGGTCGACGGACTGATCCGTCGCGAGCACGTCCGCACCGAATGCCTGCACGACCTGCCGCCAGCCGTCGCTCTGCGGGCGATACATTTCATGGCCGACGGTGTCGGCGTGAATCACTAGGGCGCCGCACTCCGCCAGGATCTTCGCGACCGTGCTCTTGCCGGAGCCGATTCCGCCGGTCAGGCCGATGGTTTTCACCGGGTCGGGCATACACGATCCGCAAACGGCGGTCGAGCGCTGGCGCGTACGACGGTGCCGCTGCGTCGCCGCTTGAGAACGACCACGCCGTCAACCGACCGTGCGCGGCGCTCCAACCGGTAGGAGCGGACTCGGCCGGGCTAACCGCAAGCCAGCAGGTGGCTGTCGCCGGCCGGGTTTGGTAGCGGCACGTGCGTCTGTGGGCTGCGGCCGAGCTGTCCAACCTGTTTCCGCCACTCCTGCACGCCGCGCCGCAAGTACGCCGGGTTGATTTCCAGGGTCTCGCAGATGTTTTCGAAAGAGAAATACCAATCGCGATCTTCACAGGCGATCCACTCGTTGGCGTCGGTGAAGAGCTGCCGACCGTGGCCGTCCTTGGCAAAGGCGTACTTTTGAAAGCAATCGAGTGCGTCCTGCAAGACGGCGAGCATCAGTCTTTTCTCGCCGCGCACTGCCGAGCCGCCGCGAAATGCAGCGTAGAACTGAGCTGGTAGCAGCGCGTCCGGTTCAAACAATCCGAAGGATCGATCCGTCATGAGACACCCCCCGCACCATCCCGTTGCCGCGTTATACTAGTCAGGCTCGAACTATTAGCCAAATGAAAAGCGCTACTAAATCGCCCCACAGTCGCTAATCACGCAAGGGACGGAAACACACCACCTTGCCCGCATCACGCAGGCAAGATTCGGCGTGTCCCCCCAAAGGTGTGCGTCCGGCGCCGCGGCCGGACATGGCGATCACTTTTTCCCGAGAACGGAGTCTTTGAAGACCTTAGCGACTGAGAAGCGTACTTTTTTGCGGGCTGGAATCTTGATGGGCTCTCCGGTTTGCGGATTGCGGCCCATGCGCGCCTTTGTTTGGACTTTCCGGAAAATGCCGAGGCCGGGAATCTTCACCGGTTCTCCCTTGCGAACGGTGCCGACCGTGAGGTCAACCAGCGTCTGCAGAGCGGCATCCGCCTGTTTCTTACTGATCTCTGCGCCTTCGGCCAACTTCTGGACCAGCTGCGACTTCGTCATCGCCCTTCCTCCCCTCAGGTTATCGGTGCATGCCTCGACTGTCTTGAACGCCTAGCCCACAAAACCGCCGTATAACTGCTACGACGAGGCGCCCGTGTCAAGCCAAATCTTGCAACTTTTGCCCTTTTTGGCGGTTCTTTTTCCTGCCGCCAGGAGGCAGCCGCCGACCCCAAGGAGCGTTCTGAGCCGTGCGGCGTCCGGCCGGCTCAGTCGTAGTACTCCAGACCGAGGTGCGTGATCAGCTCTTCCCCGCGCAGGAAACGCAACGTGTTTTTGAGCTTCATCAGCTGGATGAAGAGATCATGCTCGGGATACAGGCCGGGTACTACCTGAGGGCTCTTGAAGTAGAACGAGAGCCATTCCTGGACGCCCTTCATCCGGGCGCGCTGCGCGAGGTCGAGAAACAAAGCCAAGTCGAGCACCAGCGGCGCGGCCAAGATCGAGTCGCGGCAAAGGAAGTTGATCTTGATCTGCATCGGATACCCCAGCCACCCGAAGATGTCGATGTTGTCCCACCCCTCTTTGTTGTCGCCACGCGGCGGGTAGTAGTGGATGTTCACTCGGTGGATGTAGTCCTTGTAGAGCTCCGGATAGAGTTGCTGCTGGAGGATCACGTCGAGTACCGAGAGCTTGCTCTCCTCCTTGGTCTTGAAGGAGGCGGGCTCATCGAGCACCTCGCCGTCACGGTTGCCCAGGATGTTGGTGGAAAACCATCCCGTGAGGCCCAGCATGCGGGCCTTCAGACCCGGGGCGATGATGGTCTTCATCAACGTCTGACCGGTCTTGAAATCCTTGCCGCAGATCGGCACACGGTGGCGTTCAGCCAACTCGGTGAGTGCCGGGATGTCGACCGTCAGGTTTGGTGCCCCGTTGGCAAACGGGATGCCCAGCGACAGCGCCGCGTAGGCGTACACCATGCTTGGCGCGATGGCGGGATCGTTGTTGCGCAGGCCCGTCTCGAAACGTTCCAGCGAGCTGTGCACCGGCCCGGAGCGCAGGAAACTCTCGGTGCTGCCGCACCACACCATGACGGTGCGCTCGACGCCGGTAGCGGCGCGGAACGCTGCGATATCGCCCATCAGCTGCTGCGCCAGCGCGAGCTTGTCAGGACCCTGCTTCACGTGGTTGCCGTCGAGCCGTTTCACGTACTCACGATCAAACACGCCGGGCCACGGCGCCACCGCCTCGAGCTCGGGACGCACCACATCGAGCAACGCCGGCTCAACGACGCGCGCCCGCGACGCTGCTTGATAGGCGTTGTCCGGGAAGATGTCCCACGCGCCGAATACGAGGTCCTCGATGCCCGCCAACGGGACGAAATCGCGAATCCGCGGCGTGCGTTTGTCGGTGCGCTTTCCCAGCCGAATGGTGCCGAGCTGGGTGAGGGAGCCGATCGGCTTGCCGACGCCCTTCTTGATCAGCTCGACGCCGGCGATGAACGTGCTGCTGACCGCCCCGAGCCCGACGAGCAACACGCCGAGTCGGCCGCGCGGTTCTTCTATGGTTGTTCCACCGGCGCGCATGCGGACGTTCACTTAGAGGAGGACCGTCTTTGGCGCAAGTCGGCTAGCGCCGATAATCGGCGTATGCGCCGCGCCGTCACGCCTGCGGCGCGTACATCGCCGTGACGCGCTCGGCGATGCGCGTCTGCGCGTCCAGGATGCCGATCGGGACGTAGGGCGAAAACGTGCGGACCTCCTGCAGGCGTTGCTCGATCTCCTCCGGCGTGCCGTCGTTGGCAACCAGCTGGCGGGCGGCCGCCGCGATCTCGTCGGTGCAGCGCGCGGCTACCACGCGGGTCAGGTCGATCTCCAGCACCGTACCCTCGATGCCGCGTTGCCGAATCAGCTTGAGCGTGCGGGCCACGCTGCTGTCCAGGGCGTAGACCTCGCAGATCATGTTGCTGAGCAGCTCGAGATGCTGCTGTTTCTGCGCCAGCGTTGCGGCGTGGCGCTCCAGCAGCAGGCCGGCAATGTGGGCCGTCAGGCGTTTGGCCGCTTCCACCGCTTGCACCTCGGCGGCGAGCGGGCCGCGGTCGGCCACCGCCGCCCCGCCGGCGGCGAGCTCGACGCGCGCTTGTTGGATGTAGTCCATCAACGGCAGGGCGCCGCTCATGACGCGCTTCACCAGCGTCCCAGGAATCAGCAGCCGGTTGATCTCGTTCGTGCCTTCGAAGATGCGATTGATGCGCGCATCGCGATAGTGACGCGCCAGAGGATACTCTTCCGTATATCCGTAGCCGCCGTACATTTGCAGCGCCTCGTCGGCGGCGTAGCCGAGCGCCTCGCTGCCGTACACTTTGAGGATCGACTGCTCGATGGCGTACTCCTCGATGGCACGCTGCACCTGCTGCCAGTAGGTGTCGCTCGCCGGATCGATCGCCTCGACGGCGGCATCCAGCAGGCCCGACGTCCGATAGCTCATGCTTTCGGCGGCGTAGATGCGCGCCATCATCGTCGCGATCTTGTGTTGTAGCACACCGAAGGTCACGATCGGCTTGCCGAACTGGCGGCGCCCCGCGGCGTAGCCCACGGCGAGCTGCAGGCACTTACGTGCGCCGCCGGCGGCGATGCCCCCGAGCTTGAGGCGGCCGACGTTCAGGATGTTGAACGCGATCTTGGGTCCCTGACCGATCTGCCCCAACACGTTCTCCACCGGCACGTCGACGTCTTCGAGAATCAGCTGGCGTGTGGAAGAGCCCTTGATGCCCAGCTTGTGCTCTTCCGGTCCGGTGCTGACGCCGGAGAAGGTGCGCTCGACGAGAAAGGCGGTGAATTTCTCCCCATCCACTTTGGCGAACACGGTGAACAGGTCGGCGAAGCCGGCGTTGGTGATGAACTGCTTGATGCCGTTGAGCCGGTAGGAGCGGCCGTCGGCGCTGAGCACGGCGCGCGCTTTCGCGCTGAGCGCGTCGCTGCCCGAGCCCGGTTCGCTCAACGCATAGGCGGCCAGCCACGCGCCGGTGGCCAGGCGTGGCAGGTAGCGCGCCCGTTGCTCATCGTTGCCGTAGAGGACCAAGGGGAGCGTGCCGATCCCGGTGTGCGCGTTCATCGACACGCTGAAGGATCCGCACTCGGACGCGGTGGCGGCCACGAGCAGCGCCGCCGACTTGCCCAGACCCAACCCGCCGTACTCGGTCGGGACTTCCAACATCAGCAGGCCGAGCTCGCCCGCTCGGCGCAAGAGGGCGGGCATCAGGCCTTCCTTCTTGTTTTCGATGTCTGCGAGGTGCGGCAGCACGTCCTTGCGCACAAACTCCTCGGCCGTGGCCGCCAGACCAAGCTCGTCGGGACCGAAGTCCTCGTACGTGAATGGTTCGCATTCAGTCACCGATTCGATCAAGAAGGCGGCTCCCCCGGGGAGCGTGTGGTCCGCGTTACCCATGCGCTGCGTCCTCCGCGCGAATGATGCGATGTGTTACAAGCTTCTGACGTGCTGCGTCAAGCAAATTCCGCATCCTGGTCTGTCGAAAAAGCGAGGATCGTGCCGTTCTGATGTCGCAACGGGTGCGCAGGTTTCCGGCTGAAGCGGCATAGACAACTTCCGAAGAATCGTTTCACCCGCCGCAGTGGTTTCTCAGAAATGCGAGCTTGACGCCTGACGCTGGTAAGTGTATCAACTACGCAAAGGGGATCTGCCCATGCAAACCATGCCCGAGAAGACGGCCGCGGAACTCTACGAGGAGCTCGCCTGTCTGCACGAGCCGCGCCTCTACGACCCGGCGGCGTGCACGGCGATGGCCGACACCATTCATCGCATCCGGGCGCTCAAAGCCGAGCGCAACGCCGTCGTGCTGGCGCACAACTATCAGCGGCCCGAGATTTTCGAGGTCGCCGACTTCATCGGCGACTCTCTGGAGCTGGCGCGCCAAGCCACCACGGTGACGGCCGACGTCATCGTGTTCTGCGGTGTGCACTTCATGGCCGAGACCGCCAAGATCCTGAATCCCGACAAGACCGTCCTCTTGCCGGATCTGCGCGCCGGTTGCTCACTCGCCGACAGTGTCACCGCCGATGAGCTGGTGGAACGGCGCGACGAGCTGCGCACGCTCTATCCGGACCTGCAGGTCGTGGCCTACGTCAATACCACGGCCGAGGTGAAGGCGGTCGTCGACGCCTGCTGCACGTCGGCGAACGCGGTGCAGATCGTCAACGCGCTGCCGACGCAACACGTGCTCTTCGTGCCGGACGAGCACCTCGGCGACTACGTGCAGCGGGAGACGACCAAGACGGTGATTTCCTGGAACGGCAACTGTTACGTGCATCACCAAATCACCCCCGAAAGCATCCGCAGCGTGAAAGAGGCGCTGCCGCACGTCCGCGTGCTCGTCCACCCCGAATGCCGCGCCGATGTCATCGCCTTGGCCGACGCCGTGCTCAGCACCAGCGGTATGGTGCGCTACGCCAAAGACAGCGACGCGCAAGAATTCCTGATCGTCACCGAATGCGGCCTCTCGGACCGCCTGCTCGTCGAGGTGCCGGAGAAGAAGTTCTACAAGGCCTGCAAGCTGTGCCAGTTCATGAAGATGATCACTCTGGATGGCACGTTGCGGTCGCTCGAGCGCATGGAGCACGAGATCGTGCTCGATGAAGCGGTGCGCGCCGGAGCGGAGCGTTCGCTGCGGCGCATGCTCGAGCTGAGCCACTGAGGCGTCGGCTCGCACAACATGCTGGCACATTACCCGCCGCCCGCCACACAGAGCCCTTCGCCGCTGGTCGCGGTCGACGTCGTGATCTTCACGATCGACGCCGGCGCGCTGAAGGCCTTGCTCGTCGAGGTCAGGTCGGGGCCGTTTGCCGGGCGCTGGGCGTTTCCCGGCGGGCGGGTTCCGGTGGGCGAAGCCCCGGAGGCGACCGCGGCGCGTGAGCTGCGCGCGCAAACCGGTATCGGCGACCTCTATTTGGAGCAGCTGCGCACCTTCGGTGAACCGGCGCGCGACCCGCACGCGCACGTCGTCTCGGTGGCGTATTTCGCGCTGGTGCCGGGTATGGGCGAGACGCAGGCGCACCATCCGAAGTATGCGCGCATGCAATGGTTCCCCGTCCGCGCGCTGCCGTCGCTGGCCTACGACCACAACGCCGTCGCGCAGTACGCGCTCGGCCGGTTGCAGGCCAAGCTGGCGTACACCAATATCGTTTATGCGCTGCTGCCGCACGAGTTCACGCTGGGCGAGCTGCAAGAGGTCTATGAAACGATCCGCGGCCGGCGGCTCGACCGGCGCAACTTCCGCAAAAAGATCCTCGCCCTCGGTCTGTTGCGCGCGCTGCGCCGGCAGCGGCGCGGCGCGCATCGTCCGGCGCAGCTCTACGCCTTTACGCACCGCGAACCGATGAACATCCAGATGCTGTGACCCCGTTCTCCATACGCTGCCGATTCCGAAGGCGGACGTGTGTACCGCCGCGTAAGGTTCCGATGGACGGCGCGCCCGTCGAGCTTCCCGACCCTTGCGAAACTTCTTGGTTCAGTGTACGCAGGCTTCAATTGTGTCATCGGCAATGGTGGTCTTCGATGCGGCGGGTCAAGCGTGCCGCCGTGTTGCAGCACGGTCCTTTCGACGAGAGGGGGGAAGCAAGGCATGAAGCGAGCGCGAAAAGCACCGGAGGTTCCTCTCACGCAGCTGCGTCTTTCCGATCTGTTGCGCGCACCGGCCAACCCACGCGATCGCCGGCTCGCGAATTTGAAGGTCCCCGCGGATCTCTTGTTGCGGGTCCACGGCGTGGCGCGCGAGCTTGGCGTCACCAAGACGGCCGCCACCATCGCGCTGTTGAACGAAGGGTTGCAGGCGGCACGACGGCACGGCGTCGGGTCGGTGGGCGCGCGCCGCACGGAAACCTTCGTGCGGCGACGGCAGGCGGCGCGGTGAGCGCCGCTCCGCCCATCACGCGTAGCGCCACGCGGCTACGACCCGCGTGGCAGCCCCAGCACTTGCATGGCGATGATGCCGCGCATGATCTCCGACGTGCCCGAGGCGATACTGGCGGCCGGCGCGCTGAGAAAGCCGCGCTGTAACCACTGCTCCGGGTTGAACCCGCTGGTGCCGGGCGCCGGCGTGTCGTAGAGCACACCGTGCGCACCCAGGATGCTCATGCCGATTTTCGGCATGGCCTGGGTCAGCTCGGTCCAGTGCAGCTTGATGATCGACGCCTCCGGCCCCGGCATCCCCATGCGCAGCAGCTTGTCGAGCGTGCGCTGGCACGTGTGCCGGAACGTCTCGACGCCAAGATACACGTCGGCCAGGGCTTGACGGGTGATCGGATCCCGCGCGGCGCCGCGCGCGCGGGCGAAGCGCATGAGCAGATCGCGCGCCCTGGTGAGCACGATTTGCATCTCCACCACGTAGAGAATGCCGCGCTCGTTCTGCAACGCCGCCGTGGCGATCTGCCACCCGTTGTGCAGCTCGCCCAGCAAGTTTTCACGCGGCACCCGCACGTCTTCGAAGAACACCTCGTTGAACTCCGCTTGGCCGCCCATCTGTCGCAGCGGGTGCACCGTGACGCCCGGGCTCTTCATGTCGACCAGCAGGCATGAGATGCCCTGACGCCGGCTCGACTCCGGGTCGGTGCGGCAGAGGAGCATGCACCAGTCGGCATGCTGGGCAAGGGTCGTCCAGACCTTCTGGCCGTTGACGACGAAATGGTCGCCGTTGAGGATCGCCGAGGTGCGCAGCGACGCGAGGTCGGAACCCGCGCCCGGCTCCGAGAAGCCAAAGCACCACAGATCTTCCGCGGTCAGGATGCGGCGCGCGAAGCGCCGCTTCTGTTCCTCGGTGCCGTAGGCAATCAGCGGCGGGCCGGCGATGCCGATGCCCAGGCTGCCGACCACCTCCGGGGCTTCGGCACGTGCCATCTCCTCGGTGTACGCGATCTGCTCCGGGATCGAGGCGCCGCGCCCGCCGCACTCCTCCGGCCAAGTGATGCCGACCCAGCGCGCCGCGGCGAGCTGCGCTTGCCAGGCACGCAGGCGCGGGATGCGCTCGGACTCCGGCAGCTGCGCGGCGCACTCGGGACACAGCTCGTCGGGGATGTGGCTGGCGAGCCACGTGCGCAGCTCGCGACGAAAGGCCTCGAGATCGGATGTGCTCATCGCGCCAACTTGTAAACACCCGCCGCGCCGGCGTCAACGCCTGATGCGAGCCCGCCGGGGCGCCGCCGTGATTACTCGTTTGGCAGCGCGCCGCGCAGGATCCAGGCGCGGATCTGCTCAATCTGCGCGGCAGGCAGCTGGGCCTGCGCCAGCGGCATGCGGCTGCCGAAGCGCAGATCGAAGACGCTCGCCATCGCCAGCTTGGTGAGCAGGAAGCTGTTGTCCGGATTCCCCGGATCGACGCGCAGCATGCCCGCCGCCGCCGCGGCTGGATTCTGCGGCACCACGCCGACCAACTGGGCGTAGGACCGGCCCGCTTCCAACACCTGCCCGCCGGCTCGATCGGTTGCGTTGTGGCACCCCGAACCGAGACACGTGGCGTCGAAAATGTTCGCTTGGATCTGCGGGAACGTGGACAGCGTGCTGAACGTCGGCGTTGCCATCACCGTCGGTGTTGCCGTCAACGACGGCGTCGCAGTCATCGATGGCGTCGGTGTCGTCGTCGGTGTCGACGTCGGCGGGTGCGTCGCCGTGACGGTCGGCGTCGCCGGCAACGTGCCCGTCGGTGTCAACGTTGGCGGCAACGTGTTCGTCGCAGTCGGCGATGGTGTGAACGTCGCCGTGTCCGTCGGCGTCGCGGTGGGCGGTGCGGTCGGTGCGCTCGAGCCCGGCGCGCCCGCCAAGATCCAGGCACGAATCGCCGCGATGTCCGAGTCCGCCAGCGACGCCGCGCCCAGCGGCATGCGACTGCCTTCGAGCCCCGAAGCGGTCGTCAGCTTGATGATCAGGAAACTCTGATCCGGCTGGCCGGGCAGCACCCGCCGCAAGCCCGCCGCGGCGGCGGCCGTATTGAACGCGAGGACATTGACCAAGTTGGCGTACGATTCGCCGGGCTCCAGCACGAGGTCGCCTTGGCGATCGTTGGCATTGTGGCACCCCGCCGACAGACAACGGACACTGAAGATGGTCTGCTGAATGTCGTCCAGGCTCGGCCCCGGCGATCCCGTCGGCGTCGCGCCACCCGGTAGCGGCGTCGGCGTATCGACGGACGGCGGCCCGTTGCCGGCGCACCCGCTCAGAGCGGACAGACAGCCCAGCATCAGTGCCGCTGCCCACACTCGCTTGATCAGCCTTGGCATCACGGGACAAACCAGAGAGGTGCAACTCACAACGTCGTAACGTCGGCGCGGCGGCGCCGTTGCCGTCACCGAGACGGCTGCTCAAAGCCCCTTGGCCGCGCCCACCACGATGCCGGCCACGCCCTGCTTTTCGATTTTTTTCCCGGTCACTTCGGCGCGCTCACCGGCGAGCTTTTTGACGGCTTCGTAGGGGTCTTCGTTGTTGTGGTCATCCAACAGCAGGTACAGCTCGCCGTTGTCGGTGAGCACGCCGATCGGCACGCCGCGCTTGGCGCACATCACGGCGCAGGCTTTGTGGGCGGCGCCGCGGCTGCCCTTGGCCATGTAGCAGGCCATGTCGACGATCTCACCTTGGACGGTCACGTCGTCGGGGGCGTTTTGGGCGCTGCCGTTCGCGGCCCACGCCAGCATGCAGGTACAAAATAGCAGCAGGGAGCTCCAGATCGTGAGGCGTTGGTTCACCGACATCTCCTCTTCCAAAACCAGCCTGGCGGCAGTACTATGCGCCCAAAATCGCTCATGTCAATTCGGCTTTTTCCAACCTGTACGGTTTCGTGGCGCGCCTGTCTGCCTGGTCCCTCTAACCGTCGGCACGCCGAAAAGGTTCCACTCGCAGGTCCGCTGGAATGGACAAACGGGGAGTGATGGGACGTATGCCGACGAGCCGAGACCCCGCGCTGGAGCGCGACGGACGTGCCCCGGCCGACCGTTGGAGCATGGAGGTCGATGCCGCGGAGCAACGTCCGCTGCGCCAACAGGTGTTGTTCATCTACGGCACGGGCTTGGCCATCGGGTTGCACCTGGCGCTGATTCACCTCTATCTCTGGCGCTCGGTCGGGGCGTTCTTTTTCTTCTTGGCCGCCACGCTGGTTTTTTCGACCGCCACGCTGGTCTTGTGGCAGTTTGTCCTGCCGGGCTTGGTGCACCGGCCTGTGGTGTCGCGGTTCGCCTGGCAGCTGATCATCGCCGCGCTGACGTTCGGCGTGCTGTCGTTCCTGGGTACCGAGGTCAACGCCTTTCTGTTCGGCCACCATTCGCTGCTGCGGCCGTACGACGGGGGCGATGTCACGATCATTATCCCAAGCGCCGCGCTGCGGCGCGCACCGGTCATTTACTCGCTGATCCCGATCATCCCGAGCGCGGTGCTGTGTGTGATCGCCTTCAACCTGCATTGGTGGCGTATCTTCGTCTTGCAGGGCCGCGAGCGCGAGCTGCGCGAGCTCGCCGTTTCGGCGCAGCTGGCGGCGCTGCGCGCCCAGGTCAATCCGCATTTCTTTTTCAACAGCCTCAACTCCATCGCGCAGCTCATCGCCACCGAGCCGGCGAAGGCCGAGGCGTGTGTCGAACGGCTGGCGGAGATCTTCCGCTACCTCCTGCGACGCACCGAAGCCGAGTTCGTGCCGCTCGCCGAAGAGCTGGAGATCGCCGAAGCCTATCTCGACATCGAGCGCGCGCGCTTCGGTGACGACCTGGTCGTGCAGGAAGAGATCGATGAGGGCGCGCGCCGCCTGCTGTTGCCGGGGCTCACTTTGCAGCCGCTGGTGGAGAACGCCGTGCGCCACGGCATCTCGCAGAAGATCGGCGGCGGCTGCGTGCTGATCCGCGCGGCGGTGCACGACGGCACCTTGCAGCTGACCGTGCGTGACACCGGCGCCGGCATCTGCGGCGGCCGCGTGGTCTTCGACTACGGCGTCGGCCTGCGCAACGTGCGCGATCGGCTGGTGAAGCTGTACGGACCCGAGTACGCTCCCACGATCACGACGGCGGAAGGCAAAGGGACGACGGTCACGCTGCGCATTCCCGTGGCGACGACACCGGCGCAAAGCCGTGCGGCATGATTCGTACGCTGGTCGTCGAGGACGAAAAGCTGGCGCGTGACCGGCTGGTGTCGTTTCTGAAGGATATCAGCGACGTCGCCGTGATCGGCCAGGCCAAGAACGGCGTCGAGGCGGTACGCCTGATCGAGGAAGCGTCCCCGGACCTCGTCTTGCTGGACGTGCAGATGCCGGGCATGGACGGCCTCGGCGTCCTGCGAGCGCTGAACCAGCGGCCGCAAGTCGTCTTTGCCACCGCCTTCGACGAGTACGCCATCCAGGCCTTCGAGGTGCACGCCGCCGACTATCTGCTCAAGCCCATTACGCGCACGCGGCTGGAAGAGGCGGTGCGGCGCGTGCGCCTGCGGCTGGCTGGCGAGCGCACGGCGCCGCAGCTCGACTCGCTGATGCAGATGCTCGAGCGCCGCGAGCGCCGCTACCTCACGCAGGTGCCCGTGCATCGCGGCCGCCACATCCTCGTGCTGCCCAGCGACCGGATCCTGTGGTTCGAGGTGGAGTACCGGCTGGTCTACGCGCACATCGACGGCGATCGGTACATGACCAACTTCACGCTCAAGGATCTCGAAGAACGCCTCGATCCGGAGGCGTTCTTCCGCGCCCACAAATCGCGGCTGGTCAACCTGAACCACGTGCGCGCCATCGTCCCGTGGTTCGGCGGCCGCTTCAAGCTGGTCATGCGCGACCAGAAGGGCTCCGAAGTCGAGCTCAGCCGCGCCCAGGCGCGCGAGCTGCGCGGGCGCATGCATTGGTAAGGCAACCTCCTCCGCCCCTGTCGGCAGCCACCGCGGCCACTCAACCGCAAATTCCACCAGACGCCAGAAGCTGGATTGTAATTCCGCCACGACCAAGGTAGGGCACGTGAAAGCAGCAGCGGAGGCCGATGCATGACTCGCTTCGGAGACTTTCCTTGCGCCCGTAAACGCGGCGCCGTCACGGTGGCGGCACTCACCCTCGTGCTCTTCACGACGGCGCCGATGCATGCCGCGTGCGTCGGTGATTGCCGCGCGAACGGCACCGTGACCGTGGACGATCTGCTGACCATGGTCAACATCGCTCTCGGCGATGCAGACGTGTCAACCTGCCTGGCGGGTGATGCCGACAACAACAAGACGATCACCATCGACGAGATTCTCACCGCAGTCAACAACGCGCTGGCCGGCTGCGCACAGCCCACGCATACACCAGTTGCGGCTACGGCCACCGCGACGCCGACCGTCGCACCCACCTATGGCGTCCTCGGTGTGCGGCATTTCATCATCAACCCTGCGACGAGCCCGTTCAAAGCGCTGCTGGGCTCGCTCTCGATCTCGCTGGCTAAATTCGAAGGGCAGACGAACGGGCAGACCGAGCCCGCGTTCTTGGACCTCGAAGCGGGGCAGCCCGACCCGGTAACCGGCATCGCCACAATCAACATCACCAACGCCTCGGAGTTCATTTACGCCAACGCGACGGTGGCCAGCATCGTGCTGTGCCTCAAACCGCTCGTGCCGGTGACGAACGCCGGAGTCGTCGCCTGCAACGGCGGTCAGCAGCTCGGCTTCACGATTACGCAAGATCACACCATCGGCGTCGTCGGCGTCAACGGCTTCACGGCTCACCAATGTCAAGGCATGAACGGTAACCTCCAAGGTCCCAATCAGACCTGCGCCGCCGGCGGCGTTGGGTTCACGTGTCGCACCAACGCGGATTGCGACTCCACCACCGGTTCCGGCGACGGGGTGTGCGGGATTGGCCAAGCCACGTGTACGGCCGGCATGACCGGATCTTCCTGCCAAGCCGATGCGGACTGCGATACGGCCGCAGGGAGTGGTGACGGGGCCTGTGGGACCCCGGCTCAATCGCCCGACCTGCCCGGCGTATGCAACGGCCCGTTCGTCAACGGCATCTATCCGGGTGACACTGGGTCGGGAGGAGTCGTGCTTGCGCCCGTTCCGGAGTTTCAGCTCGTCGGGTTCCCGATCCGCCTTTCGATCCAGTCGTCGTTGCCGTGCGTCGACCCCGGTCCCTCTGGCGACATCACGTTTGCGCTCACCAGCGGCGTGTCTCAGACGACGATCCTCGATGCCAACAATACCGCCGGGCAGACGCTCAGCTTGAAGGTGCAAGGGCAGAACTTCCCCTGTGCCACCTGGCGGGATCCCACCGCCGGCGGTCGTCTGGTGTTGAGCGCTCCCCAAATCGATCAGGCCGGCTTCGGCGACATCATCACCTCGTTCACCTTCGACAGCTCGCCGATCGCTCCCACTCCGACGTCTGTCGTTTCATCTGCCCCAAGCCCAACACCAACCGCGATGTGAGGTAGCGCGGTGCGGCAAATCCGTGTAAGGAACATCGGCGCTAAGGTGCGATGCGATGCCGCGGTGTGTTTCTGTCTGGACGGTGTGCGCCGGTCTGTTGCTGATCGGCGTGGTTTCGCATCGGGTGTCGGCGCAAACTGCCCTGCCCGGCGACGCCAATTGCGATCAGCATGTTGACGCCACGGATATCGCCGCGGTGATCGCCATCGTGTTCGGCGGGCCGAACACGTGCGACGGCGCGGACGTCAACGGCGACGGCCGTGTGAGCATCGCCGACGTCACCGGTGTAGTTCTCGCGCTGGCGCAGCCGGTTGCAACGCCGACCCCGGAAAGCCCGACGCCTACAGCGACGGCAACCGACAGCGCCACTGCGACGCTGATGCCGACCGCCAATGCCACCAACACGCCAACCCCGGTGAATACCGGGCCGACCGCGACCCGTACCCGTACGCCCGTCTCCACGTTCACCGCAACGCGCACCGCGATCCCGAGCCCCACGCCGGCCTCGACCATCACCGCCACCGCCACCCGGACGTTGACGGCGACGCCCGGTGGCACCGCGACCCCGATCGCGACCCCGCCGGTGACCATCACGCCGACCGCGACCGGCACCGCGACGAGCACCCCGAGCGTTACGCTGACGCCGACCAGCGGGACGCCGACACCCAGCGGAAGCGGTACGCCGGCGGTCACCAATACCGCGACGCCTACACGCACAGGAACCAACACGCCCAGCGCCACGCCCACGGCGACGCCGACCCGCACGGCAACCGCCACGCCGACCGCCACGCCCACGCCGACACCGACCCGCACGCGTACGCCGACGGTGACGCGCACCGCGACCCCGACTCAGACGCCGACGCCGACGCCGACCATCACCCGGACGGCGACCATTACACGCACCGCGACGGTGACGCCGACGGTGACCCCGACACTCACGGTGACGCGCACGCCGACGGCGACGCGGACCTCAACGGCGACTCCTTCGTCGACGTCGACCCCCACACCGACGCGCACGCCCACGACGACGCCGACCCGTACCAGTACGCCGCCGCAAACAGCCACGCCGACGGCGACGCGCACCCGCACCGCCACCACGGCGCCGACGGTGACGGCGACGCGTACCTCCACCAATACACCGAGCGTCACGCCGACGCGCACCACCACCCGCACACCAACCCCGACACAGCCGGTCTCCGCTGGTCCCGTCATCACGTTCTTCGGCGTGGTCTCGGCGGACAATACGGTGCCGACACCCAGCGCCGAGGATGCGGCTGGACGGCCGGTCTACGTGCGGGCCGCGGACTTTGGTTTCTTATTGGTGGTTGAAGCCAAACCAGGAACCAGTGGCGCGGCTCCGGGACCTACTCCGGCGTCGGGCGATCTCATGTCGCCGACGAGTTTACAGATCGAAGCCACCCGCGACCTCGGAAACGGGAGCGCCGCGGTGTGCGATTCCGGAGCTCCGACAACGCCGACACCGGGCGCGACGCCTCAAGGCGCCGGCGGCGTTCCAGGCATCAATCCACCCAATTTCGATACGACGTCGCAAAAGATCGTCGACGCGCTCAATGACTTCGCGTGCCGGTTCTACTCGACCTCGGACGTAACCGGGACGTCAGCGTGCACGTTGGACCGCAACGGCAATCTCAACTTCGTCTGCGGTCCGACCTCAAAAACGTGCAGCGGGAGCACCATCCAGTATTGCACCCTCAACGTGCTTGGCAGCGACTTGGCCTTTCAGTCCGGCGACACGGTGCTGACCGCGCAGGTGCGCGACACCGGCGGACACGTCGGCTTCCCGCGACAAATCGTCGTGCGTGCCCCCTGACGTCGCGGCCGCCGCCGATTTTGCATTGCGCGACGGCGGCGGCTATGGTGCCCTACACAGCCACGTCAGCCAGAGGAGAGCCGTGCATGCAGTGGACAGCCTGGATCGGCTTGGCAGCCGGAATGGTGATGATCACAACCAGCAAGCTGGGGCCGCCGCCGGTCGTCCTCGACTTGGGCCCGGTGGTGCCGACTCCCGTGCCCACCGCCAAGGCCGCGGAGAAGAAGCGGCTGATCACCACGATCACGGTCCAGAACACCGCCGAGGGCGATAGCGTCGTGTCGTTTGAAGCCAGCGACGTGGCCGACGAAGGCAAAGAGAAAGTTCGTCCGCTCGCATCGAAGACCTATTCGCTCGCCGAAGAGAAGCCCGAGCTCAAGGATCTGCGCGAGCGCATCATGCAGCAGCTGCGCACGGTCGAACGCGACATGCTCGAGTACGCCGAGAAGGCCGGTCCGCCGAAAGAGCGCGCCCCGATGCTGCCGTCGGGCGGAAAATCCGGAGGCGGCGCGCGGCCGTACTAGCCGCCGCGTCGGGCGCACACCGGCGCGGTCGAGCGGTCGTTACTTCACGACGAGCCCAGCAATCCCAGCAGCGCCGGGATGTCCGCGGGCGTCACCTCGCCGTCGGCATTCACGTCGGCCCCCGGCAGCGGCGTTGACTCCCCGAAGATCGCTTCGATCAACGCTTCCAGATCGTTGAAGTCGACCACACCGTCGCCGTTGGCGTCGCCGCGCAAGATCGGCGGCGTCGGTGACGGCGGCGGCGTCGGCGTGACGGTACGCGTGGGAGCGCGCGTGCGCGTCGGCGTCGGCGTGCCGGTCTGCGTCACCGTCGGTCCCGGGGTCAACGCCGAGCCGCTGAAGAACGTGCTGTAGCTCAGCAGGTTGAGGGCCGCTGCCGCCTGCGAGTCGGGCTCGCCGCTTGTGCAATAGGTCAACGTCGTCACGATGACGCGCCCGCTGCCGTACGGGTACTCCGCCCAGCTCGGGCCGTCGCTGTTGGCGAGGACGACCGTCGCGTTGTTCGGCAGATTGGTGAGCGTCCCCAGATCGGTGGGCCGCCAGTCGCTGAAGGCGTCCGTGCCCAGGGCCTCACCGCCGTAGCCTATGCCGGTGAGATAGTCGTGCTGTGCGGTCACCAACTGCTCGCTGTTGTGTGGCGTCGGGCCCAAGAAGCCGACGCCCGTGCTCGACGTACTCGGGAGGGGAGCGACGTTCTGGCTGCCCGCAGTGCCCGGAGTGCCGGCGACGTTGATCACCGCGACGCCGCCGAGAAGGACGAATTGCTCAATGACACCGCCCGGTGACACCAGCTGCTGCAGCGAGGCGTAGTCGCTGTTGCCGAGCCCGGGCGCCACGTAGATGGTCTGGTACAAGCCACGCAAGAGCACGGGATCGCTGTCGGCCAACATCTGAAAGCTATCGCAGCCGTCAAGGAACCCGAGCTCTGTCGTCAGCGCGAAAATGCACTGCCCCTGATCCTGACACTGAGTGCCGACGCCCCCGAACACGAAGAGGAACTGAATCTCCGGGGCGAACGTCGGCAGCGGCGTGGGCGGCGTGCCCTTCACGGTCGGCGTCGGCGGCACGGAGGTGGGCGGTAGCGTCGGGGTCGGCGCCAGTGGTGTCGCCGTCATCGACGGGGTGACGGTCGGCGTCGCCGTTGCCGACGGCGTTGCAGTCGGGCGAACGCTCGCGGTCTTAGTCGGCGCCGGCGATGGCGTCGGCGTCCCGGTCGGCGACGGCGTGGCGGTTGGGCTCACCGTCGACGTCGGCGGGACCTCCGGCGTCGCCGTCACCGTCGGCGTCACCCTGGGCGTTGCGGTGGACGGCATCGTCGGCAAGAGCGTCGGCGTCGGCGTCAGCGTGGGCGTGCGGGTCGGGGTCCTGCTCGGCGTCGCCGTCGGGGTGTTCGTCGGCGTTTCAGTCGGTGACGCGGTCGGCGTTGCCGTGAGCGTCGGCGTCTTGGTGGGCGTGAATGTAGGCGTCGGGGTCGCGCTCGGCGTTGCCGTTGGCGTGTTCGTGACGGTCGGCGTCGGGGTCGCCGTGGGCGTAGACGACGGTGTGAGCGTCGGCGTGGGCGTCAGTGTCGGGGTCTGCGTCGGCGTCGCAGGGATCCAACACACCTCGATGTACACGAGAGTCGTGCGGGCTTCATCGGTGCCTCCCGCCCCTTGCTTGACGCCCACTTCCAACCCATTGAAGTCGGACCACGCCCACGGTTGGCTGGTTACAGGGTTGGTGACCCACGAGAACGCGACGTCCGAGTAGGTCGAGCCCACCGTAGAGGAGAGGCTCACCAGCTGTCCGCCTGCCATGCGCAATGTCGGAAAGATGTTGGCGGTGGTAAACTTCGCATGGCTGCGGTTGTGGATGGTGACCGATGCGATCGGTTCGGACCGCGGTGCAGGCGCCACGATGCTATAGGTGTCTGTCACAACCGTGCCGCTGTTTGCGACGTACGACAGATCCGCGTCGTTGGTCTGCACACACTGCCAGTTCTGGCTGCATCCTTGCGGCGTATTCAGCGTGAACGTGCCGGCGCCACCCGGCACGACGACGAGGCAGTTCGGTCCCGACGGCGTCGGGGCTCCCGGCACGTTCGTCGGCGTGACGGTCGGCGTCAACGTCGCCGTCGGCGTTGGTGGAGCCGGTGTAGGCGTCGCGGTAATTGGGGTCACGGGCGTCGGCGTGAACGTCGCGCAGTGGCCGGTCCCCTGGCACGCAGCGTTGTACACCGCCACTCCGGGAAAGCATGTGCCGTTCATCACCGGTCCACACGCCGAGAGAAAGGTGTACTCACAGCAGTCGGTCGCGCTGTTCGGCGTATTCGTCGGCGTGGGTGTGGCGGACGGCGTGCTCGTCGGCGTCGGCGTATCCGTCGGCGTTGCCGTGGGCGTGTCGGTGGGCGTGTCCGTCGGCGTCGGTGTGGGGGTCGGCGTATCGGTCGGCGTCGGCGTTGCCGTCGGCGTATTCGTCGGGGTCGGCGTCGGGGTTGGTGTATTCGTCGGGGTCGGCGTCGGCGTGTTCGTTGGCGTATTGGTTGGGGTCGGCGTCGGCGTCGGGGTGTCCGTTGGCGTCGGTGTATTTGTCGGCGTCGGGGTCGGCGTGTTCGTCGGCGTGTTGGTCGGGGTCGGTGTCGGCGTCGGGGTGTCCGTGGGCGTCGGCGTATTCGTCGGCGTGTTCGTCGGCGTATCGGTCGGGGTCACTGTCGGCGTCGGCGTGTTGGTCGGCGTGGGAGTATTCGTTGGCGTGGCGGTTGGTGTCGGCGTGACAGTCGGTGTGTTTGTGGGCGTTGGAGTCAAGGTGGCACACCGTGCCCCGGCGCAGATGGCCCCGGCGACTGGGGCGCAAGACCCGCAGCCGGCGATAACGTCGTTGATGAAACACGCGACACCGCAATCGCAACAGACGAACTGCTGGCTGTGCGCAGGACCTGAAGTTGCCCAGACGACCACGAGCACGGCAATGGTAACTGCGGCAGCGAGCCGCCCGCGCGTTCGCAGTGGCATCAAGCCCTGATCCCGACGATCGCCACTGCTGACGGCTGCCTTCTGCGCTGCTTTCACGTACGTGGACCTTCGGCCCGGTCCGATTCGTTGACTTGAAACAGGCCCTCTGATACCTACTCGCCACCCGCAGCGCAACATCCTGGCAATGAAAATCCCCTCAGTCAAAGGGTTTCACGACATCCTGCCCGACGAGAGTGCGCGCTGGAGCTGGATGGAAAGCCAGGCCCGCGAGCAGTTCGCCCGCTACGGCTTCGCCGAGATCCGCATCCCGATCGTCGAGCGCACCGAGCTGTTCAGCCGTTCCATCGGCGAGACCACCGACATCGTCGAGAAGGAGATGTACAGCTTCGCCGACCGCGACGGCTCGTCGTTGACCTTGCGCCCGGAAGGCACCGCGTCGATCGTGCGCGCCTACGTCGAGCACGCGTTGGCGCAACACGAGCCGGTGTCGAAGCTGTTCTATCTCGGCCCGATGTTTCGCCGCGAGCGCCCGCAGAAGGGACGGCTGCGGCAGTTCTCGCAGATCGGCGCCGAGGTCATCGGCCGCGACGACGCCGCGGTCGACGCCGAGGTATTGCTGCTGCTGCACGATCTGCTCGCCGCGCTGCACATCCGCTCGGCGCAGATCGAGCTCAACTCGCTCGGCGACGGCGCCTGCCGCCCGGCGTATCGCGCCGCGCTGCAAGCCTTCGGCGAAGCGCATCGCGCCGATCTGTGCGAGAACTGCCAGCGCCGGTTGGAGCGCAATCCGTTGCGTCTCCTGGACTGCAAGGACCACGATTGCCACGCGGCGACGAAGGACGCGCCGCTGATGATCGACCATCTCTGCGGACCGTGCCGGGCGCACTTCGATGCGGTACGCGGCTTCCTTACCCGTGAAGGCCTTGAGCCGCGGCTCAACCCGCGCATGGTGCGCGGGCTCGACTACTACTGCCGCACCGCGTTCGAAGTCGTCGCCGAAGGGCTCGGCGCGCAGAACGCCGTCGGCGGCGGTGGGCGCTACGACGGCCTGGTCAAGGCGCTGGGCGGTCCGGATACGCCGGGCATCGGCTTCGCGCTCGGTGTCGAGCGGCTGATCCTGTCGATGGCCGAGGCCGGCGCGACGCCGCTGCGCCCCGAGGTGTTCATCGCGCCGCTCGGTGCAGCCGCCGAATCCGAGGCCATACATCTGGCGCACCGCTGGCGCCGCGCCGGCGTCCGTGTTGAAATGACCGGTGGCGGCAAGAGCCTGAAGAGTCAGATGCGTATGGCGGACAAGAGTGGCGCGCGCTACGTCGTGATCCTCGGCGAGGACGAGCTGGCGGTGCGGGCGCTGACGGTGCGCGACATGACGGCGAAGCGCGATTTCCCGCGGGCCGTCGACCTGTCCGCCTCGGCCGACGGGCTGCGCGCCGCGCTGGCGCAGCTGGGCCATGAGCCCGTGGAGCAGAGCGCGTGAGCGCCGCCGGCCTGGGTGACTGGAAGCGCAGCAACTACTGCGGCGAGCTGCGCGCCGCCGACGCCGGCCGCGAAGTGACGGTCATGGGCTGGGTGCACACCCGGCGCGACCACGGCGGCCTGATCTTCGTCGACTTGCGCGACCGCTCCGGCATCCTGCAGCTGGTCTTCAATCCGGAGCGCAGCCACGCCGCCTTTGCATTGGCGGAAGACCTGCGCGGCGAGTTCGTGATCGCCGTGCGCGGGCGCGTCGAGCATCGGCCGGCGGAAACGCTGAACCCGAATCTGGCCACCGGCGAGATCGAAATCATCGCGGCCGAGGCCAAGCTGCTGAGCCGCGCGCGCAGCACGCCGTTCCCCATCGACGGCGGCCCTCCAATCACCGAGAGCACGCGCCTCAAGTACCGCTATCTCGACCTGCGCCGGCCGGAGATGCAGGAGCGCCTGATCTTCCGCCATCGACTGGCGAAGACGGTGCGCGACTACCTCGACGGCCACGGCTTCCTGGAGATCGAGACCCCGGTGCTCACCCGTAGCACGCCTGAAGGCGCACGCGATTACCTCGTCCCGAGCCGCGTCAACCCGGGCCACTTCTACGCGCTGCCGCAGTCGCCGCAGCTCTTCAAGCAGCTGCTTATGGTCTCCGGCTTCGACCGCTATTTCCAGATCGTCCGCTGCTTTCGCGACGAAGACCTGCGCGCCGACCGGCAGCCGGAGTTCACGCAGATCGATCTGGAGATGTCGTTCGTGCAACCCGACGACGTCATGGCGATCACCGAAGGCATGCTGTCCGCCGCTTGCGCGCTGCGCGGCGTCGAGGTGCCGCGGCCGATTCCGCGTCTCACATACGACGAAGCCATGCGGCGCTTCGGCAGCGATCGGCCGGACCTGCGTTTCGGCCTCGAGCTGGCGGAGGTGTCGGAGGTCGTACGGCATACCGAGTTCAAGGTCTTCCGCGAAGCGGTGGAGCGCGGCGGCATCGTCAAGGTCCTGCGTCTGCCAGACGGCGAACGCCTGTCGCGCAAGGACCTCGATGGTCTTCCCGAGGTGGTCGCGCCGTACGGCGCCAAGGGCGTCGCCTGGGTGCGGCTGAGCCCCGCCGGCTGGCAGTCGCCGATCGCCAAGTTCATCACCCCGGAAGATCGCGCCGCGATCGAAAAGATCTGCGGCGCCGGCACCGGCGACTTGCTGATGTTCGTCGCCGACACGCCGAAAGTGGTGAACGACGCGCTCGCCAATCTGCGGCAGAAGCTCGCCGATCAGCTCGGCATGATCCCGGCCGACCGCTGGGCCTTCACGTGGGTCACCGACTTCCCGCTGGTCGAGTATTCACCGGAGGACAAACGCCACGTCGCTGTGCACCATCCGTTCACCTCGCCGCACGAGGAGGATCTCGATCGCCTCGAATCGGAGCCGTTGAAGGTGCGAGCGTTGGCTTATGATGTGGTGCTCAACGGCACCGAGCTGGGCGGCGGCAGCGTGCGTATTCATCGCCCCGAGATCCAGTCGCGGGTGTTTGCGCTGCTCGGCATCGGCGAAACCGAGGCGCGAGCGAAGTTCGGTTTTCTGCTCGATGCGCTGGCCTTCGGCGCACCGCCGCACGGCGGGATCGCGTTCGGCCTCGACCGCCTCGCCATGTTGCTGTGCGGCGGCACCTCGATTCGCGACGTCATTGCTTTCCCCAAGACGCAGCGCGCCGTCTGTCTGATGACCGAAGCTCCGAGCCCGGTCGATGCGCGCCAGCTGCGCGAGCTCGGCCTGAAGCTGGATGGGTAAACAGCCGGTCAAGAGTCGACGCCTGCTCTTCTCGCTCGCCCCCTGGGAGAGGGTAGGGGTGAGGGCCACGTCGCTCGTCACGTTGCTCCTGGCGGGCTGCAGCCTCCTGCACCATCCACCGACGCTCCCGGAGCCGGTCAACCTGATCGCCGTCATGCCGATCGAGCGTGAGGAGAACGCGACGCCGGCGGAGAGTGGCGAGCGTATTGCGCCGGAGGCGGAGCGGGTGATGACGGCACAGGTCTACGACGTGCTTTCCAGCTCCCCGCGCTGGCGCTTCGTCCCCGACCTCACTGTGCGGCAAGCGCTGAATGGCCTGAAGAGCGACGGCGATCTGGCGTCGCGGGCACGGGCGCTGGGGAAGGCCGTCAATGCCGATGCGGTGTTGTGCGGAACCGTCTCGCGCTACATTGAACGCGTCGGCACAGAGTACGGTGCGCGGCAGCCGGCGGCCGTGGGGATTACGCTGCAGCTGGTTTCCGTTCAGTCCGGCAGCGTTCTCTGGAAGAATTCCTTCGACCAACGACAGCAAGCGCTGTCGGCCAATCTCTTCAATTGGTGGCAATTCTGGCGCGGTGGTCCGCGCTGGTTCAGCGCTCAGGAGTTCGCCCACCTCGGCGTCGAGCACCTGCTCGACGATCTGGCGCGCAAAATCGGAGACTAACCCCCAGTCTGTCGTCTGTTGTCTGTCGTCTTCTGTCAGATGCCGCGCAGCACCTGCCCGCAGCGCGCCTCCGTCTCCTTTCCACGATCGATGAGCGCGGTGCCGTTGACGATGACGTACTCGACGCCGGTGGCGCGCTGAATCAGACGGCCGGCGCCGCCAGGCAGATCGTGCACCAGCTCGGTACGCTGCAGGCCGACGGTCGCCGGATCGAAGAGCACGAGATCGGCGGCAAAGCCGGGCCGCACCTCGCCGCGGCCGGTGAGGCCGTAGAGGCGGGCCGGCGTGTTGGTCAGCAAACGCACCGCCTCCTCCAGCGTCAGCGCCTGCAGCTCGCGCACCCAGTGACCGAGGAGGTATGTCGTGAAGCCCTGATCCGCCAGCGTATCGACGTGGGCCCCCGCGTCGGAGAGCGCCAGAACGCCCCCGGGATGGCGGATGAGCTGCGCCACGATGCTCTCGTCGGTGTTCAGGATGGGGATGCCGAACTGACACGCGAGGTCGCTCTCCAGCGACAGGTCGAGCAGCGTATCCACCGGATCGGCGGCACGCGTCGCGGCGATGCGCGTCAGCGGCCAATCGATGTAGGTCGCATGCGCCGCGACCGGCGACAGGCGCAGGAAGATCTGCTCCCACGACGGCGCCAGCGCCGCGACCCATGAGCCCGACGGCGACATGGCGCGCAGCCCGTCGCGGAACCCCGTGCTGGCAAACAGGGCGCGGCGTTCCGTCTCGGGCTTCTGCATGATCGGCCTCCAGAACGGATTGTTCTCGATGGCGATGCTGCTGGCGCTGAAGCTGACGCGAATCTCCAACGGCCGGCAACCGACCTGCGGCACCACCGGCGCGCCGCGCGCCTGCGCCGCGGCGGCTTCTTCGATGAGGCGCAAGCAGCCTTGTGGATCGAACGGGCTGTGCTGCAGCGGCGCCCAGGTGACCGGGCGCCCGCTTGCGGTCGCGACCTCGGCGTAGAACTGCTGATCCTCGGCCTTGCCGTCGGTGCCGCCGATCGTGTGCCGCGGTGCAACTTCCGTGATGCCGCGCCCAAACTCGCGTAGCACCGCCGCCAAGGCGCGGATCTCGTCGCGCGGCGCGACGCGGCTGGGGACCGGCGTGCCGTCGCCGAAGAAGTGCGTCGACGACTCGGAGGTGGAGAAGCCGCACGCCCCGGCGCGCATCGCCCCGCGCACGATCTGCTGCATGCGCGCCAGCTCCGCGTCCGTCGCGGCACGTTCGGTGGCCGCCGCGCCCATGACGTAGTAGCGGATGGCGCTGTGGCCGACGAACGCCGCGATGTTGAGGCCCGGCTGCCAGCGTTCGATCGTGTCAAGATATTCCGGAAAAGTCTCCCACTCCCACCGGATGCCGGCGCGCAACGCCTCGGTCGGCATGCCTTCGACGTACAGTAGCATGCGCATGAGCAGCTCACGGTCCGCCGGCCGACAGGGTGCGATGGTGAATCCGCAGTTGCCCATCACGACGGTGGTGACGCCGTGCCAGCACGACGGCGTCAGCAGCCGATCCCACGAGACTTGACAGTCGTAGTGCGTGTGCAGATCGATGAAGCCGGGCGCCAGCACGAGGCCGGCCGCATCGATCGTTCGTCGCGCACCGCCGTCGACGTGACCGATCTCGACGATGCGCCCATCGCGCACCGCCACGTCGCCGCGCCGGCGCGCTGCGCCGGTGCCGTCGCAGATCTCAGCGCCGCGGATGATCAGATCGTACATCGTCGCTCCCTTTCTTCTCCCTCGCCCTCTGGGAGAGGGTCGGGGTGAGGGCTGTCCAGTTCGCCTGCATCGGATGCATACGAAAGAACTTCCAGATGCGCTCCGTTGCCGGCTCCGGCCAGCGGTGCACGCCGTCGTCTTCGCAGTAATCGACCTCGACGGCATCGCGACAGTCGCGATGCCGTTCGCACGCGTCGGTGCTCTGCGTGGTGCAGTGATCGGCTTGCACCCAAGCGTCACGTTCCTGTCTCGCTTGTTGCACGTCGACGATGGGATCGTTGCGGCCGTGGTGAATGAGCACCGGCACGCCGCGTGGCGGCGCGCAGGGCAACGTCAGCCGGCCGCCGCTCACCGGCGCCACCGCGGCGAAGCGGTCCGACATCGTGCATCCCAGGATGTTGCTGAAGAACGCGCCGTTGGAAAAGCCGGTGGCAAACACGCGCGTCTCATCGATGCAGTAGGCGCGTTCGAGGGCGTCGAGCAGCTGTTTCGTGAAGGCCAGGTCGCGGTTGTTGTCGGTTGTGAAGATCTCCCAGCCGGGCCCGTCACGCCCGAGCAGATGCACCGGCAGCCCGTCGGGGTAGATGGTGATGAACCCGTCGCGCGCCGCCAACTCGCGGAACTTCGACACCTGCCAGACACCGGCGGCGCTGTGTCCGAAACCGTGAAAGTCGAACAGCAGCGGCGCCGGCGTCTGAGGATGAATCGATTCGGGCACGTCGAGGATGTACGTGCGGCGCACGCCGTCGACCTCGATGGTGCGTTCCAACCGGCGCCCGCTCTCGATCGCCGCCGCGCTGCAGCCGGGGCTGGGGCGCGCCGACACCGCGGCGTCGGCGCGCCCCGCCAGCGCACCGAGTGCAGCAAGCACCACGACCAAACTCGGACGACGCATTGAACGCTCCTCAGATGACAGATTTGCAATCGTGAATCCACCACTCCAACCCTACTTGCTCCCCGGAACCGCGCTGGAGTAGGATCGGCCCAACGCTGAAAGGAGGGCTCCCGCGTGGCGAAACAGCTCCGCATCATCCCCGAGAAGTGCACCGGCTGCATCCAGTGCGAGTTGGCATGCTCGTTCGTCCAGACCGGTACGTTCCAGCCGGCGCGCTCGTTGATCCGGGTCCACTTGTTCGATGATCAAGCCAGCTACGCGCCCTACACCTGCTTTCAGTGCGACGAGGCGTGGTGCCTGACGGCGTGCCCGGTGAACGCCATCACCATCTCGCCGGCGGCGGCCAAAGTCGTCGTCGAGGATCTGTGTGTCGGCTGTGGGTTGTGCACCATCGCCTGTCCGTTCGGCACGGTGTGGTACAACCCCGATACGAGCAAAGCGACCAAGTGCGATCTGTGCGCCGGCGATCCGGCGTGCGCGAAGGCGTGCCCGACCGGCGCCATCGAATACGTCGACACGCCGGCGGCCGACTGGCTCGGTCCGTGGGCCGAGGATCTCAACAAGACCTACGCCGAGATCCAGGCGGGCGCCCCGCAAGGAGGTGCACAATGATCGGCGGTTGGACCGGCAACGTCCTCCGTGTCAACCTCTCTACCGGCGCCATCAAAAAAGAGGCGCTCCGCGAGGACTGGGCGCGCGAGTACGTCGGCGGCCGCGGCCTGGGCGCGCGCTATCTCTGGGAAGAAGGCGATCCCAACGTCGATCCGTTCAGCCCCAAGAACAAGCTGCTGTTCGTCACCGGACCGCTCACCGGCACCAACGCATCGTGCGGCGCACGCTACATGGTCGTGACCAAAGGCGCGCTCACCGGCGCGATCACCACCTCGAACTCGGGCGGCCATTGGGGACCGGAGCTAAAGTTCGCCGGGTACGACATGATCATCGTCGAGGGGCGCGCCACCCATCCCGTCTATCTGTGGATTCACAACGACCAAGTCGAGCTGCGCTCCGCCGAGCACCTGTGGGGCAAGGGCGTGTGGGACACCGAAGAGCTGATCCGCAAGGAATCGGGCGTCCCCGACTGCATCGTCGCGTCGATCGGTCCGGCCGGAGAGAACCTGGTACGCTTCGCGGGCATCATCAACGACCTGCATCGCGCCGCCGGCCGCTCCGGCGTCGGCGCTGTGATGGGATCAAAATTGCTTAAGGCCATCGCCGTCCGCGGCACCGGGAGCGTGCGCCTCGCGGACGCGCGCGGCTTCATGTCGGCGTCGTGGGCGATGAAAGCGAAGCTGAAGGAGTCGGCCGTCACCGCCGAAGGCTTGGCGACGTACGGCACCGCGGTGCTGATGAACGTCATCAACGAGCACGGCGCCATCCCGACGCGCAACCATCTCGAATCGGTGTTCGAGAAGGCGGAGGACATCAGCGGCGAGACGCTCGCCGAAACGCGCCTGGTCGCCAATAAGGCGTGCTTTGCGTGCACCATCGCCTGCGGCCGGGTCAGCAAGTTGCCGGGCGAAGCGGCCGGTAAGTTTCTGGTCAACACCCATCCGCGCAACTGGAAGATTGCCGGCGAGGGGTTGGAGTACGAGAACGCGTGGGCGATGGGGGCCGACTGTGGCATCGGCGAGCTCGACGCGCTGATCAAAGCGAACTGGCTGTGCAACGATTTCGGCATGGACCCGATCAGCTTCGGCGCTACGCTGGCGGCGGCGATGGAGCTGTACGAGAAGGAGATCATCAGCAACTCGCTCACCGGCATGCCGCTGCGCTTCGGTAACGCTGAAGCCCTCGTGGCGATGGCGGAGAAGACGGCATACCGTGAAGGCTTTGGCGATCTGCTGGCGGAGGGATCGAAGCGCCTGACGGCGCGCTTTGGCCATCCCGAGTTCTTTATGGGCGTGCGCGGCCAGGAGTTTCCCGCCTACGATGCGCGCGCCATCCAGGGCATGGGCTTGGGATACGCGACCTCGAACCGCGGCGCGTGTCATCTGAAGTCGTACACCGTGTCGCCGGAGATCCTCGGCATCCCGAAGAAGATGGACCCGCACACCACCGAGGGCAAAGCCGAGATCACCAAGATCTTTCAGGACATCACCTCGGCGGTAGATTCGACCGGCTTGTGCCTGTTTCTCACGTTTGGTGTGGGTCTCGAAGAGATGCTGCCGCAACTCGTCGCGGCGACCGGTGTGCCGTACACGATGGAGACGCTCATGCAAGCCGGCGAGCGCATCTGGACCCTCGAGCGTCTGTGGAATGAACGTGCCGGCTTGGGCAAAGGCAGCGACACGCTGCCGAAGCGTTTGCTCGAAGACCCCATCCCGGCTGGTCCGGCCAAGGGACTGGTCAGCAAGCTCGGTGACATGCTGCCGGAGTACTACCGCCTGCGTGGCTGGACCGAAGACGGCGAGGTCACGGCCGAGAAGCGCAAAGAGTTGGGGCTGTCGTAGGATCGAGGGTGCCGGTGTTGAAGCTGCTGGGCGGGTTGCGCCGTTTCGGAGCGCGAGAGCAGTCAGTGAGCGGAACGACGGTGGCGGCGGTGCTCAATGAGAGTCCGGTGCCGCGCGTGTTGTTGTTTCCGGACGGACAACTGAACGGCGATCTCGAAGTGTTGGTCAACGGCCGCAACATCGCCTTTCTGGGCGGCCTCGACACGCCGCTGGCCGAAGAGGATCGCGTCACGATCTTCCTGCACGGGGCACGTGGGTATCCTGGAGGATAAGATCATGTCACACCACGTCATCGTCGGCGGCGGACCCGCCGGCATCAACGCCATCGAAACGATTCGGCAGCTCGACGGGGCGGCGGCGATCACGCTGATCTCGGACGAGCGCGCCTACGCGCGCATGGCCCTGCCCTATTTCCTGGCCAAGGACATTCCGGAAGGCCAACTCGACACCGGCTCGGACGACTACTTCGCGCGCCTGCGCGTGGAGCGGCGCATCGGCCGGCGGGTGACGCGGGTCGACGCCAATGCATGCACAGTGCAGCTCGACGACGGCGAGCGCGTCGCTTTCGACAGGTTGTTGATCGCCACCGGCTCCTCACCGACGCGCCCGCCGATTCCGGGCGCCGACGGCAAGCATGTGCACAATCTGTGGACGCTGGCCGACGCATTGGCGGTGATGGAATTCACGAAGACCAAGCGCCCGTCGGTGGTGCTCGTGGGCGCGGGCTTCATCGGGCTCATCATTCTCAACGCGTTGCACAAGCTCGGCTGGAAACTGGCGGTCGTCGAGTTGGAAGGTCAGATCCTGCCACGCATGCTCGACCGCCACGCGGCCGAAGCCGCGGAGGCATGGCTGCGGGCACGCGGCGTCGACGTCTACACCGGCTGCAGCGTCACCAACATCGAGGGGGCGCGGAAGAAAACCGTCTCGCTGTCGGACGGGCAGAGGCTCAGCGCGAATCTGGTCATCCTGTCGACCGGGATCAAGCCGAACATCGGCTTTCTCGAGGGCAGTGGCGTGCGCATCGACCAGGGGGTCGTTGTGGATGCCAAGATGCAGACGAACGTTGCGGGAATCTACGCGGCCGGCGACGTCGCGCAGGGACCGAATCTGCTGGGCGGCGCGGCTGCGATCCACGCCATCCAACCGACGGCAGTCGATCACGGCCGCATCGCCGGCGCCAATATGGCCGGGCAGGTTCGCAACTACGCCGGCAGCTTGGTGATGAACATTCTCGACGTCGCGGGCCTGCACTGCGCCAGCTTCGGACGCTGGCAGGAGAACGACGACGCGACGGTCGTGCTGAACGCCGGGCGGCCGGTGTACCGCAAGCTCGTGTGGGACGGCTCGCGGTTGGTAGGTGGCATCATTCTCGGACCAATCGAAGATACGACGATGCTGACAGACGTGGGTATGTTGAAGGGCCTCATCCAATCACAGGTCGACCTCGCCGAATGGAAGCACTACCTCAACGAGCGCCCGTGGGATCTTCGCCGCGCCTACGTCGCCAGCAAGGCAGCCAGCCAGCTGTTGTCACGGACAACGGTTGGCACCCCGTCGCAGTCGCGCGGCTTCCATTTCAACAATCTCGGCCCACGCACCGACGCCGGCCCGCATCACGCCGACCTCATCGGCACGCGCCCGCTGAGCTTCGAAACCCTGGCTCGCACACCGACGCCGGGCATCTACAAGAATCCGGTCGCACCACAGAGAAAAGATTGAACCGCCAAGTTACAACTCATGAAGATCGAGTTGCGCCTGTTCGCGAATCTCCGCAAACAGCTGCCGCTGGGGTCGCCACGCGGGCGCTGCGAGCTAGAGGTGCCGGACGGCACGACGATCGGCGAGGTCCTTGCGCGCCTGACCATTCCACAGGCCAGCGCGCATCTCATTCTGGTCAACGGCGATCACGATCGCGATTTCGACCGCACGCTGCGTGACGGCGATGTCCTGAGCGTGTTCCCGCCCGTCGCGGGCGGCTGACTCGCTAGCCGCGCAGCAACGGCTCCAGCGCTGCCCAGGTCGTCACCGGCGCGGAGCACGTCATGTTGTGGCACACGTAGACCGTGGGCTTACCGTCGATCTGGCCCTTACCGCGGAGCAGCGAGGGCAGGTGCTCGGTGCGGCTTGGATCGATGACCGCTAACGTCCGGTTCGGCAGATAGAGCTGCCGGATCTGCTGAAGCAACGTGTCGCGATCTGCTGTGGCCGGCGCGACGACGACGATCTCGCGCGGCTGCTGCGTGTAGAAGTCGACGGCGCACAGCATGTTCGCGAAGCCGAACGGCTGCGCGCGCATCTGGCCCGCATACAAACGCAACATTGTCTCGGCGCGTTCGAGGTAGTCGGACCTCTCGGTGTAGTGGTAGAGCCGCAGGAGGTTGCGCACGGCGACCGAGTTGCCCGACGGGATGGAGCCGTCGAACGCCGGCTTGCTGCGCACGATCAGTGCTTCGTGGTCGTCGCTGGTGAAGAAAAATCCACCCGCTGCAGCATCCCAAAAGTGCGCGACCATCGCATCGGTCAGCGCCACCGCGCGCTCCAGATAGCGCCGATCCTGCACGAGCTCGAAAACGTCGAGCAGCGCCGCAACGAAAAACGCGTAGTCGTCGAGATAGCCGTTGAGCTTGGCGACGCCGTCCTTGTAGGTGCTGAGCAGGCGGGCGCTGCGCGCCAGCTTGCTCTCGATGAATGCCACGGCATCAACCGCGATCTGCCGATGCCGCTCATCGCCGAACACCTCCGCCGCCTTGGCGTAGGCGCTGATCATCAGCGCGTTCCAGGCGGTGAGCATCTTGTCGTCGAGGCCGGGCTTCACGCGCGGTTCGCGCGCCGCGAAGAGCTTGGCACGGGCGTCGGCCAGCAGGCGGCGGGTCTCCTCGACGTCGCGCCGGAACATCTTGGCAAGCTGCTCGACCTCCAGCGTCACGTGCAGAATGTTGCGATGCTCGAAGTTGCCGACGTCGGTGATGTCCCAGTAGCGGCAGACGATGTCCGCCACCTCCTCACCCACGATCTGGCACACCTCGGCGACATCCCAGACAAAGAACTTGCCCTCTTCGCCCTCGCTGTCAGCGTCCTGCGTCGAATAGAAGCCGCCCTCCGGGCTGCGCATCTCACGCGTGACATAGCCGAGGATGTCGCGCGCGATGTCCGCGAAGAAGTGGTCGCCGGTAAGCTGAAACGCGGCGAGATACAGCGGCACCAGCTGCGCGTTGTCGTAGAGCATCTTCTCGAAGTGCGGTACGAGCCAGTGCTCGTCGACGGAATAGCGATGGAAGCCGCCGCCGAGCTGATCGTAGATGCCGCCGCGCGCCATCTGGCGCAGCGTGTGCAGCGCCATGTCGAGGTAGCGTCGCTCGCCGCTGCTGCGATGCACGCGCAGGAATAGCTCGAAGGCCGCTTCGTTGGGGAACTTCGGTGCCTGGCCGAGGCCGCCATGCGTAGCGTCGTAGGCGCGCGACAAGCCGGCCGCCGCATCACGCACGAGACCGGCGTCGAGTGGCGCAGCGGACGGCTGCGAGCCTTCGGCGTGTTGCAGGCCGTCCATCAACTGGCCGATGGTTTTCTGCACGTCGTCCGGTTTCTCGCGGTAGGCCTGCGCGACGCCCAGCAGAATCCGCCGGAATGCCGGCATGCCGTAGCGGTCCTCGCGCGGAAAGTAGGTGCCGCCGTAGAACGGCTTGCCGTCGGGTGTGAGGAACACGGTCATCGGCCAACCGCCGCGGCCGGTGAGCATCTGCACGGCGTTCATGTAGATATGGTCGACGTCGGGCCGCTCCTCGCGGTCCACTTTGATGTTCACGAACAGCTCGTTCATCAGTCGCGCCGTGTCCTCGTCCTCGAACGACTCGTGCTCCATGACGTGGCACCAGTGGCACGCCGAGTAGCCGACGCTCAGCAGGATCGGTTTGTTGTCACGCCGCGCCGTCGCGAAGGCCTCGTCACCCCACGCAAACCAGTCGACCGGATTGTGCGCGTGCTGCCGCAGGTACGGACTGGTTTCGTGAATCAGGCGATTCGTGTGGTTGGGCACGGGGACACTCCTTTGCACATTCGCCGGCGCAGCGATCGCGGACGGGTTCGGTTGTGTGAAGTCCCAGCATCCGTGTTGCACGCCGACAGGTCAAGATACGCGCGCGCGGCCGGACCGTTTTCAATATCAAGGAAAGCGACTATCGTCGGACGGCGAAGCGGGAGACACAGGAGGAAGGCACATGGCATACGGACTCAGCGGGAAAGTCGCGGTGATCACCGGCGCGGCTTCGGGGATCGGTGCCGCGACGGCGCGGCGTTTCGCGCAGGAGGGCGCGCAGCTGGTGCTGGGCGACCTCAACGAGGCGGCGGGTGCGGAGCTGGCGCGCGAACTCGGCGCTGCCGCGTTCCGCGCGCTCGACGTCACCGATCCGCTGCAGGTGCAGGCGCTGATGCAGGCCGCGGTCGACCGCTGCGGCGCGCTGCACGTGGTGTTCAACAACGCCGGCATCGGCGGCTTCGGCGCCGCACCCGATCTCGAGATCGACGTGTGGAAGCGGGTCATCGAAGTCGACCTGTACTCCGTGTTCTACGGCTGCAAGTTTGCCATTCCGCATCTGCGGCAAGCGGGCGGCGGCGCGATCGTGAATACCGCGTCGATCTCGGGACTGTTCGGCGACTACGGCCTACTGCCGTACAACGCGGCGAAGGGCGGGGTGGTCAACATGACGCGCACGCTGGCGATCGACCACGCGCGCGAGAACATTCGCGTCAACTGCGTGTGTCCCGGCCCGATTGAAACCCCACTGCTCGCGCCGGTCTTGGCCGTCCGCGCCGCGCAGGCGCAATACCAAGAGGTGATTCCGATGGGCCGCGTCGGGCGGCCGGAAGAGGTCGCGGCAGTGGTGGCCTTTCTCGCCTCGGCCGACGCCTCGTACATCACCGGCGCGGCCGTGGTGGTCGACGGCGGTCTCACCGCGGCGACCGGTCAGGTCAACTTCAAGAAGCTGATCGGCGGTTAGCTCTTCGCTCGGGCGTAGCCCAGCGAGTCGCGCAATGGTCTTATCGCGTATTCCCGTCCAGTGCGGCTCACCACGCCAAGCCCAGCGCTTTCGTCAGAAACCCCATGAGCGGCCCGGCCGAACGGCAGGCCTCGGTGTAGCGCTCCAAGAAATCCGGCGCGCAGACCTCGGTCTCGGAAAATCGCGTCATGGTGTAGATGTCCTTGCGTTTCAGATCCTCGATGAACGGGTGCGTCGGCGCATAGCCCGCCGGCGGCCGTTTGAGACCGTCGCCGCTGATGGCGATGCCACGGTCGACGACCGCCTTCCAGTCTTTCGTCCGCTGCACAATGCGGTTGCGCACTTTCTGTAGCGCCGCTGCATCAGGGTGCCACAGCCCGCCGCCGCCCATGCACTCGCCCGGCTCCAAGTGCAGATAAAACCCCGGCGCATGCACGTCCTTGCCGCCGTGACGATACTGAAAGTGCGCGGCGGCCGCAGTCTTGTACGGGCTCTTGTCCTTCGAAAAGCGCGTGTCGCGATAGATGCGAAACATCGAGCCGCCCATGGGCCGCGGATCGGCGTCGAAGTTGCGGCTGATCGTCCGCAAGCGCTCCCCGAAATCGGCGATGAAGCGGAGCATCGGCTCCTTCACCTCGGATTCGTAGCGCTCCTTGTTAGCTTGAAACCACGCCCGATCGTTGTTGGCCCTGAGCTCCTTCAGAAACGAAAGAGGCCATGACCGAAATGGGCAGCGGTACCCTTGCGTGCGCTGCTTGAAGCGGGACCCATGGCGCTCCTTTCGATGCCGCTAGTGGGTGAGCCGATCCTCCTCGGCGACATCTCAGCCGATGCGTTCCACGCGCGCCGGCACGTGCTTGTGCCACGGCGTGCCCGCCAGGAAGTCGCGGTCGGCCGAGGCGGTGAGCTCGTTGGGCGCGATACCCAAGCGTGCGACGCCACCGTCGCGTGGCTCGTAGTCCATGCCCTGGCCGTTCGGCAGTGATACGTGTCCCGGTTGCATCATGTCGGTGACCTCGACGGGCACGTCGGTGCTACCCCGCCGCGTCGTTAGCCGCACGCGGTCGCCGTCGGCGCAGCCCAACCGGCGCGCGTCGGCGGCGCTGATGCGCAACGTGCCGGCTCGTCCCTTTGCCAGTGCCGCCGGGTTGCGGATGATCGTGTTGGTGGTGTCCGAACGGCGCTCGCCCGCCGAGAGGATGAAGGGATACGCCGTATCGCGTGGGCGTGGCCCCGCGGCCAGCTTCTCCAACTCGCCGAACAGCTCGGGGAGCGCCAGGTTGATGCGCCCGCCGGCGGTGCGGATGCGCGACCAGCTCGCCTCGTACGGCTCGTCGGTGTAGACGACGGCGGTGCCGGAGGAGAGGAGCGCGTCGAGGAGCTTCTCTCCCGCAGTGAAGGGATCGCCGTCGAAGCCGGCGCGCGCCGCGGCGTCCGGATGCGCCTGCACGAACTGGTGCGCGAGAGCCCAGTAGATCGCCGCCGCCGCCATGCCGTCGGGCAACGTCGGCCCGAGTGTGCGGTAGAGCACGATCGGCGCGTACTTGGCGACACGCGGGTTGTTCATCATGGCATCGAGGAAAGCGCCGGCGAATGCCATGCGTCCCTCGGCGGCTGCGCTCCGCAACGGCGCGTAGTCTGCGTCGGAGACCTCGCCGAGCGCCTCGACCAGGCGCGCGTGGATCTCCGGCTCCGCCAGCGTGCCGTCGAGCGGCGCGATCACTGGATGGCGCAGGTGAAAGGCGTTGCGCGGGAACTCCTGGTTGAAGTACGTCGCCTCGACTTTCTCGAACTGACTCGACGCCGGCAGCACGTAGTGCGCCTCGCGAGCGGTCTCGCTCAACGCCACGTCGATGACCACGACCAGCTCGAGGGCACGCAGTGCCTCGCGCATCCGCTGGCTGTCGGCCAGCGAGTGCACCGGGTTGGCCGTTTCGACAAGCATGGCGCGATAGCGGTTGGGGTGATCCGTCAGGATCTCTTCGGGGATGATGTTGCAGGGGATCAGGCCGGTGATGATCTTGGCGCCGACCACCGGACTGACCGTCGGGCGCCCGTCGGCCTTCCCTTTGCGCTCACCTTTGCTCGCGCCGGTCAGCGAGACGAACGCCAGGGGCGCAGTGTTAGTTCCCTTGCGGCCGAAGTTGCCCGTCAGCAACCAGATGAGTCGCTGCACGTAGCTGCCGAGCGTCGAGTGCACGGACATCTGCATGCCGAGATCCTCGAACACCGAGACGCTTTCGGCCGTAGCGATGCGTCGCGCCACGCGGCGCAGCAGCGACTTGTCGATACCGCACGCCGCGGCGTAGGCGGCGACGTCGATCGCTTTGAATCGCGGCTCGACGTCCTCGAAACCGTTGGTGTGTTCGGCGACCCAGTCGCGGCGTACGAGGTCTTCCTGGACGATGATGGCGACCAACGCCGCCAGGCACCAGGCGTCGGTGCCCGGCTTGATGGCCAGATGGAAGTCCGCCATCTCCGCCGTCTCGCTGCGACGCGGATCGATCACCACGAGCGAGCGCTGCGGGTCCTTCTCGATCTCGCGCAGGCAGGCGCGGGCGCGCGCGAAGCCGTGCGACTGCCACGGGTTCTTGCCGATGAACACCGCGACCTCGCAGTGTTCGAAGTCGCCGTGCGTGCCGGCGCCGATCATCTTCCCGTTCACCCAGAACTCGCCGGTCTTTTCCTGGGCGAGGGCGTTGGAGCGGTAGCGGTTGCCGATCGCCGCCAGCGTCGCCGCGCCGTAAGAGCCGCCGAGGTGGTTCCCCTGTCCGCCGCCGCCGAAATAGAAGATTTTGTCGCCGCCGTAACGCGCCTTGATGTCCGCCAACTTCGCCGCCACCTCGCGGATCGCTGTGTCCCAGTCGATGGACTCGAAGCTACCGTCCGCACGGCGGCGCAGCGGCGCGTTCAGCCGGTCGCCCGCGGTTTGGTAGAAGTCGAGCCGCTGCGCCTTCTCGCATAGGTATCCCTGGGAGATCGGGTGATCCTTGTCGCCCTTGATTCTGGTGATGTGCCGGCCGCCCGGCCCGCCGATCTGAACCTCCAGTCCGCAGTTGAGGCTACACAGAATGCACGCCGTCTTGTGCCACGCGGCGTTGCCGTTGGCTGCCGTCGTCTGCTGGTCGCTCATCGCCAATCCTCCCGTTCGAGGTGCGGCTCAACTGTGCTCGTGTGCCCGGTTTGGCGCAAGGGATCCCTTGCGACCAGCGCCTGCAAGGGGTCCTTTTTCAGAGAACGAGAGCCAAATCTACACGCGGCGGAGTCGCATCAGCATCGGCTGGCGCGGGCGCAGGGTGACGCGCAGCTCCTGCTGCACGGTGTGCCCGGGCACCGACTCGATCCGATAGCGCTGCGCGGTCATCGCGAGGAGAATCGTCGCCTCCATCAACGCGAACTCGTTGCCGATGCACAGCCGCGGGCCGCCGCTGAACGGGAAGTAGGCGAAGCGCGGGCGCGCGGCGCACCGCTCCGGGGTGAAGCGTTCGGGGTCGAAGCGCTCCGGATCCGGCCACAGGGCCGGATGGCGATGGGTCACGTACGGGCTCAGCATCACGCCGGTCTTTGCCGGGATCGCGTAGCCGGCGATCTCGTCGGCGGCGAGGGTTTCGCGGCTGATCACGGGAACCGGCGGGTAGAGACGCAGCGTCTCGTCGATCACGCGCCGCGTCAGTTGCAGCCGCGGCAGGTCGGTGAGGGTGGGGGCCTTGCCGGCAAGCACGGTCGAGACCTCGTGGCGCAATCGGTCGGCAACCTCCGGGTGCTGCGCGAGCAGGTGCCACGCCCACGCCAAGGTCACCGCGGTGGTTTCGTGGCCGGCGAGCACGAAGGTCATGATCTCGTCGCGCAGCTGACGATCGCTCATGCCTTCGCCGGTCTCCGCATCACGCGCCTCCATCAGCATCGCCAGCAGGTCGTCTGCCGCGGCAGCTTGGCGGCGCCGATCGATGATGCCGAGCACGACGCGGTCGAGCGCGGCCCGCGCGCGCTTGAAGCGCAGGTTGCGCGGCGTCGGCAGGGCGAGCCACGCGGGGAAGAAACGGAAGGCTTCTTCGGAGACGAACTGCAACGCGACGAGCATGGCGCGTCCCACGTCCGCGGCCTCGCCGGTGAGGTCGATGCCGAACAGCGCCTGGCCGACGATGCTGAGGGTGACGCGCGACATCTGCTCCATCAGATCGAACGGCTGCGCCTGCGCGGCGATGCTCTCCCAGCCGTCGAGCAGGCGGGCGCCCGCGGTGCTCATGATCGTCGCGAAGCTTTCGATGCGCTCGCGGTGGAACGCCGGCTGTGCCAAGCGGCGCTGGCGGCGCCAGAAATCGCCCTCGCTGGTGAACAGCCCTTCGCCGATGAGCGGCTTCACGCGCCCGATCAGGTCGCCCTTCCAGTAGTTGCGGTTGTTGTCCTGCAGGACGTACTTGACGTGATCCGGGTGGAACACGAGGTGCGCGGTCAAGGGCCAGGCGTCGAAGCGCGCGACGTCGCCGTACTCGCGCGCCGCCCAGAGCAGCATCGCCAGCGGATCGCGCCGCGCTTCGAAGAAAAAGTGGAACGCCGTCGGAAAGCGTTTGCCCGGAGCGCGCCGCTCGACGTTGAGGGTAAGGACTTGTGGTTGGGACTGTGCCATCGGTTCTCCCCGCGCCATTATGCTTATTTCGAGGGGGAGTTCACCTGGAGATTTTGGTGCCCACGAGATCGACGTGGGGATGCAAGACGAAGCTCTAGCTCGCTGCCATCCGCGTTCATCGGTGGTTCCAGTAGAACAACACGATCCGCAGCCTTCACGAGAAGCTCGGCATCTTCGCCGAGATGTTACTGCGCCCGAGCCGGAGCGGAAAGGCAGCGTAGGGAGAAGGCCGAACCGGACGCGCCGCTGGTCGGACAGCTGATCGCTGACAGCCGATCGCTGTTCGATGACCTCTTCGTCCGTTGCGGACACCTCGGTGACCTGCCGGCTCAACAGTTCCCGCCGCTTTGCGGCTCACAGTTTTCGCCTATATTCTGCTGTCCAGGCGGTACCCTTGAGAGGTGCGTTGTGTCGATGAACCTCGAGCACCCAGAGATCGAGAGGTTTGAACCAGAACTTCGGCGGCTGATCACGATTGCCTTTGAACCCCCATCGCTCGTCCCTACATCGGCGATACTCACCCGGCGTTGGGCGCCTAGCGATCGTTCCCGCAGAGCTGTAGTCGAAGCGCTGAGTGCCTATAGGGACGCCCAGGAAGCGATAGCGGCAAGGCTGATCTCGATCGAAACGACCGTGGGAGCGCTGAGCGGCGAACTTAGGACCGCCCGACAGAAAAGAGACCGGCCCACAGAACGCGCACTGACGGACAAGATCGACACTCTGCGCCGGCGGCAGCTGATCCTTCGCCGAATCGTCGATGCTATCGTCTACGTAGCTTGCGAAGGGTATGTTTGGTTCATCCGCCGTCTGTTGCTCCAAGACAATCCGCTTCCAATTGCCCCTCGCACGTTGGCGCCGCTCATCACACAAGCGACGAGACTCAATGAAAAGGACCCATGCACGGTGTACCTCATCTGCGACCTGACCACGACGGCTCAGATTGGTGATCTCATCGAGGTCTCCTTTGACGCCCGGCTGCGGAAGCGCGTGCGGTTGGTGGAACTCAAAGAAGGGAAGGTCAACCGGATTCTCATGGAGAAACTTGGGGCCGTGACTGGCCCTGAAAATACGCTCTCCATTCGGGAGACAATGGGCACGGAGGCAGCGAAGCAGGCAGAGCGGATGCTTCGACAAAGGGCACGAATGCAAGCCGTCGCCGACATCGCGCGCAAGCGGCAAGGGATTGACCCGCGTACCGGCGCCATGCTCAGCAGAAGTAAGGACGGGCCAGACCAGCCCGGGTACCACGCCGACCTTCGTCTCCTAATTGAGAAGGCTGCCGCAAACGGCCAGCACCTTATCAAGGTGGATGGCTGCCTGACTTTGGCGGCTGCGCGCGTCGATCCCTCGGGAGAGCCATCGCACGTGTCCGCAATTCATTCGCTCTTTCATTTCAAGGACCGCTCAAGGCCATGCCTGCTACCTAACGATCCTGCGGCGGAGATTGAGGCTCTCCGAAAGGAACCACCGGTCGTCGATCTAGTCGAGCAGAATTTGCTTGCGAATTGGAGCTCACCGTTATTTGCCTGGGGAAACCTGGACCGTGTGTGCGACCTTTTGACGGGACGCATAAGAGTTTACGCGCAGCTCGACACAGTGGCCTTCATGAAGCGCGCGGCCGAACACGGGGTCAAGATGCAATGGGTAACAGGTCGCCGCGCTGACTGGCTGAAGAAGACGGGTGGAACCGCCACGATCCCAGGAAGCCCGCATGCGTCGGCGATCAGAGTTGAGCTGCCTGATGGCACACGCTGCGAACTGTTGTCTGGAGGTTTGGCGCGGATATTCCTCGAGTTAGCGCGGCCCGAAGGCTTGATCCGCATGCTGCTAGCGTCCAGCGAGGATGTGCGCAGGATCCAGAAGCACGTCGCATCGGGGGACGGCCGAGTACGCGGCGCCTTAGCGGGGGAGAACCGATGCCTCACATAGTGCCCAGCGAAGTCGTCAGCGCAATCGATCAGCTGTTCCCTGACGCGGTCCGGGAAGGACAGGGCCAGGTACCCAACCGGTACAACATCTCGCATGCTCCGCGGTTTGCCGCACTGCTTGAACTCGTGGAGCGGATACCGAGCGAACTGCACGTGATTGAATCTTCGGAGTACGCGGCGCTGATGGCCAACATCGCGGCGATCAGGGCAGCGCTTGCGATTTGGCCGACGCAAGGTGGCTCCTTCCTGCCGGAACCGCTGCCCGGGTCCAAACTGAGTCCAGCCGCCAGAATCCGCGCTGTGTTGGCGAACTGCCCTGACGAATGTCCATCCGCGACCACGACGGAACTGGCGTTCATTCTCGATTCGGCATCCCTCTCTGCCAATGAGGGTGAGACAGTCGGGTAGCGATAGTTTACTGTGCAGAGGGTGGGGA
>Ga0209415_10001573_pt1 | contig 43655 bp, 29 predicted proteins | sample PeaSoiSIISIP2007_FD_187696 | JGI IMG/M metagenome (GOLD analysis project Ga0209415, IMG submission 187696) | Peat soil microbial communities from Weissenstadt, Germany - SII-SIP-2007 (SPAdes) (version 2) | ecosystem: Environmental > Terrestrial > Soil > Wetlands > Peat | place: Germany...
CCCCGCAGCGTCTCCTCTCGGTTGTCTCTTCCCCTCTCCGCCCGGCGGAGAGGGGCCAGGGGTGAGGTTTCGCTCACTACCCGCCGGTCGATTCGACGCGGTGACTCACGTTGTCGCGGAGGACTTGGGCCACTCGGCTCCGCTGATCGGGAGACAGGACGGGGCCGACCGCCTCGTAGAACCCGGCGATCTGCGCTGCGCTCCAGCCCGCGAGGTGGGCGCTCGCCCTGGCTTCGTGCAGGAGCGTCCTCGCATCGAAGTCGTTCCCCTCGAACGCGATGGCGAATGTCCGAAGGTGGGCGTCGACTTCTTCCGGATCGAACGGCGAGGGCGGCCTCGGCGGGCCCAGGCTCGACTGGATCGTGCTGACCTGGCTGGTCGTCAGGCCGGCCTCGCGCCTGAGCTTCGCGAGGCGCGCTTGCCGTATCCGGTATCCCGCACGGTCGTCCCCGGCGTTGGCTCGCTGCCAGGCCGCCCAGCGCGCCGCGACCTCGTCCATCAGCGTCACGCGCTGGGCGAGCGTGAGCACCGCGTGGAGCTGATCGAGAGCATCGACGGTGGCATCGTGGAGCCCACCGGCGGCGCTCGCCACCTCTGACACTGCCGCGTCCACACGCGCGTGATCGATCGCGCCTGCGGCGACTCCGTCGGCGATGAGGAGCATGAGGTTCTGTTCCGCGACGCGCGTCGGCGCCATCGCGGAGAGGAGGTTGGCCTGGACCCTCTGGACCGCTGCTCGCTGCCCCGAGGAGATTCCGAGGCAATCGAGGCCCGTTGCGACGAACATCGTGACGCCGCCGTGGTGGTGGACGCCGTGGTTCTCCGTCAGGTCGGCGGTCGCCTCGTCGTCGGCCGACGCGCCGGAGAGGGTCCCCTGAGGTTGGTTCTGCGCGGCGCCTCCCCCGCAGGCGATTGCGGCTCCAAGAGCGAAGCTGCCCATGCTGCGCCACATCCAGCGCGTCGCGACCATCGTAAGCGTTTACGGAGCATCAAGCGTGCCGCGGAGGAGACTCGATCTGCTCTTTTTCCGTTTTTTTCTCGACTGTTCCGTTTTTTCTCGGCGATGAGTCCGCCACGGACCGATAAGGATGGTTAGGCTATCGCCGTGATGCGAACGGCCCAGCTACGGCTGCCCGAAGCTCGACGGAGCGACTGGCGCCGGAACGCCCGAGCGAGCCGCGCCGCCACAGTCCCTCCCTAAAACAGTGGCGATCGTGCGCTAAAGGTGCGCGCCGGTGCACATCTGGCGCGTCCTCCCGGGTTCGCTGCCACCCGATCAGGCCTGAACCCGAGGGGACACAGGCAGCACAGCGGGATCACGTCGGAATGGACGCGCCGAAGCGGCGTGCAAGCACGACGATTGCAACCCGAGTCGGAGCAAGGAAACCCGTCGCAAGGAAACCCAATGAAGACAAGAAAGAAGGGCACCCCCTCCTCCCGCGCCGCCAGGCGACGACGTGTCGCTCACAAAGCAGAAGGCGTGGCGTCGGGCGCGCTGGTCGGGGCCGTCGTCGGATCCGCGGCGGGATCGCCCGGAGCGGTCGCAGGTGCAATCATCGGTGGTGTCGCCGGGGGCCTTGCGGGCGCAGTCATCGATCAGGAATCCTCCGCAGCCGCACGCCGGACGCGCGAGCTCGACGCCGAGATCGGCGTGACGGGCGGCGACCTGGGCGCTCCGAATCTGAAGCATCCCCCGCCGAAAAGTGGCTCGTACTCCGCTGCTTCATCGGGGGCAGGCCCCTCGAGCGCACCTGGAGCGGAGGGGCCCATCTCCACGCCGCCGTGAGCGGCGTCACTCGGCCTGATCGGCCTGGAAGGTGAAAGCACATGCGAACAGCAGCCTCGACCGATACGCTTCGCCTCCAACATCGAGGGCATCGGGTCATCGCCTGCCTGGACGGTTCGTCCTTCTCGGAAGCGTGCCTGCCCTACGGGGTCTTCCTCGCGAAGACACTGGGAAGCGAGCTGACGCTCGTGAGGGTGATGCAGCCCCGCCACGAGCACGCCGGCCCCCAGCTGACTGACGCGCTCGGCTGGGAGATCTCGAGGCAAGAGGCGCGCGGTTACCTCGAACGCCTGCAGGCGGAGGCCACGGCCGGCCTCGGTCGACAAGCCGACATCCGTCTCGAGGAAGGTCACCCGGCCGAGCGCATCGTCGAGCTCGCCCGCGAGCTGTCCGCGGATTTCATCGTCGTGGGGAGTCACGGCGAGAACGGCGTGACCGCGTGGAACCTCGGGAGTACGGCGGAGCAGATCCTGGGTGTCGCGCGAAGCTCCGTGTTCCTCGCGCCATCGTCTCTGTCGGGCCGGGGAGTCGCCTCTCCGCGGCGCATCCTCGTGCCGCTCGACGGCTCGCTTCGAGGCGAGAGCGTGGTCCCGATGGCCGCCCGCCTCGCGAGCGCCCAGGGGGCGGACCTGTTGCTGATGCATGTGGTGAAGGAGCCTCTTCCGAGCTCGGTCCTTCGGTCCGCCGACGATCTGGAGCTCGCCCGGAAGCTCGCGGTGCGCCTCGAGGCGGGCGCCGCGCGGTACCTGGAGCGTCTCCGGGACAGGCTCGCGCGGGAGGTCCGCGAGGTGCGAGTTCTCGTGGAGCGTCACGCGAACGAGGCGGCGGCCATCCTGGCGGCCGTGCGGCGCGAGCGATGTGATCTCGTGGTGCTCTCGGCGCACGGATCCGCCTGTGACCCGGCGCGCTCGTTCGGAGGCGTCACGGCGGATCTTCTCCGCAACTCGACTCAGCCCGTCCTCGTCGTTCAGGACCTGCCGGAGCGCGAGCGACGCACGGTTCAGGACCAAGGGGATGCGATCGCGCCGCCGCTGCGGGCCTCTTATCCGCCGGAGGCGATGTGACGGCTGCGGCGGACGCCAGCGCAGCAAGCAACGACGCAAAAAGCACCGCCCTCGACGAGGACGCCCGGGCGCTGGCCGAGACACAGCGGCTTCTAGGTCGCGCCTCGAGCGTGATGACACGCTACCTCGAGCCGGTCCCCGTCACCCGCGCCCTCGAACATGCGCAGAAGCACCTCGCGTCGCGCTTCGCGGGAGAAGAAGCGCTCCCGAAGGCGGCCGAGTGGTTTCTCGACAACTACTACCTGCTCCGCCGGGTCGCGCGGCAGATCGCCGACGAGCTCCCGCGCGGCTTCGTGCGCCGCCTCCCGGAGCTCGCCTCCGGTCGCGGAAAGGGACTCCTGCGGGTCGACGCCCTGGCGGCCGCGATCGTGACCAGGACGCGGATCGACCTGGACCTGCCCGCGCTGCGGCGCTTCGTCGAGACCTACGAGGACGTGTCGCCGCTCACGATCGCCGAGCTCTGGGCTCTGCCGACGATGCTGCGGGCCCGCGTCCTCGAGCGATTGCTCCAGTCGCTGGGGGGGCTGAACATTCCGGTTCGTCTGGACGGCGGGCGCCTCGCGAAGCGCATGCGGTCGCTCGACGGCGCGGACGGGATAGGCTCGTCGCTGGATCTCGAACCAGCGGTCGGCGTCGAGCGATGCGTCCGGGCGCTGCGGTTGCTCGACGCGATCGACTGGAAATCGTTCTTCCAGAAGACCAACCGGGTCGACGCGATCCTGCGCAACGACCCAGCGGGGATCTACGGGCGCATGGATTTCGAGACCTGCGACTCGTACCGGAAGGTCGTCGAAGCGCTGGCATGGGGCACCGGACGTACCGAGCAGGAGGCAGCAGAGCTGGCCGTCACGCTGGCCCGCGACGGCTCCGATCGCGCGCACGGCGCCGGACACGTCGGCCACTACCTCGTCGGCGATGGGCGGCCCATCCTCGAGGCGCAGCTCGGGTACCGCCCCGTCGGGCTCGATCGCGTACGCCGCGCATTGACGCGCTGGCCGACGCTCTTCTACCTCTCGGCGCTGGCGGGGCTCACGCTGGCCCCGTTGCTCGCCGCGTGGGGTGTCCTGGCTCACGAGGGGCTGGGTTCGTGGTCGACCGCGATGGCCCTTATCGTCGCCGCTCTGCCCGTCTCGATGGCAGCTGGCGCGATGCTGAACTGGGCCGTGGCGCGCCTGATCCCTCCGCGCACCCTGCCGAAGCTGGACTTCACGAAGGGGCTCTCCGAAGACGCGCGGACGCTCGTCGTGATTCCGACGCTGCTCGGGCGAATGGAAGACGTGGAGCAGATGACGAGGCAGATCGAGCTCCACTACCTCTCGAACCCCGATCCCTTCCTTCAGTTCGCGCTCCTGACCGACCACCTCGACGCCAGGACGATGGCTGCGGACGACACGCTCCTCGAGAGCGCTGCGCAGCGCATCCAGGCGCTCAACGCCAGGCACGGAAAAGGAGGGCCGGGGCCCTTTCACCTCCTGAACCGCGAGCCTCGCTGGAACCCGGCGGAGGGGCGCTTCATGGGGTGGGAGCGAAAGCGCGGAAAGCTCGAGGAGCTCAACCGGCTGCTGCGGGGCGACAACGGCACGAGCTACACGCGACACGTCGGCAGCGCATCGGGGCTAGAGGGCATCCGCTTCGTCATCACCCTCGACAGCGACACCGAGCTTCCGATGGGGTGCGCGCACCGCATGATCGGGCTGCTCGCCCATCCACTGAACCGCGCCGAGGTCGACGCCCGGACCGGGCGCGTCACCTCGGGGTACACGATCGTCCAGCCTCGCATCGAGATGTCCCCCTCGAGCGCACGCCGGACGCGGTTCTCGCATGTCTTCGCCGGGGACACCGGCTTCGACATCTATACGCACGCGGTCTCCGAACTCTACCAGGACCTCTTCGGCTCCGGCATCTACGTGGGCAAGGGGATCTACGACGTCGACGCCTTCATGCGCAGCATCGACGGGCGGGCTCCCGAGAACGCGCTCGTCAGTCACGACCTGTTCGAGGGGATCCACGGGCGCGCCGCGCTCGCGACGGACATCGTCCTCTTCGAGAACTATCCATCGAGCTACCTGACCTACGGGATGCGCATGCACCGGTGGGTGCGCGGCGACTGGCAGCTCTTGCCGTGGTTGTTTCCGAAGGTGCCTTCCGCGAGCGGGGGCCGGGTCGCGAACAGGCTCGCGGCGATCGATCGCTGGAAGATCCTCGACAACCTCCGTCGCTCGCTGAGCGGGCCGCTGCTCTTCCTGCTCCTCGTCATCGCCTGGCTCTGGGTCCCCGGGAGCCCGGCGCTCTGGACGCTGGGAGCGCTGGCCATCTTCATGGGTCCCGCCCTGCCGGGGATCCTCCGCGGCGGACCTGCGCGCCTGCTCGGTCTCGAACGGTGCGCGATGGGGGTCACGTTCCTCGCCTACGAGACGTCGGTCGTGGTCGACGCGATCGCGCGCGTCGTCGTGAGGATGACAATCACCCGGCGCCACATGCTCGAGTGGACGAGCGCCGCGTACGCGGCCTACCGAATCGAGGCCGCCTCGCTGCGTGCGCTGTCCTGGCGGACGATGCTTCCGTCTCCCATCGCAGCCGTCGCGATCGCAGCGGCGATCGCGTGGGCCCGACCGTCGGCGGGCGTCGTCGCGGCCCCCGTGCTGCTGATGTGGTTTCTGGCACCGGAGGTCGCGCGATGGTTGAGCCAGCCTCTGCGCGAGAGCACGGAGCACCTCCGCCCGGCGGAGCGGCGAAAGCTCCGCCTTCTGGCACGAAGGACGTGGCGGTTCTTCGACGCGTTCGTCGGCCCGAACGATCAGTGGCTCCCGATCGACAACTACCAGGAGGACCCCCGCGAGCAGACCGCTCACCGAACGTCCCCGACGAACATCGGGATGATGCTGCTCGCGACCCTGTCCGGGTACGACTTCGGCTACGTCGGGCCGAGCGAGCTCGCGGTGCGCGTCCGGCGCGCGTTCGAAAGCATCGGACGCCTGGCTCATTACCAGGGTCACCTCCTCAACTGGTACGACACGAAGAGCCTGCAGCCGCTGCTCCCGCGGTACGTGTCCACCGTCGACAGCGGGAACCTCGCGGGCTGCCTCCTTGCGCTGAAGCAAGGCTGCAAGGAGGCGGCCGAGGCGCCGGTCCTGCGGGCAGCCGCGTGGAATGGCCTCGAGGATTCGATCGGCCTCCTGGAGGAGGTGGTCGCGTCTCTCCCGCCTGCGTCCGCGGATCCCCTCCTGGAAGTGATTGGCCGGATGCAGCGCACTGCGGCGGCGGCGCACGACAACCTCGACGACGGCTGGGCGGCGCTCAGGACGCTGGGCGACGAGACCTCCGCGGAGCTCGATCGCGAGCTCCTCACGTTCCTCGAAACGGGCGCGCACAGGCAGGAGCCCGACCTCCTGCGCGCGCTGCGCATGGCGATTGACCGGCTTCACCAGCAGCTTCAGCAACTGCGGCGCGAGCTCGACACGCTACTTCCCTGGCTGGCCCTGAAGGACGAGGCGACGGCTCACGGGATCGTCCTGCCGACCGGGTTACGGCTCGACGACGTACCGGCGGCCATGCGGCGGGCCCAGGCCGAGGTGCAGGCGTGGGTGGAAGCGAGGGGGCAGGGGACCGGCCTTCCCGTCGATGTGGAGTCATTCGCGCGTAGGCTCGAGGAGGCGCTGCGCACCTCCGAGGTCAACGCAACGGCGCTGAGGGCGGAGCTGCTCGCGCTCGCGTCACGCGCCGAGGAGGAGGTTCGCGGGATGGACTTCCGGCTCCTCTACGACCGCGAGCGGAAGCTCTTCCACATCGGCTACAACGTCACCGCCGACCAGATCGACGGGCACTACTACGACCTCTTGGCGTCGGAGGCGCGCCTCGCGAGCTACCTGGCGATCGTCAAGCGCGATGTGCCCGAGTCGCACTGGTACGCCCTCGGCAGGCCGATGGCGAAGGTCAACGGCGCGCCGGCGCTCCTCTCGTGGGGCGGAACGATGTTCGAGTACCTGATGCCCGGCCTGCTGATGAAGAGCCAGACGGGCACGTTGCTCGCCCGCACGTGCGAGCTCGCGGTCCTCGCTCAGATGGCGCATGGCCGGGACCAGCACGAGCCCTGGGGTGTCTCCGAGTCGGCCTTCTCGCGGCTCGACTCGCACCACACCTATCAGTACCGGTCGTTCGGCGTGCCGGGGCTCGGCTTCAAGCGCGGGCTCGAGGATGACCACGTGGTCGCCCCGTACGCGTCCGTGATGGCGGTGACGATCCGGCCGGCCGCGGTCGTCGCAAACGTCGACAGGCTCGTCTCGATGGGAATGCTCGGCCCGTACGGACTCTTCGAGGCGCTCGATCAGACGCCGGAGCGCGTGCCGGAGGGCCACGAGTACTCGGTCGTGCGCTCGTACATGGCGCACCACCAGGGGATGCTCCTCGTCGCGCTCGGCAACTACCTGAACGAGCGCGACATGACGCAGCGGTTCCACGCCGACCCGCTGGTCCAGACGGGAGAGCTGCTCCTGAACGAGCACGCTCCGCACACCGCCCCTCCGGAATGGCCGGTCATCGAAGACGTGGAGGGGATCGACTCGCTCGAGGCCGCGCCAGCGCACCGCGCTCCCTCCCCCTGGTCGCCTCGCGATCGGACGCACCCGCAGGCGTTCGTCCTCGGCAATGGTCGTCTGACGAGCCTTCTGACGGACGCGGGCGGCGGGGGCCTCCTCTGGCAGGGTCTTGCCCTCACGCGTTACCAGCCCGACGCGACCCGCGACGAGGACGGGATCTGGATCTACCTGCGGGACGAGCTTCAGGGCAGCGTATGGCTCGCCACGTCGGCCGAGGGCAGGACGACGTACTCGATGCACAAGGCGGAGTTCCACCACCGCGACCAGGGGATCTCTGTGCACGTGGACGTCGCCGTCGCCCCTGCGGACGACGTCGAGGTGCGCCAGATCACGCTGCACAACGAGACCGGACGGAGTCGACGCCTCACCGTGACGAGCGCGGGAAGACCGGTGCTCCTGGATGCGAGGCAGGCGCCCGTGCACCCCGCGTTCTCGAGCATGTTCGTGGAGAGCGAGCGCATCGCCGACCTCGACGCGCTCCTCTTTGCCCGCCGTCCCCAGTCGTCGAAAGAGGACCCGGCCGTGCTCGTGCACCGGATCGTCCGCGAGGGATCCGCGGTCGCATTCGCCGGCTACGAGACGGACCGCACGGCGTTCTTCGGTCGCGGACGGACCCACGGCGTCCCTCTCTCGCTGGCGGGCCCGCGCGGTGTCCTTCGCGGACGGGTCGGGGCGGTCATCGATCCGGTCATGAGTCTGATGGCGAGCGTCGAGCTCAAGCCGCGCGGGTCGGCGACGCTCGCCTTCGTGACGACCGTGGGCCGCTCGCGGGGCGCCGCGATCGAGCTCGCCCGGCGGTACGGGTCGATGCACGCGGTCCGGTGGACGTTCCGCGACGCCGACCAGGAGAGCTCGCGAAAGCTTCAGCGGGTGGACGTCGAGCCTTCGCTCATCCCGGCCATCCAGCGCATGTTCTCGGCGCTCTTGTTCGCCGATCCGAGGGTCCGCACATCGCGCGAGGGGCTGCTCGCCGCGCGCCCGTGCAAGAGTCGGCTGTGGGGGCGCGGCATCTCGGGGGACGACCCCATCTTGCTCGTGCGCGTCGCCGAACCCGAGGCCCCGCTCGTACTCGAGGCGCTCGCTGCGCAGCGCTACCTCCGGGCGTGCGGCGTCCGCCTCGACCTCGTCCTCCTCGACGAGCAGCCGTCGGGGTACCAGAACGAGGGCGCGGGGACGCTCCTTCGTCGCCTCGCCCAGACCGAGGCCGCCGACTGGCTGAACCGGCATGGCGGCATCTACGTGTTCGCGACCGATTCGCTCTCCGACGAGGAGCGACGTCACCTCGAGGCCAGCGCGCGAGTGGTCCTCGACACGCGCGATGGGTCCCTGGCCCGGCGAATGGGTCGAACGCCCGAGAGCCCGCCAAAGCTGCCCCGGTTCGAGCCGACCCTCGCGGACGATGCGACCGAGCGCGCACGCCCGCGACCCGCGCTGCAGTTCGACAACGGCATCGGCGGCTTCACGGAGGACGGACGCGAGTATGCGCTCACCGTCCGGCCCGACAAGCCGACGCCGGCGCCGTGGTGCAACGTCATCGCAAACGACGGTTTCGGTTGCCTCGTGAGCGAATCGTCGCTGGGCGCCACCTGGTCGATGAACAGCGGCGAGAACCGGCTCACGCCCTGGCGGAACGATCCCGTCTTCGACACGCCATCCGAGGCCGTCTACCTGCGAGACGAGGAGACGGCGGCGGTCTGGTCGACGACGCCGCTGCCGGCGGGGCGCGACGGCGACACCGTCGTTCGCCACGGGGCGGGGTACACGACGTACGAAAAGGCCTCGCACGGACTCGAGCAAGAGATGACCGTCTTCGTTCCGCCGGACGCCCCCCTCAAGGTGGTCCGTCTGCGGATCAGGAACACGCTCGCACGTCACCGGCGGCTGACGGTCACCTACTACGCCGAGTGGGTGCTCGGATCGCGACGCGAAGAGCAGAGGCCGTACATCGTGTCCGAGTTCGACGGGAACCGCGGGTGCCTGCTGGCCACCTGCGACTGGAGCGCCGAGTTCGCCGGACGGGTGGCGTTCCTCGCATCGAGGCAAAAGCCCCACGGTTTCACCACCGACCGGATGGAGTTCCTGGGCCGCCGGGGCGACTACGGGCGACCGGACGCGCTGGAGCGCTGGGGACTGTCCGGTTGCGTCGAGCCGGGCGTCGACCCATGCGCGGCGCTGCAGGTGCACATCGAGCTCGGACCGGGGCAAGAGACGGAAACGCATTTCATCCTCGGGCAAGGGGCGAGTCGCGATGAGGCGCTCGATCTCGTGGCCAGGTTCCGGGACAAGGCCTCGATCGACGCGGCATGGGGCCGGTGCCGCGGATTCTGGGACGACGTGCTCGGAAAGGTGGTCGTCAAGACGCCGGAGCCGGCGATGGACCTGATGCTCAACAGGTGGCTGCTCTACCAGACGCTGGCGGCGCGCGTCTTCGGTCGGACGGCGTTCTATCAGTCGAGCGGGGCGTTCGGGTATCGCGACCAGCTGCAGGACGTCATGGCGCTCTTCCGCGCGGCGCCCGGGCGCGCACGCGCGCACATCCTCGACGCCGCGGCGCACCAGTTCGAGCAAGGCGACGTCCTTCACTGGTGGCACCCGCCCTCGGGCCGCGGCGTCCGCACGCGGTGCTCCGACGATCTGGCCTGGCTCCCCTACGTCACCACGGGGTACGTCGCGGCGACGGGCGACCTGACGATCCTGGCAGAGGTCGTCCCGTTCCTCGCCGCCGAACCGCTGCGTCCCGACGAGGTGGATCGCTACGCTCACTACGAGACCTCGGGCTCCGGCACGCTGTACGAGCACTGCCGAAGGGCCCTCGAGCGCGCGCTGACCGAAGGCCCGCACGGACTGCCCCTCATGGGCGCCGGAGACTGGAACGACGGCATGAACCGCGTCGGCATCGAGGGACGCGGCGAGAGCGTGTGGCTCGCGTGGTTTCTCTGCGACACGATGGATCGCTTCGCGGCGCTGAGCGAACGATTGAACGAACGCGCCGAAGCGTCCAGGTGGCGTGCGCGCGCGGGGGCGCTCTCGGCCAAGGTCGAGGCGTGCGCGTGGGACGGCGCCTGGTATCTGCGCGCCTTCCACGACGACGGCTCTGTCGTCGGCTCTGCGAAGAGCCGCGAGTGCCGGATCGACTCGATCGCCCAGTCGTGGTCCGTCCTGGCGAGAGGCGTGGACGAAGGCCACCGGGCCCGTTCGCGCAAGGCCGTGCTCGCCGCCGATGATCAGCTCGTCCGCGAAGCCGACCGGCTGGTGCTCCTGTGCTGGCCGCCATTCGACACGCCGCTGCACGATCCCGGGTACATACGGGCCTATCCGCCCGGGATTCGCGAGAACGGCGGGCAGTACACGCACGCCGCGACGTGGCTCGGCTGGGCGCACGCCGCGCTCGGAGACGGAGAGCGAGCGACGCACGTCTTCCGCCTGCTGAACCCGGTCCTTCGCACCCTCACGGCCAGCGACTCGGCTCGCTACCGCGTGGAGCCGTACGCGCTCGCGGGCGACGTCTACAGCTGTCCTCCGTGGGTCGGCCGCGGCGGATGGACGCTATACACCGGCGCAGCCGCCTGGATGTGGCGGCTCGGCACCGAGGCCATCCTGGGTCTCCGCATGGAAGACGGTCACCTGCGCATCGACCCGTGTATTCCTCCGGAGTGGGAGGGCTTCGAGGCGTGGGTTCGCCTCGGCGAGCAGCGGATCCATGTCGTCGTCGAGAACCCCGACAGGGTGGCGACCGGCGTCGTGGCGACGTCCGTCGACGGCCAGAGGAGCGACACGAACGTCGTCCGCGTCGAGCCGGGGGCGAAGGGCGACCGCGAGGTCCGCGTGAAGCTCGGGCGGGCGCTCTATGTTGCCGCGCGCAGCGACCGCAGCGCGGTTTGAAGCGCGGACTGCGCCTCCTCTTGGACGCGGACGAGGTGATCCTTGCCCCGGAAGCTCTCCGCGTAGAGCTTGTACACGGCCTCGGTGCCCGACGGACGCGCGGCGAACCACGCGTGCTCGGTGGCCACCTTGACGCCGCCGATGGCGAGGCGAGGTTCGCCCGCCGTGGTCACGACCGTGGTCACGGGATCGCCGCCGAGGGTCCGGAGGGACAGATCGGTCGCCTTCAGGCTCGCGAGGGCGCGCCTCTCCTCCGCGTTCGCCGCAGCGTCGATGCGGGCGTATGCGGGGTCGCCCAGCTCGCGCGTGATCTCGCCGTACAGCTCGCCCGGGTCGCGTCCGAGGCGCGCCGTCATCTCGATCGCGAGCAGCCCCATGATGAGCCCGTCCTTGTCGGTGGACCAAGCGGACCCGTCGAGCCGGAGAAACGATGCGCCCGCGCTTTCCTCGCCGCCGAAGCCGAGCGAACCGTCGAGCAGGCCGTCGACGAAGTACTTGAAGCCCACGGGCACTTCCTGGAGGCGCCGGCCGAGACGGCTCGCCACACGGTCGATCATGCTGCTGCTGACGATCGTCTTGCCGACCGCCGCGGCGCCCGTCCATCGAGGGCGGTGGCGGAAAAGGTAGTCGATCGCGACAGCGAGGTATGCGTTCGGGTTCATGAGCCCGACGCTCCGGCAGACGATCCCGTGGCGATCGGCGTCGGGATCGTTCGCGAACGACAGGTCGTGCCGGTCACGAGCGTCGACGAGCCGGGCCATTGCGTACGGCGACGACGGGTCCATCCGGATCTTTCCGTCCCAGTCCACCGTCATGAAGGCGAAGGTCGGGTCCACGGTCGCGTCGAAGACCTGGAGGTCGATGCCGTATCGTTCGGCGATGGGCTCCCAGTAGTCGGCGCTCGCGCCGCCGAGCGGATCCACGCCGACCGAGATCTTCGCGCCACGGAGGACGCTTGCGTCGAGGACCTCGTCGAGGGCCCGGACGTACGTGTCCCGGAAGTCGAACCGGTGCACCGTCGGAGCCTTCGACGCGCGCGCGTACGGAACGCGCAGCACGCCGCGCATCCCGGCCTCGAGGAGCGCGTTCGCCGCGTTCTCGATCGCCGTCGTGACCGACGATGCGGCGGGACCGCCCGTGGGGGGATCGTACTTGAACCCGCCGGAATCAGGCGGATTGTGAGACGGCGTGATGACGATCCCGTCCGCCATCCCTTCGCGACGCTCGCGGTTGTGCGCGACGATGGCCCGCGACACCGCCGGCGTCGGCGTGGGAGCGTCGCGAGCGTCGAGCATGACGTCGACGCCGTTCGCCGCGAGGACCTCGAGCGCGGACGCGAGCGCCGGCTGCGACAGCGCGTGCGTATCCCACCCCAGGAACAGCGGGCCGTGGATTCCCTGCGCCTTGCGGTACGTGCAGATCGCCTGCGTGATGGCCAGGACGTGCCCCTCGTTGAAGCCGATGCTCGTGGACGACCCGCGGTGCCCCGACGTTCCGAACGCGACGCGCTGCGCCGGAACGGATGGATCGGGCGCTTCGACGTAGTACGCGGTGACGAGCCTGGGTACGTCGACGAGGAGCGATCGGGGGGCCGGCTTGCCCGCAAGCGGGTGAATCGCCATGACGGCGGCCGGCGGCTAGCCGCTGAGGGCGGAGGCTGCGAGGCCCGGCACCTTGAGCCAGCTCGGTGAGGCCTCGAAGCTGACGAGCTTCCGGCCGAGCCGGTCCACGGTCTTGTGCGACGGGAAATAGATGTGCTTCGGCATCGGCTTCAGCGGCGCACGGATGACGCACTTCTCGATCCCCTCGAGCATCACGGTGTTGTGCACCCAGCCGAGCCCGCTCTGGACGTTGGCGAGCGTCGCGCTCGGGTGTCCCCCCCACGGCGTGGTGACGAACGCGTACCCGAGGGCCGGCCACGCGTTCACGGCCACCGTTCCATACCGGAGATCCCTCAGCGCGCCGTCGATGGCCCCCTTCACGCTGCCGGACGCCTCGACCTTCGGATGCACGAAGAGGGTCGCGTTCAGCGTCCCCCAGACGCGGTCGTTCGCGAAGGGCACCGCCGCCTGGATGAACTCGAGCGGGTCCGTGCTCCCGATCGACACCTCGCTAAGGATCGCGCAGAAGGGCTCCGTGAAGAAGTTGGTCTCGCGCGTGTTCGAGGGATCGAGGCCGAGAACGAGCGTCCACGGCAAGGCCTGGTCCGTCCTCTGTCCGATCTTCCGCACGTCCGCGTGGCCGGTCGTGAGCGCCTCGTAGCGCTGGAACGCGCCGGGATAGTACGCCTTCCTCGGGGGCACCGCGGAGAGCACCTTCGTGAGCTTCTCGACGAACGCGTCGCGCTGAGTCCACCCCTTCGGCAAGACGAGCAGCTTCGCCGCGTTGCAATTGAACGACCCGTTGTTCGTGATCATGCCGGCGGTGTTCTCCGCCATGCTCGCGAGCTCGTCGTCCGTGTACGGACCGGGGATGACGATGACGGGGCTCACGTTTCCGAGCTCGCTCGTGATGGGCTTCTTGAGAAGCGGATCGTTGCGCCGCTTCCGATCTTCCCGCTCCGCGCCCGCGGGGCCCCACACGATGAGGTCGTGCGTCTTGTCCGACCCCGTGATGTGAACGTCCCCGATGCCGGCGTGGTAAGCGAGATACGAGCCAACCTCGGCGCCGCCGTAGACGATCGCGAGGAAGCCCTTGTCGATCCACGTCTTGAACGCGCGTTCGAGGAGCGGACCCAGATACTCGTTCACCGGGTTCATCTTGAGGACGCAGACGGACCCGTCGACGAACATCTTGTAGACGATGTCCATCGGCGGGATGGACGACACGTTGCCCGCGCCGAGGACGAGCGAGACCCGGCCCTGGGGCTCCGCTTTCTTGTAGAACGACGCCTGGTGGGCAGACACGTCCTCCTGGCGAATGCCCGCCTTTAGCCAGGACTCGGCCGAGATGCCCCCATAGAGGGCTGCGTCGAAGGAGTCGTAGGGAGTCACGCGGACGGCGGTCGCTCCGTGACTCAGATCGCGCATGTGCTTCCGTGACAGCGCCGGTACACCGCTCGCCTGGATGTCGCCGAGCGCCTTGATCAGCAGGCGTATGTTCCTCAGCGTCAGGGCCGGACCCGCAATCCACTCCTCGCCGGAGACCGGCGCATCCGGGGAGATGCCCTTCGCACGGCACGCCGCCGCCACCCATTCGGGCGCGACGTCGCGAGTCCCCGCCAGTGCCTCCTGGAGGAGCGAGATCTTCCGGTTGATCGGGAGACGGGCGAACTCCTTCGCGTGATCGCCGAGCCGCTGGATCTGGCGATCGAGATCGCGCTCGGCCGTTGGCTTCTGGGCCTCGAACGAGCGGGCGGGAATGGGGCCGACGGACGGGCCGAAGTCTTGCTGGGTCGCTGTCATGGGCGAGTCATACCCCCGGGCGGCGGCGCTGGCCACGGTCGGCGGTCACGCCTCCCTGATGAGCACGAAGTAGTGGTCCAGCGCCCTCTCGCCCCTGAACGCGGCGCCTATCGTGACGAACCGGGACACGCGACGCATGAAGTCGCGGGTGCGGTGGTAGATGAACCGCTGAAAGCCCTTCGTGTTCGGCCATACGGCGGGCCAGCCGTCCGCGACCTTGCCGTCCGGGACCTGGAAGTAATCGACGACGACGGCGCCACGGTCCTTCCACTCCGGTGTCGACTCGGTCGGGACCGCTACGAAGTAACCGGGCCCGATCCACCCCCGCGACGGGGCATCGTTGTAGCCGAAGAGCCGCGGAGTGCCGTCGTCGGGGCGGCAGAAGCACTTCTTGAAGAGCTTGTGTCGAGACGTCAACGGCAGCGTATTGCGGCCGCGATGGCGGACGGGCTCGCCTGGAGCACGGTCGGGTGGAACGAAGTCCGCCAGCGTCAACGGCGCCGACGCGGCCGCCTTTTCGAAGAGGGCTCGCTGTCCCGCGCGGTCGAGGGCGAACAGCGTGTCGACGCGCTCATCGGGGGTCGCCCTGTCGAGGATGGCCGCGATCTGCTCGATCGGTGCGGACCCGTTCGACAAGAGGGCGTTGAAATCGACTGCGTCCATGAGCTGTTCCGAACCTCCGGACACAGTGGATAATCCACTTTATGGTACCACGCAACCACAGGGCAGGCGCCGAGACGCTCCAGTGACGGAAGCTCGACGGCGAGCCGCGTCTGCCCCTAGAGTCCTGCCCGCTTACAGAGAGGAGATCCCAATGGCCAAGGGCATCGAGAAGGGCAAGAAGGACAACAAACCGAAGCTTTCCACGAAGGAGAAACAAAAGAGGAAGAAGGAGAAGAAGGCCCGCGCGGCGGGGATGTAACCGCCGGCGCCCTCGCCCGTCCTCGTCCTTCTCGCTCGCCCCTTTCGGCGCGCGCGCGCGCGCGTCAAGAGACTACGCGGACGTTGTCGGCTTGCGGGCCCTTCGGCCCCTGCTTCACGTCGAACTCGACCTTCTGTCCGTCGGCCAGCGAGCGCACTCCCTGGAGGGCCGTCTGGTGACAGAAGACGTCCTTGCCACCGCCATCCGGTGCGATGAATCCGAAGCCCTTCGTCTCGTTGAACCACTTCACGGTGCCGGTCGCCATTCCAAGTTCGTAGCGGAAGATCGACCCAGTGTCGTCTAGATTCGGAGTCCGAGACCCGGATCAAGAACGGCCGGGAGGCGGGATCGTCGGCGGGAGGTCGCCGCTGGAGGGAGGCGGCGGCCACGTTACGGACGGCTTCGGAAAGCCCGGACGGCCGAGCAGGAATCCCTGGCCGTACTGGGCACCCGAGTCCCGTACGGCGCTGAGCTCGTCGTACGTCTCGATCCCTTCCGCCACGACCTCCGCCCCGAGCTCCTGGCAGAGGCGAACGACCATCGTCACGAGCTTCCGCTTTCGATGGCTGACGCTCAGGTTCTCGACGAGCTTACGGTCGAGCTTGACGAGCTTCGGCGCGAGATCGCTGATGAGCTCGAGGTTCGAGTAGCCCGCGCCGAAATCGTCCACGACGAGGTAGACGCCCGTTCGAGAGCGCGCGAGGGACAGCACGCTCGCGCAGAGGTCCGAATGAGTCATCGGCACCGACTCGGAGATCTCGATGTAGATGTCGTCATCGTGGCCGAAGATGGGGTCGTCGGGGCGCACGAGCCACCCTTCCTCGAGCTCGCTTGCGTGAAGGTTGACGAAGAGAGGAATCCCGCGGCACAGCGAGACGGCGACCTCGCGGATCATCCTCCCGAGCCTGCCCGCTGAGCGCATGGCCGCGGCCTGCGCGAACAGTCCCGTCGGCGACAGGGTGGGGCTCGGACACCGGACGAGGGCCTCGTAGCCGAAGAGCGCGCCGTCGGCGAGGCGCACGATCGGCTGGAAGACGGTCGAGTAGTCGTCCAGCCTCGAGAGACCATCGAAGAAGCTGGCTTCGCGTTCCTCGAAGCGCGAGAGCGCCGTGGGCGCGTCGGAGAGCCGGTTGGATTGCTGGGAACGCGTTGGCAGGTCGGTCAACGAAGAACCTCGGGTTCGGGCAAAGCCAGGCAAGCCAGGCCCGGTGCTTCGCGTGCTCCACGACTCAGGCGAAGAACGGGCAGGTGACCGTACCACGCAATCGGCTTCGAACCAGGATCGAGCTAACACGGACTTGTGACGCCGATGCCACTTCCGCCCCACCCGGGATCACCCTGTCCGTGCGCTCCTTACTCTTCCTTGCCCTCTTCACCCTTTCGCGTGCGCCATGACGCGATTTCTTCCGCCCCGCTTCGCCTCGTAGAGGGCGGCGTCCGCGTCGGCGATGATCTGCGTCGCCGGGTCGGTTCCCTCTCTCAGGGCAGCGACGCCGAGGCTGATCGTGACGGGGATACGCTGGGCGTGATGCTGGAAGACATGAGTCTCGACCTTGGCGCGCAGGCGCTCTCCGAGACGCATCGCCTTGGAGAGCGCTGTGTCGCGGCATAGGACGGCGAACTCCTCGCCTCCGTAGCGCGCAAACAGATCCTCGGCCCGGATCGTGCCGCGGACGATCTGGGCGATCGTGGCGAGGACCTGATCGCCTGCGGGGTGCCCGTACTGGTCGTTGACCTGCTTGAAATGGTCGACGTCGAGCATGAGAAGAGACAGGGGAGTCAGCCGGCGCTTGGCGTATGAGATCTCGACGGGCAGGCGATCGAGGAAATGCCGCTTGTTGCACGCTCTGGTGAGGCCGTCGTAGAGGGCCGCGTCGTACATCTTCTGCTGGAAGTTCTCCTCCAGCTCGTCGGCGTACGTGAACTTGAGGATCGTGGTCGATCCGATCCGGCTTGTTACCGTCCCGAAGGAGCTGCCGGTCGACGCGCACGTCGTCGACGAACGTGCCGTTCGCGCTGCCAAGGTCGTGGATCCACACCTGTCCGTCCGCCTGGACGACCCTCGAGTGCCGGCGTGAGACGCCATCGTCCCGCACGCGGATGTCGGCGTCCGGTGCCCGGCCGATGATCGTTTCGGAGCGGTCGACCTTGTACATCTGGCCGAGGCTCTCGCCTGCGAGCACGATGAGATGGGCGCGGTCGCGCCGCGTGCTGATGGGGACCTTGACGTCGCCAATTACCGTGCGGTCGTCGTCGGGCTCGTCGTCACGCGGTGGCTGAGACATCGACCCCCCGTCGCCTGCCGTACATGGGCGCCACTATCGATAGTCGACCGCCTTGGCCGGGGCAGTCAAGAGCTCGCTTGCCCACGAGCGAGCCCGAGACCGCGTGCTACGTGCTAGATAGGGGGGCTCGTCACGGGAAGAGCTCCGAGGGGATGCGCACACTCGATTCGATCGTCAACCGGTTCGTCGACGACCTCGTCGGCCTCGTGAGAGAGGCCACCGCGGACGGTCTCCGGACACTGCTCGCCGACGAGGCTCGACGCCGGGCGACGCGGCGCGCCGTACGTCCTGCTCGGGGGCCCGCCGCACCGACCATTCCGGCCGCGCCCGCTGGCGTCGTCACCACGACGGCCGACCTCGCGCCACCCGCTCCCTCCGCGGAGATCACCGATCCGCAATGGCTCCTCGGGATGGGCCCCCCGGCTCCTGCCGAGGTCGTGTTGCCCGAGGTCGTGTTGCCCGTGCCCGCCGCTCCCGAGTCCGAGGCCGGTGGGCCTCCAAGCGGCGTCCGCGAAGTGGCGAGCGCCCCGCCCGCGTCGCCCGTACGGCTCCGGCCCAACGAGACACTCGCCCGCGTTTCGGGCGCCGGCGTCGTCATTCGACGCGCGCGCTGAGGCGCCGCGATCAGGGCGTGTGCTGGAAGGCGCCGACCTGGGAGAACTTCGACTGGAGCGCGGAGAATGCGGCGCTGCGATCCTGGCAGTGGAGCGTCTCTTCGAGCGCGGCCGTGGTCACGTAGTTCGTGATCTGGGGCCCGACGCTCGTCGGGCTCAGCGTGCCGCACTTGGCCAGATTGGCCAGGGTACTCGCGCCGCACACACCGTACTGACTGGCGACCTGGATGGCGGACTGCCCGCTCGAGTTCACGTCCATGCACAGGTCGGTCACGTCGAGGTGGTCGCCGCCGGTGATGCCGACGAGACGCTTGATCGCCGCCGTCGAACCGCTGTAGGCGCTCATGTCACTGGAGTAGTTGACGACGCTGTCCGACATGCCCCCGGCCACGAGCACTGACTTGAGCGACGACCCCGACGCGGTCGTCCCGCCGAGGTCCGCGAGGGGCAGGTCGACCTGCACGTTCGGCATGGTGCTCGCGAAGGAGGCGGCGTTCGATGCGCCCTGGCTGTGCCCGCCCATGCCGATCCGCGACATGTCGACGCTGCTGCCCAGGAAGGCGAAGCCGCCGGTCTTGTTGGTCAGACCGCTGATCTCGGCATTCACGTCGCCGCTCAGGTTCTGCGAAATGCCCGTCCCCGCCGGGCACCCGTCGGGGATGCCGAACGGCGCGGCGAGAAAGTCCGTGAGGAAGAGGCCGGGGTGGTCGGCCGCCACGGCGATGAAGCCCCGGCTGGCCCACGTCGTCATCTGGGTCAGCGACGCGGTGCGGAACGAGCCCGTACCGTGGATGAAGATGACGGCGGGGTAGGGGCCGTGGCTCGTATCGAGCGGGAGGTCACGATAGCAATTGCACGTCTGGAGCTTGTTCGCCGACGCTGGGATCTTGCTCTGCTCGGAAGCCGGAAGGTACTTCGTGAGGTCGTATGTCACCTGGGGCATCCCGGCTGCGCTGCCCAGTACTGCCGGGTACCAGACCTCGACCGGGGTCGTGCCTCCCGTGATGCTCATCGTCACGGTCTGCACACCCACGGGCCACGGGCCCGCCGCCGACGTATCGGCAGGCACCTCGTAGAGCTGGGCGGTGCCGCACCCGGCGACCTCCGCCGGGGGCGTCGTCGCGCCATTGCCCGAGCTCGAGCCGCCTCCGGAAGAGGAAGATGAGGACGAGCTTCCGGAGCCGGTCGATGAGCCCGCGCTCCCTGACGAGCTCGCGCCACCGGACGCCGACCCGCCGCTCCCGGTGCCTGCGGCCCCGCCGCTCGAGCCGCTGCTCCCGACCGCACCGTTCGAGCCGGCGTTCGATCCCCCGCTCGAACCTGCGCCCGGGGCATTCGTCAGGCTGGAGGTCGGTCCCTGGGACGGACCGCACGCCGCAAGGATCGTCACGACTCCGAGAGCGATCGCTCGCGCCCCGTTCATTGGTTGCACCTCCCGCCTGACTCGGCGGAATGTGCCCCTAGCGCCGACACAAGCGAGGACAATCTGTGTGCTTCCGGGGCCATCCGGCGACGTGCCGCACCGGCACATCGCGAGCGCCCCGGTCTTGACGGCGCCCCGCCGTCCCGACATGAACCCGTGGCGAATGGCGACGATCGATTCGTTCACTGTGATCCGCGACGTTCGACCCGACGACGCCGCGTGGCCGTCGATGCAGTGGCCTCCTGTCGCGACGATGCTCGTCGGGGAGGTCGTCGAGCTGTCGCCCTGCGTCCCTGATCGAGACGCCGCTGCGCTTTTCCAGGTGCTCGATCACGACGTGGTGTGGACACACGTCGCCGGGCGACCGGGGAGCCCGCAGGCATGGGGGGAGGCCCTCGCGCAGAGAGCCTCCGAGGGTCGCTTCGTGTGGGTCGTGCGGCTGAGGCGGCCGTACGCCGGTCTTCCTTCAGGCGCCGTGGTGGGCACCTCGTCCTATCTGGACGTGTCCGTCGCCGATGCACGCCTCGAGATCGGCGCGACGACCTACGCTCCCGCCGTGTGGGCGACGAAGGTCAACCCCGACGCGAAGCTGCAGCTCCTCGCGCACGCCTTCGACACCCTCCACGCCGGACGTGTGCAGCTGAAGACCGACGTGCGCAACGTCCGTTCGCAGAGAGCGATCGCGCGTCTCGGCGCACGCTACGAGGGAACGCTGCGCCGGTACCAGCGGCGCACAGACGGCTCGGTCCGCGACACGGTGCTCTTCTCGATCGTGGCCGAAGAGTGGCCGGGGGTGCGCGAGGCCCTCCAGGCCCGAGTCACCGCGCCCGACGAGGGCCGAGCGTAATCGCGGGCGGTTCGACGATGATCGACCGCCTCTGTGACCTGGTCCGCGGCAAGGCCGTCGCGGCGCTCACGGGAGCAGGCCTGAGCACCGAGTCCGGGATCCCCGACTACCGCAGCCCGGAGGCGCTGGCCCGGCCGCGACGGCCGATCCATGGACCCGAGTTCGTGCGGTCCGAGGCAGTGCGCAAGCGCTACTGGGCGCGCTCGGCGCTCGGCTGGGAGCGGATGCGCCTGGCGCGGCCCAACGCCGGGCATCTCGCCCTCGCAACGCTCGAGCAAGCTGGAATGATCGCGGGCATCGTCACTCAGAACGTGGACCGCTTGCACCAGGCGGCCGGGAGCCGCAGGGTCACGGAGCTCCACGGCGCGCTCGCCGAGGTCGCCTGTCTCGGGTGCGGGATGATCGAGGATCGCGACGCCGTGCAGGTGCGCATCCTGGCTTATAACCCGGGGTGGATCACGCAGGCCGTCGCGGCTGCGCCGGACGGGGACGCCGAGATCGCGGGCGATGGTGCCCTCGCCTTCGCTGTCCCGTCCTGTGTGAGGTGCGACGGCGTGCTCAAGCCGCGAGTCGTCTTCTTCGGCGACAACGTCCCGCGGGCGACCGTCGACGAGGCGTTCGCCGCGGTCGAGGTGGCCGAGCTTCTCCTCGTCGTCGGCTCGTCGCTCGCGGTCTTCTCCGGATATCGCTTCCTGAAGCACGCCATCCAGCGCGGCATCCCGATCGCGATCGTCAACCGGGGCCCGGTGCGGGGGGAAGAGCACGCGGTCGTCAAGATCGAGGCGAGCGCGGGCGCAACCCTCGACGCGCTCGCGACGGCCCTCGTCTCGCCGCAGGCGCGGCCGGCGATGCTATAGGACGTGGGGCGATGGGCACGCCTGCGCTTCTCCAGCTCGACGCGCTGAAGGCCACGAGCCCTAGGAAGGCGACGCTCGTCATCCTCGCGGTGAGCGTCACCGCCCTGCTCGTCCTCGTGGGCGTCATCTACGGCCACGGGCGCGCTTCCGCGGTCCCCGGATGGGTGTCCTGGCTGCCCGCCCTCAACGCGACGCTCAACGCGACGAGCGCGGCGTTCCTCGTCCTCGCGTACGTGGCGATCCGCCGTCGCGACGTGGTCGCCCACTCGCGGCGAATGTTGACCGCGCTCGGGGCGTCGGCGCTCTTCCTCGTCTCGTACATCGTCTACCACTCGGTGCACGGCGACACGCGCTTCGGGGGGGCGGGGCTCATCCGGCCAGCGTATTTCTTCATCCTCGTGACGCACGTGGTCCTGTCGGCCGTCGCGCTACCGATGGTGTTCATGAGCCTGTTCTTCTCCCTGTCCGGGCGCTTCGCGCGCCACAGGCAGGTCGCGCGGTACACGTTCCCGGTTTGGCTCTACGTGTCGGTCACCGGGGTGCTCGTGTTCGCGATGCTTCGGGTCTGGGGCTGAGGGCCTGAGGCGATCGTCATCGCCCGCAGTTGACATCCGGCCACGGCGCCGCATTTTTGACTCTAGCGCGAGGCGTCGTTGCCCGCGTGTTTCGAGCCCCGCGGGGAGCGACAGCCCTCGCGAGAGGAGGTGTGGCGTGGAAACAGATGAGACGCTGATCGATGCGTATTCGCGCGCGGTCGCCGACGCGGCGGAGCGCATAGGACCCTCGGTGGTCAAGGTCGAGGTCGAGCGAAAGGGCGGCGGGTCGGGCGTCTTCTTCACGCCCGACGGCTTCTTGCTCACCAACAGCCACGTCGTGCACGGCGCGTCGCGCATCTCCGTGACGACGCCGGGCGGCCGGAGGGCGCCGGGCTACCTCGTCGGCGAGGACCCGCACACCGATCTCGCCGTCGTGCGCGTGCATGAGACCGACGTGACGGCCGCCCCGCTCGGATCGTCGAGCAACCTGCGCGTCGGGCAGATCGCCGTCGCCATCGGCAACCCCTACGGCTTCGCGTGGTCCGTGACGGCAGGCGTGGTGAGCGCCCTCGGGCGCACGCTGCGGACACAGACGGGCCGCCTGGTGGAGAACGTCATCCAGACCGACGCGGCGCTCAACCCCGGCAACTCCGGCGGGCCGCTCGTGGACTCCAAGGGCGAGGTCATCGGCGTGAACACCGCGATGATCCTCCCGGCGCAGGGCATCTGCTTCGCCATCGGCATCGACACGGCGAAGGTGGTCGCCGCCAGCCTGATGAAGGACGGCCGCGTTCGCCGGGCCTATCTCGGCCTTGGCGGGCAGACGGTGCCCATCGTGAGGCGCCTGGTGGTGCACCACGGGCTCCCGAAGCCGAACGGCGTGCTCGTCGCGTCCCTCGAGCGCGGCGGCCCTGCGGACCGGGCGGGGATCAAGGAGGGAGACATCCTCGTCGGCTTCGCGGGCGAGGCCATCGCCGGCATAGACGATCTTCACCGGCTGCTCGACGCCAATCGCGTCGGAGCGACGTGCGAGGTCGACCTGCTGCGCGGGACGATGCGCGTGAAGCGCGCGGTGGTGCCGGGCGACGGCGAAGCGAGGGCAGCGTGAGGGGTGCTCTCACCAGCCCCGCGCGCACTCTGCCACTTCGAGGCCGCGCTCGTTCCCGAGTCATGGCTGCGGCGCAGACGAGCGTTGACGCGAGAGGCCGAACGCCTTGATCAGGTTGTAGACATGCGCGCGCGTGAGATCGAGTGACCGCGCAGCCGCCGCGACGTTCCAGTCCGCCTGCTCGAGCGCGCGGCTCACGAGGCCCGACTGGAAACGGCGCGTCTCTTCCTGGAAGGTGAGCTGCTGGCGCATAGCGCTCGATCCGCTGCTCTCGCGGAACACATGGGTCGCTTCGACGGAGCCCGATCCCTCGGCAGCAGCACGAATGGCCGCGGACTCCAGCGCGTTGGCCAGCTCGCGTACGTTGCCGCGCCACTCGGCTGCCTCGATCGCGCGGAGCGCACCGGGCGACAGCTCGAGGCGCGCAAGACGGTGCGATCGCACCGCGCGCTCGCAGAAGTACTGCGCGAGCGGGAGGATGTCGTCGCGACGCTCCGACAAACCCGGCACCCTGATGCGCAGGACCTGCAGACGGAAGAGCAGGTCGGACCTGAAGCGCTTCTCACGCTCGAGCTCCTCGAGGTCGCTGTTCGTCGCGGCGATGATCCGGACGTCCGCCGTCTGCGGAGTGTTCGAGCCGAGCGGGTAGTACACCTTGGTGTTGAGGAACTGGAGGAGCTTGGCCTGGGCCGCGGCGGACAGGTCGCCGATCTCGTCGAGGAACAGCGTCCCGCCCTCGGCCGCCGCCACCTTCCCTTCCGTGCGACGGGTCGCTCCGGTGAACGCCCCCGGCATCGCCCCGAACAGCTCGCTCTCGACCAGGGTGTCCTGGATTGCCGCGCAGTTCAGCTCCACGAAGCGACGACCGCGCCGCGGGCCGTTGTCGTGGATGATGCGCGCGATCTGCGTCTTGCCGGTACCAGTCTCGCCGGTGATGAGAACAGCGACGTCGAGCGGGGCGACCATCTCGACCTCCCGAAGGACGCCCGCGAGCGCAGCGCTCCGTCCGACGACGTCGTCGAGCCTGAGGCGCTTGCGCAGCGCCGCGATGTGGTCGACGTTGCTCTGGCGCGACCTGATGAAGAGCGCCTCGACCAGCGGCGCGAGATGGCGCGCGAAGACCCGCGCGCGATCCACCTCCGCTTCCGAGAACGACCCCCCCGCCCGGCGACCTTGCACGTAGAGGATGCCGATGGGGGCCCGCTGGACGATCGGCACGCAGAGCACGGCTTCGATCTTCGAGGCCTGAACGCTGGGGCGGTCCTTGAAGCGGGGATCGAGAATCGCCGACGGGCACGCGATGACGTCCCCCAGCGCGAGCGCCTCGGCGATGATGCCGCGCGAGACGATGGATCGAATCATCTCGACCTCGCCGTCCGAACAACCCGCGGCGCGCCACCACGTGGGGCCATCGTCCGGGTCGAAGACCTCCAGGTACCCCTGATCGGCGCCGAGGATGCGGACGATGAGGCCGAGCGCCTCTTCCAGGAACGGGCCAGGGTCCTCGCGGCCGCTCAGACCGAGCAGGCCGAGGTACAGGTCGCGCTCCTGGCGCAGGCGATCGTGGTCCGTGACGGGGGGAGGTGGGGTGCCTTGCGCCATGAGCGGGCCTGAGGCTGCGATGGATCCTGGAAGATCCTATGGCTGGGGGGCCCGGCGGGCAACGGCGGCGAGGGGCCCTTCGACGATGTCGAAGGCTACCGGAAATGTGACGGGGCCGTTTCCTGGGTCGATCTTGACCAGCGCACGTCGATGTGTTCTCCGAGGTGGAGTGTCGAAGTCGACCGATGATCGCGGCGGGTCGCCACCGCCCGACGAGGGGACGGGCGAGGATCCACCGCTCGCGTCCGTGCGAAGATCGACCCAGTCGCCTGAAGACGCGACGGGCGCGTCCCGGGAGCAGGGGTCAGCGCCGAGACTAGAGACCGAAAAGTTCATCGAGCGCGGGCAGATCGGTCATGGCGGATCCAGCACTGTGGTGCGTGCGTTCGACAAGGACATACTGCGCGAGGTCGCGATCAAGGTTCTGCTCCCCGACCAGGGCGAGGGCGGTACGGAAGCCGAGAGCTTCGCCGAGGAGGCGCGAATCACCGGGCAGCTCGAGCACCCGAACATCGTCCCCATCTACGAGTTCGGAATGCAGGAGACCGGCCGGCGATACCTTTGCATGAGGCTCGTCGAGGGGGAGACGCTCGAAGCCACGCTCGAGAGGGTCGGCGAGGCGCGGCTGGAGCCGGATGCGCTCGCCGACTTCCTGCACGTCTTCGTGAAAGTCTGCGAGGCCGTGTCCTTCGCACACAGCCGCGGGGTCATTCATCGGGATCTCAAGCCGATGAACATCATGATCAGCGACTTCGGACAGGTCTATCTTCTCGACTGGGGGGTCGCGCGGATCTTGCCTGGACTGGGGCAGGGACCCCGCGTGCGGCCGGCCGAGGGCGAGGCGGAGCGACGGGCGAGGGACCTGCCCGGCGCGCTGATCGGGACGCCTTGTTACATGGCCCCGGAGCAGATCCAGGGAAAGCACGACACGCTCGACCAGAGGACCGACGTGTTCGCGCTCGGGGGAACGCTGTACCAGATCCTCACGGGGCAACCGCCGCTGACGACCGACGCGATCCGCGCGATCTGGATGCGTCAGACGCCGCCGCCAATCGCGCGGCCGGAGCAGATCGTCCCGGGCGGACGAATGCCACCCGAGCTCGCCAGGATCGCGATGAAGGCGACGGCGTTCGATCCGGCGGACCGGTATCCGTCCGTCGCGGAGCTCAAACGCGACGTCGAGAGCTTCCAGCGAGGATCGTGGCACCTGCCACGGGTGCGCTTGGCAGCGGGGACCGTCATCGTCAATGAGGGCGATCCTGGAGACGCGGCGTACGTGATCCAGGAGGGGAAGTGCGTCGCGTACCGCGTGGAGGGCGGGACGGAGATCGAGCTGCGCGTCATGGGTCCCGGAGAGGTGTTCGGGGAGACGGCCGTGTTCTCGGACAAGCCGCGGACGGCGAGCGTGAAGGCCGTGACTGACGTGGTGCTGCTGACCGTGACGAGCGAGGTGCTGTCGCAGGCGGTGGGGCTGAACTCGTGGATGGGGGCGTTCGTGAAGGCGCTGGCGGAGAGGTTCAGGGAGGCTGACGAGAAGTTGAGGGGGGGATGGAAAGCGGCGGGAGGGTGAGCGCGAGGTCGTGAGGATTTCCGACCGACTCTGCGGCTCTCCGGGCCCTGCGGCGGTGCCACACGGCGGAGAGGGACCTTCCCGCAAACTCGGCGCCCGTGAGCGCGGCGAGATGGTAGGTGGAGTTCAGGCTCGCCACGGTCCGACGGAGGCCGCCGAGCATTCCGGCGGCCGAGCGGGCTCGCGCAAGCCAAGCATCACGGTCGTGCGAGGAAGGTATCCGCCCGAGGGCACAGCACGCCTCCACCAGCATGAGCAGCGACGGGGCGACGAAGTACACGAGCGGTGGGTGCTTCCGGCCGACGTCCACTGCCTTGACGGCGCATGCCGCGGCACGATCCGGGTCGTCGAGGGCAAGCCACGCGCGGGCGAGGGTGGCGTTTCCGATGAGCCGTTCGGTTGGCGGAGGGTCGTCGGCGAGGGCGGACTCGATCGCACGAACATGGTCCCGCGTGAGGCCACCGAGGCCGAGCATCGCGCCGACGATTCCGCTCCGACCCTGCACCCGGCCAAGCACGCCGCCTTCGAAGCGCGCGAGGGCCTCCACCTCGGCGCCGAGCTGCGCGGCGCGTTCCCACCGACCGAGCTGCTGCTCCTGGAACATCACCGCCGCCCGCCCCTCGATCGCGCGGTACCGATCCCCAACCCGTTCATAGTAGGCCGACGCCGACGACCACAATGCGCTGGCCCGCGACCACCGGCCCATGGCGTTGTCCCAGATCCCGCATGCCATCTGGACATCCGCCCGCGCCGAGGCGCTGCCGAGGCGCTCGACCATCGCCATCCCGCGCGCGTAGTACCAGTCCGCGGCCGAGCGCAACCCGAGGAAGCCCACCGATAGACACACCGCTCCGCACAGCACCGCGTGCCCTTCGCTGTCCCCCGCCAGCTCGGCGATGTTCAGCCCCCGCCACGTGCTCCACGTCATCAGGCCCAGATCCTGCCGGAACCACGCGAGCTCCGTCACCCGGTACAGCCGCTGCGCCAGCGACGCGAAGCGCTCCCTCGCGAGCGGGTCGCCCGCCACGACGGGTTTCGCCCAGGCGCGGCGACCGACCTGCCGACCGACCTCACGCGCGATCTCTCCCGCGGTGGCGCCCGCGCGGGTCGGAACCTCCACCCCGTCGAGCGAGAGCGAGCGAACGAGCGCCGCGAGGCTCCGACTGCGGTCGCCGAGCTTGACGTACGCCTCGCAGCGCCACGCCTCCCACCGCGCGCGAAGGTCCGCGGCCACGGGAGGGTCGAGGGCTCGCGCCTTGTGATCGAGATCTTCGAAGAGCTGCACCGCTTCGCGGTACGCGAAGTGATCGAGCGCGTCCTTGGCCGCCACCGCGAGGTACGGCACGGCCCGCGCCTCCGCGCCCTCGACCCTCGACCAGTGGTATGCGAGGAGCCTCGTGGAGGGGCTCTCCTCGCCCGCCTCGAGCGCTTCGGCAACGGCGCGGTGAAGCGCTTGCCGCTGCGTGTCGAGGAGCGTCTCGTAAGCTGCACGTTCCGTCAGCGCGTGGCGGAACCGGTAGGCCCCCGCCTCGCTCGATTCCGGCTCGATGAGCCTCCGTGATCGCAGCGTGCCGAGCGCGCTCTCCAGCCGCTGCACGTCCGCTCGCACGGGAAACACCGCTCTCAGCAGGTCGAGCGTGAAGCTCCGGCCGACGACGCTCGCGACCTTCACGGCGAGCTGCTCGGTCGGCGGGAGGCCGTCGATCCTGCTCGTGAGGAGCCGGTGCAGGCTGTCGGGCAGGGCCGCGATGACCTCGCGCGTGAGCCCCGCGGTCTGCACCAGCCCGTCGCGCACCGTCACCGCCCCGCGATCGAGCAGTGCTTGCGTGATCTCCTCGGCGAACATCGGATGGCCCTCCGCCCGCTCCGCCACCAGGGCGAGCATCGCCGCGGGCGCCACGCTCACCCCGATCCGCCGGGCCACCACCTCCGCGAGTGCGTCCTCGCCGAGCGCGGAGAGCGACAGATCCCGCGCACCCTCCCGTGGCGCGAAGAGGCGCTGCCGCTCCGGGAGGTCGTCTCGCCCGAGGGGACGGGACGACAGGAGCACCAGCAGCCCAGGCACCCTGTCGATCACGGCCGAGAGCAGCGAGCAGGAGCCCGAGTCGAACCAGTGCACGTCGTCGAACACGACCAGCGTCGGTCGCTCGGCTGCGATCGCCCGAAACGTCGCGGCCGTGACGTCTTGAAGCCGCTCCAGCCGTCCGGCGGGCGCGAGCGAGCGCGTCGTCTCGTTCTCTTGCAGCCCGAGCGCGATCAGCGTCTCCATCAACGGCAGGTAGGGCAGAAGATCCGGCGAGGCGGACAGCGCCTCCGAGAGCCGTCGACGCGCCGAGGCGACGTCGTGGGCGTCGCCCTCGAGCGCCTGGGACACCACGGATCGCCACGGCAGCAGTGCAGAGGTCTGCTCCACGGCGTCGCCGCTGGCCACCAGCGTCCTGAGCCCCCGCTGCCCTGCGAGGCGCAGGGTCTCCTGCACCAGCGTGGTCTTTCCCATCCCCGCGTCGGCCGTCATTCGAAGCACGCCGCCGTTGCCCGCGAGCACCGCGTCGAGGAGCTCGATCACCACCGCGCGCTCCACCGAGCGGCCGAGACCCCTCGCGGACGTCTGCTGCGACGAGGTCAACCGCGCCCGCCCGCGGAGCGCCCGAAAGACCTCCACAGGCTCCGAGCGGCCCTTGATCTCCACGAGCCCGAGCGATTCGAAGTCCACACTTCTGCCGGCCGCCCGCCGCGTCTGGGCGTCCACGAGCACCGTCGCCTGCGCGCGGGCCATCCATCGCGCCGCGAGGTTCATGACCGACCCGAGCACGGCGAAGTGCCGTCGACGGTTGTTCCCGTAGACCCCGGTGAAGGTCCGACCGCTCGCCACGCCCGCGCCAAGCACCGCGCCCGTCGAGCCGAACGCCTCGAGGATCGCGAGAGCCGCCCGCACCCCTCGCGCCGCGTCGTCCTCGTGCGATTGCGACGGAATCCCCCAGAGCGCAACGAAGGTGAGTCCTTTGTCGTCGAGCACGACCTGATAGGGACACCCATCGAGCCTCGCCACTTCCGCGAACAGCACCGCCATGGTCGCATCGAGCGGCTCGATCCCGCCCTGGTCGTTCCAGGCCAGCGAGACGAACAGCGCCGTCACGACCCGCAGCTCCGCCAGCCATGCGACGTGCCCCGCGGCCACCCGGTCGACCACCGCCACCGGCAGCAGCCCCCGCGTCCGTGGGACCTCGTCCGCGGGCGGCGCGGCCCGCGGACGCGCGGGGCCGTGCGCGTCGTGCACGACGAAGATCCCGGGCGATATCGGTCGTGCCGCGATCCTTTCGCCCAGCAGGGACACCACCTCCGCCGAGCCAATCACCTGCCCGGGCGCGGCGACCGCATGAAGCGCCCGGATGGGATCCATCGCTGCGCCCGTCACGACGTGAAGTGACCGCGCGGCGTCCCCGACGAGCGAAAGGCGCAGGGGTCCGTACGCGACGCTCACCCGATGCGACAGCGATCGGCCGCCCGACAGGGTCTGCGCGGGGACCCCGCGCTGCAGGGCCAGCCCGCAAGCGACCGCCGCATGGACCGCGTCATCGGACGTGTCGAAGTGTTCGGTCGGAAAGATCGCGAGCGCTCCGTCGCCCACGAAGGCACCGACCTCGCCGCCGTGGGCGTCGACGACGTCGATCAGCCAGCCGAAGTACCGGTTCAGCAGCCCCGAGAGCATCTCGGCCCCCGACGCGCCTTGCGACACGAATGACTCGACCAGCGGGGTGAAGCCCACGAGATCGATCCAGACGACGGCCCCGGAGGTCTCACGAGACCACGGTGGCGCGCTGCCCCCGGACAGCGCGCGGCGCACCCACGGCGGCAGAAAGCTGCTGGTCAGTCCGCGCGCAGCAGGACCGGCGTCTTGCTGCATCGCCCCGCAGACAAGCTATTCGATCCCCGCTTCGATGACCACACGCTGGTCGAGTTTCCCACTATCATGCGCCACGGTGTCGAGTCGGTGCCGACGCCGCGAGCCGGAAGTGAGCAGTCGACATGGGCGATGATGGGGTTCGGCGCGTGGCGATCCTGGGCGGGGGGATGGGCGCCCTGGCGGCGGCCTTCGAGCTCAGCGCCCCGGAGCTCCAGGGGCGCTTGCGCGTCACGGTCTATCAGATGGGATGGCGGCTGGGCGGCAAGTGCGCGAGCGCGCGGAACCCGGAGCGTGGGTTCCGGAGCGAGGAGCACGGACTGCACATCTGGTTCGGGTTCTACCGGAACGCGTTCGGGCTGGTGCGGCGGACCTACGAGGCCCTCCGTCGGCCGGAGAGCCACCCCTTCCGCTCGGTGGATGGGGTGTTCGTGCCGCAGCAGCAGGTGTCGTTCGGCTCGAGCGCCGACGACGGCGGACCCTGGACGCTGAGCTTCCCAGCTAGACCGGGCGCCCCGTGGGACCCGGACGAGCAGAGCCCCGCGCAGGTCGTCACGTTCCTCGTCGAGTGGGTCCTCGACGCGGTCGAGGGGTGGGCCACCGAGCGCGCCGGATTCCTCTCGAACCCCGAAGTGAACCTGCCGCGCGCGCTCTGCTTGCCCGACCTGCCCACCCGTATCCGCGACGCCTCCGGAAAGCTCACCCGGCGCCGCGACGAAGCTAGCGTGGCGGCGCTCCGCGATGCCCTCGCCGACCTCCAGCGGGGTGCCCGCGACACGCTAGTCTTCGCCGCCCTTCTCGGCCCGAAGTTCCGCCAGCTCTGGGGAGCCCTCGACCTCGCCCTCGCGATGCTCTCGGGCCTGCTCGACCCGAGCGACCGGGTGCTCCTCGAGGGCGATCTCGGGCGCATCGACGACTGGGAGTTCCGCGACTGGCTCCGCGCGCACGGCGCCTGGGAGGTCAACGTCTGGGCTCCGCCCGTGCGAGCCCTGTACGACGCCGCCTTCGCCTACCGCGGCGGCGACCCTCGCATGCCCGCCTTCGCCGCCGGCGTCGCCATGCGCGTGATCCTCCGCATCGTCCTCGACTACCGCGGCTCCATCTTCTACCTGCCGCGCGCGGGGTTCGGCGAGGTGGTCGTCCAGCCCCTCTACGAGCTGCTCTCGCGACGCGGGGTGCGGTTCGAGTTCTTTCACCGCGTGGACCGCCTCGAAGCCGATGCGGGGCTGACCCGCGTCGAGCGCGTGAAGCTTACCCGACAGGCGAAGACCGTCGGCGATGCAGCCTACGAACCCCTGATCCGGGTGCAGGTCCCGAGGCCCGGCGGAGCGACCGAGACCTTCGACGCGTGGCCCCCGACCCCCGACTGGACGCAGCTCGTGGACGGCAAAGCGATGAAGGCCGCCGGCGTGGACTTCGAATCCCGCTGGGGCGGCCGCAAGAAGTTCCCGGGTGCGCCACTGGTCCTCGAGCGAGGGAAACACTTCGACGATGTGGTCCTCGGGATCCCGTTGCACGCGGCGGGCGAGGTGCTCAAGCCTTTCGCCGCCCACCCCGTGCTCGGGCCGGCGCTCCACAAGATCACCGCAGTCCCTACGGTGTCCGCACAGGTCTGGCTCGACGCGCCCACGGGCGACCTCGTGCGGACCAACCCGACAAGCGTCGTCGGCGCGCCGCCCCCGCTCGACATCTGGAGCGACATGACGCAGGTGATGGACTACGAGCCCTGGCCCGTCGACGCGAAACCCCGCTCCCTCCACTACCTCTGCGCCGTCGCGCCCCTCGCGAAGTACGTGTCGGCAGACCCTAGCGACGTCGGCGTGCCCGGCCGCGCGCGCGAGGTCGCCGAGCACGCCCTCCAGAGCTTCCTCGCGGACGCGTCGTGGGCTATCTGGCCCGACCTCGTGCGACGCGGAGCCGGTTTCGACTGGAACCTCCTGCACGACCCCGCAATGGGAAGTGGCGTCGCACGATTGGGGGCCCAGTACGCGAGGGCCAACGTCGACCCCACCGAGTGTTGCCCGACCAGCCTTCCAGGCGCCATCGGCGCTCGGCCCACGGCGGGAACCTCCGGGGTGGAAAACCTCTTCCTCGCCAGCGACTCGTTGCGCACCGGGTTGGACACCTCCTGCGTCGAGAGCGCGGTCATGGCAGGTCGCCAGGCCGCCCGAGCGCTCGCTGGATGGCCCTACCGCGTCCCCGGCGAAGACTTTCTTGCGCGCTTGCCGGCGGATCCTCCGAGGGCCGTGGTCGCCAGGGGCACCGCCGGCCCACCGCCGAAGTACGTCGACTGGCTCGGGCTCGGCCAGATGTCGATCCCGTCCGCCGTCGTCTTTCAGGGCTGCACCGCGTGGGTCGCCCTCCTCGAGGCGTCGCGCGCACAGCTCCAGGAGCTCGTCGACCAGAAGCTCAATGCGCCCTCCCGCAACGCGCTGCGCTTCCGCGTACCGTTCGGCGCAGTCGGACTCACGTTCCTCCATGGCGACAAGGGGTTCGACACGACGCAGGCCATCGGCAACGTCCAGGACAACGAGATGACGTTCGGGATGCTGCTCACCTACGAGCGCAACGGCCTCACCTATCCGGCGTTCTGGATGCCCTACATCGCCGTGGACACCGCAATCGCCATGGCCTCGGGGCGTGAGACCTGGGGCTTCCCGAAAGAGTGCGGCGAGGTCGAGCCCCCCCAGGGGGAAGCCTCCATCGACGCGCAGTCGAGCGTCCTTTATTTCACCACGCTGGACAATGCCACGGAGGGGATCTTCGGTCCCATCGTCAAGCTCGTGGACGACCGCGACGGCGACGAGAACCCCATGATCGCGCTGTCGTCCGTCGCGATGTGGCTAGACGCTCTCGTCGAATTCCTCCTGAGCCTCGACCCGGCCAACATCTTCGACTTCGATTTCGCCTCGCTGACCTCGCTCACGGACATCCCGATCGTGAACCTCAAGCAGTTTCGAGACGTCGAGGACGACACGTTCGCGTGCTACCAGGCCATCGACCTCACCTCGTTCCAGCTCTCCAACATCGGGGGCCTCGGGGTCGTCAAAAGCGGCGTCCACTGCGAGATCACTCCCGCCGAGAGCCACGACTTCGTTAACACCTTCGGGCTCTCGGGCGCGAGCGTCCAAGTACCGCTGACCCTGAAGTCGAGCTTCGACTTCACGGTCTCGGGCGGGAAGATCCTCTGGCAAGCCCCGAAGGCTGGAACCGATTCAGGATCGCCCTTGCCGAAGCCGCGCCCGCTTCGAAGGCAGCCTCGGACGCGCCGCCGTTGACGCTGGTATGCACCCAGTCGCCCGCGAGGTAGAGGTTGTCGATCCCCGCGCCGTCGGCCTTCATCCGGAACCGGCTGCTGCCCGGCACCGACTGCACGTACCGCTCGGTCGGGTCGATGTTGGCTCGCAAGTACTGCGCTCCCAGGGGGTCCGCTCTCACGCCGTCCGGGATCACCATCAGGTCGTCGTCGAAGGTTCCGCCTCGGGTCCTCGCACCCGGCCAGAGCGCGACCCCGTGCATATCGAGCCACGCGCGCGCGTTGTGCTTCACCTCGTCGAGCGCGCGCGCGGGTTCGTTGGTTCCCTCGGGGAGGACCGTGCACAGGTACGCGATGCTCCGGGGCTCGTTGGCGGCAGGCCACTGCTCGACGGGCAGCAGGTGGCTCATGTCTCCCCAAGAGTCGAAGGGCGGCGATCCGCCCGACTGGACCGTCAGCTCGGGCGAGAAGCCCATTTGCATCGTGGTCTTTTTCAGCCAGAGCTGCGCGGCCTGCGTCCGTACGGTCTTGAGACGCGTGGCCATGTCCTTCCACGCCGGGTGCTTGTCGATCAGATCCTTGCACACGGTCGGAAACGCCCCGACCGACAGGCCCATCACGACGACGTCGAAATGGCGGCCGCGCTCTAGAGTGAACCGCTCGACCTCCTGCGTGCACGTCGCGCTCTCCAGGTCGACCCCTGCTTCGCTCATCGCCTGTCCGCCGACGATCTGGTCCCAGAAGGGCTGCGCGGGCCAGCAGTGCACCCCGCGAACCTTCTTCATCGGGGTGTAGGTACCGCCGACGAGGTCCACCTGGCGGCTGACCACGATCTTCTCCACGGTGCTTCCGTCGGCCGAGAGGGTGACCGACTGAACGCGGTGAAAGAGCTTCAGCGCGACGCCGCGGCGCTCTAGCACCCGGTAGAGTGGGCCGATGACCGTGTCGCCCATGGCCGCGTTCATCCGGTACAGCGGCGCGTCCCGGTAAGTCAGCGCCATGCGCAGGAACGTCTTGGCCATGGTCCCTGCTTCCACGCGGGGCTTGCCCCGGTCGCCGTCCTCGTAGGCGAAGGCGAGGTCGTACAGGCCCATCACGAGCGGGGATTGAAGCGCTGCTTCGGGAGCCCCGTGCTTGCGGAGCCAGTCGCGAAAGTCCAGGTCGTTGATCGACTCGAAGCTCAGCGCGGGCAGGACGTCGCGGAGAAGTCCCAGAGCGAAGGCGAACGCGAGCTCCAAGGCGTGGACCCTCCAGGACGCGACCCCGCGCCGCCTCAGAAGCTCGAGCGCGGGCACGAGACACTTCGAGAGGAGCTTGTCGACCGCTCCCCTCCGGGCGCCGGCGAGGACGCTCCGAGCGAAAGAGGCCTCCACCCGAAGCATTTCCTCCATGACGCGCAGAAGCTCCGAGGCCGCCTTCTTCAAGAGCTTGCGAGCGGGCCACGAGAGATTCTCGGCCTGCTCGAACGACCCCACCATCCAGCGCGGCAACTCCATCGCGAGCTCGGCCAGATCCATCTCCGCCCGAGGATCCCCGGGGGTCCCCGGCAGCTTGGGAAAGTAGAACGGCTGCGCCCCGTCGCTCACACCGGGCGCGCCGAGGGTGACGTAATCTTGCGCCGCGAACGCCTGCGTCCAGTTCTGGAAGCGCTCGTCGGGGTCGGGCCGAAGCTCGCCGTAGCACTGCCGGATCACCCGGAAGGCGTTGTCGTAAAAGCCCATGAACAGATGCAGCCCGTGCTCCTGGACGCGTTCCTCGCGGCCTTGGCGCCCGCTCGAGCCCTTGCCGCCCATCCGCCACCCGTGCTGAAGCAGCGTCACCCGGAATCGCTGCTGGGCGGCATACGTGGAGGTCAGGTCGAAGGCGGCGGTGACGGCTCCGACGCCGCCGCCGAGAACCAGCACTCGGATGGGATCTTCGGTCGTCATGGGGGTCGGGCGATCGGAGGCGGGAGGCGATGTTAGCGCTTCCGCGGAACGAAAGGCGCCGTGGCCCCCTGTCCACTAGAGCAGCCGACGATCAATTATTTTTGACATCCCACCCCGACAGCGCGCCGCATTTCGTGCATTTGCGCCTCGGTTGAGGCGGTCCGGCTTGTGCTGTTGCTCGGGGGCATGCCCCCCTTTCCCCTCGCAGGCCTTCGAGACGCGGCCGATTCCTACCCCCCGCCCTCGCGCTCCCGCGCCTTCCTCGAGCTCTCCCCGGTCCTCGTCCGTGACACCCTCTGGAGCACGGCCCTCGACACCGGCGCCGGCAGCGCGGCCCCCGAGGACCTCGCGACCGCCTGGGACGATCTCGTTTGGAGCCGCCTCCGAGTCCATTGCGAAAGCACCGGACGCGAGCGCTGCTACGTCATCGCGCAGCTTTCCGACGCGCCCGCTGACTCGGTCCCGTGCCTCGATCCTTCCGAGGCCGCGCTCCTTGCACGCCTTCTCTGCGGCGACCTGCAGAAGGTGCTCGCCTGCGAACATGGGATGGCGGCCTCCACGGTCTCCGTCCACCTGTTCCGCGCGCTCGTCAAGCTCGGCCTGTCGGGAACCTCCGTCCCGCTTCCCATCGTCCTCACCGCGCAGGCGTGGGTGCTCGGCACACGAATCGCCGACGCGCGAAGCTCGTCTTTCGAGCACCAGGGGCGCGTCTACCGCATGCTCAGCGTTCCGCGGCCGCAGACATCGCGCATCTCTTGCCTCACGCCCGCCGAGCAGGAGATCGCGGAGCTGCTCATCGAGGGGCTCTCGCGGTCGGAGATCGCGCTCAGCCGCGGGGCTTCCGTGAACACCGTCGCTCGCCAGATCTCCGCCGTCTTCTCCGCCCTCAAGGTCACGGGCCGCCACGCCCTCGTCCGCGTCGCTGTCGACCTCGGGTGCTTCGATTGAATACCTGCCGGCTCATGCCCCGCCCCCGCCTTCGCTTCCACCTCCAGGAGCTGGACCTCCCGCTCGGCGCCACCATCGTTGGTCGCGGCGCTGACTGCCACGTCACGCTCGATGACCCGCTCGTCTCGCGTCGTCACGCCCGGATCCTGGTCGGCTCCGATCGGACGGTCGTCGAGGATCTGGGGAGCCGCAACGGCATTCTGTTGAACGGCAGCGGCGTGCGCGGGCCAACGCCGCTGCGGGACGGCGACCGGTTGGTCGTGGGTACTCAGCAGATGGTTTTCTACGAGGTCGGCCTCCTCGGCGCGGCGTGCCCACCGGGTAGGCCCACGGGCCAGCTTTGCCTGTGCGCGATCTGCCGCAAGCCCTACGCGAGCGAATCCGTCTCGTGCCCCGCGTGCGAGGCCACGGAGCAGGTCGACGAGGACACGCCCGTCGCGCCCGTGCTGCAGTGGGAGAAGATGGTCTTCCCGCAGTGACGGCGCCGCGACTACTCGCTGCCGACGCCTCCGCCCGCGTCCACCGCGGGGCACTCGCTGCCGGTGTACTGGTAGCACATGCTCGCCGATCCCTCACAGCACCACTGGTCGCCGCTCGCCGCGGTCCCGCAGGCGCTGCAGTCGCTGTTGGCTGAGCACGTGACGGTGCAGCTGCCACCGTCGCTCTCACTCCCACCATTACTGCCGCTGGAGGAGAAGGAGTTACCGCCGCTGGAGCCCGATGTGGTTCCGAGCCCGCTCGAGCCAGAGCTGCCGCTCGACCCGAAGCCTCCGTTCGGATTCGCGCTCGTCGACGAATTGCCGCCGCACGAGGCCAGGACGCCGGTCGCGGCTATGAACACCACGGACAACCTAAGCGCGATTGCACTCATGCGTAGACCTACCTTCCCCATCAACGGATATAGTGAGCGAGCCTACGCGATTCGGATCACGTCGGCCAGCCGCGGACGCGAGATTTTGCGGTCGACGGGCCAGATTGAGCGCCGCGGATAGGGCCTACGGTCCCCGTCTTACACCGACACCGCAGCCGTGCGGTGGCGACAGAATCGAGAGAGTCTCGTTGAAGAGAGAGCCAGCCAGGGGTGAGCGCTTGCCCAGGGCGAGGGTGATCCCTGCGAGTCGGGGTATCGTGGCCGGTGCCGCCGTTCCCCGACGATGACCCTTCCGGACCCGACTTCGCCGGCCGCGGCGATCCCTGCAGGTGCATGGCCCGCACGAGCACCGCGCGTCCTCTGCGTTGCAGCCGTCGCGACCGCGATCTTCGTTCACCTGCCGGCGCTTCGGACCCCCCTCATCTTCGACGACTACACGCAGCTCGCGATGACGGAGGGCCGGTTTCCGTCGAAGCCGGGGCCGTTCGGGCTCTACGACTTCATCAACGACTCGAATCGCTCGTCGTTGATCGAGCGGGGAATTCTCCCGTGGTGGTCACAACGCACCATGGAGCTGCGCTTCCTTCGTCCGCTGTCGAGCGCGCTGCTCTGGATCGACCACCGCGTCTTCGGCGGCAGCGCCTTCTGGGGACACCTGCACTCGCTGCTCTGGTGGGCGGCCGCGTGTGCGGCGGTTCACGTGCTCCTGCGCGGCCTCTTCTCGCGCCGTGTCGCCTGGCTCGGAGCCTTCATCTTCGCGGTGGCTCCCTGCCATGCGTTCGTGCTCGCCTGGCTCGCGAACCGCGAGGAGTTCGTGTCCACGGCGCTCGGCGCGCTGGGGCTCGCGGCGTACGTTCGTGCACGGGAGGGGGGTCGAGCCGGGGACGCCCTCTGGAGCCTGGCGCTGTTCTCCCTCGGCTGCCTGGCGGGCGAGTACACGCTCTGCTTCGGCGGCTACGTGCTGGCGATGGAGCTCACCCGCAGGCGCGAGCCTGTCATGCGGCGGCTCCTCGGCATCGCGCCATTCGCGCTCCCGGCGGTCGCGTACTTCGCTGTCCACCATGCCATGCACTACGGCGCGTTCGGGATTGGCTACTACCAGGATCCATTCCGCGATCTGGCGTCGTTCGTCCAGCGAGCACCGCGCCGGTTCGCGGTGCTGCTCTCGACCGCCTGGCTCGGCCTCGACGCGGGATGGGTGGTCTGGCCCTGGTACAAGCTCGCCCTGCTGACGGCAGGAACGACGGCCGTCCTCGCCGTGCCCGTCCTGCGAATGCTCCGCGGACTGGAAGAACCGATGCGCCGGAGGGCCATCGAGCTGCTCGGCGGTTCGCTCGTGTCGTTCGTGCCCGTCCTCGCGGCGGAGCCCTCGGCCCGTGTGCTCGAGATCCCGATGGTGGGCATCGCAGCGACGGCCGCGCTGCTGATGGATCACGCGTGGTTTCCTGCCGTCGAGCGGCCTCGACGTGGGGCCGCGGAGCTGACCAACATCGTCGTCGTGGGCCTTGCAGTCGTTCATCTCTTTCGCGGTCCGCTGGATACGTTTCTCCAGCAGCGCTCGACGCGGATCTGGGCATCGGGCCTCGCGACGCGGACGCAGTCGCTCCGCGAACGCGCGCGCGGCAAATCGATGGTGACTGTCCTGCGGGCGAGCACGCTGCAGGCGATCTTCTTCGCACCGCTCGTGCTCGAGGACTCTGCGACGCCGCTACGCACGCTCAGCTTGCCGCCGGCCGGGGGCGGCCTCTTGCGGCGGAGGTCGGCTCGCTCGTTCGAGCTCCTGGCGGGGAAGAAGGGGCTCTTCCCGATCGGACCCGACACGCTCCGCACCGACGACCCGATCGTCGCAGGCGAGGAGGTCCAGCTCGAGGGCATGAGGGCGACCGTCGTCGAGCTCTACCCGGACGGGTCCGCGCGCGAGGTGCGCTTCGACTTCGACAGGGACCTCGACGATCCCTCGATGCTTTGGCTGGTCGAGGGGGGTTCGGGGTTCCGCGAGCAGGAGATGCCCAAGATCGACCACGGGATCCCGCTCGAGCCCTGACGGGTTACCCCGCCAGGCGATCGCGCAGGCGAAGGGAGGGCTTCTCGACGACGACGTGGAGCACGTACGCCACGACCAGCGATCCGAGGACGAGGCCCGCGACGGCCATGACCCACACCAGCTCCGGCGGCCATCCACGGCGGCCGGCGAGCGCGACCGCGACCGGAGTGATGATGGCCTTGCAGACCGGGATGTGCACCAGATAGACGCCGTAACCGAGGGTCGCGACCTGGCGGAACCACGGTGCCGACAGCATTCGCCGCATCCAGCCGTCCCCTCCGTGCAGGAGGAGAAGCACGAACCCGACGTACATGATGCTCGTGAGCGTCCCCCAGAAGAAGACGCCGACGGGCGGGTTGACGTTGCCGCCGAAGGCGTCGGGGTGGAGCAGGACCCAGAGGCAACCGAGCGACGGGACCGCGAGGGTGGCGCGCGCCAGGGCTCCTCTCAGCCAGACGGTGAGCGAGTCGCCCCATCGCTGGTGCACGTACGCGAGGAAGACGCCGGCGACGAGCGTGTCGAGGCGCGTGTGCGTCGCCACGTACGCTTCCCACATGCGCTCCGGGTGACGCAAGCAGAGCGCGAGTCGAAAGATGAAGGCCGAGGCCCAGAGAACGCCGAAGGTCATCAGACGCCCCCGGTCGGTGCGCAGCTTGTGCAGGAGGAAGAACAGAAGGGGAATGGCGAAGTAGAAGTGCTCCTCGACGGCGAGTGACCAGCCCCAGGACATGACGAAGTCCGAGCGGTGTCCGGGGCGGTAGTTTGTCAGGTAGGCGTACTCGAACGGAAGGTTTTGCCGCTGCGTGGCCGTGAGAGCGGTCGTGAGCGTGAGGTAGGTGAGCGCGACGTAGTAGGAGGGGAACGTCCGGAAGGCGCGGCGAAGGTAGAAGCGCCGGATGTTCGCGAAGCCCGACTTCGCCACCGAGCGCAGGAGGATCGATCCGATGAGGAAGCCGCTGAGCACGAAGAAGAGGTCCATCCCGAAGAAGACCGCGAACGACGGAGCCGACCACGAAGGGCTCAGGGGGAGCTTCGCGTCGAAGACGAAGGACTGCGTGACGTGCCACTGAAGGACCGACACGATCCCGAAGACGCGAAGCCCGTGGAGCATCGGGTAGCGGTTGTCGAGCAGCTCCAGGGCGACGAAGCGGCCCAGCAGGCCGGGAGCCGGGCGCTCGACGGGAGTCGGGTGGGCCATACTCGGGGCCATACCTGCGCCTACTGAGAGTAACCGCAATCGTCGTGCGACAGGCGCGTGGCGGCGAGCGCGCCGCACCTTTTGCAGTAAGATAGTCGTTCCGACTCACTGAAAGAGGGCCGATGCCTCGTTCTCCAGGCGAAAAGCTCGCTGCCATCGCCATTGCCGTCGCGTGCGTCGCCGGCGCTTGCGGGGGACAAAAGGGGTCCGGCTTCGGGCCGGGAGGCCCGGGTGGTGGGTCGAGCGGCGGCGAGGAGGACGGAAGCGGCCCGCAGTTCGGCGATGCGGCCGATTTCGGCGACACGTCCCTCGGCGGGAGCAGCGGGGGCGGCGGCGGGGCGGAGGGAGGTCGACCCGTAGGCTGCGATCCATCGTGCACCGCCGCCGGCGGGACGTGCGCAGCCGACGTCTGCACCATCACGGAGAACCCCGGGTCGGTCAGCACGGCGACGCAAGCGGCCCTCAAGGGCAAGGGATCGGCCGATACGGCGTTCGCCTGGCTCTATCCCTACGACAAGACGGTCTTCCCTCGCGGCATCCTGTCGCCCACGTTGCAGTTTGGCGGAGGGGCATCCGACTCCGAGTACGTGCACATCACCGCGCACGCGCTCGATTACACGGGGTACTTCGCGGGCGGCGCCGCCGGCAAGGTCGCTCTGAGCCTCTCCCAGAAAGCCTGGGTAGCGGTCACCGAAGCCGCCGGCGCCTCCGACCCCGTGACCGTGTCGGTCACCAAGACGTCGGGCGGCAGCCTCACGGGGCCCATCTCCGAGACGTGGACCATCGCGCAAGGGAGCCTGCGCGGGACAATCTTCTACGAGACGTACGGCTCCATGCTCGCGGGCGGGATCGAGTCGGTCGCCATCATGAAGATCAAGCCCGGAGCCGCGCAGCCCTCTGTGCTGATCAATGGATGCGGGAACGTGTGCCACGCGGCCAGCGCGGATGGGTCGACCCTCGCGGCCGCGACGTCGGTCTCGTCGAGCGCGACGTACGACGTCCGGACCGCTGCCACGAACATCGCCACCGCCAGCACCACCCTGTTCACGTACATGGGCCTTTATCCCGATGGGACGTTCGGCATGTCGGCGACGAACTTCCGCGTTTCGGGGAATACGATGTCGCGCCTCTACGACACGAAGACGAGCGCGAACATTCCGGCCGCCGGATGGGACTCGACCATCACGAGCGCCGGCACGCCGTCGTTCTCACCCGACGGCACGCAGATCGCGTTTCTGCACCTGGACGAAAACGCCAACACGGTCTCGAAGATGAATTTCAACGTGAGCACCAAGACTTTCTCGGGGCTGGTCGACCTCGCGACCGTACCGTCGGAGTACGTCGCGTGGCCCGCCTTCACCCCTGACGACAAGACCGTCGTCTTCCACGCCGGCAGCAGCAGCACGTTTGAGACCGACTGCCAGAACACGGGGGACATCTATGCGGTGGACGTGGCGTCGAAGACGTTGCGCCGCCTCGACATCCTCGACGGCTATACGGGGTCGGGGACCGCGTCGTACCTGCCGGCGAACGACCCCGGTCTGAACTTCGCGCCCACGGTCCTCGCCGAGGCGGTCGGCGGCTACTTCTGGACAGTGTTCACCAGCCACCGCTCGTACGGCAACCTCGTGGCCTCCAAGGCAAACAGCATGGGGATCGAGTTCGGGGCTTGCTACAACGTGATGGGAGACGAGGCCGACGGCAAGCTCTGGGTTGCCGCGCTCGACATCAACGGCGCTGCCGGCAAGGACATCAGCCACCCTGCCTTCTACCTGGACGGGCAGGAGCTCCAGGCGGACAACCTGCGCGGCTACTGGGTGCTCCCCGCGTGCGCGGCTAACGGGACCGAGTGCCAGTCGGGCGACGGGTGCTGCAGCGGCTTCTGTCGCTCTACGGGCGGCGCGGCGCCGGTCTGCGTGTCGCAGCCGCAGGGTTGCTCGAACGAGTTCGAGAAGTGCACGACGGCGGCGAACTGCTGCACGGCCGGCGACGAATGCATCAACGGCCGCTGTGCCGCGCCGGCTGCGCCGCAGTGAGCGTCTCCGCCTCGGTGCGGGTGCTCACGGCCGCGATCACCACGTGCGGATACGGCAAGAGGTCCGGCACGCGAACCATCCGCACCTTGAACCCGATCTGGGTGAGCATCGCCGCCCACTCGCGGTGGTGCCGGTAGGCGAGCGGCTCGTTCCAGCCCACCATGAGGCGGTCGAGCACCTCGGTGAAGAGCAACCCGAAGCGAGGCTCCGTCGTGATGTCCTTGAGGATGAGCATTCCCCCGGGTGCGAGCAGCCCGCGGAGGCGCTCGAGCACTCCTCTCTGGTCCTCGGAGGGGAGGTGGTGCATCACGTCGAGGACGTACGCCGCGTCGAACGGGCCCTGGATCGGGGCGTCGCGAACGTCGCCGACGACGAACGAGTGGTCGCGCAGGCCGAGGCGGTCGGCCACGTGGCGCGCGATCCCGACGCGGCGGGCATCGGGATCGACTCCGACGATGCGACGTCGCGGCTGCGTCTGACCGAAGTATGCGGCAAAGAGCCCGAACCCGCAGCCCACGTCCAGGATGCGGCCCTCGTCCGTCAGGAGCAGGTCCATCGCGCTGAGGAGCTTGGGGCGCAGGATGGAGAAGCGCACGAGCGAGTACGCGCGCTCGAGTGGCGGCAGCGCGCGAACGATGTTCGAGATGGCTCCCCGGCCGTAGATCTCTGGAGCCTCGAACGACGCGCTGGCGGGAGCGCTCAGCCGGGCACGCAGTGACTGCATCGCGCGGGCGGGCCGCGACGCCGGAGAGCCGCGCGACCCAGGCGCGTTCGCGGTGGAAGACACCGCGGGAGTGGTAGGCCCTGGCGCAGAAGCGCGTCAAGCCGGATAGGTCAAGGATGTTTCGCGGAGAGGCCCTGGTGCCTGCTGGCGCCGCGTGGTACGCGAGAACCCGCGTCCGCGCCCGTAGCTCAGCTGGATAGAGCGGTGGCCTTCGAAGCCATAGGTCGGGGGTTCGAATCCCTCCGGGCGTACTG
>Ga0209415_10001574_pt1 | contig 43634 bp, 30 predicted proteins | sample PeaSoiSIISIP2007_FD_187696 | JGI IMG/M metagenome (GOLD analysis project Ga0209415, IMG submission 187696) | Peat soil microbial communities from Weissenstadt, Germany - SII-SIP-2007 (SPAdes) (version 2) | ecosystem: Environmental > Terrestrial > Soil > Wetlands > Peat | place: Germany...
GTCTCCACGCATGCTGTGAAGACGTTTCCAAGCATCAGAAGGCTACGTCCAGACCGTTTTTCAACAAGCTCCTAGGATCTGTTCGATGGGAACCGCGCAATGCTCGCCGGGAGCGTTCTCAAACAGGAGCAGCGCGTGTTCCTCGCCGGCGGCGTCCTTGGCCTGCGAGGCCTGGCGGGCGGCGGCTTCGGCGGTGTTCGCGGACAGGCAAGCGCGCGCGGCCATACCCGCGACGTCCAGGATCACGGCGACCCAGCCATCGCCGAGAATGGTGGCGCCGGCGTAATCGTGCAGCGTCTTCAAGTGACGGCCGAGCGGCTTGACCACGATTTCCACGGTGTCATGCAGCTCCTCCACCACCAGGCCGTATTCGAACGTGCCGGTATCGACCAGGACGACGTTGAGCGCGCGCGGCTTGCCCTGAGCGCGCGGGATTCCGAGCGCGTCGGCGAGATACAGCATGGGGACCAGGCGGTCGCGAACGTTCAGAACTTCGGCATCGCCCACGCGGTCGATGCGATCGGCGAGCTGAGCGGCGGGGATGCGGACCAGCTCGCACACATTCACCTGGGGGATCGCAAAACGCTGGCCGCCGCAGGAAACCAGCAGCGACGGGATGATCGCCATGGTCAGCGGCAGCTTGATCCGGAAGCGCGAGCCGCGGCCGGCGGCGGAATCGATTTCGATTTTGCCGCCGAGGCGATCGAGATTGGTTTTGACGACGTCCATGCCGACGCCACGGCCGGAAACATCGCTGACGGTTTTCGCGGTGGAGACGCCGGGCAAAAAGATGAGCGCCATTTTGTCGCGGTCCGACATGGTCTGAACCTGTTCTTTGGTGACCAGGCCTTTGGCAATCGAAGATGCCGCGACTTTCTCGACCGCGAGACCCTTGCCGTCGTCCGAAATTTCGATTACCACCTGGCCAGCCTGGTGCGAGGCCGACAACGTGACGGTGCCGAGAGCGGGCTTGCCGGCGGCGATACGATCGGCGGCGGGCTCGATGCCGTGGTCGACGGCGTTGCGAACCATGTGGGTCAGCGGATCGCTCAAGCCTTCGAGGATGGTCTTGTCGATCTCGACTTCGCCGCCGTCGAGCTTGAGCTGGACTTCCTTGCCCAGGTCGCGCGCCAGGTCTCGGACCAGACGCGGGAATTTTCCGAATAGATTGCCGACCGGCTGCATGCGGGTCAGCGTGACGACTTCCTGAAGCTCAGAGGTGACCAGGCTGACACGCTGCGCACCCGATTGGATGCCGCGATCGTCCTGGCGGGCGAGCGATTCGACCAGCTGATTGCGGCTGAGCACCAGCTCACCGGCGAGCGTCATCAGCGAATCGAGCAGTGTGACGTTCAGGCGAATGGTGGTTTCGGCCGCGGCGGGGGGCGCGGAAGGCGCGGGCGCTTTCGGCGCGGGCGCGGGCTCAGGCGCGGCCGGAGCTTCGACTTTCGGCTCGGGCATTGCGGGCTCCGGGGCGGGCTCGGGCGCGGGCGGCTCCGACAGCGGGTGAACCTGGCCGTTTTTTTCGATCAGGCGCACGCGATCGGCGGGCACGTCGACCAGGCCTTCGAGCATGTCGGGCTCCATGAGAGTCGCGTACAGTACTTCGAGCATCAGCTTGTTCGAAGCTTCGTCGTGAAGCGTGCCGGCGGAGTCGAGATCGAAGACGGTCTCGAGGATCGTGCCGGACATCATCAGCCGCTTGAAAACTTCCCACAGCGTCTGGTCGCGGCGCTCGACGTCGTGGATCAGGTCGTACTCAATCAGGTAAATGCACTTGCCGCCCTTGCGCGCCTGATTCAGATCGAATGCGGAGATCTGAATGTGTTTGTTGCGGGGCAGAGCGACGCTCACCTGATCGGTGAGCGAAGATTTCTGTTCGGCGGGCAGGCTGGCGGCTGAAAGCGTGGTCAGCGCGCTGACGAACTCGGCGATGTTGGCGTCATTGCTCGCGCGGTAGTCGCCGATCAGCTCGCGCAGCTTGTCGAAGGCCATCAGGAGGATGCTGACCACTTCGGGCGTGGGGACCATCTGGCGGGAGCGGATCAGGTCGAGCGCGTTTTCGGTTTTGTGCGCGAGCTCGCGGATCTTGACCAGGTCGAAGAATCCGGCGCCGCCCTTGACGGAATGGGCCGCGCGGAACACGCGATTGACCAGCTGCTCATCGATATCGGCGCCGCAGCGCTCGATGACCAGCATGTCGTTTTCGATGGTGGCCAGGTGCTCGCGGCACTCGGCCAGATAGTCTTGGATCAGATCGTCGTCCAGGTTGGGTTCGCTCATGTTATTGGTCCTCGCCGGGGCCGGCGCCGGTGATGGTGAAATACTGGTGCATGCGCATGGCCTGGAACAGCGCCAGCAGATCCGCGGAGGCGCGGATGACGGCCAGCTCGCCGCCGACTTTGCTCATAGTGTTGTGGGCGGCCATCAGCAGGCCGATGCCGCTCGAGTCGACCATGCGGACGCCGTCCAGGTCGACCACCAGCTCGCGGACGCCCTCATCGACGATCTCGCGCATTTTCTGGCGGAGCTCGGGCAAGGTGGCGGCGACGATCCGATCGGTCGCCGGCTGCACCACCGCTTTGTTGTTTTCGCGTGTAACCACTATCATTGCTTTTTCCCTTTTCCGAAACGTTTGATGATCGTCACCCTGGTGCCGCGGTCGTTGAAGCGGACCCGGTCCGCGTAGATGCGAAGAATCTCCATGCCGCGGCCGGAGCTGGAGGAGATTTCGGCGGCGCTGTTGCGCGCCGAGCGCCAATCGAAACCGCAGCCTTCGTCCTGGACCGCGATCAGCATGGTGCGGTCTCTGAAGCGCAGCCAGCAGTGAACCCGCTTGCCTGGATCGCAGCGGCAGCCGTGCACCACCGCGTTGGTCAGCGCTTCGCGAATCAGGAGCTCGGCCGCAAAACAATGGGACGGATCCTTCACCACCGCGCTGCGGCGGCGGAACTCGACGAAGAATTCCTCGACGGCGTCGAGCGTCGCGGGCAGGACGGTGCGCCATTCGCAATCGGGCGGCACGGGTCTAATCACCATTCACCTCGGCTGCCAGCAGCAGCAGATCGTCTTCAGCCGGGGAGCCGTGACGGCGCACATCGTTCACGATGGTCGCCGGAGCTTCACGCAGAGGCGCGCCGCGATGACGCACGCAGGCCTCGACCAGCCGCTCCAGTCCATCGCGGCGCGCGCCGGGGGTGGTTTCAATCAGGCCGTCGCTATAGATAAACAGGCGGTCGCCATTGGAGATGCTGAGATCGGCGCGCTGAAGGATGGCGGAGCCGAACATGCCGAGCGGATCGCTTTCGAGCTCGACGATGCGCGCGCCTCCGGACTGGCTCACCAGGATCAGCGGCGGGTGTCCCGCGCTGACCACGGTGAGACGGCGGCTCTTGCGATTCACGCGTGCGTAGCAGGCGGTCAGATATTGTTCGGCGCCGAGCATCTGGCCCATCACGGAGTTGACTCCGCGCATGGTGTCCTCGGGCGAAAAGACCGGACCGGCGTACTGGCGCAGCATGGCTTTCACGGCCGACGGGAGAAATCCCGCGCCGACGCCATGCCCGCTGATATCGGCGACGAAGTAGCCAAACAGATCCGCACCGAGGTTGAGGACGTCGTAAAAATCGCCGCCGGCGGCTTGAAGAGGCCGGTAGTAGACGCCGAAGCTGGCGGCGGGGCAATCGTCGGGATGCGTCAGGATGGCTTGCTGCGCCTCGCGTAGCTCGCCGTGCAGGTCGTTGAGGCGCGCGCGCTGCGCGGCGATCAAGGCGCGATTGGTCTCGCGGATGCGCAGGTGGACGCGCACGCGCGCCAGGACCTCTTCGGCATGCACGGGCTTGGCGATGTAGTCGACGCCGCCGATTTTCAAACCCGTGACTTTGCTCTTCACGTCGTCAAGCGAGGACAGAAAAATGATGGGGATGTCGGCGGTGGCGGGATCGGATTTGAGAAACGCGCAGGTATCGAAGCCGGATTCGCCGGGCATCAGAACGTCGAGCAGGATCAGGTCCGGCGGATCCAGGCGAATGGCCTCGCGCGCGGAAGGGCCGTCGCTCGCGACGCGGGTATCGAAGCCTTCGGCCGCCAGGACGCCGCGAACCATATAAAGGCTGACCGGCGTGTCGTCGACGACCAGAATTTTCGGAGCCGAGTTTTCGAGGACTTCCGCGCTGACGCCCATCACTGGTCTTTATCGGTGAGAGCGGAGCGAGTTTGAGGACTCGGGTCAACACAAGGCGGGATTGGACCAGAATCGCGGGGGCGATCTGGCTCAGCGCCAAAATTTTGGCGGCGGCGCCGAGGCGAATCGCCTCGCGGGGCGTTCCGAAGACGACGCAGCTCGCTTCATCCTGGGCGGTGGTGGAGGCGCCGACGGCTTGCGATGCTGCCGCTTCGGCGACGGAGCTGAACATCACGTCCACGGACGGACGCTGATAGCAGACCTGCGGGCCATCCTTGATCTGCACACGCTAGCCCGAGGCGGATTTGCGCAGCAGCATGTGAAAATATCCCGGCGCGATGAGCGCGCGCCATGGGGCAGATCTGATTCAGGCGATCGGCGAAGGCGCGCGCGAAGACCGGCGGGTGTGCTGCGTGATCACGATGGTGGGGCTCGCCGCAGGCAGACGCGAGGCGCAGCGCATCGAGCGACGCCTGACATGACGCGATGCCGAGCGAGCTGATGACGATCACCGGCAGCGGATGATGGTGCATCAGCTTTTTGAGAAACGTGAGGCCGTCCATGCGCGGCCTTTCGATGTCAGCGCAGGACGTCGGGACTCAAGGCCAGGATCTTGTCGCGGGCGAGGAACGGATCGGGCGCGGTGCCGACCACTTCCATGTCGGGCTCGGTGGAAATCGCCTCGCTGAGAATCTTGCGCACGATAGTCGAATCGTCCACCACGGCGACGATTCAGGATTCGCTGTACAACTCGGCCGGAACGTCGGCCGTGCGCGATCGCACGGCGATCAGCGGACACATCGGCTCCGAGATCAGCCTGACGGGGAAATCACATGGTCGAAATAGGCATCTGTTCGCGGGCGAGTGCCTGATCCAGGCAAAGGCCGGGTACGGATATTCGTATCCGTACGTGATGTTCGCAGGAAAGTTCTAGACCGCGGCGGACTCGGCTGGCTCGACCGTTTCGGCGGTGCCGGCCAGCGTTTCGATGGGAAGCTGGCGTTTGGAAGTCCGCGAGAACGTATCGGCGTACTTCTCCCGCATGCGGAAGTACGGTTCGAGCCTGAGCAGCATTCGCTCCATGCTGGATTGAATATGCTTGCTCATGGCGTCGCCCGCGGCGCGCGGGTCGCCGTTCGATAAAATCTTCACCAGGTCCTGATGATTGTGCGGCGGATTCTGCGGAGTGGCGATGCGGCCCACGCACAGCCACGTCGACGCGAGAGCGGAGGTGCGATCCAGCGCGTCGCACAGGGCCTGGCATCGCGTGCATTCGGCGATGCGCCAGTGGAGCTTTTCATGCAGCGTCAGATAGACGAAGCGGTTTGAATCGGTCTGCGTGGACAGCATGTCGACGCGCGCGGCCATCTTCATGACCTCGCTGCGCTCCGATGCGGTGGCGACCTCGGCGAACAGCATCGCCGATTTTACTTCCAGGGCTTCGCGAACCGTGTATTGGCCGCGAACGTCCTCTTCAGTTGGCAGGCGGACTCGCGTGCCGGCGCGCGGGCGGCTTTCGAGCAGCCCTTCATGTTCCAGGCGCAGGAGGGCTTCCGACACCGGCAAAAAACTCATGCCGAGCTCGGCCGCCAGCTTGCGGCGCGAAATCGCCTGACCGATCGCAAGTTCGCCCCGTAAGATCCGTTCCCGAACCGTGACGTACGCTTCCCCGGCTAGTCCGTCAATTTCTCGACGTGGTTTCACGTTTGTAAAGATATCACATTATTATCGGAAATGCTTGGGTTTTATTTGGCGAGACCGGCGGTATCGCCGGCCAGCACTTCCGCGAACTGTTTCTTGATCTGATCGAGCTGGGCCGACAGAATTTTGAACACTTCGTAGCTTTGATCGGTGGGGCGGGAATCGGCCGATTCGATCACGCGCACCAGCGTCGCGAGCTGATTATTCAGTTTAATCGGATAGTTCAGCGGATCGCGGAAGCTTTTGTTGCGAACCTGGTACAAATCTTCTTCGACGGCGCTCAAGCGAGTGGCCAGGCGCTCGCCCGCAGCGCTGAGCGACGGGTCGGCTTTCACTTTCGCGGCGATGTTTTTCTTGATGTCGCGAATGCGGATCACCATTTCATCGGCGTCACTGGTTTTGTCGCGCACGGCGGAGGCGAGCTTGAACTGCTCCGCCAGATCGGCTTCGGAGACGGAGGTGAGTCGCGGATCTTTGACGACGCGGAAGGAGCGGACCTCGGTGGCTCCGTTCGCGGTGAGGCGGACCTGATAGGTTCCGGGTGTCGCCACCGGACCCTGCTCGGCATTAACCTGCCAGAGAACCATTCCCGGGAACGTCACAGCGCCGGGATAGCGCAGGTCCCAGGTGAAGCGGTTGCCGCCGGCTCTGCGCGAGGGCGGGCGCGCAGGGCCGCCCCGCGGATTTTCGGAATCGCCGTCGTCGCCACCGCGGCCGCGGCGCGGGTCGGTTTCAGGCGAGCTCGAGAAGCTGCGCACCAGCATGCCTTTGTCGTCGAGGATTTCGAGGGTCAGTTTATCGGCGGGTTTCGCGAGGTAGTAGTCGATCACCGCGCGCGTGAGCGGACGCACGGCGTCGCGCGGCGTGAACAGGTGCGCGGTGCCGGCCTGAACCCCGGCGGCGAGCTCGCGCAGCATGCCGATGTCGTCGAGGATGTAAAAGGACCGGCCGTGGGTCGCGATCACCAGGTCGTCGCCTTCGATGGTGAGGTCGGGGACCTGGGTGTCGGGAAGATTCAGGCGAAGGCTCTGCCACTCCGCGCCGTTATCGAAAGAAACGTAGATGCCGTGTTCTGTTCCGGCGAACAGAAGGCCCGCGCGCTTCGGATCTTCACGGATCGCGTGGACGAAATCGTCGCCGGCGATGCCGCGGATGATCGGCGTCCAGGTGGCGCCGTAGTCGTCGGTACGAAAGGCGTACGGCTTGCGATCGTCAGCCTGATAATTCTTCGCGGCGAGATAAGCGGTGCCGGGCTTGTGCGGCGACGCCTCAATCAGGCTCATGCGGATAAATTCGGGAAGACCCTTGGGCGTGATGTTCTTCCAATTCTTGCCGCCGTCGCGAGTGATGTAAACCAGGCCGTCGTCCGAGCCGGTCCAGATGGTGTCCTTATCGAAATGCGAAGGCGCGATGGTGAAGATGGTCCCGTAAATTTCCGGGCCGTTCTGATCGTGCGTGATGGGGCCGCCGGAATCGACCAGCGTCTTCGGATCGGCGCGCGTCAGATCGGGGCTGATGGCCTGCCAGCTCTGTCCTTCATTGGTGGTGCGCCACAGATGCTGCGAGGAGGTGTACAGGACCGTGGGATCGAGCGGAGAGAATACGATCGGGTACGTCCACTGCCAGCGCTCCTTGATAGAGCCGGCCGAGGTTCCCGAAAACGCGATGGGATAAACCTGGACATCGCGAAGCTGGTTGGTGGAGCGGTCGAAACGCGTCAACAGCGCCACCTGGCTGCCGGCAAAAAAAATGTTGGGATTCACCGGATGCGGCACGATGTAGCCGCTCTCCCCGCCTCCCACCGAATACATCACCGGCGCGACGCGGCCGGAGGCGGGTTCGCTCGAAACGCAAATGGTGGAGCTGTCCTGTTGCGCGCCGCAGACGTGATAGGGGACGTCGCGCGTGGTGGCGACGTGATAGATCTGCGCGGTCGGGTAGGCCTGGCCGGTCCAGGTTTCTCCGCCGTCGACGCTCACATTGGCGCCGCCGTCGTTCGAATTAATCATGCGCTTGGGATCGTTGGAGGCGATCCACAGGTCGTGATTATCGCCATGCGGCGGCCGCAGGGGGCGAAACGTCTTGCCGGCGTCGGTGGATTTGAAAAATCCGGGGCTGAGGACGAACACGGTGTCGCGATCCTTGGGATCGGTGTAAACGCGCGTGTAATAAAAAGGACGCTCGCGCAGCCGCGGATCTTCATTCACGCGAGTCCAGGTGGCGCCCGCGTCTTCGGATCGGAACAGGCCGCCGCCGATGGCTTCGATCATCGCGTAGACGCGATTGCTGTCGGCTCCCGAAACAGCCACGCCCATTTTTCCGAGGACGCCGGTAGGCAGGCCGGGATTGCGCGTCAGCTCCGTCCAGCGATCGCCACCGTCGACGGATTTGAAGATGCCGCTGGAGGGTCCGCCGCTGGTGAGGCCCCAGGAGGTTCGATTGGCGTCCCAAATGGTCGCGTACATTATGTGCGGATTGTGCGGATCGAGACACAGATCGACGGCGCCGGCGTGATCGTCTTTATAGAGGATCTTCTGCCATGTTTTGCCGCCATCGCGCGAGCGGAAGATGCCGCGCTCTTCGTTCCGGCCGAAGGGATGGCCCAGCGCAGCGACATACACCAGGTCCGGATTCGACGGGTCGATGCGGATTCTCGCAATGGCCTGCGTATCGGCGAGGCCGATGTGGGTCCACGTTCTTCCCGCGTCGGTGGATTTGTAGACGCCGTCGCCCTGCATCACGCTGCCGCGAAATTCGGTCTCGCCCATGCCGAGATAGACGACGTCGGGATTCGAGGGAGCGACGGCGACCGCGCCCACCGAGGAGCTTTTGATTTGTCCATCGGTGACCGGATGCCAGGTGGTGCCGCCGTTGGTGGTCTTCCAGAGTCCGCCGCCGGTGGCGCCGAAATAATATTCGTTGATGCGCGCGTCGCTGCCCGCCGCGGCGATGGAGCGGCCGCCGCGATTGGGTCCGATGCTGCGCCATTGCAGCGCTCCGAAGAAATTCGCGTCCACGTGTTCCGCGCATCCGATGGAGGCGCAGACGGTCAGCCACACCAGCGTCAGTTTCATGAGCTTCACTCGATGATTTTGAGTTTTTTCAAATATTCGTCGATTTCGGGGCGCATCAGCACGCCTTTTTCGATTTCCGCCATGCGGCGATTCTCGCGATTCTTCTGTTCGGCAGCGAGCCGCGCGACTTCGGGCGCGTCTTCGAGCGGAACCACAGTGATTCCGTCGCGATCGGCGATGATGACGTCGCCGGGGCGAACCGCCACGCCTCCGCAGGCGATCACCGAGCCCACTTCGCCGGCTCCATCCTTATTGCAGCCGTTCGGCGAGAGGCCGCGCGAATACACGGGCAGGCCCATGGCTTCCAGGCCCTCAGCGTCGCGAACCGGTCCGTCGATGATCACCGCGCGAACACCGGCGCGCAGCGCGGCCGCGGCCAGCAGTTCTCCGAACACCGAATTGGCGACGTTGCCCTGCGTGTTCACCACGATGATGTCGCCCGCGACGGCGAGCGAGTTGGCTTTGTGCGCCATCAGATTGTCGGCCGAATGGCACCAGACGGTGAGTGCGGATCCGATCACGCTCGGCGACGGCCAGATGGGCCGGATCCCGGAATCCATCGCGCCCAGCCGCGACATGCAGTCGGCCACCTGCGAGCTGGAGACGTCGCCAAACTGCGCCAGCAATTCCGCCGACGGCCGCGGCCATGATGGCCTGACGCGAAATCCCGGCTTACCGGGCATCGGCGGTGACGCCCCTTTCGAGCACCGCGGCCGCGGAAATACCCGCGCCGGGGCGGACGTCGAATCCCAGATGATCGAGCGTCTCTTCGAGATACAAAAGGTCGGTGAGAATATCGCCGTCCTGCAAATGGCCCATGGTGCCGATGCGGATCACGCGGCCCTGCATCTTATTGCGCGATCCGGCGATGGCGGTCTGGTGATGATCATACATGCGCTTGACGATGTCGCCGCCGTTCAGAGAAGCGGGGACTTCGAGGGCGACTACGGTGCTCGAGAGCCAGTCCGGTCCGCCGAAAGTGCGCAGGCCCAGCGCTTCGCAGCCGGAGCGCAGCGCGGTGGAAAGGCGGCGATGCCGCGCGAGCACGTTCGGCAAACCTTCTTCGTGGATCATTTCGAGAGCCTCGCGCAGGCCGGCCATGAGCGAGACGGGACTGGTGAACGGCGTCTCCGATTTTTCAATGGATGCGCGGGCTTTGCGAAAATCCCAATAAAACCGCGGCATGCCGCTGTCGCGATCGACGATCTTCCAGGCTTTTTGGCTGACGCTCGCCAGGCCGATTCCGGGTGGGCACATCAGCGCCTTCTGCGACGACGAAACCAAAATGTCGACGCCCCATTCATCCTGGCGCATCTCGACGCCGCCAAGCCCGCTGACCGAATCGACGACCAGGAGCGCGGGCGTATCTTTCACCACGCGACCGAGCGCCGCCAGATCCGCGACGATCGCGGTGGAGCTTTCGTTGTGCACGACGACCACCGCGCGATAGTCGGCAGTCTTGAGTTTTTCGGCGATGGCCGCGACGTCGATTCCGCGGCCCCATTCAAAGTGGAGCTGATCGACCTGCGCGTTGAGCGCGGCGGCGATGGACGCGAAGCGCTCGCCGAACTGGCCGTGAATGCACACCAGGACGCGCTCGCCCGGCGCGAGGATATTCACCAGGCTGGCTTCCATGACGCCGGTTCCGGAGCTCGCGAAAAACAGAACCGGATTCGCGGTGCCTAGAACCGGCTTCATCAATTCTTCGGCGCGAGAGAGAATGGCGCGAAATTCGGGACCCCGGTGGTTCAGAACCGGCCGGGCGATGGCCTGGCGAATCCGCTCCGGCACCGCGGTCGGCCCGGGCAGTCGCAAACGATAGAGCGAAGAAATGTCAGACATAATTTAGATTTTGAAATCGCGATATTGGCGGAAATAGGGGACCAGGCCGCCGCATTTGAGAATATCCATCATGATTTTGGGCACTGGAGCGGGCGAGATGGTCACGCCGGTGGTCTCGTTCCGGATCGAGAGGCCGTTTTCGGTGGCGATCGAAAGGCGATCGCCTTCGCGGATCTTGGACGTGTCGCAGATCAGCGGCAGCAGGCCGTTATTCACCGCATTGCGAAAATAGGTTCGCGAAAAACTTTGCGCCAGGACCGCCTGAATGCCTGCTCCGAGCACCACGGTCACGGCCACTTCCATGGCCGATCCGCAGCCGAAGTTTTTGCCCGCGACGATCAGATCGCCGGGCTCAACCGTGGCGGCGAAGCTGGGGTCGACCTCCTCGAACAGATAGCGGCGGAGCACCTGCGGGTCCAGGCTTTCGCGCTTGCGGCGCGAGGTGATGATGTAGTCGGTATTGATATCGTCGCCGAAAACGCGGGCGCGGCCGTTCATGAGGAGATCTCTCGAGGATCGGTGATGACGCCGGTGACGGCCGCCGCCGCGCAACTGGCCGGCGAGGCGAGATAAATCGACGCGTTGCTGTTGCCCATGCGGCCCTTGAAATTGCGGTTGGCGGTGGAGATGACGTTGACGCCGTCGCCGGGAATCGATCCGCAGGTTCCGCAGCAGGATCCGCATCCGGGCGTGACGATCACCGCGCCCATCCCGATAAAATCGGCGAGCGTGCCGTCGCGGGTCAGCGTTTGAAAAACCGTGCGGGAGGCGGGCGTGACCACCAGTTGCACGCCGGGCGCGACTCCGCCGGCCGCTTTAATAATGTCGCGAGCCTGGTGAAAATCCGGGACTCGCCCGCCGGTGCAGGTTCCCAGGTAGACCATCTGGACCGAAGTGCCGGCGGCTTCTTCGACGTCCACCACGCGGTCGACATGATGGGGCAGCGCGATCTGCGGCGTCATGCGATCGAGGTCGATCTCGATTTCGCGAACGTAGACGGCGTCCGGGTCGGGAGCGACGCCTTCAAACGTCGCGCCCAGATATTTAAACGTATTCGCGTCGGCGGGAAAAACCCCGTTCTTGGCGCCCATCTCGACCACCAGATTGCTCAGCACCAGGCGCGATTCGAGATCGAGCGACGCGACGCCCGGTCCGCTGAATTCCATGGCCTGATACGTGGCTCCATCGGCGCGAAGCTGCCTGGCGAGCGTCAGTGCGATGTCCTTGGCATACACGCCATCGCGGAGCTCGCCTTCGAGCCTCACCCGGATCGACTCCGGCACGCGCAGCCAGATGCGGCCGCAGATCATCATCGCGGCGAGATCCGAGGAGCCGATTCCGGTGGCGAACGCGTTCAGCGCGCCGTAGGTGACCGAGTGGCTATCGGCGCCGACCACCAGGCTGCCCGGGGTCACGCGGCCCGATTCGACCATCAGCTGATGGCCGATGCCTTCGCCGATCTCCCACACTTCGATCGAATGGCGCGAGGCGAAGTCGCGCATGCGCTGGTGGAGCTGCGTGGTTTTCTGGCTGGGCGCAGGCGCGTAATGATCGAGCGCGAACACGATGCGGCGCGGGTCGAACACTTTCTCTCCGCCCATGGCTTCGAAATAATCGAGCGCCATGGGAGTGGAGCCGTCATTGCCCATCGCGGAATCGACCGAGCACACGATGACGTCCCCGGCGATCGCATTTTGGGCGGACTTGGCCGAAAGAATTTTCTCGCTGATCGTTTTACCGGCCATTGCTGGTTTTAATTCAGATTGGTCGGCTTGGCGGACCCGTAGTACAGTCCGTTGAACAGCAGCTTGAAGGTGCCGTGGGCCTGGCCGCGGAAGGCGACTTCCGGACCGAGCACCACCACTTTCCCTTCTCCGACGGTCGCTTCGGCGGCCGCGGTCGCGCCGTCGAGATACTTCACGCCCCAGGCCCAGCCGCTTTCAAGCACGTTCTGTCCCTCGTAGCGAGCGACGCTCTTGGTATGCTCGGCGCCGGGCTCGATGCGAAACGCGGGAGTATTCGCGTCGAATGCGACGGTGGCTGTGTTGCCCATACCGTACGCGAGGGGATCAGAGTTGTCGATCGTAGCCTTGAGCAGCGAGCCGGGAATATAGAATTTCTCCTGCGGCAGCGGATGCTCGCGGCCGTCGGCGCCCTTCTCGGTCAGGAAGTTTTTCACGGGGACGCCCAACAGCTCGGCCATGGTGGTGGAGCTTCCGATGGTCACGATGGAGCCGCCGAGCTCGACGAATTTCTTGAGCTGCGGGATGGTCTTGTCGGCGGTGATGTGGCCCAGCATGCCGCGATACTGCTCGGGGATGGTGTCGGCCGCGGGCTGAGCGCCGCCACGTCCGCCGCGCCCTCCGCCTCCGCCGAAGCGAGCCGCGCCGTCGGTGAAGACCAGCACGTCGAACTTGCTCTTCAGATCGCCGGCGTCGAGCGTCTGCGGATAGACCACCTGGAACGGAAACTCGAACTGCTCAAACAGCCAGCGCGTCCAGCCGGAGGGCATCAATCCGCCGTACTGATCGTACAGGCCGATGCGGATCGGCTGAAGCTTCAGCGCTTCCCCTTCGGGCGCCTTGGCGACGGCCTTCACGGGAACGCCCAGATCCTTCGAGCCGCGATCGAGAATGGATTTCGCGGCCGGAGATGCCGGAATCCAGATGGTGCCTTTATCGGCCTTCAGCCAGTACACGTCGCACTTGGCTTTGAGCAGCCGGTTTTCGAGAATAAACGCGTTGTTGATCTCGTGGCTGATCAGATAACCCGCGGGACTGGCGACACCGGTGACCGCGTCGGCCGGCAGAGACTCAGGCTTGGTGAGCCTCACGAACGGGCCGTTGAAGGCGTCCAGGATCCGGTCGAACTGGATGTTCATCTGGTAGGCGAGCGTCCAGCCGGTGATGTCGTACGGCGGAATCGGCGGGCCGCCGGGATAGCGGAAATCGTTGGGGTGATCCTGCGGCTCGAACATATCCATCACGAAGGGCCGCGTCGCTTGCGAGGCTTTGACGACGTAAGAATTGGCGGGATAATTTTTTCCTTCGACGGTGAACGGGCTCGACGCCTTGAGCACCGTGATTCCATTGCGCAGAAGCACGTTGACGAACTTGGTGGTGGTGGCGAAATCCGCCTGATCCGAGGGCAGAATATAGCCGCGCGGATCGCGCAGCTTGGGATCGTGAAGGACGGAGTTGTAGAGTTCCGTCGGAACCGTGGCCGCGCCCAGACCGCCTGGAGCGTCGGGATTTCCACGTCCCCGCACACCCATTTTGGCGGCGGCTTGCTCCGCGGCGGCGATCCGCTTGGGCGTCACGGTCCAGCTATCCCGGTTGCCGCGATCGACGGAATTCTTTCCCATGCGATAGATGTTGTAGAGGAAATCCTCGCGATACTTGGACGCCACATCGAACACCGCGCGGCTGTATTCCATTTCGTAATCGACCGACTGGCGGAAGTGCCAGGGCTGCGGTGCGATGGGGAACGGCTCATTCCCGTTGGCGAGCTGCCGGTCCAGCACCAGCGGAATCTCCATGGGCGTCGGGTTGCCGATGATTTCGGTCAGCAGGCCGACCATGTTGTGGAAGTAGCTGATGGTCCGCATCGCGCCGTTAAACCAGGTGGAGTAGTTGGCCGCGCCGCGCTCGGCGGTTCCCGGCAGGCCTTCCGAGATCATGCGGCTGTGCATGGCCGCGCCCACCAGGTTCAGCTCCTCGATCACCAGCGGATCGAAGTTGTAATTGAAAGGATCGCGGAACGGCGGCATGAACACGACCGCGCCGGCGGGTCCGGTCTGATGATGCGTGTGGGTGATCTGCGGATACCATTCGTTGAACAACACGTGCACGATGTTCTGCGTCTCCGGCATATTGGACATGAACAGGTCGCGCGCGTTGTCGTGTCCGATGTATTTCTGCCACAGCACCGGGAGTCCGTTCATGGAGCGCTGCTGGGGATCTTTTTCGCGCATGTACCAGTTGGAGACCAGCTCCATGCCGTCCGGATTGGCCAGGCACAGCAGCATGATGTCGTCATTCAGCAGGCGCATGGTTTCGGGATCGTTGCGGCTCAGCAACTGATAAATCAGCTCCGAAATGGACTGCGGGGGGACGGTTTCGGTGGCGTGCAGACCGAAATCCATGAAGATGACGGCCTTGCCTTCGCGGGCGAGCGCGTGAGCCTGGGCATCGGTCAGCCCTTCGGCCAATGCGAGGCGGCGCGAGATATCCTTGTAATGCTCGAGCTTCTTCTGGTTCTCGGCCGAGGTGATCACGGCCATGTACTGATGGCGTCCTTCGGCCGTCAGGCCGATGTCTTCGAGCTTGATCCGGTCCGACTCCGAGGCGATCTTCTTCCAATATTTTTCAAGCTGCGTGTAGTTGGCAAGCTGATAGTCGTCGCCGGGATTAAAGCCCAGGACTTCCTTGGGCGGCGTGATCGACTTGTTGATGGGCTGGGCGCCGGCAAGACCGGCCAAGAGCAGGAAGGGAATGGCACGCTGGACGGGGTTCATAGATCTCCGGAAGAAACGCATGAGGTAACTAGTATATCAGTGATCGATCTGCATGGGAAGAATTGAATGCACCGATATTACCGTGTATTATAAATTTTTTCGATGCGGGTCATGTGAGGACCGACCCAAGAAGTGGCAGATCAATTTCCAAGTTTCGATGTGCTGATTGCGGGCGGCGGGAACGCGGCCCTGTGCGCGGCGCTGTCGGCGGCGGAAGCCGGCGCGTCGGTGATCGTGGTCGAATCGGCGCCCAAGGCGATGCGCGGCGGCAACAGCCGTCACACCCGAAATCTGCGCTGCATGCACGAATCGCCCACGCCGTTGTTATCGGGATCGTACCAGGAAGACGAGTATTTCGAAGACCTGATGCGCGTGACCGGCGGGCTGACGGATCCGGAGCTGGCTCGCATGACGATTCGCGCGTCGGCGTCGTGCGTCGAGTGGATGGCCGCCCGCGGCGTGCGATTCCAACCGTCGCTTACCGGGACGCTGCACCTCGACCGGACCAACGCGTTTTTCCTGGGCGGCGGCAAGGCGCTGATCAACAGCTACTACGAATCGGCCCAGCGGCGCGGGATTCGGATCCTGTATGACGCCGAAGTCGCCGGGTTGACGATTCGCGACGGGCGATTCAAGGCTGCGCAGGTGCGGATCGACGGCGAAACGGTGGAGATCCGCGCCAAAGCGCTGGTGGCGGCATCGGGCGGATTCGAATCGAATCTCGAATGGCTGGAAGAAATCTGGGGTCCGGCGGCGGCGAATTTTCTGGTGCGCGGAACGCCGTTCAATCAAGGGAAGCTGCTGCGGGTGCTGCTCGATCAGGGAGCCGAGTCGGCCGGCGACGCGACGCAGTGCCACGCGGTGGCGATCGACGCGCGCGCTCCCAAGTTCGACGGCGGTATCGTGACGCGCCTGGATTGCGTGCCGCTCGGCATCGTGGTGAACCGGTTTGGCGAACGGTTCTACGACGAAGGCGAGGATCTGTGGCCGAAGCGCTATGCGATCTGGGGACGGCTGCTGGCGCAGCAGCCGGGGCAGATCGGGTACTCGATTGTGGACGCGAAGGCGCTGGGGCGGTTCATGCCGTCGGTGTTTCCGGCGATTCGCGCGGATTCGATCGCGGACCTGGCGGCTCGGCTCGATTTGCCGGCCGATGCGCTTCAGGCGACCGTATCGCGATTCAACGGCGCGGTGGTGGACGGGAGCTTCGATCTGTCGAAGCTCGACGACTGCCGCACCCAGGGGCTGGCGCCTGAGAAAACGCACTGGGCGCGGAAGATCGACACGCCGCCATTTCTCGCCTATCCGCTGCGGCCGGGCATCACGTTCACCTATCTGGGCGTGAAAGTGGACGCGTGCGCGGCGATCGTCATGAAACACGGCACTTCCAATATGTTTGCGGCGGGAGAGATCATGGGCGGCAACATTCTCGGCAAAGGATACCTGGCCGGATTCGGGATGACGATCGGCACCGCCTTCGGACGGATCGCGGGACGGGAGGCTGCCGCTGCCGGACGATAAATCGGTCTCTGAAGGCGAGCGCCTGTTCACCATCTGCAACGCCTGCCGGTATTGTGAAGGATACTGCGCGGTGTTCCCGGCGATGGAGCGGCGCGTGAATTTCACGCCCGCCGATGTTCGCATGCTCGCGAATCTGTGCCACAACTGCGCGGAGTGCTACTACGCCTGCCAATACGCGCCGCCGCATGAGTTCGCGGTGAACCTGCCGAAGACGCTTGCCGAAGTCCGCCTCGAATCGTATCAGCACTACACGTGGCCGCCGGCGTTCGGAGCGCTGCTGCGCCGCAGCGGGCTGCTGGTCTCACTGATCCTGACCGCGGCCATCGCAGCGGCGACGTTCTCTTCGGGCAGGATGCCGCAGCCTTCGCCGGCGGCCGATTTTTACAGTGTGATTCCGCACGAAGCCATGGTGGCGTTGTTCGGCGCCTTGTCCGCTTTCATCGTGCTTGCTTTCGTCGTTGGCTTGGTGAAGTGCTGGCGCGAATGGGGCGGCGCGTGGCCGGTTCTCGCGGCCCTGCGGATCGCGGCGGGAGAAGCCCTGAGCCTTCGATATCTGGCGAGCGGCGGGGCCGGCTGCACCTATCCCGACGAGCGCCATTCGCAGGCGCGGCGCTGGTTTCATCACTTCACTTTCTACGGATTCGCGCTATGCTTCGCCGCGACTTCGGTGGCCGCGATTTATCATTACGTCTTCGGCTGGATCGCACCGTACGGCTACTTCAGCCTGCCGGTGGTGCTCGGATCGGCGGGCGGAGTGGGCCTCTTGATCGGACCCGCGGGCCTGTTCTGGCTGAAGCTGCGGCACGATCCGGCGATCGCGGATGAGCGGCAATTCGGGATGGACGCGGCGTTTCTGGTGCTGCTGTTTGTTACCAGCTTCACCGGCCTGCTGTTGTTGGCAATGCGGGAAAACGCGGCGATGCCCGCGCTGCTGGCGGTTCACCTGGCCTCCGTCGTCGCGCTGTTTGTGACGCTGCCGTATGGAAAATTCGTTCACGCGGCCTATCGATTCGCCGCGCTCGCGCGCAATGCGATGGAGCGCTTGCGGCCCTCAAAGTGATATATCATATGTAAGTTGTCTCGCGAAATGCCGACCACTGCCTCCGTCATCGCCCAGTACCTGAAAGCCGCCGGAATCGAATACGCGTTCGGTTATCCCGGCAATCCGAACCTGGATTTGATCGAGACCGGACATCTCGAAGGAATCGAGTTTATCCTCGGTTCGCGGGAGGCGACCACCGCCTTCATGGCGCAGGCCTATGGAATGCTCACGGGCAAACCGGGATGCTGCATCTCCACGCTGGGTCCGGGCGCGACGGCGCTCGCCAACGGCGTGGCGAACGCGTTTCTCGACCGCACGCCGATGATCGCCATCTCCGGCCAGGCGAGCACGAAGATGGAGGCGTACTTCACCCACGAAGTTCTGAACCATAACCGGTTCTATGCGCCGATCACCAAGTGGGCCACCGCCATCCTGCCCGAAAACGCGGCGACCGTGATGCGCAAGGCGCTGCGCATCGCCATGGCGGAGCGCCCCGGACCCGTCCACATCACCACCAACGACAACGTGCTGGCGGTCGAGGCGCGCGATTCCGAGGTTCGTCTTCCTCCGACGGCTTCGGCGGCGCGATGCATGGAAGTTTTCGGCCCGGATCCGGCCGCGCTGCTCGCGAAGGCGCGCCGGCCGCTGATTCTCGCCGGAGCATCGGCCGAGCGCAGCGGTGCGGGCGCGGAGCTGCGCGCGCTGGCCACGAAGCTAGACTGCCCGGTGGTGGTGTCGCCGATGGCGAAAGGAATTTTTCCAGAAGAAGATCCCCACTTCGCCGGAGCGATCGACATGGCGTGCAGCAAAGTTGTGGCGAAGCTGCTCGAGGAATCCGATCTGGTCATCGCAGCCGGATTCGATCCGGTGGAGCTGATCAAGCCGTGGCCCGGCAAGGCTGCGGTGCTGCATGTCGACAGCGTTCCCAACACGGACCAGATTTATTTCGCCGAAGTGGAGATGGTGGGGCACATTCCGTCGATGCTGGGGCATCTGGCGGACGGTGTGCGCGGTGAACCGCGCGAGAACCGGTGCGCGGACCATCGCGAGGCGCTGCGCGAGTCGTATTACGAAGGCCGTGTGGCCGGGAAGCTGAACCCGACCGATATCGTCGACGGCATCAACGAAATCTTTCCGCGCGACACCATCCTGACCACCGACGTCGGCTCGCACAAGCTTCTGGTTGGGCAGGGATGGACGGCGGCGGCTCCGCGGTCGTTTCTGACTACCAACGGCGGCTCATCGATGGGGTTTTCTCTGCCCGCCGCGATTGCCGCGAAGCTGCTGCATCGCGGGCGGCCGGTGGTGTGCACGGTGGGAGACGGCGGATTCGCGATGGGCTACGCGGAGCTGCGGCTGGCCTCGTCGCTGGGGCTCGGCATCGTGGTGGTGGTGTTCTGCGATAACAGCCTGAACCGGATCGAGCTGAAGCAGACCGTCAAGAAATATGCGAGTGTGCTCACGCGATTCGATCCGACCGATTTAGTGAAGCTCGCCGAGTCAATGGAGTGCCACGGCGCGCGCGTCGAAAATCCGCGCGAGTTCGCCGAAGTCTTGTGCGACGCGAAAAAAGGGCTGGACCGGCCGTTGGTGGTGCAGGCAGTGATCGATCCGGCGCAATATATGTCGCAATTCTAAATCCGATGAGCCTGATGGAGACCATCGCCGATTACGCCGTGTGGCAGCAGACCTCGCCGCTGCCGGCCGGCGTGTTGCATCATGCCAAGCGCGCGGTGATCGACTGGTTCGCGGCCGTGTTCCCGGGCGCGGTGCTCGAGCCGGCGCTGGCGCTCGAGCGGGCGCTCGCCGAGGATATCGGGCGCGGCTCGGCGATTCTGTATCCGTCGGGAAAGCGCGCGACGCTGCGCACCGCGGCGCTGATCAACGCGACCGCGTCGCACGTGGTGGAGTTCGACGATATTTTCCGCGACGGCATCGTGCATCCGGGATCTCCCGTGATCGCGGCGGCGCTGGCCGCGGCGCAGCACGCGAATGCCGACGGCGAAAGCCTGCTGCGCGCGGTGATCGCGGGGTACGAGATTTGCACGCGCATCGCGGCGACGGTGAATCCCGCGCATTACAAGTTCTGGCATACGACCGGGACAGTGGGCACCATCGGCGCGGCGGCCGCGGTGGGGACCATCCTGCGCCTCGACCGGAATCGCATGGCGCACGCGCTGGCGTCGTCGGTTACGATGGCCGCGGGTTTGCAGCAGGCGTTCCGCTCGGATGCGATGAGCAAGCCGCTGCACGCCGGTCATGCGGCCGAAGCGGGCGCGCTGGCGGCGATGGCGGCGGCCGAGGGAATGACCGGCGCGCTCGATATCCTGGAAGGCGAATATGGATTCGGAAACGCGATGAGCAAAGGCTGCGACTGGTCGAAAGCAACCGACGGATTCCGCGAGCGCTACAACATCACACAAATGACGGTCAAAAATCACGGCTGCTGCGGCCACACGTTCGCGGCGATCGACGGGATCCTGGCGCTGCGGGATCGGCATCATCCCGATCCCGCGCAGATCCGCCGGATTCGCGTCGCGACTTATCAGACCGCGATCGACGTCACAGGAAATTTCAAGCCCGCGACCGCGTTCGAAGCGAAGTTCAGCCTGCCCTACACCATCGCCGCGGCGCTGATCTATGGCAGCGTGCGGCTGAACGCGTTCGAGCCGGACCGGCTGAACGACCCGCGCATCCGCGAGCTGATCGGGAAGATCGATCTTGCCGCGGATCCTGTGCTGAACGCGGGATTCCCGGCGCAGAGAGCCGCGCGCATCGAAATCGAGATGACCGATGGAACGAAGTTCGAACACTTTCAGCCCACGCGCAAGGGCGACCCGGATCAGCCGCTGACCGACGAAGAATTGGATCACAAATTCATCGAGCTCGCGGGCGCCGTGATCGGCGAAGCGGCGGCGCGGCGTCTTCTCGCCGAGCTGTGGAACCTGGACCAGGCGCGATGGGCGCTGCTGCCGGTTCACAAGGTGCCGGCGTGACGGGCAAACTTCTGATCGGCGGCGAATGGGTCTCGGGCGCGGAGACCTTCGAGATTGCGGATCGCTTCACGGGCAAGCCGGTGGCGCGCGTGGAGCGCGCATCGCACGATCAGGTGGACGCGGCTGCCGCGGCGGCGGCGCGATCGTTTGAGCAGCAGAAACTCGACCCGTACCGCCGTTTTGAAATTTTGCAGCGGGCCTCGCAGTTGATCGAGCCGCACCGGGGCGAGCTGGTGGAGGCGATCATCGCCGAGAGCGGCTTCACGTTTTCCGACGCGACCGGCGAAGTGAACCGGTGCATGCAGACGCTGCTGCTGTCGGCCGAAGAAGCGAAGCGAATCCACGGCGAGATGGTCCCCATCAGCGGAGCGCCCGGCCAAGCCCATCGGATGGCGTTCACCATCCGCGTTCCGCGAGGCGTGGTGTGCGCGATTACGCCGTTCAACTCGCCGCTGAACACGGTGGCGCACAAGATCGCGCCCGCGCTCGCGGCGGGCAACACGGTGGTTCTGAAACCGTCGAGCTACACGCCGCTGACCGCGTCGCTGCTGTGCGAGATCCTGATCGAGGCAGGCCTTCCGCCGTCGCATCTCAACCTGATTCACGGCCCCGGCGGCGAGATCGGGCGATGGCTCGCGGAGAATCAGGAGATTCGCTTCTACACGTTCACGGGAAGCACCGGCGTGGGGAAATATCTGCGCGCGCACGCGGGGCTACGGCCGACCTCGCTCGAGCTGGGGAGCATTTCGAGCACCATCGTGTGCGAAGACGCGGACCTCGACTGGGCCATTCCGCGCTGCGTGAACGCGGCGTTTCGCAAAGCCGGTCAGGTATGCACTTCCGTGCAGCGGCTGTACGTTCATGCGAGCATCGTCGAACAATTCACCGTGCGCATCGTTGAAAAGGTTCGCGCGTCGAAGTCGGGCGACCCGCGCGATCCGCAGACTCTGGTGGGGCCGATGATCAGCCTCGATGAGGCCAAGCGCGCCGAGCAGTGGGTTCAGGAAGCGGTGGCACGCGGCGCGCATCTGAAGTGCGGCGGGACGCGGGACGGCGCGGTGCTGGCGCCCACCATCTTGTCCGATGTCGCTTCCGACATGAAGGTGATGTGCGAGGAGATCTTCGCGCCGGTCATCTCGATCATCCCGTATCATTCTTTTGACGACGCGATCGGCCAGGTGAACAACACCTGTTACGGTCTGGCCGCGGGAGTCTTCACACGCGACCTGAATCGCGCGCTGAGCGCGGCACGGAAGCTCCACATGGGATCGGTGCACATCAACGAAACCTCCAGCAGCCGCGTCGACCTGATGCCGTACTCCGGCGCGAAGGACAGCGGATCGGGCCGCGAGGGACCGCGCTACGCGATCGAAGAGATGACCGAGGAGCGGCTGATCACCATCAGTTTGAGCGAATGAAACTGCACACCAAGATTCTGATCGGCCTGATTACCGGCGCGGCGGCGGGACTGCTGGCGAGCTCGCTCGGAATCGGATGGCTGATCACGGTCTTCGGCTATCTGGATATTTACGGGCGCGCTTTCATCCGCATCATCACGATGATCATCATTCCGCTGGTGGTGGGCAGCCTGATGGTGGGCGTCGCTTCGCTGGGGGATATTCGCAAGCTGGGGCGAATCGGCGGGAAAACGCTGGCGTTTTTTCTGATCACGACGGTGATCGCGGCCGCCATTGGAATCCCGGTCGCGGCGCTGATCAAACCCGGGCAGGGTGTGGATCAGAAGCCCAGCCTCGACGCATCGACGCCGACGTCGGTGAAGACGCCGAGCATCGGCGACAGCATCCTGAGCATCATTCCCAGCAATCCGATCGGCTCGGCCGCGAGCGGCGATCTGCTGGGCGTGATCGTGTTCACGGTGATTTTCGGCGCGGCCATCGGCATTCTGCCGGGCGAGCGCCGAATGCCCCTGATCAATTTTTTCGCGGGCGTGAACGATGCGTCCATGGTGGTGATCGGGTGGGCGATGAAGCTCGCGCCGACGGCGGTGTTCTGCCTGATCGCATCGGCGGTGGCGCGCTTCGGCATCGGATTCCTGCGCGGCCTGGCGATGTTTTGCCTGTGCGTGTTCATCGGCCTGATCCTGCATCTGCTGGGGACCTACGGATTCATTCTGCGCGTGATGTGCCGGACCAACCCGATTCGCTTTTACCGCCGCATCGCCGAGGTGCCGCTGATGGCGTTTTCCACTTCCTCCTCGAGCGCGACGCTGCCGGTGAGCATGGAGACCGCGGAAAAAGATTTGGGAATATCGGCCGCCATCTCGGGATTCGTTCTGCCGTTGGGCGCCACCATGAACAAGACCGGCTCAGCGTTATATAAGACCACGGCGGCGATGTTTATCTGCCAGGTGCTGGGCGTGCACGTCGGGCTATCCCGCGAGCTGATGATTATCTTCGCCGCCACCGTTTCCGCGATGACGACGGCGGGAGTGCCGGGCAGCGGTATGATCTCCATCGTGCTGGTGCTGCAAATCGCGGGGTTGGGCGAACTGGCGCCGGCGGGCGTCGCCGTGGTGGCGGGCGTCGACCGGATCCTGGATATGTGCCGCACCGCCGTCAACGTCACGGGAAATATGGTGTGCGCTGAATACGTGGCGCGCAGCGAAGGCGAAGTGTCCGATCCGGAGGCGCTGGCGCGCGAAGTGTCGCTAAAGGCGGTGAGGTGATGAACACACATCGAACCACAATGATTTGCCGAATTTCGATTTTTGCGCTGATGACCGCGCTTGCGAGCGCACAGGCGCCGCTCGATCCGCAGCTGTTCTCGAACTGGCAGTGGCGCAACATCGGACCGCTGCGCGGTGGACGGTCGATTGCGGTGGCGGGCAGCGCCAGCCGTCCGCTCGAATACTTCATGGGGACGGTCGGCGGCGGAGTCTGGAAGACGTCGGACGGCGGCGAGAACTGGGCGCCGGTGAGCGATGGATTCTTTCACAGCGCCTCAGTCGGATCGGTCGCGGTGTGCGAAGCGAATCCTGACGTGGTCTACGCGGGCATGGGCGAGGGCGACTGGCGCGCACAGATGGGCACGGGCGACGGAGCTTATGTTTCGCGCGACGCCGGAAAAACCTGGACGCACATTGGGCTCAATTCGAGCAGCGGGCAGCAGACCATCCCGCGTCTCCGCGTCGATCCGACCGATTGCAACGTCGTGTTCGCGGCCGTCATGGGCGATCCGCACGGCAAGAATCCGGAGCGCGGCATTTTCCGAACCACCGACGGTGGAAGGTCGTGGGCGAAGATTCTGTATCACGGCGACGACATCGGCGCCATCGACTTGGTGATCGATCGCGCGAATCCGAAAATTCTGTACGCCGCGATGTGGGACGCCATCCGCACGCCTTGGGGCGGGCAGGTGGGGACGCATAGCGGGATTTTCAAATCCACCGATCGCGGCGAGACGTGGGCGGACCTGACGCGTAATCCCGGCATTCCCGCGGGCCGCATCGGCAAGATCGGTATCGCGATCTCGGCCAATTCGAACCGCATTTACGCGCTGCTTGAAATGGATCCGGATGCGGGAGGCGTATTTCGCTCCGATGACGGAGGCGCGCATTGGTCGCGCATGAACGGCGATCATTCGCTCACCAGCCGCGGCGAATATTACACGCGCATCTTCGCCGACACCAGGAATCCGGATCGCGTGTACGTGATGAACAAGGAAGTCTACCGGTCCGACGACGCGGGGAAAACCTACACGCAGGTCCGCACGCCGCATGGCGACAATCATGAGTTGTGGATCGATTCGAAAGACCCCAACCGGATGGCCGAAGCCAACGACGGCGGCGCGATCATCACCTTCAACGCGGGGCGCACGTGGAGCGAGCAGCGTTATTCCACCGCGCAGATTTATCACGTGATCACCACGCCGGGATTTCCTTACATGGTTTGCGGCGCCGAGCAGGACAACACCTCGAAGTGCCTGCCCGCCGATGGCGACGGAACCTTCTGGTATCAAGGCCCGGCGGGCGAGCAGGGTTATATCGCGATCGATCCGCGCCAGCCGACCGTCGGCTACGGCGGCAGCCAGCGCGGCGAGCTGGTTCGCTACGATCGTGCGACCGGCCAGCGACAGCGCATCGACGTTTCGCCGAACATGCCGGGCGGCGAAACCTCGGCGCAGGTGAAGGAGCGCTTCCAGTGGACCTTCCCGATCATCATGTCGCCGAAAGATCCGGATGAGATCTACGCCGGATCGCAGCACGTGTGGCGCACCACGGACGGCGGGCATAGCTGGAAATCGATCAGCCCGGATCTGACGCGCGCCGAGCCGAAGACGCTGCTTGATTCCGATGAGCCGGTGAATGAGCATAACAGCCAGGACAACTACGCGACCGTGTTCACCATCGCGGTGTCACCGCTCGACGATAAGGTGATCTGGACCGGATCTGATGACGGGCTGGTCCACGTGACGCGCGATGGCGGCGCGCATTGGCAGAAAATCACGCCGCCGGGGCTGCCCGAGTTCGCCAAGGTGACCATGATTTCAGCGTCGCCGCACTCGGCCGGAAAAGCCTACGTCGCCGCGGAGCGCCACAAGATGCAGGACACGCGAACCTATATTTTCCGGACGTCGGATTATGGACAGACGTGGACCAAGATCATCGGCGGCATCACGCCGGGCGCGTGGGCGGAGTCGGTCAAAGAAGATCCCAAGCACGCGGGGCTGCTGTTCGGCGGAACAGAGCATGGCGTTTATGTTTCGGTGAATGACGGCGGCGAGTGGCAGCCGCTGTCGTTGAATCTGCCGGACGTCGAGGTCACGGATCTGGAGATCCACGATAACGATCTGATTATTTCGACCTTCGGGCGCGGGATTTATGTTCTCGAAGATATCTCGCCGCTGCGTGAGTTCAACGCGGAGACGTTGGCGCGGCGGGCGTTTCTGTTCAAGCCCGCCGGCGTGGTCCGCACCGCGTCGACCACGCTCGATGGCGGCGAGTATCGCCGCACTGTTTTGCCGGGCGCCAATCGCGTCAACTTTTTTTACTACCTGCACAACCCCGCGCAGCAGGTCAGCATCGAAATTCTGGATGCGAAGAGCAAAGTGATCCGGCACTTTGAAGGGACGCCGGACTCGCGCCCGCATCGCCAGATTCGAAACACGGTCGGCGACGTGATCAACAGCACCAACTGGGGCTCGGCGAGCCCGCCGCCGCAGGTTCGCGTGACCGCCGGCCTGAACCGCGTTGCGTGGGATTTGAAGCTGCCTCCCGCGGCCGATTTTCCGGGCCTGCTGCTGCGCGATACCAACGTGGACGGTCCGGTGGTGCCGCCGGGCGATTATAAGGTCCGGCTGACGGCGGATGGTGAGACGCAGACGCAGGCTTTCACCATCGCGAAGGATCCGCGCCTCACGAACATCACGCAGGCCGATTTGCAGGAGCAGTTCGACTTCGAGCGGCGCGCGCACGAATGGCTGGGCGACGCGACGTCCGCGGTCGTGCAGATCCGCGCCATCAAAGCGCAGATCGATGACCGGATGCAGCGCGCGGGATCGCTGCGCACGCCGGGCGGCGATCTTGAAAAGAAACTGAGTGGCCTTGAAGGCACGCTGTATCAGGTGCACAACGAAACCACCAGCGACATCATGCATTGGGGGCCGCGGCTGACCGACAAGCTCGCCGAGATTTACGCGGTGGTGAAGAGCGCCGATGCGGCGCCGACCGTGCAGGCGCGAGCCGCGCTGGCGGACCTGTCCGCCCAGCTCGACGTGCAGTTGTCGCGCCTCGAAGCAATCCTGAAGACCGACGTCGCCGCGTTCAACGATCAGCTCAGAAAAGATAATCTGCCGGCGATCAAGTAGCGCTCAGTCGAGCTCGCCCGTCACCTGGGGATAGGCGCGCTCGAACGCCTCCGCGTATTGGATTTCCTTGCGGCCGGAGTTGCGAACCGCCTGCACGCCGCGCCGCCGCGCGAGGTCGGCGTAGTAGTCCCACATATATTTCTGGCCTTCGATCGACTCCATCGCTTTGACCTTCCGGTCGTACACCGGCGTGATGTCAAGCAGCAGGTGCGGTTTGAAATCGCACTGCTCGGGCTGATGCGGCTCGAATAGAAACACCGGAGGCACACCCAACTGCCGGCCCTCCGCCGGATAGCCGGCGGCCTGCGCGTAGACCCGGCTCCGCAGCGTCAGATCATGGGCGAGCGCGTGATCGGGATTGTAGGGATCGTGCGCGGAGTGTCCCAGAATGAATTGCGGCTGGAGCTCGCGCAGCTCGCCGACCAGCGCGGGGATGGTTTCATCGGTCGGCTGAAGCGGATAATCGCCGCAATCGTAGAAGCGAATCTCGGCGCCGAGAATTTCCGCCGCGCGGGTGGCCTCCTCACCGCGGATCTGCTTCACGCGATCGACGGTGATGCCGGGTTCTTTCCAGGCCTGCTGGCTTTCGCCGCGTTCGCCGTAAGAAAGACACACGATGCGGACGCGATAGCCGCGCTGATGGTAGAGCGCGATGGCTCCGCCGGCTCGCCAGACGAAATCCGCGGCATGCGCGCTGACCACGAGAATATTTTTTTCAGCCATGCTGACTATCGTAGCCAGATCGGGGAAGCGATTCAGTAAGATTTTTTCGGCTTGACGAACAGAATCAAAATGCCCGCGAGCACCGCCGACCCAAGCAGGTAAACCACCGCGGACGCGTAGGTGCCCGTTTTATCGCTCAGGAACCCGACGATCGACGGGCCCACGAAACCGCCGATGATCCCGATGAAGTTCATGGTTGCGATCACCGCGGCGGCGGCCGTGCCGGTGAAAATACTGTTGGGCAGCGACCAGAACGCGGGCAATCGTCCGTTGATGCCCAGCGCGGCGATGGTGAACGCCAGCAGACCCAGGCCGACGCTATCGGTGGCGCGCGCCAGGCCGAGACCGGCCGCGCCCACGAACAGCGGGATGGCGACGTGCCATCGGCGCTCATCGGTGCGGTCCGAATTCCACCCGACCAGCAGCATGAACGGCCATGTCAGCAGGAATGGAATCGCGGTCAGCAGCGTGACCACCACGGGGCTGTACCCGGAAAGCTTCTGGACCATCTGCGGCAGCCACAGCGTGAATCCGTATTGAATGTTGTAGCCGCAAAAGGAAACGATGGCGAGAATGATCGTCTCGCGATGGCGGATCGCTTCCCAGACGCTGAACTTCCGCTCGGTCAGCTTGGCCTGATGCTCCTGCTCGAGAACGCCGTTGATGTAGTCGCGCTCCTCGGCCGGCAGCCACTTGGCCTGCGACGGATAATCGACCAGATAGAACGCCGCGACGATCCCCAGAACGACGGCGGGCAGCCCTTCCATGACCAGCAGCCAGTGCCAGCCCGAATATCCCAGCCAGTGAATATGCAGCAGCGCGGCTGATATCGGCGCGCCGATAATCTGCGAGATCGGCATGGCGGTCATGAACATCGCCACCGCTTTGGCGCGTCCCTTGGCCGGATACCAGTGGCTCAGATACACCAGCAGGCCCGGGAAAAAGGGAGCCTCCGCGGCACCAAGCAGAAATCTCGCCCAATAAAAATCGTGGGTGTTCTGAATGAAACCGCTGAGCGTCGCGACGATGCCCCACACGATCACCAGCGTCGAGATGATCTTTCGCGCGCTCCACAGCGCCACCAGCATCGTGCCCGGAATATCGAAGAGGCAATAGCCGAGAAAGAAAATCCCGGACCCGAAGCCGAATACTTTATTGGAAAAGTGCAGCTCATGGGTCATCTGAAGACCCGCGTAGCTGATGTTGACGCGGTCGATCTGGTTCAGGACGAACAACACCATCAGCAGCGGAATCAAACGCCGCGTGATGCGCCGCCGGGTCGCTTCCGCGAGGGGAGAAGGAGCGGCCGCTGCGGTCGAAGGTTGCGCCATCGCGAGACTGCTAGGACTTGCCCATCTCCGGCGAGCTGATCTGCAAATCGAACCCGTCCGGATCCTTCACATGATAGCTTTCTTTGTCGACGCGGGGATCCAGGCCGCGGCGCTTCAGCTCGGCCTCCACCGCGCTCTTGTTCCAGCCTTCGATCGAATAAGCGATGTGGTCGACGCGCGGCGTGGTCACGCCCGGGCGCGCGTTGCGCGGCAGAATGTGCGAGCCTTCGGTGCCGAATTCGAGATGACACTGCTTGCCGTCATCCTGCGTGACCTTCATGCCGAGAAGATCCGCGTAAAAGTCGCGGGTCTTGCGATAATCGGCCACCTGATAGGAGATGTGATTCACCGTGATGGCCTTGAATCCCTGGCCGCCCGCCGCCGCGGCGGGAGGGACCGCGGCGAACGCAACGGAGGCGGCCATGCTGATGCTCTGAACCAGTTGACGGCGGCTCATCTTGCCCTGCTCGAAATCCGCGAGCAGCTTATGAACGATCTGTTCCATGGCGATCCCTCTCCTTTGTCTTGAGCGATTAGAACACCAGCTTCAAAGCCACCTGCGTGGTGCGGTTGGCGCCGCCCGATTCGACGTTGGCCGCAATGGTGGACGTGATGGTTCCGAACGAAGGACCGCCGTCGGCCACCACGTTCGGCACGCCCCAGTTGGGATGATTCAGAACGTCGAAGAACTCGCCGCGGAACTGGAGCCGCATCCCTTCGCGAATTCTGAAATCGCGAACGATGGACAGATCCACGTTCACCAGGCCCGGGCCCAGAATCACGCTGCGGCCTTCGTTTCCGAACGCGTAGGTGGCTCCCGTGACGCCGTTCGCCAGCGGGACCTGGAAGCAGGACGTGTTGAACCACTCATGCACTGTGTTCGGAGCCCCGTTATTAGGATTGCAGATCAGGTTGGGCCGATCGGTCGATCCGCCCGAGTTGGTATAGTTGCCGGAAAGCGTCGAGGTCAGCGGAATGCCGGTCTGCCACTGCACCAGCGGCGAAAGCTGCCAGCCGCCCACCACCTTGGAGATGATCCCCTCCTTCACCCACTGGCGTCCGGGTCCGAAGGGAAGCTCCCAAACGGCGCTGATCACGATACGATGCCGGATATCGAAGCTGGAGGACCCGTACCCCGTCGAGAAATTGTACTGATTGGTGAGCGTGCCCAGATCGTCAATCGAATGCGAATACACGTACGACGCCAGGAACGACAGTCCATACGCGTAGCGCTTGGTCAGCTTGGCCTGGAGCGATTCGTAATGCCCGTTGAAATCCCACTCGGTGTAGCTGATGGATCCGAACTGCGGATACGGCCGCCGCGCGTTGACCTGGGCGGGCGAGCCCGTTCCCGGCGGGGGCTGATTGATGTTCTGCGTCCCTTGGAGATGATTGCTGGCCGACCCCGCGTAGGTCACGTCGATCAGCATATCGGAGCGGAGCTGCCGCTGAATGCCCGTGGTCCATTCATACACGCGCGGGTTCTTAAAGTTCGCATCCACGCCTACGGGAGAATTGGAAGTAACGGCGCCCGAAGTCGGGAACGGATTCGAGAGCAGCAGCGGAGCGGCCGTGCTCGACGTAAACGTATTCGCGAGAGTGTAAGGCGGGGCTCCCGGGAATTGCGAGATATTGTTCAGCACGTTCTGGCTGTTGAAGAACGTTCCGAATCCGCCGCGGACCACGGTCTTGCCGTCGCGGAACGGCTGCCACGCGTAGCCGATGCGAGGCGCGAAATCGAACGGATCCGCTGTCCACAGGCTCCGGCGATTCAGCGTCTCGTAGGGAATCGGATTGGGGAACGGAATCGGCGCGGGATGCACCGTAACCACCGGCAGCCCGGTCTTCGGATCGAAACCGGCCAGATTGTTGGCGTTATCCACCAGCGGCGTATTCATCTCCCAGCGCAGGCCGAGATTCACCGTCAGGCGCTCGCTGACTTTGAAATCGTCCTGCACATAAACCGCCGGAGTGAAGGAGCGAACGTAGAGCTGATACTTGTACGGCGTGCTCCCGCTGGTGGCGGGAAGGCCGAGAAGCACGTCGGCGACACCGTAGCCGGTGGTCGGGCCAGCGCTCGTATTGGTGAATCCCAGCGTGCCGGCCTGGCTGCCGAGGTTGATGTTGTTCGCGTTGAAGTGGATGGTGTCGATACCCATCCGGATGGTGTGCTTGCCCTTGGTCCAGGAAAGCGAATCGCTGAACTCCCAGATCGGGATGTGGTAGTAAGCCACGTTACCGCTTCCGAAAGTCGTAAAGCCGGTGATGGACGTATTGGGATACCCGAACGTCGGAACGCGGGTGCCGCCGGGCGAAGGCGAAATCAGCGGTTGGATTCCGTACGGCCCCCAGAAGTTGGTGTATGCCGTGGTCGGGAAATTCTCGACCGCCACAAAACTGAATCCGACGCGAGCCTCATTCACCATGGTCGGCGAAAACACGTGAGTTTCGTTCAGCCCGTAGACCTGCGATCTCGACAAGGGCGTGCAGGTGAACTCCGGCACATAGTAAGGCGTGCAGCCGGCGCTGAACGTCGCGCCGGTTTCGGTGGCGATGTCGTTGTAGTAGTTGGCGGTCGCGTAAGCCGAATCCTTGGTGCTGAACGAATAATCGATCTTCAGGCTGAACTGATTGTAGTTTTCAAGGCGCGGCTGCTGGAAGGAGTAGTTGTTGCTCGGTAGGGCTCCCGGCGCGTTGGTGATGGTGGGCGCCGGATACAGATTCAGCAGCGCCCGGCCAATGGGGCTGATCATGTTTATCGGAATCATGTTGCCCGGAAAAGGCGTCTTGGTGCCGGGCTCCAGGATGGCCTTGGAGATGCCGCTGAAGTCGCCGGTCTTCATCGCCGTGGTCGGATAGGTGGTCAGCGAAGTGATGCCCTGATCGAGGCGCAGGCCTTCGTAATTGAACAGGAAAAACATCTTGTTCTTCACGATGGGTCCGCCCAGCACGCCGCCGAACTGGTTGCGCTTGAAAGCCGGCAGAGGACCCGGCGCGGAGAAGAAGTTTCGCGCGTCCATATCCTGGTTGCGCAGGAATTCAAACCCGGCGCCGTGAAACTCGTTGGTTCCGGATTTCGTGGTCACAATGATCTGGCCGCCCGAGTTGTATCCATACTGCGCCGGATACACGCCGGTGAGAATGTTGAATTCCTGAATGGCGTCGATAGAAGGGCGCACCGCCGGAATGCCCGCGGCTTCGTTGTTGTTGAAAAATCCGTTCAGCGTAAAGTTGTTGCAGACGTCGCAACCGCCCATGATGTTGAATCCGCCGCGCGTCGAGTTGCTGGAGTTTTGCGCGGCCGGCATCACGCCCGGAGTCAACGACGCGAGGTTGTAGAATAAGCGCCCGTTCAGCGGCATCTCCACCACCTTCGTGTTGTTGACCACTTCGCCGAGCGTGGCGTTGTCGGTGTTCACGTTCTGCACCGTGCCCGATACGGTCACGTTCTCTGTGACGACGCCCACTTCCAGTTTGAAGTCGCGCCGCTCGTTCTGCGCCACCGCCAGCGTGATGTTGGTAATGTTGAGCGCCTTGAAGCCGTTCGCGGATACCTGCACATCGTAGGTTCCGGCCGGCAGATAAGAAAACTGATAAACACCCGAAGCGTTCGTGGTCGCCGTGCGAACCGTTCCCTGCTCCCGGCTGGTCAGCGTAACCGTCGCGTTGGGGAGAACCGCGCCGCTCGAATCCTGCACCGTGCCGCCGATGGCGCTCTCATTCTGCGCCGAAGCGATCCGCATCGAAACCGGCAGACACAACAACAACGGCAGCGCTAGACCCGCAATTCGTTTTAGCCACATAAAATGCCCCTTTCTGAACAGTCCGTGCGAGCTCACGAACAAGCTTCTGACATCCCACAAGTCTGACATATCATTCTTCGCAGAATATCGCATTGGAGCTTGGAAGGCAAGGGAAAAATGCTCGTCGAGGCGAATGAATCGAGCTCAAAAGACTAGACGCAGTTCCAGCCCATTCCGGTTGGAAGAACTGGCATTGCAAAAGGCGAAATTCTTATTTCTTGTTGTCGGACGTGGGCGATTTGCCGGCCTTGGGCGGCGGAAGACACTGCGCGCTGCGGCAGTTGTCTGCGAACGGCGAGCCCAGCTCACGCGCGAGCTCCACCGCTTCTGGATGCAGCGTCCCGAATCGCTCCGGACCATTGGCCATATCGGCGACCGAATCGCCGGCTTTGGTGCGCGCATCGATCTTCGCGCCTTTTTCGACCAGAAACGCGATCGCTTCCGTGTTGCCGCGATACGCCGCCCCGTGCAGCGCCGTGAATCCGCGGCGATCGGACGCGTTCAGATCCGCGCCGAGCTCGACGCAATACTTCACCGCGGCGGCCAGCGCATCCGGAGCCGTGACGCTGAAATTCCCACGCCAGCCGACGCCCGCGGCCACCATCAGCGGCGTGTCGCCTTCCTGCGACGCGGCGTTGGTATCGGCGCCATGCGTGGCGAGCAGCTTCATGGCGGCGACGTCGTTCGCCTGCGCCGCGCGCCAGAACGCCGTCGCACCGATCGCCTTCACCCGGCTTCCGTTGTGCGTCAGCGGACGGAACCACAGCGTCTCGGTCAGCTTCACGTTCGGGTCCGCGCCATGCGCGAGCAGCGACTGCATCAGATCGAGATACGCCGTCTTTTCCTGCGTGGTGATCGGATTCGGGAACCACCCGAGCGGCGCCCACTGGACGTCGACCACCGCATACAGCGGAGCCAGTCCGCCAATCGAAGCCAGCTTCGGATTCGCGCCGTGGTCGAGAAAATACTTCGCCAGATCGTAGTGGCCGTTGACCACCGCCATCAGCAGCGGGCTGATTTTTTCGCTTTGGCTGACTTCATTGACGTCCGCGCCGGCCTCGACCAGCGCCTGTGCCGCGCCGTTCCATCCATCGCGCGCGGCAAACAGAAGAGCCGTCATGCCGCCCATCGCGCTCGCGCCCTGCACGCGATCCTCCAGCGCGACGGTTCCGTCGCCTTCCTTCGGGCCGGCCGCCGGAGCTTTCGCGGGGGTCTTTTCCGAGGGATCTTCGGAAATATCGCCGTACTTGGTGCGCGCCAGGCGGACCACGCGATCGGTGGCGTTCAAATCGGCGTGATGCGCCGCGAGCACCGCGATCACCGCCGTGCGGCCCGCGGCCGCCGCGAACATCAGCGCCGTCTGTCCATGCGCCGTCTCGACTCGATTCGCATCCGCGCCCCGGTCAAGCAGCGCCTTCACCGCATCCGCGCTTCCCGACGCCGCCGCAATCATCAGCGCCGTGGTTCCGTTGGCCTTGGTCGAATTGGCATCCGCGCCCGCGGCCAGCAGCGCATTGATCATCCCGGCGGAGCCGTTCGTGCACGCCATGAACAGCGGCGTGATGGCTCCGAGCCGGGTGGTCGCGTCGACACGCGCGCCCGCGGCGAGCAGCATCTTCGCCATAGCCTGATCGTCGTTGAACGCAGCCCAATGGAGAGCGGTCATGCCGTCGCCCTGCGCGAGATTTGCATCGGCCTTCCGCGCGATCAGAGTGCGCACGGCCTCGCGATCGCTGTGCATCGCGGCATCGGCCAGGCGCGCGTCGCTTCCCGCGGCCGAGGCGAGCGCGGCCATCATCAAACCGGCGATCAGGTGTTTACACGACATTCGAACGCCTCCTCAGATGGCCACTACGCCCTTGCTGTCGCCGAAGCTGTCGGCGTTCACGCCCAGCTTGTGCAGCATCGTCAGCAGCACGTTCGCCATCGGCGTTCCGTCCGCGCACCGGACGTGAAGATTGCCCTTCAACTGCCCGTTGGCGTGTCCCAGCAGGACCAGCGGCACGCGCTTGTGGTTATGCACGTTGCCGTCGCCCATCGGGCTTCCGTAAAGAACCATGGAATGATCCAGCAGATTGCCGTCGCCGTCCGGCGTATTCTTCAATTTTTCGATGAAGTGCGGCAGCAGCCCGACGTGATACGCGTTTAATTTAGCGAACTCGGCGAGCGTCGCCGGATTTTCGCCGTGATGCGACAGCGAGTGGAACGGAACCTTCACGCCGCTCCCTGGAAATACGCGCTGGCTGACGTCGATGCTCATCTTGAACGCCGAAATGCGCGTGACATCCGCCATGAATCCCAGCGCCTGCAAATCGAACATCAGGCTCACGTGTTCTTCAAAGGAATCCGGCACGCCCAGCGGAGCCGCCGGCAGCTCGCGATTGGGATTATTGGCGTTGTACTTCTCCACCTGCTGCAAGCGCCGCTCGATTTCACGGACGTCGGAGAGATATTCGTTCAAACGGCCGCGATCCTTGGCGTCGAGATCCTTTTGGAGCCGCGCCACATCATGCGAGATCACGTCCAGAATGCTGCGATCCGCGCGACGCCGCGCCAGCCGCTCCTGCGGACTCCCGCCGTCTCCGAACAGCCGCTCGAACACCGCGCGCGGATTCAAATCCATCGGCAGAGCGTTGGTGGGCGAGGACCAGCTGATCGTATCCTTGTACACGCACGCGTATCCGTACCCGCACGCGCCGGTCCCGTCGCCGTTGTCGATGCACAACTGGATCGACGGCAGCGGCGTATCCTGCCCGAACTGCTGCGCGTACACCTGGTCGATGGAGGTGCCGCACAAAATATCGGCGCCCTCGGTCAGCTTGGGATGCGAAGCGGTGAGATACACCGCGCTCGAGCGGTTGTGATCTCCGCCCTCTTCATCCGGCCCCCACGCAGTTGCGGGATACAGATCCGTATCGCTGACGATGGTCATGTATTCGCGATACGGCTCGAGCGCCTTGAGCGTCGGCGTGATTTCGAAATCCGAGCCCTCCGCCACCGGCGACCAGTAATGCTTGGTCGATCCGTCGAGCGTGCTGCCCGCCATGCCGTGCACCATTTCGATGCAGGCCAGGCGCGTTCGCGGCGCCGCGGCCGTCTGCTTCAGCGGCGTCTGCGCGGGCACCATCGAATCCAGAAACGGCAGCGCCATCGATACGCCTAAGCCCCGCAGAACCGTGCGGCGGGACAAATGTTTCCTGGTGATAAACATCTCGCTCTCCTCAATTCTGTGCTATGTCGGTGGCCGGAGCGCTCTCCGGCGCCCGGCGCATTTGAAATGGCAGACTCTTCACGATTCCGAGCACGAACGCCGTGGCCCGATTGCCGTCCTTCGCCGCATCGCGGTCAATCGCGCGGACCGCCGGCATATCGTGATAATCCAGCACGCGCCCGACGCCGTAAGCCAGCAGATTCGCGGTAAACGTCGCGAGAAACGCGTCGGATCGATTCAGGATCGCGCGCCGCAGGCTGACCGGACCATCCAGCTTAGCGCCGTCGAACATGGTGCCCGACGCATCCACGCGGAAGCCGCTGTCGTTGCCGCGCCACACGCCGATCGCGTCGAAATTTTCAAGCGAGAAGCCGATGGGGTCCATCATCTTGTGACAGGTCGAGCAAGGTTCGTTGACGCGATGCTGCTCCATCCGGTCACGCACCGAAACCTTGACCCCCTGCGCCGAGTTTTCCTTGAGCGCGGGAACCACCGCGGGCGGAGGCGGAGGCGGCGTCCCCAACAGAACATCCATCACCCATTTTCCGCGCCGCACCGGCGACGTCCGGTTCGCCAGCGAAGTGAGCGTCAAAATGCTTCCCTGCCCCAGCAGCCCGAAGCGGTTCGGATCCGTCAGCATTACGCGGCGAAAACGGCTGCCGAGCACGTTGGGGATCCCATAATGCCGCGCGAGCCTTTCATCGACGAACGTATAATTCGCGTTCAACAAATCCAGCACGTCGCGATTTTCGTGCAGCATGCTGTCAAACAGCAGCTCGGTTTCACGCCACATCGACTGGCGCAGATTGTCGTCGAAATCGGGATATTGATAATCGTCCGGCTGCACGTCCTTCAAGTCCTGGAGATGCAGCCACTGATATGCGAAATTGGTGGCCAGCGATTCCGACCGCGGATCGGCCAGCATGCGGCGCACCTGCTTTTCGAGAACCTCCGGCTTGCTGAGCTGATGCTGGCTCGCCACCGCGATCAACTGATCGTCGGGTGCCGCGCTCCACAAAAAATAAGAGAGACGCGAGGCCAGCTCCAGATCGCTGATCCGATAATTCGTTCCCGGCGCGATCGTCGACGGAGTCCGCTCGAAACGGAACACAAACTGCGGATTCGCGATGATGGTCTGCACCGCCATGCGGATGCCGGATTCGAAATCGCCCTGGTTGCGGCCCTCCTGGTAAACGTTCAGCAGCTCCTCGACATCGGAATCGGTCGAGGGCCGCCGGTACGCCTGCCGGATCAGCGGCGCCAGAATCTTCTTTGCGCAGGGAATCTCTTCGGCCGCGCTCGCCGGATGACACGTGAAAACCTTGCGGCGGCTGGGCGTTTCTGAAATCCCCGACAAGCCGTTTGGCCCGATGATGCTCAAATCGTGAAGATGCGGCAGCGACGTGACGCCGGGGACGTTCGCGTTGCTCACATCCACCAGGCTCTGCTGCACCGGCATCACCACGTCGTCGACGGGACCGTCGGAGAGCTGGATGAACGCCGCCGAAATTTTCTGCGGCCCGGCTTTCACATGAATCGGCGGAGTCCGCAAGTCCTGCGTGGCCTGCATGTGCGGATTGATGTTCAGCAGCGCGGCGCGCTCGCCATTGATCGAGATTTCAATCTGCTGGCCCTTCTCGAGCTGCCCGAAGAACACGCCGGGACCGGAGAAGTAGAAGGTCATCCGGAAGATGTAGTCGCCGTCGGCTGGAAAGTCGTGCGTGACCGCGATCCCGCCGCGCGTGCCGAACGGCGCGCCGTCGACGTGGCTCAGTTGGGAGGCCACGCGCGTAACCTTATATGTAACCATCGCGGCCGTCGCGCCGGGATCGCCCAGGGCTTCGCGCGAAATCTTGCCCGCCGCTCTGATATATCCGTCCATCAACGTCGGCGACACGGTGAGCGCGTCGGCCATGTTGTCGAACCCGTGGCTCATATCGTCGGGCGGCAGCAGCGCCGCTGCGTCGACGTCGACGGCCAGCAGTTCCTTTACTGAATTGGCGTACTCGGTACGATTCAGGCGATGCAGCGGAGGCCGGCCCGGATCGGGGTGCTGCGCCGCCGCCTGGTCGATTCCGGTCTCGAGCGAATTCAGAAACGCCTTGGTGGCCGCCGCATCCGGCCGCGGCATCCCCGCGGGCGGCATCATGCCTGCCCGGACCTTCTGAATCACCTTTTCAAGCTGTTCCGCGCTCAATCCGGGATGCGCCAAGTCGACCTTGGTCCAGGAAAACCCGCCGCTTTTGAGCTTGTCGTTGTGGCAGCCGGCGCAATACCGGTCGACCAGCGCTTTCTCCGACCCGGCCGTCTGAGCCGACATCGCGGCCGCCAGCGCCACCCCCGCTCCGGCTATCCAAAACTTCATCGGTTTCCTTCCCTAACCCGAGGAGCGCCGTTTCGACACAAAACGGACACAATCGAAAACAAGAAGATTATATTCGCGTCGACGCTGATATGTCAATATAAAAGATAGTAGCCATTAGGCATATCGGACGGCGACCGCCATCGAGCTGATACCATTGGGAGCATCGGACCATTAATGACCGGCCAGACTGTGGAGAGCCGTGCCGCGAAAGTCCTTCGCGAGGTTTTCGCATCCGGGCGTCCGCTCACCTACATCCTTTCTTCCGAAGAACAGCGCGTCAGCCGGGTCCTGCGCGAAGTGGGCGGCTCCATTTTCACCTGGACCCTCACCGAAGGCATGCGCCGCGATGGGGAAGCTGTCCTTCCGGGGACCGAATCCCCGCGCGCCGCGCTGGATTTCATCGCCTCCTACTCCGGCCCGGCGATTTTTCATCTCAAGGATTTTCACGACCCCATGCGCGCTTCGGCCGAAATCCGGCGGCGCCTGCGCGATCTGCATGAAAGCTGCCTCGACCGGCAGAAATTCGTCGTCATCAGCTCGCCCGTACGATTCATTCCCGAAGAGCTCGAACGCAGCGTCATGTTTCTGGAGCTGCGCCCGCCCGATCTGGTCGAGCTGATTTCCTTCCTGCGTGACGAAACGCGGGAGGATCGCGCGGAGGTGCTGCATATGCTTGCGGTAGCGTTGCAGGGCCTGACGCTCGACGAAGTGCGCTACGCGCTGCGCCGCGCGCGGACCGCCGGCCAGACGCTGGGACCCGGCGCGATCCCGTTTCTGCTCGAAGAAAAGCGCCTGTTGATCAACCGCAGCGGCGTGATCGAGTTTATCTCCGAAGGCACCACCATCGGCGAGCTGGGCGGCCTGGAAAATCTGAAAAAATGGCTGGCCGAGCGCCGCAAGCTGTTCCAGATGCGCGACAGCCTGTCCTCTGAAATCGTCCCCAAGGGCCTGCTGCTCATGGGAATCCCAGGCTGCGGCAAGAGCCTGTGCGTCAAAGCGATCTCCTCGTCCTTCGGCCTTCCTTTATATCGCGTGGACATGATCGAGATTTTTTCGGGCCGCCACGGCAAGCCCGAGGGCGCGTTTGTCGCGGCGTGCAAGATGATGGAGGACATGGCGCCGGCGGTCTTGTGGTTCGACGAAATTGAAATGGGCATCACCTCCACCGAATCCGGCGGCGAGCAGGGGCGCATCTTCGCGTTCTTCCTCACCTGGATGCAGGAGAAAGCGCGCGGCCTGTTCGTGGCCGCCACGGCCAATCGCATCGACCTGCTGCCCGCCGAAATGATCCGCAAAGGCCGCTTCGACGAAGTGTTTTTCGTCGACCTGCCCACCGAGCAGGAACAGATTGAAATCTTCAGGATTCACCTGGACCGCCGCGGCGTCGACGCCGGCGGATTCAATCTCGGGCAGCTCACCCAGTTCACCGCCGGCTGGACCGGAGCCGAGATCGAGCAGTGCGTCGTGTCCGCTCTGACCAAGGCGCGCCTGGAAGATCGCGATCCCGGCGAGCAGGACCTGATCACGGTGGCGGTGAAGATCGTGCCTCTCTCCCGGACCATGAAAGAGCAGATCAATCATATCCGCGGCTGGGCGTTTGAGCGCGCGGTGCGAGCTTCTCCGCGTCCCGCCGGCCGCTGAACCTCGCTTCGCTCCCTGGTTCGGTTTTCCCCCAAACCGAAGCCCGCTTCGTCGCTCGGCTCCCATCGCATCGCCGCTCCGCTCTTGGACGATCTGAAAACTCAGCACTTTCGCAGAATCGGCTCGTTTGGCGCCTCCCGTGCAAAGACGTGTGTCCATGAGCGCCCTCAGCGAATACACTCCGCAGATGGAAACCTATCAGCCGCCGGCGTCGCTTTATGGCGAGGCGGGAGTCTTCAGTGAAGACGAGGAGATGGAGCTCGCTTCGGAGCTTCTGGAGCTGAGCGACGAGCGCGAGCTCGACTATTTTCTCGGCGATCTGATCAAGAAGGCCGGACACGCCATCGGCAGCTTCGTGAAATCGCCGGTCGGCCAGGCGATCGGCGGCGTTCTCAAAGGCGTGGCCAAAACCGCGCTCCCGATCGCGGGGGGAGCGCTCGGCGGAGTCGTAGGCGGACCCATCGGCGCGATGCTCGGCAGCAATCTGGCGGGAATGGCCGGAAGCGCGCTGGGTCTGGAGCTGGAAGGTCTGAGCCCGGAGGATCGCGAGTTTGAAGCGGCGCGCCAGTTCGTGCGCTTCGCGGGCGACACGGTGCGGCACGCGCTCGAAGCGCCTCCCGAAGAAGATCCGCACGACGCCGCGCACCACGCCGCCGTCGAAGCCGCGCGCGAACATGCTCCCGGTCTGATGAATATCGGCGACAGCGGCGCGGCCGCCGGCCCGAGTGAAGGCCGCTGGGTGCGCCGCAACGGAAAAATCATCCTGTTGGGAATTTAAAAAATACGCAGTCGAGGAGATGACATCATGCACGATCTGGATCGCACGCAAGTCGGACTCGCGCCGGACTCCTATGGAACCGCCGCCACGGTCAATGAAGACGAGCAGATGCAGCTCGCCTCCGACCTGATGGAAGTCAACAGCGAAGAGGAGTTCGAGGATTTCCTCGGCGACCTCATCTCACAGGGCGCCAAGGCCCTGGGCGGCTTCATCAGCTCGCCTACCGGAAACGCGTTGGGCAGCGTGCTGAAGGGAGCCGCGAAACAGCTTCTCCCGGTCGCCGGACAAGCCCTGGGAGGATTCATCGGCGGACCGGCGGGCGCGCAGATCGGCGGCCAGCTCGCCTCCGCCGCATCCGGAATGTTCGAGGCCGAAGCCGAAGCGGAAGAGCAGGAGTGGGAAGCCGCCAACACGTTCGTGAAGCTGGCCACCGATGCCGTGAAGAACGCCGCGGCCGCGCCTCCAGGATCCGATCCGGTGGCCGTCGCCAAGAGTGCAGTGGTGGAAGCGGCCAAGGTGCACGCGCCCGCCATCGTTCCCGCGATCGCGAACGGACGCCAGGCGGGCCGTCATCACGGACGCCATCATCGCTGCGGCGAAACATCCGGCCAGTGGGTTCGTGACGGACGGAAGATCATTCTGCACGGAGTCTAACGATGCCGCCCTTCGCATCATGGATGCTGGAACAGGAAGCGCGCGCGCTGCTAACGCGGCTGGCTCGTGTAAAGCCGTTCGCTCTGGAGGAGCCGATGCTCCCGGCGGCGGCCCTGTTCCCCGAATCGCAAATCGCCATCGAGCGATTTCTGATTCGCGGCAGAAAGCATCTGAGCGTGCTGGCCGACGGATTCATTCGCTGGCTGCGGTCGCCTCTCGGCGCGCAGGCCGGCGCCGAGGAAGCACAGCGGCGCTTCACCATGGTGCGGCTCCGTTTCAATCGCGTGTTGACGCATTTCGACCTGTTCGCCAACGTCGTCACGCAGCGGAGTGAATCGGAAACCGGAGTCTGGCTGTCGGGCCTGGATGTCGCGGCCGCGGATGCGCTTCGTCTGCAAAAGGATTATTACCGCATGCCGCCGGTGATCTGTTATCTCGACCGCGGCGTGGGCGCTTCCATTCGAAGAGCGCGCACGCGCCTGCCGGGTGGCGGCTCGAATCCCGTGGCGATCGTCAAAATCCCGCGCGAGCGGATGGTCGGCAGCGGAATCGCGTCGTCTCTGTTTCATGAAGTGGGCCACCAGGCCGCGGCGCTGCTCGGATTGGTGGAATCGATCCGGCCGGAGCTGCGCGGGCTGGGCCAGGGAAGCTCGCGCGACGCGCGCACGTGGCAACTGTGGGAGCGCTGGATTTCGGAAATCGTGGCGGACGTGTGGTCCGCGGCGCGCTGCGGAATCGCGTCGACCATGGGCCTGATGGGGGTGGTCAGCCTGCCGCGGCCGTTCGTGTTTCGTCTGAATCCCGGCGATCCGCATCCGGCGCCGTGGATTCGCGTGAAGCTCAGCGCCGCCATCGGGCGGGCGATGTATCCGCAGCCGGGATGGGATCAACTGGTGCGGCTGTGGGAGTCCTACTATCCCATCGACGGAATCGATCCGGAGCGCCGGGAAATGTTCACGCGGCTGGAGCAAACCATTCCCGCGCTGCTCGCTGTGCTGCTGAATCATCGCGCGCGCGCCTTGCGCGGAGATTCGCTGGCCGAAGCCGCGCGCGTCGCCGATCTCGATCCTCACAAGCTTCGAGATCGCCTGCAGCATTGGCGATCCGCGCCGCGGGAGATGTACCGGACCCGTCCCATCGTCGCCTTCGCGGCGATCGGCCAGGGCCGCGCCGACGGCGCGATCACGCCGGAAGAGGAAAGCATCGTGATCGGGAAGCTGCTCTCGTATTGGGCGCTCGAAAGCACTCTGGAGGCGGCGGGACGCTGCGCCGCGCAACCCTCCCCTCAGCCGCCGCATCGCTGCGGATGCAAGAAAAACCAGGATTCATTTACCCGAAGGAGCATGTCATGCCAACAACCACATTCCGCGGTCGCGTAACCGATGAACACGGGCGTCCGATCCGCCATGCCGAAATCCGCTACCTGTTGAACGAGGAACCGGGACCGCACACGTGGTCCGGCGCGGATGGCACTTTCGAACTGGAGGTGGAGCACGCCGAGCTGGGCAAGAAGCACTCCCATCAGCTGGTCGCGTCCGCCTTCGGCAAGCAGGAACCGCGTTCGATTCCTCCGCACGACGCGCAGGGCAGCCAGAAGATTCACTTCCAGATCCCTCTCGGCTTCCGTTTGAGCTGCCACGCCTACGCGGGCGAAGGAGGCCAGTTGATCGAGACCGATCGCCTGGTCGCCAGCCGCCGCATGATCGTGCGCGCGGAAACTTCGGTTGACAATCACGTGGGCGCGTATGAATGGGAGCTGCCCGGCGACGCGCAGGTCGCCCAGTTCGGCCGCGAAGTGGAAGCCGTCTCGACGCGCGCCGGCGTTCTGCTGTTCAAGGTGACCATCACCGAATCGGGCGAGCATGAACACCGCGCCAGCGTGACCTTCACGGGCGAGCTGCACTCGGTCGCGCCCAATGTGCAGAACGTCGGCGGCGATCTTGGCGTCCGCGGACATCTCGACGTGACGCTGCGCCGCGCGGCGACCTTCGAGACCCGCGATCAGGTCCTGTGGGTGGCCATTCGCAGCCGCGCCCACGCGGTCTCTTTCAACAATTACGCGAAGTACATGCATCTCGCGATGTGCGGCGAGAAGCGCGATCCGCGATTCGACACGCCGCGCGGCATCAAGGCCTACGACGCGCTGAAGTATCTGACCGAGGCTTTCCTGCTGCACGAAGCCGGCGTCTTCGATCCTGCGGGCGGCTTGTCGCCGTTTCACGAAGCCGAGGAAAGCGCGCGCCTCAACGAAAAATGCACCCAGGGCGAGATCGAGCACAAGCTGCGCGAGTATCTCGGCGAGCCCGCGGGCATCCTGCCCTACCTCCGCAACATCGTGCGCGACGCATTTTACACTTCCGGAAAATCGATATCCACCCCGGCCTCGACAAGCTGCGTCGCGACGAGTTTGCACGACTCAGCACTATT
>Ga0209415_10001575_pt1 | contig 43618 bp, 39 predicted proteins | sample PeaSoiSIISIP2007_FD_187696 | JGI IMG/M metagenome (GOLD analysis project Ga0209415, IMG submission 187696) | Peat soil microbial communities from Weissenstadt, Germany - SII-SIP-2007 (SPAdes) (version 2) | ecosystem: Environmental > Terrestrial > Soil > Wetlands > Peat | place: Germany...
GCGTAATCGCGATTTATCGTGAATACGAGGGTCGGTTCTCCCACTCCGACTGTTGAATATTCGATCATGACGCCGTCTGCGGCGGCGCATGTCTTTCGCTCTATCGCCGAGTTCATTGCATCCCCCTCTGCATACGAAACCATTGTAGGTCGAAGAAACCCCTGATCGTGACGGCATTCGCGGTCGAAGGTTCCTGGCGCGTTGTGAACCTAGGGCCGGAGTGACCGGTAGCAACGGGATCTTTCGCTCGGCGGGTTACGAACGACTGGTCCGCGACGCGCGTCTGGGCCGAATCCATCCCGTGAATTCGTTCCTCACGCATGAGGTGATGGCGAAGACTGTTCTGGCTATCAGCCTGGATGAACAACCCCGCTGGGGTTAGCGAATTTCAGCCTGGGATTCCCGCCTCTCACCTGATGGTCGCGACGTATAGATCCGACTGCAAACGGAAATATGAGTACACGAAGACCGTGCCATCGGGAGTAGCGAATACGGATGAGACGTCGGGGAGAACGCCGGCGGGGTCGGCGGGGGCCAACTCGCGAACTAGTTCACGTTTGCCGGAAGTCCAATCGATCTTATAGACCTTGACAGGAAGATAGTCGGAGCGTGCCACGAACAACTCCCGCCCGCTGCTGCTCCACCCCAGCGGGGACTCGCCCTTCTCGATACCGATCGGGCGCAGAGGTTTGTTTTGTCCCAGGGGATAGATCATGATTGCACCCTCTGCATCCACAGTGCAGAGGAATTTGCCGTCTGGGGAGATCCGCGTGCCGACGACTCCTTCGGGAGTGATTGCTTGTGGAGCGTCACCTTGGAGATCCTGAATCCAAGTTCGAACGCCTTCTCCTGGTTTACTTCCTAAGAAAACGATGCGGCTGCCATCGGGAAACCAGGAACCGGCGTAGTGCGCGATGGCATCGTGAGTTAGGGCCTTTTGCGTGCCCTTGCCGATGGGCAGCAGAGTAAATTGCGGAATGGCATCCGGTCCGCTGCCGAAGGGCGCGACGGCCAGTACCCACTGACCGTCCGGCGAGATGGCGGAGCCATAACCTTCGCCGAGCTTGACAGGCGGGGAGCCATCCGTTTTGCGGAGATAGACTTCGTAGTCTTTTCCAGCGGCCTCGCCTTCTACGGTTAGCAACACGTTCTTGCCATCGGCAGACAGATCATCGGCTCGAGAGAAATCCAGCCACGACAAGTCTCGCGCCTGACCGGAAGCATTGGCGAGGATCTCATACCGTTCCGCGTCGCGACTTAGTAGCAACTCCCTCAGCGGCGAGACATCGTGGAGCGTCAAATTGCTCGATTCGCCGGCTACGCGCTGCACTTTGTCAGGCAAGGTCAAACGGTATATGGCGCGGGGGCTCTCACGTTCCGCGCGCACATCACCGGCCGAAAACCAAAGCGCATCCCTCGAAGGATCCCAAGCCAATCCGCGCACACTAAGCCAAAACGGGGTTACGACTTTCTTGTGTCCCTTCAGATCGACCAGCGCCACGTAGCCGGCGTCATCTCCTTCCAGGGGATGTTCCAGAAATGCGAGCGAATCTCCGCGGGGAGAAATTCTGATGTCGCTGAGCCAATGCCCTCCGGTCACTTCGTAAATCACTGTACCAATTGGAAACTCCAGCCTGCATTGTTTCCCTACCCAATGCACAATCGCCAAATTCTTACCATCGCGGTCCCAATCAGCGTCCTGGACATTCTCGAGAACTTCGCGAGGAACCGCTCCCGCGATAGGCATCAAGGCCAGAGTCCCGCGGCTGATCCACCCCAGTCCCGCTCTGCGGTTGATGAGCACCGCTAACTCTCCTGCAGGCGAGACCGCGAGAATGTCCGCATCGGGCAACAGGTATGGTCGCGACTCAGGGCTCTGGGCCTGCGCCCAAAACAGTTGCATGGCTTTCCCGTTCCAAGCCGCACCGTAAAGAATACTGTGCCCATCGGGGCCGAAGCGTGCGGAACGGATGGCACCTTTGCCGTATGAGATCCGATGGAAATTGAAATCAGATTGGCGCGGACGAAGGTTGAGAATCAAGGTCGCAATAATGGCGATAAGGCCAATCGCGCCCACCAGAATGATGGCCGCGCGTTTGATCAGAGAGCGCTTTGAACGCTCAGGAGAGGGTGCCGAGTTGGTCAACTGCTCTGGAGCGGCGGTCGTAGGTCGTGAGAACTCGGCGACGGGAGCCGCTTCTTTATATATGGGAGCAATGAAACGATACCCCCGCCGGGGAATGGTTTCGATGAAGCGGGGATTGTCGGCGGAGTCCCCCAGGGCCGTGCGCAACTTGGCCACCGCGACGTTGACGGCCTGGTCGAAGTCCCCAAAACTTGTGCTCGGCCAAATCCGGTCGTGCAGCTCCTCTCTTGTCACGATCTCGCCGGGACGTTCCAACAGTGCCTGCAGAACTTTGAAAGGTTGCTGCTGCACCTTGGTTCTGAGTCCAGCTTTGCGCAGTTCGCCGGCATCGAGATCAACTTCGTAAATGCCGAACTGCACACAACTGTGCCTCGTTGGTGTCATGGCACCCCGAAGTCTACCACTTCTCGTCTTCCCCAGAGGAAAGCTATTGGAGAATCCTGCTCAGAATCAGAGACTTGGATGGAAATGTCCGGTTTATGGGAAGACGATCTTGTGACAATAACTTGTGAATTGACCTACCGGACGTGCCGCGTCAGATTGCAGAGACTGATTCTGTTTGCGGCTCGGCTCTTCGTCCTACGGGTTAGAGATGCGACTGGGTTAAACAGATAATTCATGTGGTTCATGACAACAAAATGATTTCTGTTCACCTTTTTCGGTGCTGAACGTCTGACAGCTGCAATTCAGGAAAGGTGAACTGATTGAGAGGTCGCAGCATGACACTTCAAAACGTGGTATTGCCCGAGAACGAGATGGAGTTGGGCCACCGAACGCACACCACAACGCTTAGCCGAAGTACAATCCAGTTCTCGCCCCCACCATTGAGCGATGGTGTCCAGTCTCACGCCGGTCACATCAGGCTACGCCAACTTCTTGCGAACGTCCCCGACTCGGATAGCTACCGGGTTGCACTTGTGTCTTCCGCGCAAGAGGGAGAACAAAATGCATCTCCTCCGGCCGTTCCCCAGATTTTGTTGCTACCTTTGACTTGGAAGGACATATCAGTCCTGATGCCCGCCGGCAACAGGAATACCGAGTTGCTCCCCAACTCCGACGAAGTGAGGTTTGGAGAAGTGCATGTGGATTTCTACCGCATGCAAGTTACTCGACGGGAAAAAGTCGTGGAACTTACGGCTCAGGAGTTCAAGGTTCTCAAATTCATGGTGCTCAATCCGAACCGAGCGATCTCCCGCGACGAACTGCTGAACCACGCTTGGGGATACGATAGTTATCCATGTACACGAACCGTTGATAGTCATGTGTGGAGGCTCCGGCGAAAACTCGAGCCCGACCCATCGAGCCCATTCCATTTTCGTACGATAAGCCGCATCGGTTACAAGTTTGTGCCATAACCCGGGACTGCCGCAGCCGGCGGACCCGAGTAATTTACGCCCACAGCCGCGGAGATTACTGGAGTACCAGCTCACGAACGGATCACCGAACTCGAGCACGGGTTATCCCATCGCGACAATCTAACCTGACAGAAACGAGAAAACCTGTGTACCGAACTTCAGTACAACTTGCACTGACGGAAACAGTATGTGATGACTTGGACTTAGTCCATGCCAGCAAGAATGGCGATTTTGCCGCCTTTGAGAAACTTGTAAAGCGATACGACCGTAAACTTTTTCGAATTGCTCAGCACCTCACCCACAATCTCGAGGACGCCGAGGACATAGTTCAGGAAGCCTTCCTGAAAGCCTTTCAGCATCTGGGTCAATTCCGGGAAGATGCAAAATTCTCGACCTGGCTTACCCGCATTGCCATAAACCAGGCCTTGATGATGCTGCGAAACCGGCGCCCGACAAGAGAGGTATCGATCGATGCTGACTTTCAGATGGAGGATGGCAACCTGCCGATAGACGTTGCGGATTGGGCCCCCAATCCCGAGGAGCTCTACCGGGCAGCTGAGTTGCGCGAGATTCTGCGCAACACACTACAAGAGCTGGGTCCGGGCTTGAGGGTGGTCGTCGTATTGCGAGACATAGAGGGGTTCTCACTGGAGCAGACCGCAGAAGCGTTGCAATTGAGCGTGGCCGCGGTGAAGGCACGATCATTTCGAGCGCGGTTGCAGCTCCGCGAGCGATTGAGCAAATACTTCAACAAGGCAAAAGAATCTGCCGGCGTCGAGTCTCACTCCAGTCACGCAGAAGCGCGGGTCGCCCTTTTGGCCTCAGAGCACGATTTGCCTGCGGAGTAACGGAAATGCACAATTGCGGCCGTGCAGCCCATCGCAATCCAAAGAATTGCGAACTCGTTCCAGGTAGAACCCTTCGGCGAATCGGTGTGATTGCGGGGAAACACGCACAGACATGGACTGAACTCGGGGTTCCCCACGGGATATTTTTCGGGGAGTTGCCCACAGCTTTTTACAAACAGTTGACACGGACCGCGCAACCGCTTTGCTGGCTCCGAATCAAATCCTTCAGAACGCACTGCAGACAGTCTCTTCACGAACGCCTCGCGGTCTTTGGGAAGCGAACAGCACACAAAAAGGGATTTCGGCTGAGCGGCCGCGAGCTATTTGTGTGTCTTAAGTGCCTTAACCCTTTAACACCCTAAATAACACAGGGATTGGAGAACAAATAAGTGAGCTACAAGCTTGATCAACAGACCAAACACTCTGCGCGGGTTCGGACCTTGTTCCTAGCCGCCCTCGCGCTCGCATGTGCCCTTGGCACAGTCACCCATGCGGCGGCGGCGCAAGTCACGCCTCCGCCCGTTCCTGACACCATCGCAGTACCCGCGGGAAACTCTCCCTATTTGGTAGGCCACGCCTTTGGTAGTCAGGGCTATTCTTGCCTGCCTACGAGCACCGGTGGCGCTGCCTGGAACCCAACCGCCCGCCCCGAAGCCACACTCTTTACGGATCTCTTCGGGCAGCAATTCCAGATCATCACTCACTTCCAGAGCATCAATGCAAACCCCAAAACGGGCGTTACCGTCCCCCAAAGTGGGAACGCGACGTGGCAGAGTTCCCTCGATAGCAGCCGGGTGTGGATGGTAAAGGTGAACGGCATCGACCCTAGCTCTGAGATCGCGAGTTGTTCGCATACCGGCTCGATTCAATGCCTCTTGTTGCAGTCAGTCGGGAACGCGAAGGGGCCCACGGGCGGTAACCTTCTGTTCAAAACCACCTTCATCCAACGTCTGAACACCAACGGGGGAGCTGTTCCTACCAGCGCTTGCACCGTGGGTCAGACTCAACTCGTCCCCTACACGGCCGACTACTTCTTCTACCGAGCGGACGAACAGTAGATTTACTTTCCTTAACCGAGGAGGCGGATGTGCACGCGGGGAGAGGTTAGTGCTCTTCGCGTGCGCGCCCGTCGGCTGACATACGCGGAATACTCGCCTCATCACCAGTGCGGCCGTATTCCGAGCAACTAAATCAAAGGAGGACAGTATGAAACGGAAAATGAATGTGCATAGCTGTTGCGGCTTCCTGGCTGCACTACTTCTGAGCTATGGAGCGGCAGCACAAACGAAAAACCTCGAAGCGATTGCCACTCTGAAGTTTTACGCTGCCGCTGAGGGCAATTCCTTTGCCGTGGGGATATCCCCCTCCAATGTGGTCTTTGACGGCAGCAGTATCTGGGTGTCAAACGGCCCCAGCCGTTCGATCACTAAACTCCGAGCCAGTGATGGGGCCCTGCTCGGGACTTTCCCCACTCCCGACTTCGCCACCAGCATGGCATTTGATGGCGCCAACATCTGGGTGGCGAATCCGCACCAGCACAGTGTAACCAAGCTGCGTGCCAGCGACGGAGCAAACCTCGGCACCTTCCTGGTCGGACTCAGTCCAGGCGGCGGCGTCGCATTCGATGGCGTGAGCATTTGGGTCTCAAATTCCTTTGACAATACGGTTACCAAGCTGCGCGCCAGCGATGGAACGAACCTGGGCACTTTCCCGACTGGCGTGGCGCCCGCAGGCGTGGCTTTCGATGGAGCCAATATCTGGGTCGCGAACACGACTGACGGTAGTGTTACTAAGCTTCGCGCCCGCGACGGAGCTCATCTCGGAACTTTTCCCACAGGACAGGGCCCGAGGAGGCTGGCCTTCGATGGCTCCAGTATCTGGGTTGCCAATCCGTTTACGAATGATGTTACAAAGTTGCGGGCCAGCGATGGCTTGAACCAGGGTACGTTCTCAGTTGGTCATGCACCGGTGGCGGTCGCGTTCGACGGCACCAGTGCCTGGGTGACAAATTTCGCGGATAACACCGTCACACGACTTCGTTCCAGCGACGGCCTGAACCTGGGAACCTTCCCCACAGGTCGGGCACCCGTTGCCGCGGCCTTTGATGGTGCCAATATCTGGGTTGTGAATACTGCTGACAATACTGTCTCGAAGTTATAGCGGTGGCGGCACACGACGAACGGAGGATCCTTGAAGCGCGAGATCTTACCGCGCGGAATCATTCACGGGTTTGTTCTGTTATTGGGTGTCGCGCCGTTATTTTCTGGTTTTTTGTGCGCCACCATCGATTGGGATACCCCAGCGATCGAAACATTCTGCTTGCTTCTTTTGGCTGGCTAATCGATGCAACATTGTGCGGCGCCGCTTTGGAGAAATAGGATCGTCGTAGAGAGAGCTTCGAGCTTCTCCAAGCCAGCGCAACCAGCGCTCCCATTCCGGCCCGAATTGAGTTTCCATCTGTTTGCGCAGGCGCTGGGCGAGAGCCCCACTGTGGCCGGCGGTTGAAATCGCGATTTGAAGCGGACCACGTCGCACTACAGCTGGGTAATAGAAATTACAAAGTGGCCGATCGCGAACGACATTGCACAGAATCTGACGCCGTTGCGCTTCTTCCGAAACCGTTTTGTTGAGGGGCTTCAGAGGCGTGGCCACAACCACCAGGAAGATCCTGTCCAAGTCGCTGAGTTCGAAGCGGCGCTGTTGCCAAAGGATCTTGTCGTCAGCCGCCCACGCTTTGATGGTTCGTGTAGCCGCTGGAGCAACAACCATGACACTCGCTCCACATCGAAGGAGCGTGGCTATCTTTTCTTCTGCCGTCTTCCCCGCTCCTACCACGAGACAACGGCGCTTGGTCAATTTCAGAAATATGGGGAAGAGCGGGGTCGTTTCTCCCGACAGACGTGACAACGCTTTGTCCACATCCCTCCCCGCAGCCAGAACGCCTTACCTTTGATAGCCGACGCAACCCGCGGAGGACCAATGCAAAGAAGTGATCCTTCGCATAAGAGAATCCGCTCCCTGGCAGTGAGGAGAGAAATTGCGCGTGCGAAACTCAAGGGGTTTTGGTGTTCAGTTCTGGATAATCGCTGCCATAGATTTTATTAATTTCCAGCCCAGTCCCTGCATGGCTAGAGTGCCCACAATGCAGAGCGCAGTCAGCTCTTCAAGATTGAATCAGACGCTCACCTCCAGGTTGAGGTCCAAGCGCAGCGATTCCCGATAGTTCCGGTACCACGGATACCTCGTTGTATCCATCAGCCCTCAGTTCATGCGGCAGGCAGGTATGGTCGGCGTGTTTGTTGGCGACCTCGCCCAAGGTCCGACTGAGAGCACGTTGCGGATTCTGCTGTGGACGGCTGACGTGGGGTCAGCAAGAGACTGGGGAAGCGATGTTCTTACCTCTTATCGAACGGGCGGAAAACGATGGTGTCCGATTTGTCTTGAGCCAGCAATGGCAGCAAGCGGCCCACCAGCCCCTGTACGATATCGAACCGCTGGCAGTCGTCCCCCGGATCCCTCAGCGCATTCCGGAACCTGGCGAACAGTATCGCTTTCACTTTGACATGACGCAGTGCATCGGTTGCAAGTGCTGCGTGGTGGCCTGCAACGAGCAAAACGGTAACCCGGCGGAAATCAACTGGCGCCGTGTTGGAGAGATCGAAGGCGGCTGGTATCCAGATACGCATCGCTTGTACCTCTCGATGGGTTGCAATCACTGCCTGGAGCCATCCTGCCTGATTGGCTGTCCGGTCGAGGCGTACACGAAAGATTCTGCCACCGGCATCGTGCTGCATAGCGCCGACACATGTATCGGTTGCCAGTACTGCACCTGGAATTGCTCTTATGGCGTGCCGCAATACAACCCAGAGCGCGGGGTCGTCGGGAAATGCGACATGTGCTACGGGCGGCTTACTCAAGGCCGGGAGCCCGCATGTGTCGATGCTTGTCCCGAGGGTGCTATTCGCATCGAGATTGTGAAGATAGAGGAATGGACGGAGGAATACTCCGGCAGCGCCAATGCGCCGGGACTACCTTCCGCCGATGACAGTATTTCAACGACTCGCATCACCCTTCCAGACAAGCTCCCACCGGATACCAGGAAGGCCGACTACTGGCGCGTCCGGCCCGAGGCTCCGCACTGGCCGCTGGTCGTTATGACCGTGTTGACACAGCTTTCTGTTGGGGCCTTCGCCACGATCTGGCTCCTGCAATTAGCGGGAGCGACGGCACGCCTGGGCGTAGCCGCTCTCGGATCACTCATCCTGGGCGGACTCGCGCTGGCGTCGTCCACCTCGCATCTGGGACGGCCGATTTATGCCTACCGCGCTCTGAAGATGTGGAAGCGCTCGTGGCTCAGCCGCGAGGTTCTTCTGTTCGGGTGTTTCTCCGGAATGGCTGGATTCTACGCCGCAACGCTTTGGCTGGGTCTGCCAATCAGCATGGAACTGGGCGGTGTGACGGCAATCTTCGGAGCGGCGGGCATTACGGCCAGCGCTTTCATTTATCTCGTCCCGGCACGCCCGTCTTGGAACACAAAGTTCACCATCTCTGATTTCTTTCTGACCGGGGCCCTGCTTGGGCCATTGTTTGCCGGCGCGATTGGCGCCTCCCAAGGACGTCTGCTGGCGCTTATTGGGGTGGCGGCGGCTTCGGCGCAATTGCTCAATCAGGCTCTGCGATTTCTCTGGCTTATCGCATCGGACTCATTCGAACTGCAAGCCTCTGCGCGGCTGCTGTCTACAAGACTGGCTCGCCCTTTACTGCTGCGCTGCACTCTTTTGGTTGCGGGTGGAATCGCCTTTCCGCTTTCTGGTTCCCACCTGGCGCGGTTCGCGGCTCTCCCTATCGCTTTAGCCGGAGAAATTCTCGGCCGTTATCTCTTCTATGTCAGCGTAGTGCCGAAAAACATGGCTGCCCCCTACCTCGCGACTCGGGAGCGGGCGGCATGAACTTCAGGCGAAAGCTCGGCTTGGACATTCTCCCGGAGAAGTACGCGTACGGCGAAGATCCCCATTACGGCCACACCTCCGAGCAAAAGATTCCCGATCGTTGGGTGCCCACCACGTGCGGATACTGCTCGGTTGGTTGCGGAATGTTCATCGGCGTCAAGGGTGGCCGCGCGGTGACCGTGCGCGGCAACCAGAATCATCCAGTGAATCTGGGAAAGCTTTGTCCCAAAGGTTTATCCGAGCACTACACGCTTGAAGCCCCCAACCGGGCACGGTACCCGTTGCTCAGGAAAAACGGCAAGCTGGTTCCAGTGAGTTGGGACGAGGCTCTCGACACGATGGTCGAGAAGTTTCGCGCCACGCAGGAGCGCTACGGCCCCGACGCTTTAGGTGTGATCAGCACAGGGCAGTTGGTCACGGAGGAGTTCTATACGCTGGGGAAACTCGTCCAACTGGGATTCGGCACCAAGAACTACGACGGAAACACGACGCTCTGCATGGCCAGCGCTGTTTCTGGCTACAAGCGGTCGTTCGGTAGTGATGGGCCGCCGGGCTCCTATGAAGATCTGCAGAAAGCGGACGTCATCTTCCTGATTGGCGCCAACATTGCCGATAACCATCCGATTCTCTGCCAGCATCTGGAGGCAAATCCCAGGAAAACTCTGATCGTTGCCGATCCGCGGGTCACCAAGACCGCCATGATGGCTGATCTGTTCCTGCCCCTGAAGCCGCGGTCCGACATTGCTTTGCTGAACGGGTTGATCCATCTGCTGATTCGCACCGGTCAGATTGACTGCGAATACATCGCGAAACATACCAGCGGATTTGCGGAACTCGCACGGTTCGTCGAGAAATATACTCCCGCGTATGTGGCACAGATTACGGGATTAAGTGAAGACCTGATCATCAAGACCGCAGACCTCTACGGAAGTGCACAGGCGGCCTTCATCGGATGGACCATGGGGGTGAATCACAGCACGCAAGGCGCGGAGACCGTAAATGCCATCAACAATCTTGCGCTGATTACGGGAAATATCGGTCGTGCCGGCGCTTCACCCTTTTCCATCACTGGACAGTGCAATGCGATGGGTACGCGTGAGGCGGGCTTCGCATCGAGTTTGCCGGGATATCGGAAATTTGAAAGCGCCGAAGATCGAGCACAATTGGCGCGCTTGTGGAAGATTGATCCGGATCGTATTCCGACTTCCAGGGGCTTGGCCTATCCCGACATCGTCGAGGCTGCAGTGGGCAAAAAGATTCGTGCGCTTTGGATCATTGCCACGAATCCAATTGTTTCGTTCCCGAACCTCGACGTCCTGAAGCAAGGCTTGGAGACACTTGATTTCCTGGTAGTGCAGGATGGATTTCATCCCACGCCCACCACCGAACTTGCTCACCTCGTCTTACCGGCCGCCATCTGGGGTGAGAAAGAGGGAACGTACACGAACTCCGAGCGGCGCGTCAGCAAGGTGAATCGCGCGGTCAACCCGCCCGGGGATGCGAAGTCGGATTTCGATATCTTCCTCGCGCTAGCGGACAAGCTTGGATGCCGCGAGGAGTTGTTCCCTGGATGGACAGGTCCCGAGCAGGCGTTCGAAGAATGGAAGCGCGTGTCTAAGGGGCGGCTTTGTGATTACTCCGGTCTGAGCTACAGCCTGATCGAAGAGCACAACGGAATTCAATGGCCGTTCCCGGAAGGAACGACCGAGGTAGGCACGACCCGGCTTTACGCCGACGGGCATTTCCCCACGGAGAACGGCAAGGCCAAGCTGTTCTGCATCGAATGGACGCTATTCCCTGAACAACCGAACCAACAGTTCCCGTTCGTGCTGAATACCGGACGGACGGTAGAGCACTGGCATACCCGCACGAAAACCGGTCAGGTAGAGATCCTCGAAAGAATGTCGCCGAACGCGTGGCTGGAAATGAATACCCGCGACGCTCAAGCCCTGCGATTAAGACCTCACGATTCTGTGGATGTTATCTCGCGGCGGGGCCGGGTTCGGAACGTTGAGTTGCGGGTCACGGAAATCGTTGCGCCCGGCCAGGTGTTCATGCCGTTTCACTTCGCAGAAGCTAATGCAAACCAAGTCACGCAGAGCGCGTTTGATCCGATTTCGCGCGAGCCGAACTACAAGCAGTGCGCCGTATCCGTTCAGTTGAGCGTTTCTCCCAAGGAACGGCGCGCCAAAGAATCGCGGCGGAAGAAGGCACTCTCTATGGAGGTGAGCTAGTGAAGAGGCTTGTGGTCGTAGGAAATGGAATGGCCGGCGTTGCCTGCGTAGAGCAGATCTTGCGCCACTCGCCCAAGTTCGAGATCACGATCTTTGGCGACGAGACTCATGTGAACTACAACCGCATTCTGCTTTCGTCGGTCCTGGCAGGAGAGAAGGCGAGCGATGACATCGTCCTGAATGGCCTCGATTGGTACCAGCACAACGGCATTGATCTTCAGCTCGGCGTCCGCATCACTGGTATCGATTCCCAAGCTAAGACCGTGACCGGTGACGACGGAAGCGTGACTTCTTTCGACAAGCTCCTGTTGGCGACGGGAAGCGTACCGCTCATCCCATCGATCGAGGAGGTGAAGAAGGAAGGCGTCTTTGTTTTCCGCAACCTTGACGACACGCGCGCGTTGTTGGAGCGCTGCCGCCCAGGGATCAAAGCCGTCGTAATCGGAGGCGGCCTGCTTGGATTAGAAGCGGCTCGCGGGCTGCAAGTGCAAGGCTGCGACGTGACCGTCGTCCATCTGATGGAGACGCTGATGGAGCGCCAGTTGGACCCCACAGGCGGCGGTTATCTCGCGGCCAAGATGAATCAGATGGGAATCACCGTGCTGCTTGGGCTCAGCACCACCGCGATTCTCGGCAATGGAAAAGTGGAGGGCGTTCAGTTCAAGGGCGGCGGCAGCATTCCTGCCGACTTGGTGGTGATCGCCGCCGGCATTCGTCCCAACGTCGGACTCGGCCACGAGGCTGGACTCGAAGTGAAGCGCGGCATCGTGGTCAACGACTACATGGAGACCTCGCACCCCGACATTTTTGCTGTCGGCGAATGCGTGCAACACAACGGCATCTGCTACGGCCTGGTTGCGCCTCTCATCGAGCAAGGGAAGGTTCTGGCCGCAACCATCACGGGAAATAGAGGTCCGAAATATCAAGGCAGCGTGCAAGCTGCAAAGCTGAAGATCATGGGAGTCGATGTCTTTTCCGCGGGCGAGATCGGTGACAAGCTCGACGGCTCGGAGGTGATCCGTTACGAGGATCCCGCCCTCGGCATCTACCGGAAGCTGACTTTGAAGGGAGGCAAACTCGTAGGGGTCATTCTGGTCGGCGACACCGCCGACAGCCACCGCTACATGGACTGGTTGCGGACCGCGAAAGATCTGGTGCCACTTCGCCGCCAACTGTTGTTTCCCGCACCGGCAGAGGACACCGGCATCGATATCGCCCAGATGGCTGACAGTGAAACGGTCTGTGGATGCATGGGAGTGACCAAAGGCACGATCATTCAGGCGATTCACGAGAAAGGTGTGAGTACGTTGGCGCAGCTGAAAGACTGCACGCGCGCCTCAACGGGCTGTGGAAGCTGCTCCGGCCTTTGCCAGTCGCTGCTCAAAGCAGTCGTGCCGGAATTTGAAGAAGAAGTGAAGCGGACGATCTGCAAATGCATTCCGGTGGCCGAAGACCAACTGCGCGAGATCCTGCGCAGCCAACAACTGAAGTCGGTGCAGGAAGTCCTGGAAATCTACGGCAACGGAATCGGGTGTGAAGTCTGCAAACCCGCGTTGAGTTACATGCTCGACATGCTTTGGTGCGGCGATCACGACGAGGACCGTTCGGCGCGTTTCATCAACGACCGCGTACACGCCAACATTCAGAAGGACGGAACATTCTCCGTTGTGCCGCGGATTCGCGGCGGCGTGACGTCGCCAGACGAACTGCGCCGCATCGCCGATGTTGCCGACAAATACAGAGTCCCCATGGTCAAGATCACCGGCAGTCAGCGCATCGACCTGCTGGGCGTGAAGAAGTCGGACCTGCCGAAAGTCTGGGCCGACCTCGGAATGCCTTCCGGTCAGGCCTACACCAAGGGCGTCCGCATGGTGAAGACCTGCGTGGGAACGGAGTTTTGCCGCTTCGGCGTGCAGGACTCCACCAGCGCCGGAATCGAGATGGAGCGTCGTTTCGAGAATCTGTTCACGCCTCACAAGGTAAAGATGGGGGCGGTCGGCTGCCCGCGGAATTGCGCCGAGGCCACGGTCAAAGACATCGGCCTGATTGGGCAGGAGGGAAGCTGGCAGGTAGTCGTCGGCGGCGCCGCCGGCAAGAAAGTACGCAAAGCGGATCTGCTGCTCACGGTCGAAACTACCGAAGAGGCCCTCACAGCCGCCGCACTCTTTTTCCAATATTACCGGGAGAGCGCCAACTACCTGGAACGTACGTACGACTTCGTCGAGCGGATCGGTATCGAGAAAGTCCGGAAAGAAACCGTGTATGCCACGGATACGGCCAAGCAGGGCCTGCTGGAGCGTCTACGCAAGTCGAAGGAACGGTCGAGCGATGCCTGGCTGGAGCGTGATTCTCCACGCCACCCTACTCAGTTCATACAAATCCAGCCGCTGGAGGAGGTTTTCGTATGAAGGAAACGAAAATGGAATCAAAAAGATGGACACGCATTGCCCTTTGCGGCGACATACCGCCGCGCGAGGGCCGCGCCGTGAAAGTCGGCAATCGCGAGATTGCCATCTTCAATCTGGGCGACCGGTTCCTTGCTGTCGACAATCGCTGTCCGCATAAAAGCGGGCCGCTGGCGGATGGCATTGTGTCGGGCACTACGGTCGTCTGTCCGCTGCATGCGTGGAAGATCAGCCTGGAGACCGGAGAAGGCGTAAACAGCGCAAGTGCATCGAGTTGCGTCGAGACCTTTCGCACGCGCGTGGAGCATGGAGTCATTCTCCTTGAGTTGGCCGACGACTACCGGGAGGGACAAGCAGACGTAATGCAAGAACTGCCAGTGATGTGCGTAGAAACGCGAGGGACTCCAACTGCGACCGAGTCACGCCCAGCCACGTGATGCTTGCCAGCGAATGCAGTCGGGCAACGCGCCAGTCAAGGAACTCAGAGACGAAGGGAAGTGTCCCGTGGACTACGTCAATCCGAAAGAACTCGTGCAGGAAGCGGTTATCGTGGCGGAGAAGAAAGCAAGTCTGAGTGTTGGCGACATGTTGATTCGCGGCGCTCTGTCGGGTGTGTTCCTTGGTTTTGCGACTTCTCTGGCCGTGGTAGTGACCGCTCAGGGCGTTCAGCCCATCGTCGGCGCAATTCTGTTTCCTGTCGGATTCGTAATGCTGGTGCTGCTGGGGCTTGAACTCGCGACCGGCAATTTTGCGTTGCTGCCCGCCGGTCTCGTGGCGGGCAAGGTCTCGCTCGGAAAGCTGCTGCGAAATTGGGGCTGGGTGTATTTCGGAAATCTTGTGGGGAGCCTCTTCTACGCGTTGCTGTTCTATTGGGCTGTGACAAACTTCGGGGCCACCGGCAGCGGAGCGGTCGGTGATCTGCTGAAATCGGCCGCGCAAAAGAAAACCCTGGGCTACATGGCGCTGGGGACGGGCGGATGGGCGGCGGCATTCGTCAAGGGCATCCTCTGCAATTGGATGGTCACCATCGGCGCAGTACTGGCGCTGGTCTCTCGTTCGACCGTGGGGAAGGTTGTCGCAATGTGGTTGCCGATCATGACCTTCTTCGCGCAAGGCTTCGAGCACTCGATCGTCAACATGTTCGTAGTCCCAGCCGGAATGATGTTCGGTGCTCCGGTGTCGATCAGAAACTGGCTCTTTTGGAATCAGTTGCCGGTCACGCTGGGCAACATCGTTTCAGGAGCGCTCTTCACCGGTCTCGCGTTATACGCGACCTTTTACGAGAAGCAACCTGGGCCATCGGACGATGCCGCCGCAGATGTCGGCAGCAGGCCTGCCATCGTGGACTTCGCCCGAGCTTCGGGCGCTACGCAGTAACCCTGGCGCTGCACCAGCCAGAAAGGAGAAAGACAAGATGCACCTACGATCAGCGAACCAAGCCCCTCACTCAGACCGGAATCTGGCTCTGGAACCAGACTCCGATGGCAAGGCTACTCGCATCCGGCTGCTGGACTTCCGCAATGCACCGATGCGCGCCTTCCACTTGTCGTGGTTCGCGTTCTTCCTGAGCTTTGTGGCTTGGTTTGGCATCGCTCCACTCATGGCGGTGGTGCGTGACGATCTGAAACTTACCAAGGCGCAGATCGGAAACACCGTGATTGCCTCGGTTGCGATCACAATCTTTGCGCGCCTACTGACTGGTTGGCTGTGTGACCGCTTCGGGCCCCGCCGCACTTATTCAGCCCTGCTTATATTCGGTGCTTTGCCGGTGATGGGGATTGGCTTGTCCCATAGCTACCACTCTTTCTTGTTCTTCCGGCTGGCCATCGGTCTGATTGGTGCTTCATTCGTCCTCACGCAGTACCACACGTCGATCATGTTCTCGCGATCGGTGGTCGGCACGGCCAACGCCGTGACCGCCGGTTGGGGAAATCTTGGTGGGGGCGTCGCGCAATGGGTAATGCCTCTGTTGTTCGGCACCATCCTCGGACTAGGGGCAGATAAGTTCCTGAGCTGGAGATTGGCGATGATTGTTCCTGGCGCACTCATGCTAGTCACGGGCGTTGCCTACTATCGCCTCACCGAAGACACTCCAGATGGCCGGCCTTTCGTGCCGCGAACCGGTGGCCAGGCCTTCTGGGAAGCTGCTGGCGACTACCGTGTCTGGCTGCTTTTTGCTCTGTACGGTGCGTGCTTCGGAGTCGAAATCACCGTAGACAATGTCGCGGCCTTATATTTCAAAGATTCTTTTCACCTAACCTTAAAGTTGGCCGGCCTTCTTGCCAGCCTCATCGGGATGATGAATCTCTTCGCCCGCGCGCTGGGTGGAATGGCCGGCGACTGGGCGGGCAGACGATGGGGCTTGCTTGGCCGCTCTCGCTTACTTGGACTGACCATCTTTGTCGAAGGTGGGCTGATGGTGTTGTTCTCGCGACTCACGGTTCTGGGTCCAGCCACCGCGGCGTTCCTTCTGTTTGGCTTGCTTGTATGCATGGCGTGCGGCGTGACCTATGCCTTGGTTCCGTTGATTCGTCCGCGGGCGGTCGGCTCGGTCTCCGGCATCGTAGGCGCCGGCGGAAACTTCGGGGCAGTCTTGGCAGCCCTGCTATTCAAGTCAGAAAGCTTTTCTGGCGCGAATGCATTCTTCATCCTGGGAAGTATCGTGGTGGCCACTTCGTTCTCCGCACTATTGTTGCGATTTAGTGAGGCGAGGGTTTCGGTACCCGAGATGGAGCCGATGACTGCTCTTATGTCCGCCGACTAGAGCGTGGGCGGCACCACGATCACAGACCGTCCGCGCGTGCGTTGTCACACGCTCGAAGTGTCTGCGACCGCAACCGAAACGGATTAGTCGATTGGATTTCCATGCGCAATACCGATCGGCAGGGGATTTTATGTCCCCGCTTTTTCTTAGAAAGACAACACGCAAACTCAAATTGGGGGCATGAAATGAAATTGCGAATCAGTGAATGCTTGGGTGTAATCCTCCTTTTCTCCGGACTGATATTGGCGCAGCAGTCGCCTTCCCTGAGCCAGGCCAGCGTTGCATCCGCACCGGCTGCAAACCTGACAAGCACGCCCGACATGCCGGCTCCGTCAGCACTTTCTCGTTCGACTGTCGCTCCGGCAAAACACAAGCTCGGTCCCCTGGAGATTTCACTCAACTGGCGTACACGAGCCGAAGGATGGAACTGGTTTCAGGGCGACACCGGAAACAGCGATTACGGCCTGTGGAACTCTGTGCTGCGAGTCGGAATCGGTCAGACTGGCGAGACCTTTGATTGGTTTATCGAAGGGGAACAGCCGTCCATCTTAGGTTTGCCCAATGACGCGGTGGTAGCGGCGCCCCAGGGCCAGCTTGGATTGGGTGCCACCTATTATGCCGCCAACAATAATCACACCAACGAGGCCAATGGATTCGTGAAGCAGGCGTTCGTGAACTTCAAGCATCTCGGGCCAGTCGGATTGAAACTGGGACGCTTTGAATATTTCGATGGCGCTGAGGTCAAGCCCAGCGATCCGCTTCTGGCGACTCTGATCCAGACCCGGATCACCCACCGCCTGATCTCGAACTTCGGATTTAGCGCGGTGCAGCGGGCATTCGATGGAGTCCAGTTGTCTTTGAATTCGGGACAGAATAATTGGACATTTGTCGGCGTGCGACCAACGCAGGGAGTATTCCAGGTCAAAGGGATGGACGAACTGGATGTGGATCTCTACTCCGGAGCCTACACTCGTTCCATCAGCACGAACCAGAACTCTGGAGAGCTCCGCGCTTTCGCGATCGGATACATTGACCATCGCACTCTCGTCCTTAAAACCGATAACCGACCGCAGTCAGTTCGGGCGGCCGATCATGGAAAGGTCGAGATTGCGACCTATGGCCTGGACTACGCTCATGTGTATAACGCGGTAAACGCCGGCAAGTTCGATTTCCTGCTGTGGGGAGCGTTGCAGAACGGGTCCTGGGGGAATCAAACGCAGCACGCCGCGGCGTTTGTGGGTGAGGCCGGATGGCAACTGCCAGTGAGCATGCTGAAACCGTGGATCAGTGCCGGCTACTCCTATGGCAGCGGCGACGGTGATCCGAACAACGGACGCCACAGCACTTTCTTTCAGCTTCTGCCTACGCCCCGCCCGTACGCTCGCTTTCCCTTTTACAACATGATGAATAACGAGGATCTGTACGCTACGTTGAATGTGCGTCCGGCGTCGAAGCTCTCGCTACGAAGCGAAGGTCATGCGTTGCGCCTGGCCAGTACCTCCGACCTGTGGTACCTGGGCGGCGGCGCGTTCCAGCCGAAGACGTTTGGATACACCGGGCGCCCCAGCAATGGCAACCGGGGTCTGGCGAATGTTTGGGATTTCAGCGCCGACTATCAGGTCACGCGTTCTTTCAGCGCGACTCTGTATTATGGGCACGCCTGGGGTAAGGGAGTGATCGAGGCGATTTATCCCAAGAACGCGAACGGGCAGCTTATATTCCTTGAAACGAACTACCATTTCTAGAGGATTGCAGAAGAGAGTTTCGGCGATGGCAAACAGTAGTTTCGAAGGACTCTGCGTTCTGGCGCTCGAGAGCCGGCGCGCCCGCGAGATTGCAAAACTCATCGCGAATCTTGGCGGCGTGCCGATCGTGGCTCCCTCCGTGAGAGAAGTTCCCCTGGAATCAAATCAAGAAGCCCTGGAATTCGCCCGGAGACTAGCTGCGGGCGAGGTGGATATGATCATTTTCACGACTGGTGTCGGAGTCAAGGCTCTGGCGTCCGCTGTGGAGAAAGTGTGCCCGCGAGACGAACTTTCACGATACTTGAACGGCGTGGTGGTTGTTGCCCGTGGGCCCAAGCCTGCTGTGGCCCTCAGGGAACTGGGAGTGAGCATCAGTCTCACGGTCCCTGAGCCAAACACATGGCGGGATCTGCTGGCTCTTCTGGATCAGAGCAAGAATACATTTCCAGTGGCAGGGCGCCGCGTCGCCGTGCAGGAATACGGGGTGACGAATCCCGAGTTGTCCGCAGGCCTGCAAGAGCGCGGGGCGATCGTAACTCTGGTGAATGTCTATCAGTGGGCCTTGCCCGAAGATCTCGGCCCTCTGGAAAGGGCGGTCGAGTCGATCATCAGCGGCGATGTACACGTACTCCTCGTGGCGTCTTCCGTGCAGATACGGCATCTCTTCGAAGTCGCGGAAACTATGACAAAGGCGGAACCGCTGCGCGAGGCCCTTTCCAGGGTGGTGATTACGTCGATAGGGCCGTTGACCTCGGAGGAACTGCGCGGCCGCGGTTTGAGCGTCGACATCGAGTGCACGCGCCCGAAGATGGGCTTTCTGGTGCAGGAGGCGGCAGAAAAAAGCGCCGAGATCCTTCGTCAGAAACGCGGGCTGCACCCTGTTCGAAAGGAGGATCGGTTATGAATGCCCTCTACCCGTTGTTCTTGAACTTGCAGGGCCGAGTTTGCCTTGTGGTCGGCGGGAACGAGATGGCCGAGGCCGGCATGGCTGAGACAAAGATACGAGAGCTTCTCGATGCGGATGCCAGTATCCGTGTGATCGCTCCTGTCGCCACTGACCAGATTGCTCAGTGGTCTCAAGCAGGAAGGTTGCGATGGGAAGCCCGCGCTTATGAAACGGGAGACGCGCGCGATGCTTTCCTTGTGGTATCTATCGCCGACGCCAAGACGAACGCCCAAGTTTTTGAAGAAGCCGAAATGCACCGGACCTTCTGCAATGCCGTGGACGACATCGAGCACTGTAACTGCTATGCGTCCGCCGTGGTGCGCCGCGGTCCGCTGCAGATTGCGATTTCGACCGCAGGGAAAAGTCCCGCTCTGGCCCAAAGACTGCGCAAGGAACTGGAGGAACGCTTCGGCGAGGAATACGCCCTCTGGGTCACGAGGCTTGGCGAACTTCGGAGTCGCCTATTCCAGGATCAGGCGATCGATAGTGAAACCCGCCGCAGAACGTTGCACGAACAAGCCAGCGCGTCTGCATTTGACGCTTTTCGCAGCTCACTCTAACGGGCGAGGGAGTTTCAAAACTCAGGCAGAGATCCCGAAGGCTGGCGTGTGTCCCTTTCGGGCGGAATGTCCTGTAGAAAGAGTGACCGTGATTCCGGTGACGCTGCCGCCGCCAAGGTCTCTCCCACTATCAGGACGCACGGAGAAGGCAAGGTCGGTGCGCGATGAAGTAATCCGAGAGTGGTTTGGTACCGCTGTTCGCCCGTGCTTGACACTCTTGATATGACGGCGCACGGAGTAGATGTGCTCAACCCGGCTCGATACAACTCCTCGGCAACTCTGGCGTACTCCCCAGGCATGTAGACGACCACGGTGGTACGGCTGGTCACCAGGCTATGCCAGTCCGGATCATCTTTTCCATGCTCGCGGTGAGCGCTGATGACCAGGAGTTGATCGGCTGTCCGGCGATCAGTCAGAGAAGCTTGTACGCTAGCGGCGGCCGCGAGCGCCGCGGTCACGCCGGGTACAATCTCGACCTCGACATCCGCCCTTCGTAAGGCATCCAGTTCCTCTCCCGCGCGACCAAAGATCAGCGGGTCCCCGCTTTTCAACCGCACGACGACTTCTCCCGACAAACTGAATCGCAGTAATAAGTCGTTGATCTCCTCTTGAGTGATGCTCTTTCGTCCGCACCGTTTCCCGACATTCATGAGCTGGGCGCGCGGAGAAACCAGCGCAAGCACTTCGGCAGACACCAGAGCATCGTGCAGCACGACGTCGGCGAGGCCGAGCGTGCGCACCGCCTTCACAGTCAGCAAGTCCGGATCGCCGGGTCCAGCGCCGACGAGGTAGACTTTCGCCTTCCTTGGTTGCAACGAACGGTTGAGCAACAATTCCCCTATTTTGAGTGCAGCAAGAGCGGATACCCACACGCGGCACGCGCTGCAGATCGCGGCCGACCTGACCCCACAGTTCATACATATAGTGTTTGCGGACAATTGGGAAATTAAAATTATCGATCTCTTGGATCGAGAGAACCGCCCTGCGCGCGTCAATCGGTTGTCCGTTCCCTGATTCGAGCGGACGACCAGCCCCTTTCTCAAGGCGCGTTGGCAGTGCAGGCCTGACCGCTTCTCGGTTAGTGCGCCTTTTCCATCGCAATCGCCCGAGGAAACAGAATGTTGTTCTCCAGGTGAATGTGCTGGTGAAGATCGGCTTCAAAGTCCGCCAACGCTTTGTACAGCGTTTGATAGCTGATACACGCGTCGCCCGGAGCCGTATAACCACAACTCGCTTCGCGCATGGCGCGCAATGCATTACCGGCAGAGTCGTGCTCGTGTTCCATCATGGACACGGGGTTTTGCACGCTGCCAAACGGCGGTGGCAGAACCGGTTCCTTCTGAATGACGGCTTCTTCCATTCTCACGATGTAGGGGAATAACACACGCTCTTCTTTCATCATGTGTGTCGTCAGTTCCTGGGCCAAACCCTGAAAGCTGGCCCGGACCTGTTGCAATTCAGGATGGTTCTTCCCGTGGACGGAGCACACTCTATCCAGGAGAGGGACGAGGCGCGCCATTTCATCGCGCGTGTATTTATGGTGCGTATTCTGGATGTGTGCGATCAAATCGGCGAGGGGTTCAATCTGCCAGTTCCGCTCCTTTTGCGCGGCGTGCGCGGCTTGCTCTGCCATTTCCAGCGAATCGATTACCTGATCGACCGAGAGATTGGATGCCCGGCAAGCATCGCCCAGCGATTTGTTGCCTCCGCAGCAGTAGTCAATGCCCAACTTTTCAAAGATTCTGGTGGCCGTAGTATTTTCCAGCGCCAGTTCACGGACGGTTCTTTCGGCGGTCATAGTCATTGCAGTCTCCTCACGGCCCAGCTCGATGCCTTAGGCCGTGCTTGATGTTCTAAAGTTAACGGTGCAGCAGACCCGTGCCCATGACTTTTGTCACGAAGGGCAAACTTGGACGAGAAAATTCAGAATGGCAGGAATCGGAAAGAAAGTTGGGTAAGCCCGGAGGTTCTAGATTTATTCCGGTGAATCGGCCTCAGCTTCCAACGCTTTCAGATTGGCGATCGTCACCGTCCGGCCGTCGATCTGAAGCATCCCCTCGGCCTGGAGGCGTGAAAGATTGCGGGAGACAAGCTCGCGGACGGTGCCAATGTGGGATGCCAGTTCCTGATTGCTGGCGGGCAACGTGATTTCCACGCCTGCGCCGACGCGTCTGCCTTCCTTGTGAGCCAGACGCAACAAAAACGAAGCCAGGCGGTGACGTACCGTGGTGAACGAGAGTTCTTCGATGATGCCAACGAGTTTCCGTAAGCGGGAGCCGACAACCCGCAGGACCTTCAGCGCCACCTGAGGATGGGCCAGGCACAACGCCTGAAAGTCCTGCTTGCTGACAAATAGTAAGGTGGCGTCGTCGATCGCCGTCACGGATGCGGGATAGTTCCCGCCATCGAATACGGGAAGTTCGGCAATGGAACTAGCCGGTCCATCGATACTAAGCACCTGTTCGCGCCCAGTTGCCGAACTCTTGAAGATTCGCACATGGCCGGACTCGACGACGTAGAGTCCGGAGCAGGGCTCGCCTTCGCCAAACACACTCTGCCCCGCGGAGTAGTTGCGCGGTACGGCGCGTTGCGCCAGAAAACTCAATTCGCTTTCCGCCAGCCCAGAGAAGATGGGCACTTTGGCCAGCGTTTGTTCAAGCGTAGAAACAGGTTCCGCCACGATGGCTATTGTAGCGGAGGACGATGAGTGAAACCTGCATAAGCATGGAGCGTGCGAGTTCAAGGTGAGAAGAATCCGAGCCTCACATCAAGACTTCTTTGCTTTCCCCGGAGCAACGAACGCGACTGCGGCCTCGGTGGTGAGCAGGAGAAAAGTCAATGTCTCCTGCAGATACAAGCGGACAGCGGCGTCGGTATGGCTGAGATAGCCGATGGAGACATCCTGGCCGATGTGCAGTTCGAAGTCGCCGCCACGAGTGGTCAGCACGAAAGCACCCGCAATGGCGGGCGCAAATATGATTTGATCGTTGACCAGTCGCTTGACGTGCTCCAGGACCGGGTATCCGTGGTCGCTGGTCTCGGCCAGTGCGGTGTAAGCGTCGGCGCCGAGCAGCACCGCGTAGGGGCCGTTGACACCGACGAGTCGTAACCGGCTTAGGCCTTGAGCAATGGCTTGCGGGTACTCGCGCACGTCGGCGGGTAGCGTCATGATCGGATTGCTGCTCCCCTGCCGGATGCCTCCAATACCGGCGGTGGCATAGCCCTCGAATATAGCGGCGTCCTCGGCAAAGGCGATCTCCCGCGCGGCGTCCTTCGCGGGTTGCCAGTCGGAGTCGTTCGCGCCCCGCTCGACGTCGTCGATCGCCGGGCGATCCAGTTCGAACGGAACCCGCAGTTCGACCAGCGCCTTCACCTCGCGCTGCCTGGCGACGATTCCTTTCGACGGCGCAGTGATCGTCCGCAGGTGGCCGGTGCCAACGCTAGAAAGGCCGGCGCCGCACGGGCCCTTTACGTCAACCACGCGTCGCCCGGCAAGGTAGCGCTTGAGCGTGCGCGATGTTTCCTCTTCGATCTGAGCCCATGCCGAATCGGAAATGGGAGCAAGCTCGCGATGGAGATTATTCATGTCGTAAGTCTCCTTTGAGAGAACCGATGCCGAGCGAACCGTCACGCACCGATGGGATGGATGGAGACGGTGCCACCGCCGAGGACAACGCCGACGGCTCCGCAACTTCGGGCCGATCTTCAGTAGTCTCGTCTTGGGTCACGCTCTCCAGAAATGTAGCTGATGGTACGAAGAACAGGTTTCCGGTGACGGCACGGCTGAAATCGAGCAGACGGTCGTAGTTGCCCGGCGGCCGGCCGACGAACATGTTCTCGAGCATCTGCTCGATGGTGCGGGGCGAACGGCTGTAGCCGATGAAATAGGTGCCAAATTCACCATGCGCGACACTTCCGAAAGGCATGTTGTCGCGCAGGATCTTGATCTCTTTCCCGTCCTCAACGATCGTAGTGAGCGCGTTGTGCGCTGAAGTTGGTTTCACGGAATCGTCCAATTCGATGTCGGACAGCTTGGTGCGGCCAATGATGCGCTCTTGCGCCTCGGTGGAGAGCGCATTCCATGCGCCCACATCGTGAAGATATTTCTGCACGATGACGTAGCTGCCGGCGGCGAACCCGGCGTCCTCCTCGCCGACCAGCACGGCGTCGATCGCGGCCGCGCCCCTGGGATTCTCCGTCCCGTCGACGAAGCCCAGAAGATCGCGGTCATCGAAGTAGCGGAAACCATGCACTTCGTCCGCCGGCGACACGGCATTCCCCATCCGAGCCATCAGCTGAGTGGCAAGCTCGAAGCACAAATCCATACGCTTCGCGCGGATGTGGAACAGCACGTCGCCCGGCGTGGAGACTGCGTGGCGCGCCCCGGCGCGAATCTCCCGGAACGGATGCAACTCTGCCGGCCGTGGCAACCCAAAAAGCCGGTCCCACGCGTCGGATCCAAACCCCATGACGCAGGAAAGGCCGGCTTCCAAGTCGCGAAATTCCACCGCGCGCACCAGCGCGGCAAGGTCGCCGCAGAACGAGCGCACGGCGGCACGATGCTCAGAGCCCGGATTGAGCTTCACGACCAGGAAGATCGCGGCGCGGGTAAGCGGCGCCGCTACTGGCTGGGCGAGGGCAGGTAATCTATCAGCCGCCTCGGGCGCGCTCATCTGATCGTGCTCCACGGGTGTCGTTCCATGACCACACAACTGTAACTCCACTCACAACGGGTCTCAAAACATTACCGCAATTCGTCTTGAAACGCATTGCCTTCGCAGTTACGACACACCTCACGCGTCCAACCCGACATCCCCCGACGATGGCGGCCTTACGAGCTGGTTGCTTAGGCAACTTTCTTCTCTGATTTGGCGGCCTTCTCGCCCAGGAAGCTCAGCAATTCGGCGTTGACCTCTTCCGCGTGCGTCCACGGGATGCAGTGTGGGCCATCCTTCACGACCAGCAAGCGCGCCCCTTTGATGAGCTTGGCGGTGCGCAGGCCCGCAGATGCGATTGGAAGAATGCGGTCGGCGTCTCCGTGGATCACCAGGGTGGGCACATCGATGCGCGCCAGATTCTCGCGAAAGTCCTCGTGCCAGGTTGGGATACACGCCAGGCTGGCGGTGGGGGAGGCGCTGGCCGCCACGTTCCAGCTAGCTTGGACGGCTTGTTCGCTGACACGCTTACCGAGCAGCAAGTCGGTGTTGTAGAAATCCTTGAAGAAGCCAGTGAAGAACGCGTAGCGGTCGGCGACCACGGCTTTTTCGCCGCCGGCAAATACACTCGCATCCAGACCTTCGGGATTGTCGCCAGTCTTGAGCAGGTACGGTGGCACACCGGAGATAATCACGGCTTTGCTCACCCCCTTGGAGCCGTATTTTCCGATGTAGCGTGCCACCTCGCCTCCGCCCATCGAAAACCCGACCAATGTGAAATCGTGCAGCTTGAGATGGGTGACCACCTTGTGAAGGTCCTCTGCGAACGTGTCGTAGTTGTAGCCCGCGGTCGGCTGGCTCGATTTGCCGAAGCCTCTGCGGTCATAAGTAATGACCCTGTAGCCCGCTTCCAGGAGAACGGGGACCTGCTTCTCCCAGGAAGTACCACTCAATGGGTACCCGTGGATCAGGACAACCGGTTGGCCCGAGCCATGGTCTTCGCAGTAAAGCTCGATGTTGCCTGAATTTTCTTTTCCGACTGTAACGTATGGCATTGCTCTTTCTCCTTTTCTGCTGCAATGGATGAGTTTGTAATTGGGTAGAGCTCCACAGATCGCGGGCACTCCGCATAACGAGCATGCGCCGCTCTATGTGAGGGCGCAATTGGACTTTGGTATCGATTTACCGATCGGGCGCTCTCCTAATCCAGGATCTGCTGAGAATCGTTGGAAACGTACCCAAAGCAGGATGGCGATCCTAATACTGGAAGTTTGGACGTGGGGGCGGACGTCGGTTTGGCGAAGACACTGCCGGCACGATGCTACCGACACACGCACGCGGCTCAGGGCCAACTCATCATGGACATCCTGCGTAGAGTCTGGCATCCTATTCCCACAGCATCACCCACCGTTTCTCTCTCGCCAAGCGAGGAATGCACCATGAAGAAGGCCACGGCACCCATTTCCCTTGCCGGCTCCCAGCTCGGCGAAGTTCGTCATGTCTGCGCATTTTTCAACAGCGACGAGGAAGAGTATCGCGTGTTGCTTCCGTTCATTAAGGACGGGTTCGAGTGCGGGGACAAGGCGGTTCACGTCGTGAATCCGGATCAGCGTCCCGACCATCTGCAGCGCTTGGCCACGGCGGGGATCGACACGGTGGCTGCGCAGCAACGTGGGCAATTCGAGCTCAAGATCAACACCGACGCATACCTTCGAGACGGTCGTTTCGATCAGGATCGGATGTTGAAGGTATTCGAGCAGTTGGCCAGCAGCAACGCCAAAGGAGAATTTCCGCTCAGTCGCATTTGCTGCCGCATGGACTGGGTGGTTGAAGGTGGCTCCTATGTCGACGACGTCGTTGAGTTTGAATCGCGTGTCAATGAGGTGTGGCGCCGCCACGACGACGCAGTCATCTGCACCTACCATCTCGGCAAGTTTGGAGGCGACACGGTGATCGACATCATGCGGACACATCCCATGATCATCATAGGCGGCATCCTGCAACGGAACCCGTTCTTCGTGCCGCCCGAGGAGTTCTTGCCCGAGCTCCGCGAACGCCGGGCCATGCGGACCTCCTCGCCCTCCACGGCTGCCTGATATGGAAGGGCAACCCGAACGTGCCTCCGGCGAAATCAAGCACCTCCAGAGGTGCATCAACGATCTTGTCAGCCTGCTTGCCCTTCCTGCCATCTGGAGTGGCGGCGATCCATCCCAGATTCTTCATACCTTGCTCGATGCGCTCATGCGCATGCTGCATCTGGACCTCGTCTCGGTGCGACTGAAGGATCCGGTCGGCGGGGAGCCCGTTGAGATAGTCCGCGTCGCCCGGCCGCAGGGGCTGATGCCCCCCGCGCACGACGTATGCGAGGTGATTAGCCGCTGTTTGGGAGACGACTCACGGAAATGGCCTCCCCTGCTTCGGAACCTTCTTGGTGACAGAGACGTTTCGATCGTGCCTCTACCACTGGGACTGCAGGGCGAACTCGGTCTGATGGTAGCAGCGGCGGAGCGGGAAGATTTTCCCCGGCAAACCGAGGCCCTTCTTCTGAATGTGGCGGCGAATCAGGCGTCCATCGGGTTGCAGGAGGCGTGGCTCCGAAGCCAACAGAAGCGCATCGCCAACGACCTCGATCAACAGGTCGCGCAACGAACGGCAGCACTCGCTGCCGCCGAGGAGCGGTGGCGCTCGGTTTTCGAAAACTCAGCCATCGGCGTGGTCCTTACCGACCCGGACGGCCGATTTCTTACCGCGAATCCCGTGTACCTGCAGATGTTGGGTTACACCGAGGAGGAATTGCAGAAACTCTCGTTCTTCGACATCACCCATGAAGAGTACCTCGAACCGAACCGAAAGCTCATCGCTGAGTTGTTGGCGGGACAGCGCCAGCAGTTTCAAATCGAGAAGCAATATCGGCGGAAGAACGGCAGTCTGGTATGGGTGCGCAACAATGTCTCTCTGGTGCCGGGCACGGAGCGGGTGCCGCGCTTCTTCATGGCGCTTTCCGAGGACATCACGGAACGCAAACAGGCGGAGGAGAAGTTGCGGCGCAATGAGGCACTTCTCGCAGAAGTCCAACTCCTCAGCTTGACCGGCGGCTTTTCCTGGCGTGTAGACACCGATGAAGTCACGTTTTCAGAGCAGGCCTATCGCATCTTCGAGTTTGAGAAGGGTGCGCCCGTGACGCTCGAGCAGATCGGCAGCCGAGTCCACCCGGAAGACGTCCCGTTATGGTCTCAAAAGATGTCAGGGTCACGAAGCGTGGGAGGCGACCATGACTACGAAATCCGGCTGCGGATGCCAGACGGCTCGGTCAAGTACCTGCACACGATCTCTCACGGAATCCGAGATCCCGACGGGCGACTTGAGTACATGGGGGCCATTCAGGACATAACGCGGCGTCGAGTCTCGGAAGAGGCTCTCGGCAAGGCGCGATCCGAACTCGTACAAGTGTCCAGGGTCACAACGCTGGGAGTCTTGACGGCGTCGATCGCGCATGAAGTCAACCAGCCGCTGTCGGGCATCATCACCAACGCCAGCACCTGCCTGCGGATGCTGGCCGCTGACCCTCCCAATGTTGAGGGTGCTCGCGAGACCGCCCGGCGCACCATTCGCGATGGCAACCGTATGTCTGAAGTGATAACCCGGTTGCGCGCGCTTTATAGCAAGAAGGAAGCTACGACGGAACCGTTGGACTTGAATGAGGCTGCACGCGAGGTAATCGCCCTGTCGTTGAGTGAACTCCAGAGGAACAGTGTGATTCTGCAGCTTGAACTAGCCGATGCCCTCCCGCTTGTCGCAGCTGATCGTGTCCAGCTTCAGCAGGTGATCCTTAACCTGCTTCGGAACGCCTCCGACGCGATGAGCGCAGTCGACGATCGTCCGAGGCAGTTGCTGATCCGGACCGAACCAGACCACGGCGATCGTGTGCGACTGACCGTACAGGATGCAGGTATCGGTTTCGACCCTCAAACTGCGGACAGACTCTTTGAAAGGTTCTACACAACGAAGAATGACGGCATGGGCATCGGACTATCGATTTGTCGCTCCATTGTCGAGAGTCATCATGGCCGTCTATGGGCAGCACTGAATGATGGTCCGGGAGCCACGTTTTCATTCTCGATTCCTCGCGGACTCGATGGTGCGACGGGCCCCCGCAGTAATCGCGACACCAGAACGCCCGCCGGAACAGGTGCTGCATGAGCGATCTGTAGAGCGCAGGTGTGCCTGGCTATCGGCGCCAAACCAATACCAAAGTGCAATGGACTCCCTACGCTGGATTGGCGCATCCTTCCATTTGTGCCGATTAATCGTTCACTCGTGTCAGTGGTCGATGACGACGAATCTATGCGCGAGTCCCTACCTGATCTGCTGTGGGAGTTCGGCTATGCAGCCCGGGCGTTCTCGTCGGCGGAAGACTTTCTTGCGTCCGGCTGTGTCGACCAGACCACATGCCTGATCCTTGACGTCGCCATGCCGGGCATGACTGGACCCGACTTGCAGCTCGAATTGAAGCTTCGCCGGCCAGAGATTCCGATCGTCTTCATCACGGCTAACCGAGACGAGAATCTCCGGGCGAGAATGCTCAAACAGGGCGCCGTGGAGTGCCTGTTTAAGCCTTTCAGCGACACTGCGCTGCAGGCGGCGCTGCAAGCCGCATTTCGGGTCAGATCAGGATCCACGGCAGGTTTACGCGTCCCGGGAGAAATACAATGATCTTGGGGCGCGCACTCGACCAGGAATTGGAGCCATCCCTCATGTCGGATGTCACACCCATCGTGTTCGTTGTCGACGACGACGTTTCCGTTCGCGAATCGCTGGAGTTGTTGATCCGCTGCGCAGACTGGAAACCGGAGATCTTTGCGTCCGCACAAGAATTCCTTGCCCGCCCACGACCCCTTGTTCCGAGCTGCCTTGTACTTGACGTTTCTCTCCCCGGCCTGAATGGTCTCGATCTGCAGAAGCGCATCGCCAGCGATCGGACTGATATGCCGATCATCTTTATTACGGGCCACGGCGACATCCCAATGTCCGTCCAGGCCATGAAGGCGGGCGCAGTCGAATTCCTGACCAAACCATTCAGCGATGACGTGCTGTTGAGCGCCATCCGGCAAGCCATCGAACGCAGCCGTGTTGCCCTGGTTCGCGAGGATCAGATACGGGCGCTCCGGGACTGTTACGCGTCGCTCACTCGTCGCGAGCAGGAGGTCATGGCGTTGGTGGTTTCCGGCCTGTTGAATAAGCAGGTCGGTGGCGAGCTCGGCATCAGCGAGATCACAGTGAAGGCACACCGTGGTCAGGTCATGCGAAAGATGAAGGCCGACTCCCTCGCCGACCTGGTGAAAATGGCCGCGAAGCTCCGCCTCGCGCCGGCCCCGGGCCTTGATATTCCCCAGGCGAGTTGATCCTGTCTGTCCGGCTTACGATGTTGATCCGCATCACGGGACGCTGACCCGCTGCTTCCGCACATCCCACTGGGTTGCTGGAGAACGTGGAGAGGATCGGGCATAAATCATGAAATCGCAGATTACACTGGGCACAATATTCGGAGTTGAGCTGGGCTTGCGCCCACGAGCCGCGTGAAGATGGAAAGAAGACCGGCGATTCCGCTTGACTTCGCGCGGGCAATAAATGGCTCCTCAGGTAGGATTCGAATCAACGATTAAACGTAGTTTCAACGAGATGCAGGTCAGCGGATGACACCTAAGACCACGAAAAACAGCCTTAGACACGCGAACAGAGCGCACTTAGAGCGCACGTTTTGACGCCCGGCTCCGTAGGTTTCCCGCCTACAACGTGAACGGCACGGGCGTTAGATGACCGCAACACCCCACCTTTTGAGCGGCAACGTCCTGGTACGGCACCATTTGCATGTTTAGCATGAGCACGTCGTATCGCTGCATGCCTTTGAGAGTCCAGCCATTCGGCTGAAGCCCAACCATCGTTCCTCGCGCACGCTGCCGAGTGTCTTCGTCCAGCAGTATCAAGTTGCTTCCAGTGCCGAGTTGTTGAAGCTGACTACTGGAGACGACGAAACCGTCCCCAACAGCGGTAGCCAGCGTTTGCGCGAAACTGCGCTTGCCTTGCTGCGCCCAGCCAAACAAGAAAGTCATAGAGCTGCATGAGCCATACCGATGCCTGCCCTTTGCCGCTTCGAGCGTCCCGGTATCCTATGAGTGGTACTTCCAGGCCTGTTGCTCTCAACCTGACTTTTGTTCGCTCGCCAGATGGAATCTGAACATCAGTGGCAGGACTGAAGACCAGTACTTCCAGGTGTGCGCGCCCGGTCCAGTCGACCATTCATTCGGAATGCCGAGTTGCGTCAGCTCCTCATGCAAGCCACGCATCATAGGGAAAAGACGATCGTCCGATCCGCAAGCGAGGAAAAGTCTGGGAACCGGGCCGGGCACAACGATGGTATGAATCCCCCGGCCCTGGGAATCGAGTGGCCCGGGCGGAGGCGCTTGCGCCGGCCAGAAGCTCCACTGCTTATCCACGAGTCCACTTACCACGCTAACGCTGGCGAACCGGCCGGCATAGCGCCTTCCCACATCCAGCGAAAGATAACCGCCGAAGGAGAAGCCGCCGATCGCCCAACGCTGGCGTTCGAAGGGGATGGCATAGTGGCGTGAGACAGTTCCAGCCACCTCCTCCGCCACCAGAGTCAGATAGTTAGGGTAAGGAAAGCGGTCGGAGAACTCGCGGTAAAAGCTGTCGAAGCGAACGTCGGGCAAGACCACGATCGCGGGCCGCACCTCGTGCCGGCCCAGCATCTCGTCGTAGACTTGGTCCACTTTGAGATGTTTCAACAGGTCCTCTGGGCGGTCGCGCCAACCGTGATTCAAGATGAGTACTTCCGAGGGAGCAACCTGTGTCTTGGGCACTAGGGCCAGGAAAAAGCGTGGCTCGTTCATCTCGTTGGACCAGAAACGAACGCGTTCCACAGCGAGGTTAGTGCGTTCCGAGAGGCGCACCACCTGGATTTGGCCACGGGCGAGTGGCGCCTTTTCGAACGCCTCCTTGTGCTGGGACGCGAACAGAAACCATGCAGTCAGAAACAATAGGGTAAGAAACAACGTCGCTACCAGTGCCAGTCCTCGTAGTCTCCAACGGTTCCACACCGCGACACCTCATCAAACTTGCTGCCCGCTACCCGCGCTGTCTGCGTCCCGGCCGGCCAGTTTCTTCCGGATCAGTTCTTCGATCTGCTCCAGCGTATCCAGGCTGTGAACGTTGATTTCCCGCGGCACGAATTCGACCTTAAAGCGCGCTTCCAGAAACGACACGAGGCCGATCATCCCGATCGAGTCGATGAGCCCGCCGGTGACGAGCGGCGTGGCGTCCTCGATAACGGTCTGATGTACACCGAGCAGAACATTCTCAGCGATGAACTGCCGGACTGCGGATTTGATCTCCATGGTTAAGTGCGGCCTGGTCTGGTGCAGCTTGCTTGCCTGCAGCTTGGTTGAGTTCGCCGGCGATTCTGCCGAGAGCTATGTAATCGATCTTCCCCCGGCTTCCCTTCGGGATCGCGTCCAGAAACATTATGTGATCGGGCAACATATACAGAGGCAGTGTTCGCGCACAGTGGGCCTTCACTTCCACCAGGGTGAGAGCGCCGGCGGAACAGGCCCGGATAAAGGCAATGATGGCGGTTTCCCCCTTGCCGTTCTCGACAGCCACTGCCGCCGCTTCCAGTATATCCTCGCGACTCGCGAGCGCAGTCTCGATTTCCCCCAGCTCGATGCGGAAACCGCGGCGCTTCATTTGCCGGTCCAGCCGTCCCAGGAAAATACAATTGCCATCAGGCGCGCGTGATACGCGGTCCCCAGTGCGGTAATACCGTGTACCCTCCAAAGTGACGAAGGCGCGCTGCGTATCTTCGGGACGGTTCCAATATCCTCTCATCAGAGAATCGCCGCCGGCGAGCAACTCGCCAGTGATGGCATCCACCGTCACCATGGCGTAAGGGCAGGGCTGGCCGATCGGCAGCGGTTGCGATCCGTCGAAGCCGCTCGGCACGCGGCACCACGTGACCACATTCGTCTCGGTGGGGCCGTAGAGGTTCGCGCAAACCGCCTGTGGGACCGCAGCCTGCAACCGCGCCACGTCCTGACCGCGAAAGACCTCGCCAGCGAAAAGGATGACGCGCAGGCCGGGGTACTCATGCTGCTGCAGCCGTCCCTCCGCCAACATGCCGGCCAGGATCGACGGAACGGAATACCAAAACGTGATGCGGGCCTCGCGCACGAACTGCACCAAAAAGCGCGGCATCCACACAATATCGCTGGGCACCAGCACGCAAGTCGCGCCGCACAACGCCATATTGAAGATGTCAAGAGTGGAAAGATCGAAACTGAGAGGCGACGGACACGCGATGCGATCGGCAGAACAGATCCGAAACTCACGCGCGGACCATTCGACGAAAGCGCGTACCGCACGGTGCGAAAGAACCACTCCCTTCGGCCGCCCCGTGGATCCCGAGGTAAACAGAATGAAAGCGGGATCGCCGGCGTCGGCTCGGGGCAGCAAGTCGAAGTCTTCGGCGGAAATGCTGCGACGAATCTCCGGCGCGTACCAAGCGATGTTTTCGCCGCTCTCGCGGTCGATGATTCGCGGCGAGGAACTCTCGTCGCCCTCGATCACCAGCCGCGCCCCGCAGTCCGCCAAAGTCGTTTCGATTCGTTCCTTCGGCCACTGCGGGTGGATCGGAACATAGACGGCTCCAGCAAGCAGGGACGCAAACACTGAGACAATCGCATCGGTCGTCTTTGGCAGCACCAGGGCGATGCGATCCTGCTTCTGGATGCCGTGTTCGACGAACCGCACGGCCAGCGCGGCGGCTTGCTCAAACAACTCCCGGAAAGTCGTGACCCGATCTTTTCCGCCCCGATCTTGTTCAACGATTGCCGGCGCCTCAGGAGCGGCTGCCGCTGTGCGCCGCAGCCAGTCCGAGAGCAGGACGCTTTCACACGCGGTGCTTTCAGGCTCGGGCAAGGGTCACCCCCCAGGTGAAACCGATCCCGGCGGACGCGAATAACAACAATTGCCCGGGACGAATTCGGCCTTCGCGCCGCAGATGCACGTAATTGATGACAAGATCGCTGGCAAAAGTGTGACCGTACTCTGCTATGGGAGTTGGCGGCAGCCCACCCGCGGGCAATCCCACCATTCGGCGGAAACCCTCGCGATCCCGCTGGCTGATGTTGGAATAGATGAAATGATCAATATTGCTCAAGCTCAGAGAAGACGCCGTCAGGACTCTTTGCACCAGCCAGAACAAATTCAGATAGTAGACCGGCATCACCTCGTTTTCCATGCACGCCGCATCCACCTTGATCTCGAGATGCCCGTTCGTTTTGACCAGGGAAATGGCATCGTGTAGATGGCCGAGCGTCATGACCTCGATACCCAGCAACAGAGGACCTTCCGTACCTTCCCGCCGCAGAATAATCGCACTCCCGGCGTCGCCTTGCACCGTAACTGGAAGCAGTGAGCGGCTGCCCGAAGGCGCGGCGTCGCCCGTCACCAGCAGCGCGGTGCGAATGCTTTCGTCGGTACTCATCCAGCCCAGCGCGGTCTTCATCGCCAGGTGTAGTGCTCCGCAACCTCCGGATTTGAAACTCAAGTTCACCGAGGTTTCAGCCCCGAGGTCGGCGCTGAGTTTGTGAGCGAAAGAGAGATGCTGCGAATTTTCTCCCGGGAAGGTGCTGTAATCCAGAATCAGATCGATGTCCTCCCCCGTAATCCCAGCCTCCGCCATCGCCGAGGATGCAGCTTCGAGGACCAGGTCGCATGGCTGCTTGCCGCTGCAGACTCGCACGTGGCTCAGTCCGAGTCCTTCCGCGGCCTTTTGTCTCGCTTGCGGACTCAGGGGGGCGAGCGTGGTCTCCACTCGATCCTTCTCCCGCCGGAGGACCGCTTCCACGGACTCACCGTCGGGCGGAACGGCGTACGCCGCGGCTGCGATTCGCACATTCATATTCAAGGCAGCTCCAGCAGAAGCGCCGCAAAACCGCCGTCACCGGATGTTCCCAGCAAGAGAGCCGGTCCCTTGCGCGGTCGGCTGCTCAAAGCCAAGATTAAGTGCAGAGGAGCGCCGGCATCGGTAAGTCCAGCGGCAACCGCCTGAGCGGGGACAATGGCTGCCCCCGGTCCGCCAATCTCGCGCGCCAGAGCGGTTACGGAGCTGGGAGCACATGGTGCGCCATTCCCAGCGCAAATCGTGACACTCGGAACCGAACCGTCGAGCATCTGGCGGATGGTCTCCACCTCTCGTCCGGCCGACGCACGTCCCCCCGCCGCCCACTGGCCCGACCTGAATTGGGCATAGCCGCGCGCTTCCCGGCGACCCGCCGGCTCCAGAACCAATGCAGCGACCCCTTCGCTGGGCACAAATCCGCCGCCTTCCGGCAGAGGCTCAGAATTGTAGCAGGCTGGCGACAACAGGCCCGCGGCCTCGTACCATTCATAGACGGAGCGCGTGAGCGTATCCCCCGCAAGCACAATCGCCAAGTCCGCCTGACCGTGGCGGAGTAGCGAAGCCGCTTGAATCAAAGCGGTCTCGCCCGCAAAACCCTTACTGCCGACTGTGATATTCGGCCCTCGCAGACCGTGCCACAAAGCCACATGACTGGCAGGAGCGTTGGCAAGCCCCTCGGGAAACGGACTGGGGTCGGTCCCGCGCCAACCATTGGCGGCAGCGCTTTGGAAAAAAGCTTCTGTGAGTTCCGCACACCCCAAGCCAGTGCCGAATACCACCGCAACCCGGGACCGGTCCAGTTGCCTCAGATCGATCCCAGCATCCTGAATGGCCAGGGAAGAAGCCACCAGGGCCCACGCCGCCAGGCGATCCAAACGCCTCGTCTTCAGGCCCGGCACCACGCCAGCGGGGCGAAATGGCTTCACCAGAAACGCTCGCCGCAGTCCGGCGGTGGTCCACGCGGTGATGGATTCGGGTTCCAACCGGCACGGTGGGATTAATCCGGCGAGCGGGCCATACGGACTCACCGAACCGATACCGCTAATGGCTGCCACATTCGGAGTCATGAGCAGCCTCTCCCGCTCCCAAAAATGAGCGCCGTGTTGCTGCCACCAAATCCAGCGGAAACCGACATGGCCAGCGGTAAGGATTCTCGCCGCACTTCTCCCCGGAGCCAGTTCACACCCGGGCTCTCGATGGGGTCCGTCAGCCGCAGCGTGGGCAGCAGCGCGCCACAACGAACGGCCGTGATCGTAATGGCCGCCTCCAACGCTCCGGCAGCGCCCAGACAATGTCCGAAATAAGATTTTGTCGAAGACACCGGAACTGGACGGCTGCGCCCGCGGAATACGGTCTCGTATGCGCTGGCCTCAGCAATATCGTTCAGGGGCGTGCCCGTCCCGTGCGCATTCACATACCCGATCTCATCACCACTGACCTCCGCCATTTCCATGGCAACGCGCATGCAATCCGCCAAGCCGTTTCCCTGTTGCTGTGGCGCGGTGGTGTGAAATGCGTCATTCGTCATGGCCCATCCACGCAGGACAGCCAGAACGTCGGCATTGCGCTCCGCTGCCCCGGCAAGAGTTTCGAGCACCAGCACTGCGGCTCCTTCACCCAGGTTCAACCCTTTGCGATTCTGGTCAAAGGGCCGGCAAGGGTCCGGGGCCAACGCCTGCAGGGAGCTGAACCCGCTCAGGGTGAACGGACACAGTGCGTCACTGCCCCCGGCCAACATCATGGGCGCCGCTCCGTCGAGCAGCATATTGGCGGCGAGCGCGATCGCCATCGCGCTCGAAGCGCAAGCCGCTGAAACCGCACAGCGCGGTCCGTGGATGCCCAAATGTTCGCCCACGGCGTCGGCAACGTGCGCCGCCGGATAGGTGGCAGCCCGCAAGAGACCGCCTTGCCGATACCAGGCGGCCGGGTCCTCGACGATTCCAGGATCGATCTCGCTCAAGCCCGCGACCGTGCTGGCCATAAATACGCCGGCGCCGCTCTCGCGAAAGGCAACGCTCTCACAATTGAGATTCGCTACCGCGTCCCGAGCCGCCACCATTGCCAGTCGATCGCTCCGCGAATATCGAGAGGCGGCGCCGTTTTCCGGATGCGGCAATCCGCAAACCTGGGCCGTGGTTCCTTCGAATCCGGGATACACATCCGTCGTAGGCGCGAGACAGCACCTGCCCGATAGCACGCCCTCCTGCAGGCACTCCAGCCCGACGCCATAAGGGCTGACCACGCCGACACCAGTAACGACGATGGTTTTTCCGGGATCGTTAATTCGGCGGTCGCTAATTCGCAGATCGTTAATTCGAAGATGACTCACGGGAGGCAACCGGCCAGAAATCAAAGAAATTCATCCACTGATCGTAACGGGTCGTCAGCGTTTTTTCCAGAAAACGGACGGCTTGGCCCAAAGCCTCTTGCAGACCGGCGTCACCGTCACCGGATGCGACCTCGCGCCCTACCGGCGGGATCGGATCGCCCATTAGCGCCCGGTAGCGCAGCCAACCTTGGCGGATCACGAAGCCGGGCAGCACCGGCGCGCCCGAGACCTGAGAAAGAAGAAAGGGCCCGAGAGGAAAGCTCGCCGGTTTGGAAAAAAAAAGCGTTTCCGCACTACGACGCTGGTAGACGCGGTCACCCTGCATCGCCACGATCTCGTTTCGACCCAGGGCCTGTAAGAGTTCCAAGGTGGCCTGCGCTCCTCCTCTGAGATCCACAATTTTGAGCCGTTCGCTGGCCATCAAATTTCGCAGCGTGATCTCCGCCGGCTTGTCCTCCACCACCCTCGCCACATTGACGGGCCGGCCGTGCATTTCCAGCAGGCGCGAGGCAAATTCCCAATTCCCCACATGGGCCGTCCACACAATGAGCCCGTGGCCCGCCGCCAGGCATTGGTCGATCTTGGCGCCGCCGCGTTCCGGGTCCACCAGCATACCAAGCAGTTGCGCATGGGTAGCCTGGGGGACAAAGCAATAGGACACCATAAGGTCGCAGAACGAATAGAAGACCCAATAGACCTTCCATTGCAATGCGAACCCGCGCTTGCCCGAGACTTGTCGCAGATTGCCGGCCACTGCCCGGCGCTCGCGTTTCAGCATCAGGAAGAAAATCATCGCCGTTACCACTGCGATCGAGGGATGGAGGAAGCGTGGCAGCCTCGGGATGATTGCAAATATAGTGCGCAGCGCCGTGACGTTGTGAAAACGGTGCTCGTACCAGCGCGTCACTTTCCGCCCGCCCTGATGAAGTTACCCATGTTGTGAATTCCGTTCCGGTTCGACAGCGGACAGATGCGAGCGACCTTTAGATCGCTATCCACGATGGGAATGAGTGAGATGGGAACGAGCGAGTGGACCGCGCCGCCAAACCGTGCCATATTGCTCCGCTCCGAGCCGCGCTGGTGAGAAAAGCGAATGTCGTACATGTGCTGCGATAACGTGGGGTCGCCTACCGGGGGGACTTTAGGTGTCAGATCCTTGCCGCCGCCACCTTGGCTTCGATAATCGCCGCCAAAGTGTCGAGACTTTCGAAGTGTTTCTGGTCGAAATTGGCTTGCACCAGCTTGATGCCGAAGTGCCTCTCAATCTCCAGAACGAGCTGAAGAATATCGATGGAATCGATCTCCAGTTCCCCACCCACCAGCGGCTGATCGTCGCGCAGATCCTCCGGGGTCAGGTCAGTGATCCGCAAGCTCTTCAATATAATGGGTTTGAGTTGCTCCTTAACGCTGGCCATAGGGTTCGTTTACAGCACCCAGAGCATACCACAAAGGTCGGCACTCGGAAGCGGTGTCAGCGGTAAAGAAGTCGCAATGTCGTCAAACGGACCCAGAACCGGGGAGAACCTACAACAGCCCGCCATCGACGGCGATCACCTGTCCGGTGATGTAGCTCGCCCTCTGGGACCCCAGAAACACCACCAGGGGAGCCACTTCTTCGGGCTTGCCAAAGCGCCCCAGAGAGATTTCGGATAGCAGGCGATTCTTCTCTTTCTCGATGTACTTGGCGGACATCGGGCTGGGAATCACTCCTGGGCAGACGGCGTTGACGCGCACATGAAATGGCCCTGCCTCGCGCGAGAGCGCCTTGGTGAATGCAATGATGCCCCCTTTGGAAGCCGAGTAATTGCACTGGCCAGCTTGGCCGCGAACTCCGCTGGGCGACACGATATTGCAGATGGCGCCGCTTCCCCGCCGCATCATGCCCGGCAACGCCAGCCGCGAACACAAATATGTGCCGCGCAGATTAGTGTCGATCACTTCATCCCACTGCTCCTCGGACATGAAGGTCAACAGAACATCGCGATTGATGCCCGCGTTATTGACCAGGTAATCGACTGCGCCAAATTCCTGTTCGATGCGATCGAACATGCGCGCAACGCTCGCCTGCTGGGAGAGATCGGCTTCCACGGCGAGTGCCTCTCCACCCGCGGCGACAATGCCCTCGACCACACCGTCCGCGGCCTCTTTCCCGCGGTGATAGTGCACGGCCACGCGGAACCCCGCGCTTCCAAGAGCGCGCGCGATGGCGGCGCCGATCATCCCCGAACCACCCGTCACCAGCGCGGTCTTCTTGTCCGTCTCCCCGTCGCCCTTCCGGTTGTCCAGCCGCTTTTCAGCCATATCCTCGAATTCAGTGCAACGGCTTGAAGATCAATACATAGGCCGCCCAACGCGAGTTGTAGCGCGAGATATTCCCGTCCAGCGCGTAGGAAACCGTGCCCTGCACCAGCGTACCCAAAGGACCCGGCGTGTTGAAGTTAACCTCCACGCCGTCGAACTTGCGGAATCGGAAGGACTCATCCAGGTTGCGGGCGCGCGCATAAGCGTACATCCCTTCGATTTTCATCAAGTCCATTATGTTGAAACCGTAGTGCACGTTGGCCATGGCGATGGCGTCAAAAGAATCCGTACCGGGGGGGATGCCGTGCAGGCGCGGCGACGCAAGAAATGAAGGGAAGTAACGAGAGAAGCGGTCCAACTGGTTTCCACCCCAGTAAGAGAGGTCCCATCCGCCCTTGGTGAACTTTTTTATGTAGTAATCCTTGTTCAAATCTGCGTCGTAGAGCGTGTATGCGTTTTGCGGACTCTGTATCAACAAATTTGGCGACGAAGGACCACAGCCGGCCGGAGGCAGGGCCTGCGAAGTGCATCCAAACGGCCTCCAGTTGATGCGCTCTCCGCGCGTCCCGTGAGCATCGAACACATAACCCTTGCGGTTGTACTTTATTTCGACGCCGGGAAGCACGGTCAGGCCATTGCGCGGCAGTTCGTATTGCTCCGCTGCCGAGCTGGTGCGGAGGAAGTTGTCATACGCAAAATAGGTGGACGCGGTCAGGCTGAGATGAGTGGCGGGTTGCCACGACGCCCGCACTCCCATGGTTTGCTCCCACGTCCATGTTTCCCCTTGCACCGCTTCCGTGTTGCCACTGTACAAGCGGTTCTCGCCGGGAAGCCCGTTCAGCGCCAAATCCAGCGCCAGGCGAAACTTCGGCCGGTACTGCTTGGAGAGATCGGAGATCAGGATGGGCCCGGCAAAGAAGGTCGAAAGCTGAGCGCCGGTGTGGTGAAAATCGAAATCCGCAATGCTGATGCCGAGAAATGGAATCGGAAAATTGAACGTTCCTCCGTACATCGCGCCCGCAATCAGAGATTCGATGCGCTTCGTGCTCTTGTCCACCAAGACGCGCTCGCTACCTTTCTTTGCCAGCGATCGCAGTCCCTGGTCGGTATCGCGCAACATTGGGTCGTCGGAACTATGCTCAGCCGCCAGCGCGCCACTGAATTGCGGAGTATTGATGACGTAGTCCGAGAACTGCACCGTCCGCTGCAGCACAAAATCGCGTCCGGCCGCATTCAACAACTGCTGCGCTGAGATGGATCGCAGTAAGTTGTATTGATTTCCCTTGTCGTCGCGGACTAATTCGAAATTCTGCGTCTCGACGTTCACCAGCACGTTGCTCTTCGCACCCCGTTGACTCAAGTACTGCTTCACCTCGCGAAAAGTAGTGCCGTCGATCCAAATCTTGCCACTGTAAAGCGCCTCGTCCCGCACTTTGGGTTCGACTCCCACCACATAACACATGGCCCCGTTCACTTTTTCCGTCCCGAGCAGTTTGTAGTCGTAGCGCTCGTTGAGCTTCAATTCGAGGGGCTGCGTCAGCACCTTTTCCGGCTCGATTTGCGGCAGTGGAAAAGCATGGTTCTTCCCGAATTTCCCCCCGTTAACGTATAACTCCTTTTGCGCGATTTCCATCTGGCCGTCGCGGTGGAAAAATTGCTTGAGCTGCATCGACACGTCGAACCCCGGCCCCAGGTTGGTGCTCTCAAAGTGCAGGCTCATGAAACTCGAGGCCAGGTAGTTTTCCAGCTTCTGTTTCTGCGCTTCCCGGTTTTGCTGCCAGTGGGCAATGATTTCCTCAACCTTGAGCTCGACTCCACCCTTGACTTCCACCGTGTTATACAGCGTCTGATCCGCTTCACTCTGTTTGTGGATGGAAATCAGTGCATACTCGCTGGTGCAGGCGCACATCTGCTCGAACCCCTTGTCCGACTTCGTCGCTTCTCCCGCCGGGAGTTGAGCCCCGGTCGCGGGGTCGTACCACTTGATCTCAAATGGTCCTGGCTTGGCGCCCTGTAACCTGACCGTCTTCGGCGAGGCGGGGCTCCCATTCACTCGGGCCACAATCACCACATCCGACGGTCCACCGCCGAACCACCGGTGCCGATCGTTCCCCACGCCTTCCACTGTGACACCGAACGGCGAGGCTGCGGCATCCGTCGTGAACATGTTGCTCGTGATGTTTCTAGCCATAAAGCTGTTGACCGCGCACACGGCATCCGCGGACTTAGCGTCCGGCGGCTCGGACCAGACGATTTCCACGGAAGCGCCGCTCGCCGTGAGCATCGCGCTCAAGAACGATGAGGCTGTAGCCGACGTTCCGGCGTCTAACTTGAGGATGAGTGGCTTATTCAAGGCATGTTCGGAAATCCACGCGGCATCCTGTCGCCAGCCCTCCGAATAGGTCGTTCCCAGCAGATCGGAATAGGTGGCGAGCCGCGTCACCACATCGCCGTGCCGGCCGACGAATCCGGGCCCGAAAACAAACGCCACGCGCAAGGCGGGGTTGCTGGCCTTCGCGGTTAACGCCATCCGCGCCAGCCCGAACTCGACTAGGGCGGGAGCCGTCAGCGGTTCGATTCCCTTGGCTTCGATTTCCACAATCAGTCCGCGCAGTGTCGTGGCCGAGAGAGGCATCTGTTTGAGGAATGCGTCAACCCGCTCGGTAATCTGTTTCTCTGACTCGTTGCCGGCAACTGAACGCGCTCCCACAACCACATGCAGCCAGACCTCGGATCCCTCGGGCATGCTCTGAACCGCTAGTGCTTGCTCGGCGAAAAGGCTGGACGAGCTTCCGTTGCCGGCGAAATCGAAAGGAAGCGCCGGCAGCACCATCAGCTTGCCGGGAATTTCACACTCTTGCGCGGCCTTCAATCCCGCGGCCAGACTCTGGTCTGTGGGAATCGAGACCGCAGATCGAGGCAGACCAGCTTCCGCCGTCAGCGGTAAAAGCAGAAGCCCAGAAAACAAAAGAAGAGCTGCAACTTGTCCCAACCCTGCCACTGGTGAGAAGAACCGGTAGAACGACGTTGCCGAGCGAAGAGACAATTTCATGAAAATCAAATCCGAAACTCAGAATTAGGAACTTGATCGACAACCATAGAAAGGAATCAGCCCGGGTATCGCGACGAGATCGCGCCCATGACAGCTTTGCGAACGTACTGCTTTCGTTTATCGGCCATCAATCAAAGCTTAGTCGTTTGAAAGTATATACGAACGCTTGTAGGCCGGCCCGTACCCTTCCAGGTCCGGTAGTCGTGCACTTTGATGCACGATTCACGCAAGACAAAAGCCACAGGAAGCAAAAAAAACTAAACAGAAGTCTTTCGTGCACCTCGTGCCCTTCGTAGTTGATGTTTTTTCTGTTCGCACCGTCAAACTTTCCGCCGCTGTTCTCCTAAGAAGATGACAGCGGGAATCAACACCAGCCCGCCAACCAGCGCCAGCGCCACTCCCAGCGAAGTTACCAGACCCATTTCGGCCAGTGGCGCGAAACTGGAAGCCATCAGCGCCCCGAACCCAATGATCGTAGTCAGGTTCGATTGAATCAGCGCCGCGCCTGAGGCCTTCGCGATCACGAGAATCTCGTTGCGCTCGTTCTCCAGGTAACGGCGAACTAAGTGGATGCCGTTATCGATCCCAATGCCAATGATCAGAGGAATCGCCGTAATCGACATGAAACTGAAGCGATGCCTCACCAGCAGCAACAGCCCGAACGTCACAACAATGCCGAATACGATTGGGATCAGTACGATGAGCGACACGCGCAGGTTTCGAAAACAGAGGTAGACAATCAACAGGATACCGGCCGCGGTCCACACCAATGCTCTGCGGCTGTCATGGAGCACTTGCCTCTGCATGTCGCGGTTCATCTTATCGAAGGAGAACTCCACGAACGGACCGTATTGTTGCTTCCACGACGCGATGACACTGTCCGGAACTATATCGATGGCATCGGGATCCGTGGCATAAAACGCGATGGCGGCGACGTACTTACCGTCCCCGGTTTTGCGAATGCTGTTGTCGAGCAGTCCTGGCGGCAGGAACTTGGCGGCCGTGTCTACCGTAATCGGGGCATAGCCTTGTCCCAGCTTTCGCAGTTGATCGATAAAGGGCTGGAACGGCACGGTCCGAAAGCCATTCTCGCGCAGCGAATCCTCAAGGGCGCGCGCCGAGACCGCCAGGTTGACGCCCACCAGCGAACTGGCCCGGTGCCTTTGCGTTTGCTCTGAGGGAAGCAGAGTCGTGGGCGAGAAGATGGACTTGATGACGCCGCGTTGCCGGTAGGCTTCCAGACCGGCCGTCAATTCTTCGGCGCGGCGCAGGGCTTCCTCCTGGCCGCCGGCGATCAAGAGCACGTTCGGACTGCCCTCAATGCCGAACCTTGCGGAAAGCCGGTTCTGC
>Ga0209415_10001576_pt1 | contig 43618 bp, 43 predicted proteins | sample PeaSoiSIISIP2007_FD_187696 | JGI IMG/M metagenome (GOLD analysis project Ga0209415, IMG submission 187696) | Peat soil microbial communities from Weissenstadt, Germany - SII-SIP-2007 (SPAdes) (version 2) | ecosystem: Environmental > Terrestrial > Soil > Wetlands > Peat | place: Germany...
GTCCTTGCACCTCCCCAGCATCCCAACCGGACAGATCATGTGTGAATTGGAGCGGACAGATCACATGTTAGCGACAACGGTTGCGATGGGCCGTTGCGGCGCTGCGCCAACTGAAGTAGCATAAATGCACTTAGGAGACTGAGGGCTATGTCTTGCCGATGGGGCGTCTGGAGTGTGCTGTCCGTAGCGTGCGTTGTTGCTCTTACCGCGACGACGGGCAACGGCCAAACTCCGGCGAGGGCGACTTCCCAGATCCCGCGCATGCCGGACGGCAAACCCAACTTCACCGGTCTGTGGGAGGCTTTGGGTACTGCGGATTGGGATATTTTAGATCACAGCGCCCGGCCCTCGCCGTTCTTTCAGCTTGGAGCGATCGGCGCCACGCCAGCAGGACAGGGGATTGTCGAAGGCGGCGAGATTCCGTATACGCCAGCGGCCGCGGCTCAGCAAAAAGAGAACTTCAAAAACCGGATGAAGCTGGATCCCGAAGTGAAGTGCTACATGCCTGGAATTCCGCGAGCGAATTACATGCCTTTCCCATTTCAGATAACGCAATCGCAGCGGGACATAGCGTTCGCCTACGAGTATGCGACGTCGAATCGCGTGGTCAACATGGGTAAGTTCAAAGAGGGCGCCGTGGATACGTGGATGGGAACGTCGAACGGCCATTGGGAAGGCGACACTCTGGTCGTCGATGTCAGCGGTTTGAACGGCAATAGTTGGTTCGATCGATCGGGAAATTTCCAAACCGACAGCACGCACGTAGTAGAACGCTTCACGCTCGCCGACGCCGACCACATTAACTACGAAGCGACGATCGATGATAAGACCATTTATACTCGGCCCTGGAAGATTAGCACGGTCTTTTACCGGCGTAAAGAAAAGAACGCTCAGCTCAATGAATTCAAATGCGTCGAATTCGTGGAAGAATTGATTTACGGAGATCTGAAAAAGAAGTAGCTCCATTGAAGGAAGGAGTAGTATGAGAAACTCATTTCTTGTATCCATGCTTGCATCCAGCGCCGCGCTGCTGGCTTTTGTGCTGATGACTGAGCCCGCGTTCGGGCAGGCTGCCCCTGCCGGGCAAGCACAAAAGGCCGCGCCCGCGGCCAAAGCCTGGACGCAGCCGAAAACTCCATGGGGCGATCCGGATTTGCAGGGAACCTGGACTAGCGACGACTGCATCGGCACCCCCATGAACAGGCCCGCTAATTTCGGCGAGAGAGCCTTCTATACAGAGGATGAACTCGCTCAGAGCCAGAAGCGGCTCGACACGCAACAGAAAAACGATCTGGTGGAAACCGTGGCGCCCGATGCGCGCGTCGGCACCGGCCCTCCCGGACACTGGGGCGAGCGGGCGCGGCGGCCCTGCAAGCAGACGTCGCTGGTAGTCGATCCGCCGAATGGCCGGACTCCCGACTTGCTTCCGGAAGCCCGGACCAGACCGGTCGGCGATGGAGCCGGTGTCAACAACCCCAGGGCCTATTCGTGGGAAGACTTCACTTATTACATCCGCTGTATCAGCCGTGGTGTGACGGGCTCCATATTCCCAGTGATCTATGGAAACGGACAACAGATTGTACAAGCGCCCGGCTATGTGACGATCTTGCAGGAAATGGTCCATGAAGCCCGCGTGATCCCCATGGACGGCCGTCCTCATGCGAGTCAAAACATCCGTTCTTACATGGGCGACGCGCGCGGCCACTGGGATGGCAACACGCTGGTCGTCGAGACCACGAATTTTCTGGCAAACAGGAACGGAATCGGCCTCAATGGAGGCGGCACTCCCACCAGCGACGCTCTGAAGTTGATCGAACGCTATACGCGCCTTGGTCCGAACGAGATCCGCTACGAAGTGACCATCGACGATCCGAAAACGTACGTGAAACCCTTCAAGGTCGCGTTCCCGATTACGCAGGAACCGGGCTATCAGAATTTCGAATATGCATGCCATGAGGGCAACTACGCCATGTTCGACTCCCTCAGCGGCGCCCGCGCCCTAGAGAAAAAAGCCGCGGCCAAAGCCGCCGCCGAGAAAAAGTAAATCTGTTCAGGAGACCAGCAAATGAGAAAAAAACTTGCAGTGATTCTTGCCGCGGGCGGCTTGCTGTTGGCTGCGGCGCCGGCATGGGCCCATCATGCGTTCGCCGCGGAGTTTGATGCGGACAAGCCCATTAAATTCAAAGGAACCGTCACGAAGATGGAGTGGATCAACCCGCACGCGTGGATTCACATCGACGTGAAAGGCGACGACGGCACGGTTACGTCCTGGATGATCGAGGCCGCGGCTCCCAATGCGCTGCTGCGGCGCGGCTGGACCAAGAGCTCGCTGCTTGCCGGCACCGAGATCGTCGTCGAGGGTTACCAGGCGAAAGATGGAGCGAACCGCGGCAACGGCAGCGTCATCACCTTCACCGACGGAAAGAAGTTATTTGTCGGTTCCTCCGCCGGCGATCCGGGCGCTGCTCCGGGAACCACTCAAAAATAGGCGACTCCAAATGAGAATCGCGCTCCCTTTGGCCTTCGCGCTGGCCACGCTCACGGTCCGCGCGCAGCAACAACCGCCTGCCGGCCGGCAAGGAGGTCCGGCGCGGGCGCCGACGGCGCCACCCGGAATCAACTGGCCGTCACCGCCGCTTCCCGACGGACCGATTGTTCTCGACACCGGAATTCAGCATCAGATCCGGCTCATCGTGACCAAAGGGCTGAACCAGCCGTGGAGCATGGCGTTTCTGCCCGACGGCGGCATCCTGATTACGGAACGTCCAGGACGCTTGCGCATCGTACGTAACGGCATGCTGGATCCGAATCCAATCGCCGGCCTGCCGCAGATCCGGGCGCAAGGCTTGGCCGGCCTGATGGATCTTGCATTGCATCCAAAGTTCAGCGAGAACAAGCTGGTCTACTTCACATATCACAAGCCGAACGCCGCAAATACCGGGGGGATCATAACGCTCGCCCGGGGGCGATGGGACGGCACTGCGCTGGCCGACGTCCACGACATCTTCTCGGCGATTGAGAGCGGCAACGCGTCGCGGATTATTTTCGGCAGGGATGGCATGCTGTACATGACCGTAGGCGTCGCGGACCCACCGCAGGCGGCGCGCGCGCAGGACCCCAATGACCTTGCGGGCAAGGTGCTGCGATTGCGCGACGACGGATCCGTTCCGCCGGACAATCCCTTTGTGGGCCGCGCGGGATACCGGCCGGAGATCTATACGATGGGCCATCGCAATGCGTTGGGTCTGGCGGTGCAACCCGACACCGGCGCGATTTGGGAATGCGAGGATGGGCCCAACGGCGGCGACGAGATCAATATCCTTCAGCCCGGCAAGAACTACGGTTGGCCGGTGGTCAGCTTCGGCCGGTTCTATCTGGGACCGCGCGTGACGGAAAAGCCGTGGCAGGAAGGGATGGAGCAGCCGATCGTCTTCTGGGTTCCCGCGATTGCCATCTCAGGGATGACCTTCTATACCGGCGACAAGTTTCCCAACTGGAAGAACAACGTCTTTGTGGGCGGCATGCGTCAGGGCGAAGTTCCAAGATCGGGACATCTCGAGCGGATCGATTTCAACGACAAGTGGGAAGAGCTTCATCGCGAGTCGATGCTCCGCGAGCTGCAGAATCGCATTCGCGACGTGCGGCAAGGCCCGGATGGTCTACTGTACGTGCTGACCGCTGAAAACAACGGCGCACTTATAAGAATCGAACCCGCGCCAGCGCCGACTCAGCCGGCCGCGCGGTAGATTCGTTCCCGGGAAGCCACTCGCAGGCTGGGGGCCTGCGCCACAGGCTCGTCAACATTATGCGTAGAGCGGCTGGCTGGAAAGCTGGGACGCTCTCACGCCCTTTGCGTACGCCATTTTCCCTACGACGAACTCTTCCTCCGGCCGGTCCACCGGGGTGATGCCGGCTTTGATGAAAGTGCTCTTAATGAGTTCCCTGCCCTGCGCGTCGAGTGCCGGCAAATATTGAGCCGGTTTTAGCGGAAGCAGACCGCCGTTGCCTCCCGTGACCCATTGGAGATATTTCATGTGGACCCACGGGTGGCTTTCGTGCAGCAGCAAGGGCGCCTGCAAATCGTAAATAGCCTGGATCAGCGGCTGCATCCGCCAGTACACTTTCATGGCTTCCGGTATGCGGCCTTTGATCACCAGGTCCATCATCTCGACCGCGTACGGCCTTTCCGGCGACTGAAGGGAGTCCGTAATCCAGAGGCCGCTCCATTGCACGTTCTTGTAATTCTTGGCCAGCAACGGGATGTGATCGAAATTGCACGGCCCCATGATCAAACGATCTGAAAGCCGCTCACAGATCTCGAAAGCGGTGGCCGGATTCATCGGATGAGTCAGCTTCATCCCAACGACATTGGGATGATCCGCCAGACGGTCGAATACGCCCAGCGGAATTCCGCTCGGGTGGAAGCGGCGCAGCGATTCCACCGGCGAACCATAGAGTACAACCGCCATCGACGTGGAGTCGATCAGCTTCCGAAATTGCCCGTACACCTCGTCTTCAGTTTCCGCTTCCGCGTTGGTTTCCGCCTTTGCGTTTCTCGGATAGCCGATCATCGTGTACGTGCAGCCCATCTTTTCGAGGTAGGCAAGATCGCCGCCCAACGCTCCCATCCCGATCTTTCCCGCTCCTTCTTCGCGGACCAGCTCCCACATGCGCTTTCCCTGCTCCGCGGTCGCACCGTTCGCCGAGACCGTGCAGGAAGTGAAGCCCTGGTGGATGGCGTGCCGAATATCGAGCCGGACCGCTTCCTCGTCCAGGCTCTTGAAGTCGGGCGTGAAGGAAGGCAGGATCAAACTGCCGAGTCCTTTCAAATGTTCGTGGGCCCACTCCTTTTTTTCCGATTGGGCGGATCGGGCCACGTCGGCAGCCTTGCCGGCTGAAAGGAGAACGTTGCCGCCAATCGCACCGAGACCGATTCTTTGCGAAAACTGCCTTCGATTCATGTCCGCACCCCAAACCAGTCTAGAATCAAAATCTGCCGGCTGCCAGCGGGGGCCCGGGCGGGCAGAACTGAACCACGACCGTGAGGGAGTGGCGTCACATATCCGGGGCTAAACTAACACCAAGGCCCGGAGGCTGAAAATGATTCCACAGCGGCGGTTGCTCATCTTATTCGCGCTTCTTCCTGCCGGTACGCACGCGCAATGGCTGAACTATCCCGCGCCGGGGGTACCTCGGACCCGCGCGGGAAACCGAACCTCGCTGCCCCAGCGCCGCGCGCCTCCAGCGGCAAGCCGGACCTGTCCGGCGTCTGGCACGTCGAGCCCACGTCCATGGCCGAAATGAAACGCTTGTATGGCAACGACGTTGGCGATCTAAACGTAATCGGGATGGAAGCAGATAGGATCTCGAAGTACTCTCTTAACATTCTCCTGGACATCAAGCCGGAAGAGTCGCCGCTGCGCCTTGAAGCGGCGGAAGTAATGCAGCGGCACGCACCCGGCCGATAGTTGTTTGCCGCTCGGGATCCCGTTCGCCTTCCTGGTCTCTGAACCGGACAAGATCGTTCAGACTCCGGGCTTGGCCGTAATGATGTTCGAATCCGCCGATGCGGACCGGCGGATTTACACCGATGGGCAGCCGCTTCCGAAAGATCCCGAGCCGGCGTGGCTCGGCTACTCAGTGGGCAAATGGGAAGGCGATACCCTGGTCGTCGAGACGGCGGGTTTCAATGACAAAACCTGGCTGGACGCCATGGGCCATCCACATAGCGAAGGCTTGCGCGTGGTGGAGCGCTACCGGCGCCGCGATTTCAGGCACATGGACGTGCAAGTGACCTTTGATGATCCCAAAACGTACACCAAGCCCTTCACGATCAAATTCACTCAGCGGCTTCTAGCGGATTCCGACATTTTGGAATTCTTCTGCAACGAGAACGAAAAAGATCGCATCCACTCCGGACAAAAGTAAAAATGGAAGCACGCAACGAGTGCAGACTCGCGCTACGATGCCCCCAGGCCGCCCGCCGCTTTCGCTTCGCCCAGTCGATTATAGAGCGTGCGTACGCTAATTCCCAGGAGCTGCGCCGCGCGCCGGCGGTCGTTGTTCACGCTCTTCAACGTCTCGGTGATGTAGGCGGATTCGATTTCATCCAAGGAACGTCCGACCTCGAAACGCATGGCTCCGTCCCCCTGCGGCGCCAGCGCGGGAGTATAGGGGGCGCTTCCGTTGCCCAGAGCTTTGGGCAAATGCTGCGGCAGGATCAGATCCTTCCGCGCAGTGATCACCGCCCACTCCAATACGTTGCGCAACTCGCGGACATTTCCCGGCCAGGCATGCGCCATCAACCGCTGCAACGCGTCGCGATGCAGGGCCGAGACGGTGCAATCGTGCTTCAGATTGAGGTTGTCGATAATCGCTTTCGCGATCTGAGGAATATCCTCTTTTCTGTCCCGCAGCGGGGGAAGAGGAATATGAAACACATTCAGGCGATAGTGCAAATCGTCGCGCAAACTCTTACTGCTGGACGCGCGGTCCACAGAGCGATTGGTGGCAGCCAGAATCCGCGCGTCGATCGAAATCTCTTCGGAGCCTCCCACGCGCCGTACTTTCGATTCCTCCAAGACACGTAACAGCCGGGCTTGCATACCGAGCGGCATCTCGCCGATCTCATCCAGCAGCAGCGTTCCCCGGTTGGCTTGCTCAAAACAACCCAGGTGCCTGCCGACCGCCCCCGTAAAGGAGCCCTTTTCGTGTCCGAACAGCTCGCTTTCGATAAGCTCCGAAGGAACCGCGGCACAGTTGATGGCGACAAACGGGCCTGCGCTCCTGGCGCTGAGCCGATGAATCGCGCGAGCGACCATCTCCTTACCGGTCCCGCTTTCTCCCGTGATCATCACCGAGGCCTGCGTGGGAGCCACGCGATGAATCAACGTAAAAACCTGATGCATCGCGCGCGAAGCGCCCACCATGTCGCCGAGCACGCCCTGCTGGCTCAATTGCCGTTGCAGACGCTCCGTGCCTCGCATCAAGTCTCCGTACTTAATGGCGCGATTGAGCAGCGGGCCAAGCACCGCCGCCTGCGCGGGTTTCTCCAAAAACCAATAGGCCTGCAATTCATGAACGATGGTAACCGCGTGTTCGACGTCGCCAAAACTAGTCAATACGATGACCGGAGCGGCCTGTCCGTTGTCCCTTAAGGCGTGCAGCAGCTCGAAGCCATCCATGATGGGCATCATCAAGTCCGTAAGGATGGCCGCTACCTGCATCGTCTCCAGTTTTGCGAGCGCCTCCCGGCCATTCGTGGCCGTCTCCACTGGGAACCCTAATGAAGTGACGATGCTTTCGAGGAGGGAACGATCCTCCGCGTCGTCATCCACTATTAGGACTGTGTTTGGTTCTATTGCCCGGACGGACATAGGCTGCGTGCTCCTTCGATGAGGATTTTTGCGATTGGGATTTTTGAAGCCGGGTCGAACGTCACGGCAAGGTCAATGTTGGACCGACCCCGATTTACTTCGCGAGCGGATGTTTTGCGAATTCGTCATAGCCCGCAGCTGCTCGGCAGCCTCGAACCAGTCCTGCTCGGCGGAGCCCTCCGGGCAGCCTCTTTTGAGCCAGAGCTCGTGGGCCCGGAGGGCAATCTTATCGTGGTCCGCCTCCGCAGGCGACGAATCCGCTAAAGCGACTTCATGTTGTTCCGGATAATACGCGGCATCTACCGCCGATGCTGTCTTGGATCTTCCATCGTGATCGGATCGCTGTTTCATGTTCTCCTTTATATGCGTGCCTACTTCAGGGACTTTTCGCGAGATCCCGCGCCTTGGCCGGCATGCGCGCCCTCGCGAAATTCCTCGATCATTTTGCTGTTGAATAAAGGCAGGTCGTCGGGCTTCCGGCTGGTGACCAGCCCGCGATCCGCGACGACAGGCTCGTCGACCCAATTTGCGCCGGCATTTCGAAGATCTGTTTTCAGGGACGGCCATGAAGTCATCTTCCGCCCCCGGATCACATCTGCTTCGGCCAACAGCCACGGGCCGTGACAAATGGCAGCCACAGGTTTGCGATCGCGAAAGAAGCTCTTGACGAACTCCACCGCTTCCGGCTTGGTGCGCAGCTGATCGGGATTCATGACGCCGCCAGGCAGCAGCAGCGCGTCGTAATTGCTGGGGTTCGCTGACCCAAGAGCGGTTTCCACCTGAAACTTTTGCGCCTTCTCCTGGTGGTTCCACCCCTGAACTTCACCTCGCGCCGGCGACACAATCTCAGTTTTCGCCCCGGCCTGGTCGAGTGCCTTCCTCGGCTCAGTCATCTCCACCTGCTCAAAACCATCCGCGACAAGAATGGCAACGCGTTTACCTTTGAGTTCCACTGACATGGGCTACTTACTCCGCACAATGGCATAGCACTCTTCGTTCCATTTCGCGCTTTGTTTGTTATGACTCGATGAAGAGGAAATGAATGCAGGGCCACGCGGTGCAGATTGTGCACTATGCGGCGCTTTGGTCGATAAGATTGCAGACCGCCGGAATGAGATTCAGGCGCTCAGCGTTTTAACTGAGGCTCCTGATACTTTGCTTGCGATGCATCCTGACTTTGCCCTTGGGCATAGCGCTCAGGGTGTTTGTCGAATTTTTGCTTGCACTCGGTACTGCAGAAGGGGACCTTCTGGCCCTGGTAGGAACTGCTCGCAATGGCAGTCTTTTCATCCACTTGAGGAACACAAAGACCACCAGTTCAGTTCTTAATTGCGTACGCATGGCGCAGATGAATCGGGGATGGCTTGTCCACCCGGGCGCAAGACCAGGTTCCTCGGCCTTCGCACGTCCGTCACGATCTGGCCCCACCGATTCGTCACCGGACCCTCCCGACCGTGGCCTTCGAATGGTGTTGGACAATGCTGATTTTACCTTAACAGTCCCTTGTTCTCGATCACGAAGGACGGCAAGGCCGCGCGCTGATCTATCCTAAAAAAGCGGAATATAGAGCCGCGCACGCTGGAGGAGAGCCATGTCGCAAACATCGATCCAACTTGGTCCGATCGGAATCTGGACTCGCCAACTCGAGGATCTTCCTGCCGCAAAGGCTCAGGAAACTGCCCGTGAACTGGAGGATCTCGGATATGGGGCTCTCTGGTTCGGCGAAGCAGCCGGCCGTGAAGCGTTGACCAATGCGGGCATGCTCCTGGCGGGTACTCGGCGCATTGTCGTCGCCACCGGAATCGCAAACATCTATGCCCGCGATGCCGTCGCGATGGCCGCTGGACAGAAAACCCTGGCGGAAGCGTATCCCAATCGATTTCTGCTTGGGCTGGGCGTGTCCCACGTTCCGCTGGTCGAACAGTTGCGCGGCCATCGGTATGAGCAGCCGGTCGCGACGATGCGCGCCTATTTGGATGCCATGGATCAAGCTCCTTACCGGGCCGTTTCTCCCCCGGCAAAACCTTTGCGTGTTCTGGCGGCGCTGGGGCCGAAGATGCTGAAGCTCTCAGGTGAACGCGCGGACGGCGCGCATCCCTACAACGTGAATCCGGAGCACACCGCTCAGGCCAGGCAGATATTGGGACCCAACGCCTATCTATGTCCCGAGCAAGCGGTGGTGCTGGAGACGAAACCCACCAAGGCACGGCGCATCGGACGAGCGTTCCTTGGCCTCTATCTCGCGCTGCCCAACTACGCCAATAATTTTCTGAGGCTCGGGTTTGACGAAAGTGATTTCAAAGATGGCGGAAGCGACAGGCTTATTGACGCAATCATTGCTTGGGGCGATCTGAACGCGATCCGGAATCGAATTCGCGCGCACCACTCCGCCGGCGCGGACCACGTGTGTATTCAGGCGCTCACAGAGGATCCCAAAGCGTTGCCCTTGCGCGAGTGGCGTGAACTCGCGACGGCCCTGCTGGGCTCTTAACGTTCAGCGAAACAGATCCTGCTCCGGCTTGCGCTGGAGCGAACGTGCGGAGCCCTCCGCTGGCTGCCACCGTAACCCGCGAATGAGCACGGCCGGACATCCGGCGGCTTTTGGCATCAGAAGGCCGGCAGCGGCTGCCAGTTGATCCGCCACAGCGATGATCGTACCGGCAAGCTTCCGGCCATGCCGGTCCGTGCGTCCCCGATAATCGTCTAAGGGATCGAGACCGGCTACGCCAATGGCAACATCGACCAGACCTTCGCGCCAGGGCCGGCCGAACGTATCCGTGATGATGACCGCACCGCACCCCAGGCTCGTTCGGAGCCGTCGTGCCGAAGCATCTGGATCGTTCGGCAATACCGTTGCGAAATCGTCACCCTCGACGTTCGACTGATCGACGCCCGCGTTGGCACAGACCAAACCGGTCAGGGTCTCGGCAATCAGGACGCCCCGGTCCATCTTCACGATGCGTCTCGATTGAGACAGGATCAGTTGGATTAGGCGCGCATCCCTGCTCCATTCGGCCGCCCACGATTGAGCGAATGCAGAAGGCTGAATCTCGCGCAGATCCACCACAGCGCCCTCCGATTTGGAGACGATTTTTTGCGCCACGGCCAGCACCACCGAATGATCGATGTTTTTTCCTTCTCCGCCCTCTCTGGCCGCGGCCTGGCGGATCAGCGACGCGAGGTCATCGCCCCTCCGCACTTCGGGTATCGAAGAGAGCGTTACGATTTCGAGGCGCATGCGGCTCGCAGGAAAGACGAAACTTGACACTCACGGGAACCCGCCAAAAGTTCGGCCACATCCTCGGGAGTGTCGATGTCGAACATCAATCCGGGGATGCGCAGCACGGCGGCTTGGAAGCCCTTCGAGAGCGCCTGATCGAGATGCGCGCGGAAGCTGCCGGGACCAAAGCGGCTCTGGATGCAGTCGGGCGGCGTGCGCACGAGCGCGTTTGTGCCGACGCCATCGGAGGACGGCACAACGATCAACCCGGGGCGCGCCGCCGCCGCAAGCCGGCTGAAATCGGCTGGCGTCACGGTCGGGATATCGATCGGGACCAGCAGGACCGTTGAAGCGCCCAGTTCCATCGCGCGCAAACACGCGGCGTCGGCCGAAGCGCTATGGCTGACCTGTTCGTCCTCCTCAAATACCAACGCGCCTGAGCAACGCGCGTGTTCGGCTGCCTCGGCGTCGCTTGTGACCACCACCACCCGATCGATGCCTTCGGCCTGCCGCAGCGCGGCCAACGTCTGCCTATAGAGCAGCCGAGCCAGCGTTTCTCGCTGCTCAGCCGCAAGAAATCCCGTCAATCGCTGCTTGGCGTTTTGCGGGTTTTTTACCGGCAGGATGGCGAAAATCACGCTCGAATCCCCAGCTCGCGGACAACCACCTGCGCCAGCGCTTTTCTCTCGCGCAACCCGCGCATGATGGTTTTGGCGACAACAGGGCGCATATTCAAGGCTGCCACTTGCGCGGCCTGCCTGCGATCCACTTCGTCCAGAATAAACACGCCGCAGAAATCCCCGTACAGTTTGGCGACCTCAGCCGCCGACGCTCGGAGATGCATGCTCTTCATCATTTTTGCGGCGGGGCCTTTGAGAGCCCGGCCGCCCACGATCGGCGAAATCGCGGCCACGTTCTCTCGCTTGCGCTGGAGTGCCGCGCGGATGCCGGGCACCGCGAGAATCGGGCCGATGCTGATAAACGGGTTCGACGGACACAGGATCACAGCCTCTGCGTTTGCGATCGCGTCCAACAAGCCGGGTGCGGGCGTTGCTTCGGAGGCACCCTCAAAGCGCATGCCGGTTACTCGATCGCGCGCCCGGCGCTTTACGAAATAGGTCTGAAACTCCAGTTCGCCAGACGGAGTGCAAATGCGCGTCCGCACGGGCTCATTCGACATGGGAACCAGCGCCGAACGGACCTTGAGCGCGGCAGCGATCTCGGCCGTCACATGGGAAAGCGTCGCGCCTTGACGGAGGCGTTCGGTGCGGCGCAAGTGAGTCGCCAGATCCAAATCCCCGAGCTGAAACCAGGTGTCGGCGCCCAGCCGTCCCAGCGCTCCCAGACATCGGAAGCTGTCGCCCCGAATACCCCAACCGTGCAGCGGGTTCGCCAATCCCGCCAGAGTATAGGCGACGGTATCCAGATCGGGCGAGATGTGGAGCCCATGAATCTCGGCATCGTCGCCGGTGTTGCCGATGATAAAGATGCGCCCGGGCTGAATCACCCGGGTGAGTCCGTCGAGGAAACGCGCAGCGCCCACACCACCGGCGAGCGCTACCACCGGACTTCGCTTCAAGAGGAGGCTCCGCCTGGCAGTCCCGTGATTCTCATCCCCGATTCCTTTAATTTATGACGCAGATTGAGCGAAATGAGCAGCACGGCTGCGCTTTCAAGCAGACGTGCGTTGTCCAGCGGACCCGCATCGATGGCCCGCACGCCGGGGATCATCGCGGCAAGTCGCGTGACCGCCGCCTTCGCTTCCGCGCTGTCGCCGCATATCAACGTATCGCTGTCGAGCGGATGATCGAGATTCGCCAGCGCCTCCGCGCTTAGCGCATGAAACGCAGCCACCACCGGCACCCCGGGAACAAGCCTCGCCGCTTGCTGCGCGGCCGAGCCATCCCACAGCGCCAGCGTGCGCGAGAGGCGCCCTCCGATCGCGATTTCGAGCGGAACCGTAGCGTCCACCAGGATTGCACCCGGCGTGATGCTGCCGCGAATCGACTTCAGGGTTTCGACTTGTGCCGAGAGCGGCACGGTAAGAACCACGATGCTGGCTTCCGCGACGGCATCTGCATTCGTATGGCCCGTAACTTCAGCCGCATTCGTTTGTCCGGCAATCCGGCGCGCTGCGTCCTGCGCCTTTTTCAAGTCGCGGGAGCCGATGCGCACGCGCACCCCGGCATGGGCGAAACGAAGCGCCAGTCCGCCGCCCTCCGCTCCTGTGCCACCCACCACTGCGACGATTGTTTGCACGCGTACTCCTAAAATAACCTGTCCCAAGGGGCTCGCGCTTGGTGTTACCCTCGATATGAACAGGAGACAACCGTGGCAGCAATCCCTGAAAACTTTATCGACCTAACCAAAAAGAAGGCTTTTGCGCAATTCGCTACACTGATGCCGGACGGAAGTCCGCATGTGTCGCCCGTCTGGTTCGACTACGATGGCAAATCCATTCTCATCAATTCAGCCAAAGGACGGGTGAAAGACCGCAACGTCCGGCGCGACCCGCGCGTGGGCATCGACATTGTCGACCCCGACAATCCATATCGCCATCTTTCGATTCGGGGCCGCGTGGTGGACATCACCGAAAACGGCGCCGAGGCCCACATCGACAAGCTGGCGAAGAAGTACAGGGGCGTGGACAAGTATCAAAAAAGCAAGCCGGACGAAGTGCGGGTGATCTATCGGATCGAGCCCGAGCGCACCTATACGATGGGCTGATCCGTGCCTCCGCAGCATATCGAAACGGCCATCTCCCGCGCCGATGCGAGACGGCTGATCCGCGCGACCGGCGGCGAGCTACTCGACCTCTTGAAAGAAGCGAGCGCCGTTCGCGACACGCGTACCGGTCCGGTGATCACGTATTCGCGCAAAGTGTTTATCCCTCTGACGAACCTGTGCCGCGATCGTTGCGGATACTGCACCTTCGCGCGCGAGCCGGGCGACACCAAGGCGCACACGATGAGCCCGGATGAAGTGCTGGCCGTTGCGCGCGCAGGCCAAAGAGCGGGCTGCAAGGAGGCGCTGTTCAGCCTGGGCGATAAGCCCGAGCTGCGGTATCCGGAGTATCGCGAGTGGCTGGAACAGCGGGGCTTCCATTCCACCATTGAGTTCTTGCGGGCCATGTGCCAGTTGGTTTTTGAGGAAACGGGGCTGTTGCCACACGCGAACCCCGGCGTCCTGTCGCGGGAAGAGATGGCGCAACTGCGGCCCGTCAACGCGAGCATGGGAATGATGCTGGAGACGGTCAGCCGGCGATTGCTCGCGCCGGGCGAGGCACACCACCGCTGTCCGGATAAGGTTCCCAAAGTCCGGCTTGCGGCTCTGGAAGCCGCGGGAGAACTGCGGATCCCATTTACCACGGGTATTTTGATCGGCATCGGCGAAACGCCCGAAGAACGCGTCGACGCACTATTTTCGATTCGTGAATTGAATGAGAAGCACGGGCACATCCAGGAAGTGATCGTTCAGAACTTCCGCTCCAAACCGGACACGCTTTTCGCCAATCGGCGGGAGCCGGCGACGATGGATGTTGCGCGAACCGCGGCGGTGGCTCGGCTAATTCTTGGCGGCACGGTGAACCTTCAAGTGCCACCCAACCTTTCGCAGGATGGGTATGGGTTCTACCTGCTTTCCGGTATCAACGATTGGGGAGGCATCTCGCCGGTGACGCGCGATTTCATCAACCCGGAGATGGCCTGGCCACAGATCGCAGCCCTCCGATCAGTAACCCGTGAAGCCGGCTTCGAGCTGCGGGAAAGACTCGCCGCTTATCCGGAATACCTGCACGATTCCCGATGGATGCCGGAGGCGTTGCGCCGGCGGGCGCTCGCTTGGACCGATGCCGCGGGGTTCGTGCACCCCGAACAGGAGGCCGCATGACCCTGGAACCGGTTCTCGCCAAGGCCCTGGAAGGCCGGGAACTATCGGCCGAGGACGGTGAAGCGCTCTTCGCCGCCGAGGGAGACGATCTGCACCGCCTGCTTTCCGCGGCTGACGAACTGCGGCGCCGCAGGGTGGGCGATGGCGTCGGCTACGTCGTCAACCGGAACGTCAATTTCACCAATGTTTGCGTTAAGCGATGCGGCTTCTGTGCGTTCAGCCGCGGCCATCGCGCGGAACAAGGTTATTTCCTGCCCACCGGGGAGATTCTTCGGCGTGTTCACGAGGCCTGGGATCTTGGTGCGACTGAGGTCTGCATTCAAGCGGGCCTGCCGCCCCGCATAGATGGATTGTTTTACATCGATCTTTGCGCGGCCATCAAAAGAGAAATCCCCGAGATTCACGTCCATGCCTTTTCACCCGAGGAGATCCTATATGGCGCGACGCTGTCGAACCGCAGTATTGAGGATTATCTGAAGGCTCTGAAAGACGCAGGGATTGGATCATTGCCAGGAACGTCGGCCGAGATTCTCGACGATCGCGTCCGCGAGATCATTTCTCCGGGCCGCATTTCCACGCGCAATTGGATCGCGGTGATCCGCACCGCTCACAAACTCGGCATTCCTACCACTTCCACGATCATGTATGGGCACGTCGAGACCGCTTTGGACCGCGCCCGGCACTTGGAGCTGCTACGCGGCATTCAAATGGAAACCGGCGGTATCACCGAGTTCGTTCCACTCAGCTTCATCGCCGCCGAGGCGCCCATGGTGAAGAAGTCTCTAGTGCCCGGTGTCCGTACGGACGTCGCTCGCGAGGACGTACTGCGCATGTACGCCGTCGCCCGCCTGATGCTGGACGCATGGATTCCGAATATTCAAGCCGCGTGGGTGAAGCAGGGCCCGCGGCTCGCGCAGGAGTGCCTCCAGGCCGGCGCCAATGATTTTGGCGGCACATTGATGAACGAGAGCATCTCGACGTCGGCCGGCGCATCGCACGGTCAATTTCTGCACCCCGTGGAAATTCGAGATTGGATTCGCGCTGCCGGCAGGATCCCCTTGCAGCGATCGACCGCCTACAAGACTCTGCGAGTCTTTGAACAGGAACCAATCGAGCCGGAGCCGCGTTGGGACGGTGACCGCTTCGGCTCCTACGCGACGCTGATCGCCTCGCCGGAGTTCCGTTTTCGAGACCGGCGCTGATACGAGTGGACGGGGCTACTTCTCGCCATCCTTGAATGTTCCCTTGCTCCTGGCTATCTCGATCAACGTCGGATAAAACTGCACGAACGTCGTATCCACTGCTCCGTTCTGCCCGTGGCAGGAATAGCAATTCTCGGTCTTGGGGATCAGGCTCCCCTCCGTGGCGCCCTTCGCGAATCCGTAGAACGCCCAACCGCCCCGCGACGCATCCTTGACGTGGACCTCCGTACCTGCAACATCAGTTTGCACTCGCCCGTCCTTGTTGATCGAAAGCTTGGTTTCAGAGTTCCGCAATTCCAGAACCAGCACGGTCTTGTCCGGCCAGCTTCCGCTCTTGAGAAACGCCCTGTAAGCCGCGGAATCGACGAAGACGTTTTCGAAAAACGGATTCGCGGGAGGACGGTCGTTCGGGTACGTCATCCCGAGGCCGGAACTCAGGAAAACCCATTCGCGGTAGTCCGCGGGCAGCAGCAGCTTGCCCTCTCTGCTATATTGCGGCCCACCGCCGGATTGCGCCAAGAGCGCAACGCACAACAGCGGCGCTATCAGAAAGACTCGTTTCATTTGAGGCTCCCGTAAAGCTAAGATGGATACGGAGAATACAACCATCATGGCAGACTACGCACATCCCGAAGCGCTGGTGTCCACCGAGTGGGTCGCCCAGCACACGAAAGATCCCAACGTCCGGGTCGTCGAAGTGGACGTAGATACAAGCGAATATTCCAAGGGCCATGTTCCCGGCGCAATCGGATGGAACTGGACCACGCAGCTTTCCGATACCGTCCGCCGCGACATCCTTTCCAAGCATCAGTTCGAAAAGCTGATGAGCGAGGCCGGAATTTCCAACTCCACCACCGTAATTCTCTACGGCGACAATAACAACTGGTTCGCGGCCTGGGCATTGTGGCAGATGAAAATGTACGGGCACAAGGACGTCCGGCTGATGAATGGCGGCCGCAAGAAGTGGCTGGCCGAGGCCCGCGACGTTTCAACCGATATGCCCAGCATTGCGACTGCCAGCTATACCGCCTCCGGTCCCGATAATGGCCTGCGCGCGTTCCTCGATCAGGTGCAGGCCGCGGTGGACGGCGGCCACACCGGCTTGGTCGACGTGCGCAGTCCCGCCGAATTCACCGGCGAGATCCTGGCGCCTCCCGGACTTCCCGAAACCTGCCAGCGCGGAGGCCATATTCCCGGCGCGCGCAGCATCCCTTGGGGCAAGGCCTGCAATGAAGACGGCACCTTCAAGTCCTATGAAGAGCTGAAGGCTCTCTACGGCGGCGAGGGCATCGACGGATCGAAACCCGTCATCGCCTACTGCCGCATCGGAGAACGCTCCAGCCACACTTGGTTCGTGCTCAGCGAGTTGCTCGGCTTCAATCACGTGCGCAACTACGACGGCTCCTGGACCGAATGGGGCAATCTCGTCGGAGCGCCGGTGGAGCGCGGCGCAGCGCAATCCGCCAAGGCGTGATCTCATGAAAGTTGAAGAGCACCAGGAGCGCAAGCTCGAAATCGAAGGGTGGCCCGTGCACCTCACCAGTTACCGCATCGGCGAGGTGTTCCACTGCACTGCCGATAATGTCTCGCCCGGCGCGGCTTTGGCCCGCACCAGCGGCGCCACGCGCGAGGAGGCTGAAAACAAGGCCATCGAGCGCGCCACCGAACGTCTCGGCCGCACCAAGCGGCACGCGGTGTAAGTTTTTTGGCAACCGCCTCCGCCATCCCCGCGCCTTTGACCGGTCTCCGCCGGCTGGAGACCGTAGTCTTGCTGGGCCTGCTCACCGTCTTTGCCCCGCTCAGCATCGACATGTATTTGCCGGCGCTGCCCGCGCTCCAGATCTATTTCAAGGCCACCGAAGGCGCGGTCCAGCTCACGCTGGCGTCTTTCTTCGTCGGCTTCTCGCTGGGACAGACGCTGTACGGCCCGCTCGCCGACCGCTTCGGCAGAAAACCCCCGCTGTACGTTGGAATGTTGGTGTTCGTCGTGGCTTCGGGGGCCTGCGCGTTTGCCGCTTCGGTCCAGGCGCTCACGGCGTTCCGTTTGTTGCAGTCGCTGGGCGCGTGCGCCGGATCGGTGATTTCGCGAGCGATGGTGCGCGATCTGTTTCCGCCCGAGGAAACGCGCCGTGTGTACTCGGCGCTGATTCTGGTGATGGGCGTCTCACCTCTAGCGGCTCCTCTGCTCGGCGCATACTTGATGACCTGGTTCGGCTGGAAGTCCATCTTTCTTTCGGTGATGCTTGTCGGCGCGCTGGCCACCGTGGGGCTGCATTTCCGGCTGCCCGAATCTCTGCCGGCTGCGCGTCCGCTTTCGCTGGGCTACATCTTCGCGACCTACCGCGGACTCCTCGCGGACCGCTTCTTTCTGGGCGCATCGCTCGCCACCGGATTCAGCTCCGCCGGAATGTTCGCCTACATCGCAGGATCGCCGTTCGTCTTCATCAATCTCTATGGAGTGAGGCCCGATCGTTTCGCATGGTTCTTCGCCGCGAATGCCGCCGCGGTAGTGATCGGGGCGCAAATTAATGGACGCATGCTGCACGGCCATTCACCGGAGCGCGTGATGCGCGTCGCCGCTTTTGTGCAAGCCGCCGCGGGCGTTTTGTTGATCGTCGCTGCCCGCAACGGCGCGGCTCCTTTGGCCAGTCTCGCACTTCCGCTTTTTCTGTACCTGTGCACCATCGGCTTCGTGTTCCCCAATGCCGTTGCCATAGCGCTGGCGAATCACGGACAGGTTGCGGGAATGGCTTCCGCGCTGCTGGGGACGCTTCAGTTCAGCATGGCCGCCATCGCCACGCTTGCCCTCGGAGCCATCGACAGCACCACCCCGCTTCCCATGGCCGCGATGATCTGTTTCTGCGGAGTTATGGGCGTGGCGATGCACCTGCTCCTGATGCGGGAGAGGTCAGCCTCGCTGCCGCGCGGCTAACCTTCCGGCGCGAGATTCAAGATACGTCCGGATCGCCTCATCGAGCGATGGCATGGGCGCGATGCCCAGCGCTTCCGCTTTCGTGTTCGACAGCGCCGAGTATTTCGGTCTCCGCGCCGGCGTGCGGAATTCGCGCTCCGTTGTCGGTTTCAGCGGTGGATTTAATCCCGCGGCGTGGAAGATCTTGCCCGCCCAGTCGAACCACGTAATTGGCGATCCGCCGCCGAGATGGAAGACGCCGCTGGCGCCTCGCTCCACCAGATCCGCGGTCCGCGCCGCCAAAGCCGGGGCAAACGTCGGGGACGCCGCGTGATCTTCCACCACGCGGATGGGCTGGCCCTTTGCGGCGAGCCGAAGCATCATCTCGACAAAATTCCCCCTCGATGTCTCTATACCCGCCGGTCCGTATACGCCGGAGGTGCGAACGATCAACGGCCGATCCAGGTATGCGCGAGCGTACAACTCCCCGGCCAGTTTGGATACCGCGTAAGCGCCCAGAGGATGCGGCTCGTCCTCTTCGCGGTAAGCGCGGCCCGCTAGGCCGTCGAATACATAGTCGGTGGAGAAGTGCACCAGCATCGCGTCGGTCTGCCGGCAAGCCATGGCCAGATTGCGTACTGCCAGCGCGTTCACCTGAAAGGCGGCCACCGGCTCTTTCTCGGCGACGTCCACCTGGTTGTAAGCCGCGGCGTTCAGCACGATCGCGGGATCGAACTCCGCCAGCTTCTGCTCCACCCGCGCCGCATCGGTGATGTCCACGTTGGAGCGGTCAAACGCTTGCACCTGGTAGCCGCGTGCGGCAAATTCCGTCCGCAATTCTGCCCCAAGCTGCCCGGCTCCTCCGAAAACCGCGACTTTTTTCACTCTCTTATTATAGATACTGGGATAAATCTGCTTGGCCGGTCGATGTGTCCGGAGGATTATCGCCCAGTGATGCCCGGATTCCCAAATCCGGCAGGTCCTGCAATGAATGCTTTAGCGCCAGCGCTAGACGGAATCCATCGCCATCGGGCTCGCACCGCACTACCTCGCCCAGCATCAGCATGGCGGCGGTTTCGACTTTCACGAGCGCTCCGCATGCGATGGCGCTAGGGAGCTTCATCGTCAGACTGCCTCGTGAGATCTCCACGATCAAACCGCCCCTTGCGTGCTGCCCCGATTCGGCAATCACAACCGGTTCATTCGCGGCCAAGCGCGGCTCTGAACGTCGTTCCAAACGGGGCTTATCCATTTTTCTCTACGCTTATCGGACCGGCAAGGAGGAGTGTGAGAGCAGCCCGATCCCGAGCTTAGCGGTAATGAAACGCCAGCCAGACGATCACGCCCACAGCCGCAGGCAGCAGGACCTCGGCCCAGTTGCGCTTCAAGAACTGAAACACCGGCGGTGCTCGGCGGACAGCTCGGGTCGAAGGGGGGTTGGGGCAAAGCGAAGACGCCAAACGCGATCGCAGGCCCGACGGCAAACCGTTCAGCGCCCGCAGGATTTCTTCTCTTCCCCTCCGGTCCGCGATCAAGATGGTGGCGGAATTGAAGCTGTTGGTTGAGTCCTCGAGTTGTTTCCGCAGCCGCGGCGGTACATCGTTTACGGAATGGTACACCCGGGTCTTGCCGCCTTTGGCGATAAAAATTGTCGACGTTTTCACGGTCACCCGATGCATCGTGCCTAACCTTCCACCAGCTTGGTGATGCGATCGCCGGAAGCAGCCGGACGCAACGCCAACCTGCTGCCAGCCATCGCCATGGCGGCGTGCTCCAAAACGATGTTGATGAATCCCAACGCCGCCTTGGAGAGCGCCTTGTCCCTTCTATAGATTAATGCAACCTGGCGCACGATGGCGTCGGGCCCCAGGGAGATCGCCGCTAGCCTCCCTGCAGCCACTTCTTCGCGGCAGTGCGTGGCAGCCATGAAACTCGCACCAAGGCCGGTCATCACGAAGCGCTTGATCATCTCCGTGGAATCCAGCTCCATCGAGACGTTGAGTTCGTCCGCCACGGGCTCCAGCCACGTCGTCAAACGGCTCCGCGTCGTTCCCGCCTTGGGCAGCAGCAGCGGTTCTCCGATCAGATCCGAAGCCAGAATCTCCTTTTTCGCCGCCAGAGGATGGCCGGGTGGAACAATCAGCTTGATCTCGTCGGAGTGAATCTTGGCGACCTCCAGCCTCTTTTCCTTGATGGGAAGCTGTGTGATCCCGAAATCTGCTTGGTTATCCACCACGGCTTCCACCACGCGGGCGCCGTAGGATCGGTCCACCAGAATTTCAACATTCGGAAACAGCTTCTTGTACGCCAGAAACACACGCGGCAAGACGTAGATGCAGGTAGCTTCGTTGGCTGCGATCACCAGTTCCCCGCGCGGCGTCCGTTCCAGTTCGCTGATGGCGTTTTGCGCCCGGCGGCGCAACTCCAGGATCTGCTCGGCGTAATCGGCGAAGATCCGCCCCGCCGGCGTCAAAGCGATCTTGGTCCCCAGTCTCTCGAACAGCGGCGCGCTCAAATCCTGTTCCAGTTGCCGCACCTGCGCGCTCACCGCCGGCTGCGTGCGGAAACACGACTGCGCCGCCTTGGAGAAGCTCTTCAGGCGAACGATTTCCAAAAATGTATGGAGTTGATCGAGATCCATACCGTTGTCTACTCGGACCTAGCTTCTAGCATCGCATCTTTCTCGCTTCTGCGTGATATCGCCTACAACCCGGAGATCGACGGTCGGTAAATTTGTGATAGAATTCCCGCCATGCACAGGCCGTCCTACTTGCGTGTTCTGCTCATCGCCGTGCTCGCGGGCCCCGCATTTGGCCAACAACCCAAACCGCCCGCCGCCGCATCGAAAGTAGCGCCGGCGACGGAAGCCGCGGTGTCGACGGCGGCGTCCGGCCCGGCCGCGGAGGTGCTGGCGTTTGAGAGAGCGATGGAAGCGGCCGTCGTGCGCGGCGACGTCGCCTACGTCGATCGCGTTAGCGCGCCCGACCTCAGCTTTACCCACGGGGACGGCTGGACCACAGGCGGCAAACCGCTGCTGGTTGACGACCGGAAGTCCTTTCTGAAGAGGGTCGAAGACAAACAGTATAACGTCCGCGATCTCGATTCAGTCAAGGTCGAAATGCACGGTGACATCGCCATCACCTACGGCCGCTATGTGGCCCAGAACAGAACCGGCGCGCCCGATCAATCCTGGTTCGCGGTGTGGTTTGAGCGGGTCTATGAGAAGCGCGACGGCCACTGGCTCTTCGTATCGCATCGCACGGTGCACGGTCCGACTTACGGGCCAGACCGGAAGTCGGTCAGCGATAAATAGCCAAATAGCCGCTATCGGCTGGGCGGCGCTTCGCCGGCCATCCGATAAGCGTCGAACGTCAGCGTAACCGCGCGAGCGCAATCGCGGACGCTCGAAGGCGGCGGCTCACCCCGGCCGATTCGATCTAGACAATCCTTCACCACGCCAGGCCAGCTCCCTACGTAATCCTGAGGCGCCTTGAGCGTCTCGTTGCGGCCCGGACCGATAATCTGGACGCCGTCGCCCCCCATGTCGGTCGCCCGCACCAGCGCCTTCTCCGCCGCGATCTTGCGCTCGCTGTCGGAGCCCGTGGCGGGAAAGGTGTAGCTGGCCTCATTGAGGAACACAATGCCGCTGGGCGTACGCAGGGTCACGAAAGCGTAGTCCTCAATGTTCCGCTTCCAAATGGAGTGGCTGGTGACGGCGGAAACGACGTGAGGATCCTCGCCCGTGATGTAGCGGCACAAGTCGAAGCCGTGGATCCCGAGGTTGAGCAGAGCGCCTCCGCCCGCTTCCGCTTTGTTCAGCATCCAGCCGCTGCCTTCGTCGATGTAGCGTTGAATGCCCGGCTGGTTGAACCGCACCAGCATGTGCGAGATGGTCCCCATCTCGCCGCTCTTCACCATTTTTCTCGCGATCTCGGCCCACCAGCTGTAACGGAACGACAGGGGAGCAGTGGCCCAGGCGTTTTTCTTCTCCGCGTATTCGGCCAACTCATTGACGGTCCTGTCGTCGACGCCCCAGGGCTTTTCGGCGAGGAAAGGGATCCCGGTATCGACCAGGAACCGGAAGGGGCCCGGCATGTCGACGTGACGGTTTAAAGAGAGCACGAACTCCGGCTTGGTTTTGTCGATCATGGCCCGATAGTCGGTGTAGGCCGTGCTGCCGCAACGCTTCGCGCGATCCTCGGCGACGGCTTTGTCCGGATCGTGGACGCCGACAATGTCAAGCTTCTCGTTCTGCAAAATCCGCAGATAATTCGGCGGCAAGGTCGCGTGGTAGTGGCCCGCGCCAATCACCGCGACCCTCTGGGGCCGGCGCGCCGTGGGCGGCTTGGGCGCTGGCTGCGCCTCAGCCCTGGTGGAATTCAGGCTTTCAAAAATGGCCGCGGCAGCCAGGCTGCCGGTGGCGAACTTCGCCGCGTGCTCCAGGAAATCACGCCGGCAGTGGCGGAATCGATGGAAAAGATCCAGCAGCTCCCGGGGATGTTCTGAAGCGTTCCTTTGTTCCATACCCGTCTCCGGACGCCCTATTTCCCTGTCCACCTCTACGGGAGAACGGCGGTGATGTTCCGCTTCGGGACTTCTCCGACCGGAATCCGCGTGACCTCTTTCATCGACTTGACGTCGACCACGGATACCGAGTTCGATGCCGCGTTGGCTACGTAGGCCATCTTCCCGTCGGGCGTGAGCGTTACCCAGTCAGGAGAATGCCCAACTTCCGCGCTGCCCCGAAACTTCAAATCGGGCAGCGAATAAAAGTAGACGGAACTATTCAGCCGGCTGTTGACCACCAGCGTCTTCTCATCGGAGGTGACCGCCATACCGTGCGATTCGTTCCCGCCCACAAGGAATGGAGTCTTACCCGGAGGAAGATCCGGGAGTTTGATCCGGTTGATCTCCTTGCGAGTGGCGAAATCGACCACGGCGAATCCGTTGAAGCCTGAAAGCTGTACGAAAATCCACTTGGTAGACCCGTCGGGATTCGTAGCGAACGCCAGTGGACGAATCCCCAAGTCCATCTCCAGCGACCAGGAGGGTACCTCGGTCTTTTGGTCGATTACGGTGATGGTCTTCGATTGAATGGAGCCGCTGACAACGTACTTGCCGTCCGGGGTGACGTAGGTGTTGTGCACGGCACCTCTGACGGGGATGCTCTTGACCTTTTCGAGAGAGGTGGTGTCAATGACATCCACGGCGCCCGGCGCGACGGCAATGGAAACATACACGCGGCGCCCATCTTTACTGATTCCTATGTTGTTCGGGTGGCCGCTGAGGGGTATGCTGCGCGTGACCTTCAAAGTCTTTGAATCGACCACGTCGAGCGTGCTTTTCCCTTCGTTACTGATGTAGTAACGGCTTCCGTCCGGCGCGGCCGCCGCACCGTGGTTCACCTCAATGCCGGTTATCTTTCCGACCACTTTGTTCGTAGCGGGGTCGATGATGGAGACATCGTCTCCGGCGCTGTTGGTTTGGATGATACGAACCGTGCTCGCCGCCAGGGGCAGAGCGAGAAGAAGTCCAAGATACATCGAACGGGAGGTTATCTGGGTCATGTGCATAGTCGTCAAGCGCTCCTGAGAAACTGGGTGAAGTCTACTTTGAAAAGACAGTAGAGTCAAGGCAATGGTAGGGAATTGTCGAAGCTGTTTCCATTCGCGTGCGTGATGATGCTCAGCACATGGCGGGTCATCTGATTATCGCGATCGAGTTCAAGCGCCCTCCGGACCTCCTGCTCGGCGCGTTCAGCGAAGCCCACCAGGAACAACGCGTAGCCCAGGTTGGAGTGGTTGGCTGCGTTGCGGGGCAGCAGCTTGACGGCCTGCTCCAGCGCCTCAATCGCGGCGGAAGCCTGGTTGACCGTCAAGTATTCCGAGCCCAGCAGGCTATGCGCGTAAGGAATCGCGGACCGCTCCTTCAGCGCCAGTTGCAGCTCCGCGATAGCCTTGTCGTGATCGCCCAGGGCGGCGAAATTCTTAGCCTTGAGGAGCAGGCTCGCGCCCTTGCGCGACAGCGGGTGCTGAAGCTGCTCCACTGAAATCGTGCCGGCTGGTTCGGAGGCTTGCGGCTCCAACCCGTGTGGGTTGTTGTAGAAGATTTCGTTATTCGCGAGCGTGTCCGGAGAATCCTCGGCGTGAGCCTGCGCCGCGAACGGAGGAATCTTGGGTATTTGGCCCCACAGAGACACCGCAGTGAAGTAGAGCACGGCACACCGTCGCATAAAGATGCGTCCTCCTGACCTGGATATTCCGGGAATCTATTTCGGAAGCCGCACTTCGAAGTGGCGGCGGCTGAGACGATAGGGAACCAACGACGGGGTTCGTAGGAAGGGCTAAATCAGCGCCCGTTTACGTTCCCAGAATACCTGAGGAACATATCGGCGTCCAATTCATTCTGTTTATAAACCCGATGTAAGGCCTAATGTGTCTGCACTTTAGGGGTTACGGACATGCCTGGGCGAAGCGCGTGATCGTCATTTTGGCCGGGGTCGATGGAAATGCGCACGGGGATTCGCTGCACCACGCGGACGTAATTTCCGGTGGCGTTTTCGGGAGGCAGCAGGCTGAACTTGGCTCCGCTGGCTCCGGCGATGCGTTCCACTTTACCAGTGTAGGTGCGGCCGTTGGCGTCCACTTCGAAGGTCACCTTCTGGCCGATGCGCATGTCCTTCAACTGGGTCTCTTTGAAATTGGCGGCGACCCAGATGTCGTCCAGCGCCACGATGGACATCAACTGCTGGCCGGCGGCGACATTCTGGCCCGGATCCACCGCTTTTCTGCCGACGATGCCGTTGACCGGAGCGGTGATGGTCGCATAGCTCAGATTCAGCTTTGCCTGATCGACCTCCGCCCTCTTCTGGGCCACACGAGCCAGAGCCGCCTGGGCGCGCGCTTCGGTGCCCTTGACCTGCGACGGGCCCGCGGCGGCGGCGTCCACTTGCGCCTCCGCCTCTTGCAGCCGGGCGCGGGACTGCGACACCGATTCTTGAGCCGCGGCGACGTTCTGCCCGGCTTCTGTCACCGCGGCCTGCTGCGCTTCAACCGTAGCGGCCGCGGCCTGCTCGGCTGCCACGGCTTGATCGAAAGTCTGGCGCGAAATCTCGTCTTTGGCGACCAGGCCGCGATAGCGCTCGACATCCTGTGCGGCCTTGGTGCGATTGGCCTGCGCCACTCGAACGTTCGCCTGGGCAACCGCCAGCCGGGACTGCGCCGCGCCGAGCTGTTGCTGGGCATAGCTGACGGCAACCGCCGCGTTCTCGCGCCCGGAACGCGCTCCGCTGAGAGTGCTGGCGCTCGAAACCGTGGCCGCGGGGACATCGCTACGCGCGCTATCGAGCGTGGCTTCGGCGTCGGCCAAATCGGCTTGCGACTTCGCGACGGCCACTTCCAGATCTTTCTTGTCCAGCTCCACCAGAACGTCGCCCGTATGGACTTCGCGCTCATCCTGGGCCTCCACCGCGACGACGTTGCCCGCAATGCGCGCGCTGATCGGAACGATGGTGCCGTCGATCTGCGCGTCGTCTGTCGATTCGACCAGCGAAAGGCGCAGCCAAATCGTGTAACCGCCCCAACAGATCGCCGCCAGAATCACCAGCGCGACGATCCACTTGATCGCCGTCCTGGTTCCACTTCCGGTTGCGGGCGTCGCCTCGCGCGTTTCCCTTTCCGATATTTCCGCCATCAGTTCGTTCCTCCCAGGAACTGTTTGAGCGAGGTCTCGGTCCCACCCACCGCCCTTGCCAGCGAAACCTTCGCCAGGTTATGCACGTACATCCCGTTGATCAGACCCTGATTCGCCGCGGCGACGGCCTCTTGCGCTTGTACCACCTCCAGGTTATCGGTGACGCCGGCGGCAAGCCGGTCCCGCGCCTGTTGCAGGGTCTCATTGGCTAGATTCAAATTGTCGCGAGCCAGATTCACCTGATCGGCGGCAGTGTTCAGATCAAGTAGTGCGGAGCGCACCTCGAAATCGATTTTCCCCTTCAGGTCGGCCAGATCGTTGCGGCGGCGCTCGATTTCAGCGTCGGCTGACGACTGGTCGGAGCGGATGCGCCCGCCGTCGAACACATTGATGCTTACGGTTCCGGTCACCGTGAAAGTGCCGTGAGATTGCGCCAGCGTGGGTCCGATATCGCCGTAGTTGGCGGCCAGGAAGGCGGTGGGATAGCGCTCCGCGTTGGAGGCCTGCCGCGCGATCTCGGCGGAATGGAGCTGAGCTTCCCCGCTGCGATAATCCGCGCGGACCTCGTAGGCCTTGCTCAGCAGATTGGCCGCGTTCAAATTCTCGATGGGCCGGTAGGGCAGCGGATCGGCGGCGTCGAAATCCTGGCCGGAAGGCAATCCGATGGCGCGCGCCAAGGTCAATTTATCCTTGGCGAGCTGGTTTTGCAGAATCAGCAACCGCTGCTGCTGGGTCTTCAATTCCACCTGCGCGCGCAGCTCGTCGATGGCCGGTACGATGCCGGCCTGATGCTGGTCCTTGGCCAGCACCGTGAGAGCATCCGCCGTGGCGACCTGCGTCCGGGTCACCTCAATGCGGCCGGAGTCGGCCAGGATCGTGATATAGCCGGATGCAACCGCCTGGACCACCAAGTCGCGTCCGTCCTCGAGCGAAAGCTGTGCGGCGCGGGCGTTTTCGGCCGCGGCCTTGAGGTTCTTGAACGCAGTCCAATCGAACGCGGGGACGTTGGCAAAGGCTCGAACGTCGGTAAAGGAGAACGGCCCAACGAAGGACGGAATCCCGTCGAAGTGAAAGCCGTAGACTGCCAGGCTGATCTGCGTCTCCGTCTCGGCGAGGGCCGCGCTGACGTTGGGGAGCAGCGCGCTCAAGGTGCGCAGCCGCTCCGCCCTCGCCGAGCTTAAGTCCGAGCCGCGAACCAGCAGCCCCAGGTTGGTCTTGAGGCCGCGGTCGATCGCGTCCTGGAGGGTCAGCTTCAAGGGTGTGGCGCTGGCGGCGCCGGTGGCCACGCTCCCGTTGAACTGGCCGCTATCGGAAAAATGGATTCCTCCGGAAGGGATAGAGGGCCGCTGCGAGGCCGGCGGCGGATATTGTCCGCGGACCTGGAGGGCGGCCAAAACCATGTATGCAAGTGCTGATAAAGTTGTCCTGAGAAGCTTCATTTCGGTTCGCCTGTTGCGGCTCCGCGCCGCGAAGGAGGGACTTATTTTTGATTATAGCGGGTGCCGGGGCGGCGACTGATGGAGCAGGCGGACGCGGCAGTCCTTATAGCATAGGCGGGCCCTATGCCGCGCGTTCGCAAACCGTGAGCGAGACCAAGCGACCGAGTGAAGGCAGGAATCAGGATAATCGGGCGGCGGCGGGCATGTCGCGGCCGGCTCGGTGCAGAATAAGGCTCGTGGCTCGACCCTCGGGGCCAGTTTCAAAGGTGATCTGGTTGTCAGCCACCCTAGCGAAGAAGTTCTTCTCGCCTTCGGCAAACAGTTCAAACTTAGGCAGGTCGGTGGCCTGTGCGAAGCCCTGTGCGAAGAGGCGATCGCCGTCGCGGGTGATTTCGAAAATGAGGTCCGGCCTCACTTGATAGCGCCCGGTGTAGTGATCGAGGAGCTTAGGATCAATATGAATCTCGGTGTGCTGCTTTGGGGGCTCGAGATTGGCGAGCGGCCACTTCGGGTCCAGGAGATGAATTCCGAGGTCAAAGACACCGATGGGAGTAGAAGCATTGGACAGTACAACGACCCCGATACGCTCTTTAGGATCGTATCCGACCCATGAGCGGAAGCCTCCGGTGCCTCCGTCATGCGCGGCGATCTCCCGGTCGTGAGCTGACATAATAATCCACCCTAAACCGACTGTTACTTGGCCCAGGGGACGGCGAACTTCGAGCATGGCTTTCATGGCGGGGGCGAGAGGCGATTCCTTGTAGCCGAGGAATGCTTCCAGGAACGTCAGCATGTCATTGGCGGAGGAGCGCAGTGCGCCGGCGCCGGCAAGCGTGGGAAGGTCCCAGTTGGCGACGGGCGCGAGCATCGCGGTGTGACCAGTAGCCATGCGCTGCTTCATGGAAGAAGAGAGCGTAATACCCGTGTCCGGCATGCTGAGCGGTTCCGTGATGCGGATTCTGATCAAGCTCTCATAATCCGTTCCAGCGCGGTACGCAAGGAGGTGGCCGAGCAGCCCCGCGCCCAAGTTTGAATATTCGAATTCGGAACCAGGGTCGCGCGGCAGCGTGTAGCCGGATAGGAACTGGTACAAATCGTCCACGCTGTAGTCGGCGTAAGGATTGCGTGGGTCTTTCCACTTCATGTTGCTGGGAAGGCGTGGGAGCCCGGAGCTGTGCGTGGAAAGATCGTGCAGCGTGATGGATTTGCCGCTCCGCTCCGGCATCTTGACATTTTCGGGAAGATATTTGGCCGCTGGATCGTCGAGGGCGACCTCTTTGCGGTTCACCATGTCCGCCAATAGCAGCGAAGTAAAGACCTTGGTGACGGATCCAATTTCGAAGATCGTATCACCATCGAGCGTGCGTGGATCTCTGTTGGCGAGATCGCCGTTGGCGAGGTTGCCATAGGCGACGACGCGGCGGCCATCAGGTTCGATGACACCCACGACAATGCCGACTGCTTGCTTCTGATGATCGATGCGCTTTACCAGGATTTCGCGGATTTCGTCGTTGCTAGGAACTTGAAGTGGTTGGAAGATATTCGGATTCATAAATTTAAAAATAGACTCCACGCTGTGCCCTAATAAAGGACCAAAGGTCATTTAAGGAGACACACTTCGGCTATGGTGCTGAACTCTTTTAAGAGGGTTGGCCTAGCGAGGACAGGCGGAAAGCAGGCAATCCTGAAGCGCGCCGATCATCGCTTTATTGAGCTGATTGAATTCGTATCGCATAACGGAGATACCTCCTTTCTTTAGGCCCAGTTGAAGACTTACGAATAATATCATGAGTGCGCGGAAAACTGCAAGAGTTTTTTTAAATCGCCATGTCCCGACCGGCTCACGTGGCGTTCCGGCAGCGGCTCAGTTTGAAATTGAACCACCTGCCGCCTCTCCCTGGCCGAACTTGGCCAGCCCGCTTCCATGCCTCACGGCCGTGCCTCTCGCGCTGCTGTTTCAGCGCGACGCACTCGGACTTTCACCTCCACACGCGGGCCGAGCCGGTTGATGATCGACATGAGGCGATCGACGGTGAACCGTCCGAGGTCCGCATTGCGGATGCGCGGGAAGTCCGCCGCTGCTATGCCGGTGCGCCGCATTCCCTCTGTATCGATCATGTTGTCATATGTGACAACGCCCGTCCAGGGAGCGGAGCTCGCTCGACATCGTTCGCCTGTGCGGCTCCGCGCCGCGTTGGGCGCAAGCCGTGAGCGACCCGAAGCCGCGCCGGTTTCGACCATCCTCGCCGTCCGAGAGGGCGAACCGAAGCGGAATTCGACTTTGATTGTGCTATGATTTTTTCGGGATGGGCCTGTCTAAGGGAAAGTTCATCGCGATGCTCGCCTTTGCACTCCTGTGGAGCAGCATTGAGTGTGCGGCGCTGTGCGCCACGGAACCCTGTACCGGCCAGGCGTTGCCGAGTTCTCCGACCGAGCCTCCGTGCCATCGGCACCACCATCCGAGCAACCAGACCCCAGCTTCTTGTCAGCATCAGCAGCTAGCTCAAGCCGATGTTCCGCAGGCGTTCATGACGCCGGCGCCGCACGTAAACATAGCTGCGATGAACGTGCCGGTGGCATCGTATGTCGAGTTTCCATCGCCATCGGGCGCTTACCCGTTGGCGCCTTCTGCTGCCTTCTCCCCACCGGATCTCGCGGTTGTTTCCTCCGTCATCCTCCGAATCTGAGCGTCTCCTGAAACTCTCATAGCAACCGTGGCCGCGATAGGCGCGCCGCGGTGTCTCTGTCTTTTTTGGAGAAAGGAACATCGGTTTTGCGAAGGCGAAAGCAACTCCGCGTGCTTATGCTTGCGTTTCTTTTTCTCCATCGTGTCTACGCCCAGGACGCGCCTAAGGATCAGCAGCAAGAGGCAACTTCGGGCACTGGCATGGTGGATATGAATGCCGCGAGCATGTTTATCATGAATCTCGCTTCGGGCACTTCGGTGAATCCAGCCGGCTGGCCCATGCCGATGATCATGCGGCATTTCGGGAAATGGAACACGATGTTCATGGGACTGGGGTTTGTGTCGGACATTCAGCAATCCGGCCCGCGCGGCGGAGACAAGCTGTATTCGACCAACTGGTTCATGGCCGCCGCCGAACATCGCGTCGGAGTGAATGACGCGTTCCAAGCCGAACTTATGCTCAGTCTGGAACCGGCCACGATCACGGACCGACGTTACCCGCTGCTCTTTCAGACAGGGGAGACAGCCTACGGAATGCCAATTGTCGACGGCCAGCATCCGCACAATTTCGTCATGGCGCTGGGATTCCATTACCTGCACCAGATCGCCGAGGACACGATCCTCGATCTCTATTTCGCGCCGGTCGGCGACCCTGCGCTCGGACCTACAGCGTACCCTCACCGAGCCTCGGCGATGGAATTGCCGGAGGCGCCGATTTCGCATCATTGGCAGGATTCGACCCACGTGGCCGACGATGTCGTGACCGTCGGACTTCAGTACCACAAGGTGAAACTCGAAGGCAGCGGATTCTATGGCTCCGAGCCGGGCGAGAACCGCTGGATCGTCCAGCAAGGTCCGATCAATTCGTGGTCTAGCCGCTTGTGGTTTTTTCCGACCAAGTACTGGGCGGCGCAGGTGTCATTCGGACGGCTTACGCATCCCGAGGCGCTTGAGCCGGGCGATCAAACCCGAGTGGAGGCTTCAGTGGAATACGCGGCGCCGATGCCTGGAGGAAGTTGGGCGTCCACGCTCTCCTGGGGCCGCATTCACAGCACGGCGACACAGCGCAACATGAATTCTTATTTAGCGGAATCCGTGTTGCCGGTTACCCGCCGGAATTTCATCACCGGGCGCTTGGAGCTGGTGGACAAGGATGACTTGTTCGCCGACGACCCGGAGCTGCAACAGCATCTCGATGTGTTGTACGGCAGCACGTTCCGAATCGGAGCTTATACGCTCGGCTATACGCGAGACATCGACCTCATCCGGTCTGTCGAGACCGGAATCGGCGCGAACTTCACGGCGTACTCTCTGCCGAACGCGATCAAGCCGTATTACGGCGGCCATCCCGCCGGCGGCAATCTCTTCATCCGCTTCCGGCTCAGGCCGGCTGAGAAATAAGGAAACCAACAACTATGAAAATGCTTTATCTGACCTTCGCGATGGCTGTCGCTCTCAGTGCCGCCAAAGCGCCGGAGACGTTCACTGGCGTCATCACCGACACGCACTGCGGGGCGAAACACGATATGAAAGGGCGCTCGGACTCTGACTGCGTAAAGCTGTGCGCCAAGGGATCGGCCCAGTATGCTTTGCTCGACGGTGAACGCGTCCTGAAACTCAGCGATCAAAAGACTCCAGCGAAGTTCGCGGCACAGAAAGTCAAAGTCGTCGGTACTTACGACGAGAAAACCGAAACCATTAAGGTCAGCTCGATTGAGCCGGCCGCCTCTCACCTGTCCAGTAAATAGACCAGGGCGCCCGCTAAGGCTCGATCGACAACGCCAGGGCATTCACTGCCCAGCCTGTGGCCATGGTCGAGATCCACTGATCGTGCCCGTATGGAAACCCGCTCTCGAAATACTGCTGAAATTTCGTAGCTCGGCTAACAACGTGCCAAGAGCCATCCGCGCTCTGTGTGCCAAGCAGGAACTTCACGCCCTTGGCATCCGGCCGCGCGACGCCCGCTTCGTTCAGAGCCCACAGCGTCATGCCAGTGGCATACGCATCACTGGGAAATCCTTGGCGTTGCGCCCAACCACCGTCCGGGCGCTGCAACGCCAGAATCGGTTCGGCTAGTTTGCGAAGTTCCACCGCGCTCGCACCCGCTACGGCGACTCCGGCCAGGCGCATATCCATGTCCTCCAGAATCACGGGTTCAGCATGCATCAGCCACTGTTTGCCGCGCTCGATGCGCTGCTTCATTTCGCTCACGCGGCCGGGAGGGCCGTAGGTCTTTAAGGCTCGCATGGCCATCGCCGTGCGCGAAAAATCGCTGTCCTGCAGCGGGGACCGCGAATATCCGGGAAGATGCCATCCGCCGTCGCCGCCCTGCGACATAGCCAGGTTCGCTGCAAGGAAATCCGTAACGCGATTGTGTGGATAACCGCCGCGCACCAGCGCTTCGACGGAGTACAAATTGCTGTCTGCGCCGCCGAGTGCGGCTGCTCCTTCCAGGGCGGCGGGGTTAATCGTCGAAGTGATCTGGAGAACGCGTTCGTGTGACGCTTTCTCATCCACCGGAATGCCCTTCGCGCGTGCCGCGGCTGCGGCAAACTCGGCCGGCGGCTGTTCATGGCAGGCGAAGCATCCACTCTTGTGGAAGAACTGATCGGTGGTGCTGTCGAGCAACCGCATACTGCGTGCGATTGCCGTGCGCGCATCGGGCGTTTCGTCGGACAGTCGCACCGGCTTGGCGAGATCCTTCGGGCTCCCTCCCAAGGCACGGATCACTTCCTGGTCCCCGAATTTGTAGGCCCAGTCCAGCGCGGTTTCTCCGGCGTGATTGGTGAGGCGAAGGTCGGCTCCGTGAGACATCAACATGTTCACCGTCCGGCGGTCATAACGGTCCGTACCCACCGCCAGCATCAACGGCGTGAATCCGCGGTAATCCTGCGCATCGACTAGCGCACTGGCATCCAGCAGCGCTTTGACCGATTCCGGCGGCCCGAACGCTGCGGCCATAAGCAAAGGAGTCCATCCGCCAAATTCAACCGTGCCGGTCTGAATCTTCGGCAAGCCTTCCGTTTTGGATACGGCGTTCACCTTGGCCCCCTTGGCTACCAGCAGCTTCACCGCCTCGACGTTCCGGTTCCCTGCCGCGTTCATCAGCGGGGTCAAGCCGATGAAGGTGTCTGGAGTGTCGATATCGGCGCCGGCTTCCAGCAGCAGCCGGACTGTCGCCGTATCGTTTCCAAACGTCGCCGCATTCAATGGCGTTACATGCCGCGAATCCATCACCCCCACCTTCGCGCCCTTGGCCAACAGGAGCCGCACAATCTCCGCCGACGGGTTCGTGAATGCCGCGATGATCAGCGCGGTCCGTCCGCTCCGGGCCGCCGTGTTCACTTGTGCACCGTGATCCAGCAGCAGGCGAACCTTGGCCGGATCCGAAACCGACCACATCAGCGCTGTGGAGCCGAAAGCATTCTGTGCATTGACATCCGCTCCGTGGTCGATCAACAAGCGCATAGCGTCCACGGAGCCGATCTCGGCGGCATACATCAAGGGAGTGATTTCACGATCGTCCGTGATGTTCGGGCTCCCCTTTTGATCGAGCAGGGCCTTCAATTGCGTAAGGTTGTTTTCACGAATGGCGGAGTAGAATTTCTCCGGGTCCTGGGCCATCGCCGCCACCGCAATCATCGCGAGCACGCACGCTTTCCACATGCCGGAATTATATCCAACTAGTCGGTCAAGACGCCGCCACTTCGTACTGAGCCGCCAGCAATAGAAGCGCGCGGGCGCGTTAGGGTTTACGACGTAGGCTACGGCAGGCGGAACGCCACAACCGTTTCGTTCGCGACGACGACCACGTATTGTTTCCCGTTCTTTCCCAGGTAGGTAATGGGATTGGCGTACCCATTCGCCGGCAGCTTCGTCTCCCACAACAGCTTGCCGGTTTTTGATTCATATGCGTGGAAATGCTGATCGCTCGTGGCGCCGATGAACAGCAATCCTCCAGCTGTAGCTACGGAGCCGCCGATGTTGTATGCGCCGGTGTCCTTGAACCCGAGAGCTTCCAGCGATTCGACGCGGCCGAAGGGGATTCGCCAAGCGACATCCGCGGTGTTCACGTTGATTGCGAAAAGTTCGCCCCACGGGGGCGATTGACACGGCCATCCCGTCGCCGGATTGGTGATGTTCCCTGCGTTCCTGCGAACGTACGGGGGCTGGGTGGAGGGATCAACGGGACCTTTCTGTTTGGATGTTCCCGGAGTCTGAGCAACCATCCGCGTGACCTCGCCACGGTCGTGCGAATTGATGAAGAAGTAACCGAGCTTCGGATCGAAGCTGCCGCCGCCCCAATTGAAGCCGCCGTCCGGACCGGGAAACACCACCGTATTAGTCATCCGCACGGGAGCAAATGGACCGTCGTTTTGGGCGTCCTTGAAGAGTTCTTCACAGTATTTGCGGTGCTCCGGCGTGAACGATGCAATTTCATCTTTTTTCCAAGTCATCCGGGCAAGCGGAGGAGGCTTCAGCGGAAACGGCTGCGTCGGCGAATACCACTCTCCCGGAACATCGCCTTTCGGAACCGGACGCTCTTCCATGCCATAGATCGGTTTCCCGTCGCGGCGATCGAGAATAAAGATCAGACCAGTCTTGCCCGCCTGGACCAGCGCGGGGACCTTTTTGCCGTCATGAACGACATCGACGAGCGTGGGCTGCGGAGGCAGATCGGTATCCCAGAGATCGTGATGCACGGTTTGGAAATACCATTTGAGTTTGCCGGTCGCGGCGTCCAATGCCAGAAGTGAATTGCCGAACAAATTCGCGCCGGGACGATCGCCTCCATAGCGATCGTCACTCGGCGAGCCGAGTGTCATTAGCAGAGCTCCGGTTTGCGTGTCTAGAGTGAAGGTACTCCAGACGTTCACTCCCGAGCGGTCTTTCCAACCCCCGCCATTGGAGCCATTGTCGAGCCAAGTCTCATGGCCGATTTCGCCCGGCTGAGGAACCGTGTGGAATGTCCATACCAGTTTCCCGGTGGATGCATCCCATGCGCGCACGTCTCCCTTGCCGCCCAAAGTGCCGTTGTCCTGCACGTGGGAACCCGTAATGACCAAGTTTTTGTAGACTATCGCTGTCCCGTTCAGTCCGTAGGTCGCATTCGGGTAGTTATCCTTCATTCCCTTTCTCAGTTCGAGCTCGCCTTCGTTGGCGAAGCCCGGGACCGGCTTCCCGGTTTTCGCATTGAGAGCGATCAGGAATCCGTCATCGGTGCCGAAGAACAAGGTCGGAGGGCTTGTCTTGTTTCCGGGCCAATAGGCGATGCCCTTGGCCGGGCGCGCGTTGCGCTTGTGTTCGAAGCTCCACAACTGCTTGCCGGTTTCGGGTTCGACGGCCACCACGCTCTGGAACCCGGTGACAAAGTACATGACGCCATTGATTACCAGGGGCGTGGTTCGCGCATCCCGAGGCATCGCGTCGGGCTTGGGTTTGGTGTCGTAGGTCCAAGCCTGGGTCAGCATGGAAACATTGCCCGTGTTGATTTGCGCAAGAGGCGAATACCGGGTTGCCCCGGCATCGTGTGCGTACATCGGCCAATCCGTTTGTCCCCACGCGGGTTGGATTAGAAGCAAGATCAAAAGCAAGCCAGCGCAAACCAGCGTCAACGATGCTGAACTGAAACCCGATCGAAAACGCCGCAGGGTTATTCGTGGTTCACGGGAACACATGGTCGAAAGAATATCATCAACCCGGCAGGCGCGCCACCTCTCCGACAACGCTGTCAACGCTAAACCCGAAAGGGGGCGGATCAAACGTGGCCATTTTCGGACGAGCCCAGCGAAAGGCAGCGCGGGTGGAACCGATTGTCGCCTTACGGTACGAATAGCCAGGGCCCTTAGGCCGAAGCCGTGGTAGCCAATGCCATATGATACTGGCGAACGGCGGCGCTGTCAGACTATACTCGACCAGTGTCCTGGAGAACCCTATGATCTCGATCCGCGTCGGATTCCTGGTGGCATTGACCGCCGTTGCTCAAAGCCCGAATGCGTCGAAGCCCGTACCCAATGGACCGGCACCCGGTGGAGCGAAGAACCCCACTCAAATCGAATTCGTGAAGATTGCTCCCGGCGAATTCATGATGGGCTGTGTGGAGGGCGACAAGGATTGCCTGGAAGATGAAGTGCCGACCCATAAAGTGCGGCTGACCAAGGGCTTCGAACTCGGCAGGTACGAAGTCACGCAGACCCAATGGGAGGCCGTGATGGGGGCAGATTCTAACCCCAGCGAGACCAAGGGCCCGAACAATCCCGTGGACAGTGTGAACAAAGCCGAAATTCACGCTTTCCTCGACAAACTCAACGCGCAAAACGACGGCTACAAGTACCGGCTGCCTACCGAAGCGGAGTGGGAATACGCGGCTCGCGCCGGCGCCCCCGACCCTCCGCGGGCTTCCCTGGGCGACTACGCCTGGTTCGCCGATAACTCTGACGATGAATCGCATCCGGTGGGCATGAAGAAGCCGAACGCCTGGGGCCTTTATGACATGCTTGGCAACGTACGCGAGTGGGTCGACGACCGGGCCGCCTACTACGACTACAGCCCGCTGCCTGAGGTGAGCGTGGATCCCAAGGGACCTCAGCCCGGCCGCGGTGGCGGTGGCGGAGGTGGTGGCGGAGGCCGCGGTGGTCGCGGTGGCGGCGGGGGCGCCGCCCCACCTAAGGGTTACGACGCGAAGGGAAGACTCCTGATCAACGGCGGCGGAGCCGAGGGGCTTCCGGTTTTCCGCGGCGGCGGTTGGGATAATTTCGCCCCCTACTTGCGCTTGTCCTCGCGCTATTACTATTACGGGACGGATTTGAAAGTCGGCGACATCGGCTTCCGAGTACTGCGGGAAGCACAATAGCGCACAGGACGCCGCTGCGGCGTTCCGTTGCGCGCGTTTACTGGAAAGAATTCTCTGGAGAATGCTCATGAAGAAACTAAAGTTGCTGTTCTCGCTGGGTGTCTGCTTGCTGGGCGCTTGGATTCCGATGTCCGCCCATCACTCCTTCCAAGCCGAGTACGACGATGCGAAGCCGATTACCTTGACGGGCAAGGTGCAGAAGGTGTCGCCCGACAATCCGCACGGCTGGATTTATATGAACGTGCCAAACGACAAGGGCCGAATCGTCAACTGGGCCGTCGAACTGCCTCCGCCGAACGTTCTGAACCGCAACGGCTTCAACACCTCGGTGTACAAAGCCATGGAGGAAGCCCATGAGGAGATCACGGTGCAGGCGTTCCTGGCCAAGGATGGCTCTAAGCACGCCTGGGCCGCCGGCCTGACGCGCGGCGATGGCAAGACGGTTATCACCCTCGGCGGCCTTCCCTCGCAGCCATTCAACGTGAAGCCCAAGGACGACCGCAAAGTCAACAAGTAGTCGGCAAAAGCCCGCGCAGGCTTTCCGCGGACCTCTCCACGAAGCGCAGATAGCTCAGAGGCCGCTGTATCGCTTACGCGGGGCGGGTTACCGCACCGTGGCCGCCAATCCGGTCGGGGGCATAGGGGCCGGCACGACGGAGCTCGCCGGAATCACGAGTAGCGTGATGCTCTGAGACGGGACCGTGGTCGCGATCGCGTTGCTCGCTACGGTCAAGTCGGTCAGACGGGTAATCGATGTTTGCGATGCTGAATTGATCTGCCAGCCCTGTGCCGTACCCGCGGCGGCGAAGTTCGCCAAGCTCACCGTTACGGGCGTGCTGCCCTGCTGCTTGTTGATGACCATCACGGTCAGCGCGCCATCGGAACTACGCACCGCCGCAAACGCCGAGAGAAGGTCGGGATTCGCCGTCGTCGCCGAAACGCTGGTATCGCCGAAGGTGGAGTTGTTGCCGTCATAGTTGCGGTAGATTTGACTGGCGAGGTAGGTGACGTAGTAAGTGATCGGAGTGGTGTTCGTGTTATTCGCAACCGTCCAGCGGGTAGCGAGGTCCAAACCTTGGCGTCCATAAATGCCGAGCACGTCGGCCTGCGTCGTGGCGCCATTAAGGTTTGGTTCGTCGCCCCAGTTGTATTCAGTACAACCGACTTGGAGGCCCGGGTGATACTGGTTCACCATCGCCTGAAGCGTGGGAATCCAATTCAGGACCCGCCCATTAATCCCGATGTCCCCATACCACGAGGGATCCTGAAAATTGGGATCCCAGAGGATCCTCGTCTCGGCGTTGCGGGTTTGCTGCCCGGAGAGAGAATCGTCGTCGCTGTCGGGAGTCTGATTGTAACAGTGAACGGTCAGGATATCGATGAGCTGCGTACCGGTCGCCATCTTGTAGGCATAGAGTTGCTGGAGCAGCCAAGGATAGTAGTAAGTGTCCCCATGCGTGTTGTAATCCGAGTTTGCGGCGCCGATTCCGTTCGCTTGATCGAATCCGCTGTCGTACATAGCCCACCAGCTCCATTCTTCAAATGCGGCGATCTTCGCGTTTGGATCGGTGGCGCGGATGGCCGTCGCGTAAGCCACGATCTTGTTGTACATTTCAGCATACGCGGCGGGATTCGGATGCACGTCGCGATGAGTGGAGTACCATAGCGACGGCTCATTGTCGAGGATGTAATATTTGATTCCCGTTGGACTGGAAGCGTTCCCGAACGTATTCACGAAGTGCTGTACCCAAGCTTGCTGGATCGTAGTGCTGTTGTTTACGCCGGTGTCCGTTGGGTTGTTGCCGGTGATGTTTGCCCCCGTCGCCGAGCTTACGCCATTGCCTGCGTCGGAATTATAGGGGTCCGTGGCGGTCTGCGCGCCATATTTTTTCACTGAGAAGCCTTCCAGCGTGCTACGATTCGGGCCGAGGTTGGCGAGATAGTCGATCATCGGGATGGTGAACATCGGTTGAGCGCCGTTGCCGGCCGAGCGGGTCGTCGCGACATAGCTATCGGCCGATGCGCTAGGCGTGCCGCTGCTGTCGGGATAGGTCTCGAAATACCAGTCGGAGCCGGCCGAGTGAGCGTCAATCTGCCAGTTGTAGCGGCTGGTGGAGTTTCCTCCCCAGCGGTTGAGCGGAACATTCAGCGTCGAAATGTCGTGCGCATCGCCATAGGCAATGCCGTAAATGTTGGCATTGATCGCATGGCGGTTCGCGTTCGCATCCACACTCACCGGGGTGAGTGCATTCTGCGCAAACGCTTGCGCCGAGCCGAACAGCATCAGTGCAAATCTGACGATCAGCGCAAGTCTGACTGTGTTGTTTCTGGCGGACGACATGCTTCTCACATCGGTTCTCGCTCACTCTAGTTCTATTGGTTGGCGGCTGTCAACGAAAAAGCTTGGTCTTAGTAGAATTCTGGTATCAAAATGGGTGATTCAACCGAGGCGAACACTTTCGATTGACCGAGGCGGTCGGATTCTGAAACCAGGGCCACATCATGTCGCTCCCGCCCCGTCAGAACGATTTGTTCTTTGAGGTAGTTCTGTGACTGTCAACGCGGCTGGCTTGCGGGCGTCGCGACGCATTGATGGCGTCGAAACCACTCCACGTCTCGCGAACCCTCTCGCGCGCAGGAGTAGAAACTTGTGCAGGAAAATGAGAAACCCCCCGCAAGCGTTCTCAATATAATGCTGCCGGCCTCAACCCCACTTAATCTAAAGCCCGGAATTACGGCAGCTTCGCAGTGCCGTCGAGCGCATAGACCAGCAATCGCGGGTTCGTGGGAGCCGGGGCTGGCGTAGCCGGGTTCGGTGGAGGCGCGTTGCCACCCGGTCCCGGACCGGGACGGCCTTGTCCCACCTGCAACGCAACATACTGCTTGCCATCAACCATGAACGTGATGGGAGGGGCCATGCCGCCAGGAATGCCGGTCTTGAGCTCCAGCAGTTTTTCGCCCTTGTCGGCCGAATAGGCGTAAAGGGTACCGCCCGTGGCTTGGAATACGATGCCACCACCGGTAGCAACGGTGCCGCCGCCGATGGCTGAGCCTCCGGGAACACGCCAGCGCTCGGTGCCGGTGGCCGGGTCATATGCGATCAGGAAGCCGCCGGTGGTGTCGGGGCCAATAGACTTGAGCGGCGGACGGGGCTTGGCTGCCGGCGCCGCCGGAGCAGGGGGTGCAGTACTTGCTGTCGTGGCGGCAGCCGCGGTCGAAGCTGCCGCGGCTCGCGCAGCCGCGACTTCCGGGGACACGTTTTCAGCACCAGCGCCTGGACCACCCCGTCCTCCAGCGGTGCCCGGTCCAGCGGCACCCGGCCCAGCGGCACCCGGCCCAGCGGCGGTGCCAGCCGGGGGAGGGCCACCCGGGCCTCGGCCAAAGCCAAACACGATGCCCATGTTCTGTCTGTTCGCATCGTATTCAAAGTTCGGCTGCACCGCGTAAGTGAAACCGCCGCCCGACTGGCCGCTGACATACAGCAACCCAAGCGTCGGATTGAAGCTCATCGGCGACCAGTTATGCGCGCCACCCGGACCCGGCGAGACGTTAGCGGATTCGGCCGCGGAATATTTCGCATCCGGATTGACGATCGGCCGGCCCGTCGATTCGTCCAGGCCCAGAGCCCAGTTGACCTTGGCGATCGGAGTACCCGAAATAAACTTGCCGTTGGTGCGGTCGATGGTATACAGGAAGCCGTTCTTGTTGGCCTGCATGATTACCTTGCGCTTGACACCCTTGATGGTCACGTCCGCCTGCAGCAGATGCTGCACGCTATCGAAGTCCCATTCATCTCCCGGCACATTCTGGTAGTGCCACCTATAAAGACCCGTGTTGACATCCACCGCCACGATGGAGGCGGCATACAAAAGATCGAAGCCCTTGGACACGCGCGCGTCTTCCGACCACGGTCCAGCGTTGCCCGTGCCGATGTAGACCAACTCGAGGTCAGGATCGTAAGAGATGGCATCCCAAACGCTGCCGCCACCGCCGCCGATAATGTTCTTGGGCCACGTGGCCGCCGCCTTGATTAAGCCAGGGTCCTTGTCGCCCGGGCCCGGCACCGTATAAAACTTCCAGGCCTGCGCGCCAGTTTTGGCGTCAAAAGCCGCGATGAAGCCACGCACCGGATATTCTCCGCCCGACACACCGACGATCGCCTTGCCCTTCGCGATGCGGGGAGCCATCGTGATCGTGTAGTTGTCTTGAGGGTAGGCGACGCGCGCTTCCCATACCGGCTTGCCCGTCTCTTCGTCCAGCGCGATTAAGCGGCCGTCGATCGCAGGCGCGATGATTTTGCCGTCATACATGGCAATCCCCCGCTGCACGATACCGCAGCAGATTTTCGGACGCACCACCGTCTGGTTCACTTCCGGATCCCAGCGCCACTTTTCCTTGCCCGTCCGGGCATCGACGGCAAACACGACGCTCCATTGAGTGATGGAGAAGATCACTCCGTTGTGAACCAGCGGGGTCGCCTCCTGACCCCCTCCACCGGGACCCACTTCGTACGACCAAGCCAAGCCCAGCCGCGAAACGTTGGAGGCATTAATTTGGCTGAGCGGCGTGTACCTGGTTTCCTGCGGCGTGAAGCCGTAGCTGAGCCACTCCTCACCTTTGCCTTGTGCTACATTGCGCAACGCGGCGTCATCGACCTTGCTGGGCCGTTGCGCTTGGGCGAAGGCGGAGCTAGTGACGAACGCGAGCACTGGAATCAGTAACGAAGGTCTGGGAAAAGACATGAATAACCCCTGGCCGCATGATGCTGAGCGCCATGCGAAATACGCAAAACTACGCTATCACTACAGCGGCTGCCAGGGCAACCCGTGGATTACATCCAAGGAATTCTACCCCTCACCTCACTGCGCCGGTTACGCCAGCCGGAGTTGCGATTCCGCCGACCTGCACCGGGTTGGGTTGCGATCCAGTCGAAAGACCATTCGGGACCAAGAGATTGATTTGAATTACGCCGGAGACAATTCCGACGGCGCTCCCAGCATAAAGCACGTCAGGTAGAGCATCACGGCGGAGCCCGGCTGCCGCGGGGTTTGATGAACGGTTGTACGAATAATCCTGGTTCAGGATTGCGCCTTGACCTTTGCCGGAAGAATCCGCCGTGAAGATCGCGGGAGTGGCGGCAGTCGTCGGAACCACCACAGGAGCGGATGCAACTCCGCCGAACACGACCTGCATTGTTGTCGTGGAATCGACTTTGATTTCGAACCGTACGATGACGCCGGGCTGACCGGAGTACGCCAGAACCATCGGCGCCGGATTGCCGTCGAACAGAGCCTGAAAGCCTCCCAGATTCGTAGTCAGGGTCTCATTGAGAACTTGGAGACCTTGTGGTGTGACGGGACCAAGATCATCCAGACAGACTACGCCGTCGCCTCGCGTGCAATCCGAAGTGCCCGCGTAGTTTCTGTAACCCATCACCACCACATTGTTCAGCTTCAAATCGACAATCTGTCCGTAGGCTGCCTCGGTCACCGATTGAATGTGACCACGGTGTTCCAGAAAGCGCTGATCGCGGCCGCAAGGCCCATTCCGTTCGCCTTGGTCTGTTGCTGAAAACATTGATACAGCCCCAGGAGTGCCTGAAAATCGGGGGACCCGGTGGGTTCGACGTCCAGAATGACGCCGTCGAACATCGCGGATCGGTTGGCGGCGCTATAAGCGATCACCTCCGCCATACGCTACATCGGGAACGCGGACGCCGCGCAGCCGAGCGTCGGCCAATCAGTATCCCCATAAGCGGCATATACGTGCATCCCTAGCGCATGAGCCTTGATAATCAAGTCGGCGATGTCGCTGTCGTCGTACATGTAGCGATTGGCGCTGTTCGGCGTGGAACTATACGCGCTCACGTAGAGCATGTTGACGCCGCTCAAGGAACTGTTTTGGATGAGGCGGTCGCGGGTTGGCATATCCGTGACGGGATTCGGTAGGGAAGTAACCGAGTAAACCCACAACGCATTCACCTTGGCCGGGAAAGTGGCCGCTTCCGCGGATCTGACCGAAGTGGCGACTGCGGCCGGCGTCAACACCAGACTTGGAAAGGAGCGCATAGTGTTAAATCCATCACGGTCTCCGCCAGAATTAGAAGAATCTTTGGAAGCCATCGGGCCCCGCCCAAGGCTTGCGTATGGCTCCTACACGAACCCCGCCCCTTCGTTGTGCTATATTGTGCGTGAAAACGAGTTTTGGAGAGCGAATGGGCAGCATGAACGGATAGCATGGGAATGGCGGAAAAGTAGCAGATTTGACAGAAAGCGGGAGTAATTCAGTGGTAGAATGCCAGCTTCCCAAGCTGGACGTCGTGGGTTCGAGTCCCATCTCCCGCTCCATCTT
>Ga0209415_10001577_pt1 | contig 43610 bp, 37 predicted proteins | sample PeaSoiSIISIP2007_FD_187696 | JGI IMG/M metagenome (GOLD analysis project Ga0209415, IMG submission 187696) | Peat soil microbial communities from Weissenstadt, Germany - SII-SIP-2007 (SPAdes) (version 2) | ecosystem: Environmental > Terrestrial > Soil > Wetlands > Peat | place: Germany...
GCTGAACGGCAAGCGCCTGTTAGGACCGCGCACGGTGGAAATGATGGCAACCAATCACGTGGGCGACATGTTCAACGGCAAGCTGGGGCGGCCCGCGCACGGGATGGGCTTCGGCCTGATTGTGCAGGTGGTGGAGGACAACGTGGCCGCTGGACTGCGCGTTTCCAACGGCGCCTTCGGCTGGGACGGCGCGTTCGGAACTCAGGTTTGGATCGATCCGAAGGAGAAGATGGTCACCATCATCATGATTCAGACCCAGGTCCCGCCCGTGCAGCGCGATTTCGAGAACGCCGTAATGCAGTCGATCATCGAATGAACTCGGGAGTCAGGCATGTCACAAGCCAAACAACACATGGAACGCAGGGACTTCATCCGCCTTTCGGCCGGGCTGGGCGCGGCCATCGGCTTGGGCCAACGCACCTGGGGCGCCGCGACGGGCATGTATCTGTCGCTCAACGGCTCGCTAACCGGGGGCAAAGTGGAGTGGCCGGAATTCGCGCGGCTGGCAGCCCGCGTCGGCTACGGAGGCACAGACGTCAATCTGGCGGCGGCGCGAAAGGCCGGCGTGGATTCGACCCGCGCACTCTTCGCCGAACTGAAGATCAAAGCATCGAACGCCAACCTGCCGCTGAACTTCAGCCGCGATCAAGAGAGCTTCGAGCGCGGCCTGGCGGACCTGGACGAGGAGGCAAAGTTCGCAGCCGCGATCGATTGCCCGACCTTTCTGGCGGTCTTCCCTCCGGCCAGCCAGACACCGAAAGCGGAATTACGGAAGACACTGAAGGAGCGGCTAACGAAGACTGGCGAGATACTGCGCCGTTCGAACATCCGCCTGGGCCTGGAGTTTTTGGGCCCGCTGCACTTCCGCACCAGCCAGCCTTACGAGTTCATATGGCGTATGGATGAGACGCTGGAGTTCGCCAAAGAATGCGGGCCTAACGTCGGGCTGCTGCTGGACGTCTGGCACTGGTACCACGCTGGCGCTACGCTGGCCGATATCGCCGCGGCCGGGAGCGCGCGCATCTTTCACGTGCACTTGTCCGACTGTGTGAAGGAGACACCCGAGCAAGTGCGCGACAACCAGCGCGTGCTGCCGGGCGAAGGCGTGATTCCCCTGGTTCCGTTCTTCGAGACGCTCGCCAAGATCGGCTACCAGGGCGGTGTGAGCCCCGAGCCGATCGGCCGGATTCCGAAAGAAATGACGGCGGAGGAAGGCGCGCGCCTCGGCCTCGATACCGCGCTGGCCGTGATGCGCAAGGCGGGCGTAGCCTGAAGAGGTAGGACAGACGATCGGTTTGTGTCGTCTGTCTCGTCCGCTTCCGCGGGCCGAAGGCCCACTGCGACAGACCACGAAAGGCGATGGTCTGTCCTACCTGGGCGCTAGCTCTTGATGCTGTGCGTGGCGGCGTCCCAGGAGACGGGTTTCTGGCGGAAGAAGCTCTCGTTGGCCATGTGGCAGGCGATGGCGGCGTGGTTGCCGAAGACGGCATCCTCCACCACTGCCTGGCGGGACTTCACCGCCTGGAAGAAGTTCCACAGATGCGGCTTGATGTCATCCCAATCGTGGCCTTGGTAATTGGTCTCGGAGGGCATCGGCTCCCGCCCCAGTTGCGGATCGTGCTCGGCGTGCCACTGCTTCACGTAATCGGCGTGCATTTTGGCCGGGAACGAACCGGAGTAATAACTGGGCGAAGTGTCGACGCCACTCTGCGGCGCAAAGAGCAGCCCTTCCTCTGTGGCCTCAAGGATGCCTTTCGGCCCCATGAACCGCGCCTGCTCGGGGGTAGATGTGCCCAGACCCAGGCGGACGTAAACGGGGATGCCGTGGTAATCGAACAGCACCACGTGCAGGTCGGGCATGTTTCGGCCATCTTTCCAACGGAAGATGCCGCCGAGCGCCGATGCCGACCGCGGCGGTTCGTTCCAGCCCAGCGTGAACAGCATTCCGCTGAGCAGATGCACCATCAAGTCGCCGCCCACGCCGGTGCCGTATTCTTTCCAGCAGCGCCAGCGCGCGAAGCGGATGGCGTCGATCGGGATCTTCGGCGCGTCGTTCAGCCAGGTGTCCCAGTCCATCGACTGCGGCGTAAAATCGGACGGCGGAGGATATACCCAGGCGCCGGTGGGACTGTTGCGGCCGAGGCTCAGCTCCACCATCTCGATGTCGCCGATGGCGCCATTCTGATAGAGCTCGCGCGCTTTAGCGCAGAGCGCGGAGCTGACGCGCTGCGAGCCGATCTGGACGATGCGGTTGTTCTTGTGCGCCGCGTCCACCATGTCGAAACCCTCGCCGGCGGTGTGCGACATCGGTTTCTCGCAGTAAATGTCCTTGCCCGCGTTGCAGGCATCGACGACCACGCGCTTGTGCCAGTGATCGGGCACGGCGGCAACGATGCAGTCGATATCCGCGCGCGCCAGCAGATCCTGATAGCGGCGGCTGACGGGCAGAGCGGGGTTGTTGGTGATCTCGCGGGCGAGCGTGTGGCGGCCGTCCCAGAGATCGGCCGCGCCGGCGCACTCGACGCCGGGGAGCGAGATGGAATCGCGCAGCAGGCTGGAGCCCTGCATGCCGATGCCGATCATACCGAAACGGACGCGGTCGCTGGCGGGCGCAGGCCCCGGCGCGGCGGCCGCAGGCTCCGGTTCGAGCAAAACGGTTTTGGCCGCCAGCAGACTGCCGGCTGCGGTGGCGCCTTGCAGGAATCGGCGGCGGGAAGAATCAGCGCTCATGAACCTCTCCTTGGTAGGGCATGCTTTAGCTTGCCCAGAATACAACATACCGCACGCGTGCCGCCTTCAGGCCGTTGCCTCGCGGGCTACATCTTCCAGGCCGCGTTCGCGGATCTCCTGCTCGCGCATGAGGAACTTCTGCACTTTCTTGGTCACCGTCATGGGGAAGGAATCGACGAAGCGGATGTACTGGGGGATTTTGAAATACGCGATTTTGCCGCGGCAGAAATTGCGGATCTCCTCTTCGGTAGCCGTGACGCCTGGTTCGAGTTGAATCCACGCCAGCACCGTCTCGCCCAGCTTGGCATCGGGCAGCCCGACCACGTAGACGTCGGCGATGGCGGGGTGAGTGTGCAGGAACTCCTCCACTTCGCGCGGATAAATATTTTCCCCGCCGCGAATGATGGTGTCTTTGGCCCGCCCCTTGAAGCTGAAGTAATGGTCGGGCCGCACCGCGGCCAGATCGCCGGTATGCAGCCAGCCCTCGGAATCGATCACGGCGTCGGTCGCCACCTGGTCCTGGTCGTAGCCCTTCATGACCATGTAGCCCCGCGCGCAAAGCTCGCCCGGCTCGCCAATCGGAAGATGCGCTCCCGTCCGCGGATCGACAATCTGAATCTCGGTGTTGGGTAGCGGCTTGCCCACGGTGGTGACGCGCAGTTCCAGCGGATCGTCCGCGGCCGACATCGTCAGCCCCGGGGAGGTTTCGGTTTGTCCGTAGACGATCGTCAGCTCCGGCACGTGCATGCGCACCACCACGCGGCGCATGGTCTCGATGGGGCACGGCGCGCCGGCCATGACGCCGGTGCGCAGGCTGGTGAGATCGAACCGGTCGAACTCGGGGTGCGTCAACTGCGCGATGAACATGGTGGGGACGCCGTAGAGCGCGGTGGCGCGCTCCGTGTGGACGGCTTCGAGCGTAGCGCGAGCGTCGAACTGCGGCGAGGGAAGAATCAGCGCAGCGCCGCTCGAGACCGACACCATCGACCCGATGACCGAGCCAAAACAATGGTAGAGCGGCACCGGCGCACAGATGCGGTCATGCTCGGTGGCCTTGAGGCCCATCGCCATCCCCATGCCGTTGTTGAGCAGGTTGTGGTGCGTCAACATCACACCCTTGGGTGAGCCGGTGGTGCCGGAGGTGTATTGGATGTTCGCCACATCGTGCGGCCCGCCGTGCTCGGGGAAGTCGGTTCCGCCGGCGAGCATCGCTTCCCATGAGTCCGTACCCAGCCAGATGACGTGCTCGAGCTCCAGCGTTTCGCCGGCGCGCGATTCTTCGAGAATGTCGCGGTAACTGGCGCGCGCGTCCTTCTCGTGCAGAAACAGGGCGCGGATTCTGGACTTCCGCAGTACATAGCGCAGCTCATAGGAGCGATAGGCCGGGTTGACGTTGACCAGCACCACGCCGGCGCGCGCGGCTGCGTGCTGCAGCAGCACCCACTCCGTACAGTTGCTGGCCCAGATACCGGCGCGATCGCCCGGCCGGAGGCCGAGCCCGGCCAGGCCGCGAGCCACACGGGTGACTTCGCTATCGAGCTCGCGCCACGTCAGACGGGTGTTCTGATGCAGAACCACGAGCGCATCGCGATCGGCGAATTTCGCGGCCGCATCGCGCAACGCCTGCGAAATGGTTTTCTCCAGCAGGGGCACAACAGCCCCGCACGCGTAACTGAGGCGTACCATTGGCAATCTCGCGATCACAAGTGTAACCAAGCGCGCCCTGGCTAGCCTATTTGAAATGCTTATGCGGGGATAAAGAGGCCGGGGAGAATACCGCGGCGGTAGGACGGACGATCGGTTTTCGTCGTCTGTCTTCCGCGCACCGGCGACAGGCCACAAAAGGCGATGGCCTGCCCTACCCGCGCTTGCGTAACAGCCCCTTTTGCTAACATCGGAGGTATTCATCTGTTTTGCTGATTAGAGGAGTTCCAATGTCCGATCTGGTTGCGGTATTCGATACCACTTTGCGGGACGGCGAACAGGCCGCGGGCACGCGGCTGGGCAGCAGAGACAAACAGACGGTGGCTCGGCAACTGGCCCGGCTGAATGTGGATGTGATCGAAGCCGGCTACCCCGCCTCATCGCCGGAAGATTTTGAAGCCGTGCAGCAGATTTCGCGCGAAATTCAAGGCCCCGTCATCTGCGCCCTCTCACGCGCCGTTGCGGGCGATATTGAGGCATGCGGCGCAGCGCTGGACAAGGCCACGAACCCGCGGATCCACACCGGAATCGGCGCCTCGGACATCCACATCATGGGGAAGTTCCGCGATGAACGGTACGGGCGCACCCTGGAGGAAAAGCGGGCGCGCATTCTGGAGCTGGCGGTGGACGCGGTGAAGCTGGCGAAGCGGTACACCGGCAACGTCCAGTTTTACGCAGAAGACGCGGGCCGCGCGGATATGGCCTACCTGTTCGCTATGCTCGAGGCGGTTATCGAGGCCGGCGCGACGGTGGTCAACATACCGGACACCACCGGGTACGCGGTGCCCGAGCAGTTCGGAAACCTGATTCGGGCGATCCGCGAAAGCGTGCCCAACATCGGGAAGGCCGTCATCAGCGTGCATTGCCACAACGACCTGGGACTGGCGGTGGCGAACGCGCTGGCGGGCATCCGCAACGGCGCGCGCCAGGTGGAAGGCACCATCAACGGCGTGGGCGAAAGAGCCGGTAATGCGGCCATTGAGGAAGTGGTGATGGCGCTGCGCACCCGCGCCGACTATTTCGGAGTACGTACCAATATCGAAGCCCGCGAGTTCCGCCGCACCAGCCGGCTGGTGGCCGACTCGCTGGGTATGGCGGTTCCGGCCAACAAGGCCGTGGTCGGCGCCAACGCGTTTTCACACAGCTCCGGAATTCACGTGGACGGATTTCTCAAAGACCGCGAGACTTACGAGATCATGCGGCCCGAGGACGTGGGCTTCGACGAAAGCCGCGTCGTACTGACGGCGCGCACCGGGCGTCATGGTCTGAGCGATCGGCTCGCCAAACTCGGATACGACCTTTCGAAGGAAGAACTGGACCAGACCTACCAGCGCTTTTTGGCGGTGGCGGACAAGAAGCAGGAGGTCTTCGATGAGGACCTGATCGCCATCGTGCATGACGAACTGCATCCGGTCGCGGAGACGTATCAGCTCGAGTACCTGCACGTTTATAGCGGCACGTCCGCCATTCCCACGGCCACCGTGCGGCTGCGCATCGGCGAGGAGACGCGGGAAGGCGCTTCGATCGGCGACGGGCCGGTGGACGCGGTCTACAAGTCGATCGCCGCGGTCACGAAGACGCAAGTCAAGCTGTTGCGCTACGACATCCGCGCGGTGACCAGCGGCACCGAAGCGATGGGCGAAGTCACCGTGCAGTTGGAGACATCGGGCAAGCGGATCGTGGGCCGCGGCGCCTCCACAGACGTGATCGAGGCCAGCGCCAAAGCGTATGTCGACGGCCTCAACAAGCTAGCCGGATAGCCCCCGTGGCGCAGGCTGTCAAGCCTGCTGAGCCGAGAGTCATCTCGGCTTTTCCTCGAAAGGCTGGGAACGCATCGGGTGCGCGGACATCAGAAACCGGATTCGCATCGGCGGATATCGACGTCAAACGCGCCAAAGAAAAGCCGAGACGACTCTCGGCTCTGCAAGCTGGACAGCTTGCGCCACGAACTACTTCGCTTCCGGGGCGGGCTTGGCGAATCGTGCGTCGTCCACCGCTACGTTGCTTTTCACCTCGGCGATCTGGATGGTGAAGCGTCCGTTCGGCCGGGACAGAATCCAGCGAAATGGGATTTTGACGCCGTCTGCCTCGCGATAATCGGCGTAGTCGATCTGGGTCGGCATCCGGCCCACCGGGGTTTCGGCGAAGCGCACCATGCGGACCAGCAGGCCCGTTTTGGCGTCAAAATAAAGCCGGACCGGCGGATGGCCCGGCCCTGAGCCGATCAGCGTCTGGCAATCCACGCCGCCAATCTGCTCCGGCCGTCCCACGCGCAACTGGGTGAAGATCTCTTTCAAGCGCAGCGCCAGGTAAAACTCGGCGTCGAGGCCGGAAGCGCCGGATTCGGCAGCGGTCATATCGCGCGCCGGCCGGCCCTTGTTGCCCAGCCATCCCGCAGTTCCGTCAAAAGCGGTGTAGCTCTCGCTATCGCCCATGTGGGTGATGGAAATTCGCTTGTTCGGGGCCTTGGTGATGACTTCTATCGGCGTCTCGTTGCCTCCGGCCAGAATGGAACCCTTCATGGAACGGCTGGTGACGGCGTGAATCGCGTCAGCGCCACCTAAGGCGGCAATGTAATGCTCCACAACCGCATCCACGGTTACGGTTGTGCTGGCGGGTGCCGTGGCCTTTGGTTCTGTGGGAGCGTGGGCATCGGCGTCGAGCACGGCTGGCACATTCACAGGATGCTCCGCTCCGCGGTGGCAGGAGTAGCAGGTCACCTGCGGCCGCCCGCCGAAGCTATTCTTGTTGATCGCGATGGTCATGGCAATCATGGCGCGAGCCGTTTTCTTTTCCGGCTTGTCGTCCAGATCCATCTTGCCCTGCACGTGGCAGAACGTGCATTCGACCCCCAAGGACGAGGCGATGAACTGCATGCCGGGCACCAACTGGTCGGCGGGAGTTCCCTTCAGCTCGACGATGTTCTTGAAGACCTGCTCCGCCGTTTTAGGCTCCGCCGCCTGGCCGTGGGCCGGCCTCGGCGACCATGCCAGCGACCCGGCCACTGCGGCCGCTAAGAACGCGATCCGGGCCGTGCGTCTTGTCTGGGTATGCATCCTGATCCCCCTGTCCTCTGGATTGTACCCGATCATGACGCGGCAATTGAACAGCCAAGGCGCGCGTGAGAGCGACAGAAAACCTACGGCAAGCTAAAAGCGTGCCCTACCAATATGGTGGGGCACGCTTTAGCTTGCCCACAATTACGCTATTGTTTGTTTTGGCGGCGTCACAGATGATTGCTGTTCGCAGCAGGTTACTTTTCGCGGGCGCGGTGCTCGCGCTCGGAGCCGGCATTGCCTGCAGGCAGGCGGGGCCGCCGCCGGTAGTGGATGCGGGCGCGGCGGCCTGCATCACCGGGGACACCGTGGCGCTGGCCGGGATCGACCTGGACCGGTTGCGCGCTTCACCCTTCGTAAACGGCATGGGCGGCTCCGCACGCGATCTGCTGGCGCAGTACAACAAAGCGTCGAAGCTGCTGGTTGCCTGGAACACTCGTGATTTGCTCATCGTGGCGCGCGGAACCTTCACAGCGCCGCCGGCCGGCACGCGTACAGTCGAACCGGGCCTGGCCGTGACGGGCGCGCCGGGCCGCATCCTGTTCGTGCTGGCGCAACATCAGTCGGGGCGGACGGGCGCGCCGGGGCTGATCGCCTATGGTTCCGAAATCGGCGCGCGCAGCGCCATCTGGCTGGCGGTTCGCGGCGGAAAACCGTTGCCCCTCAGCGGCAACGTGGCGAACCTGAACCACCTTTTGGAGGATGCCGATGTCGCCGGTGCCGCGCTGGACCTGGGCGACGCGGCCACGCTGCGGTTCGGCGCTCGTGGGCGGACCGAGGAATCGGCCGCGCAGTTGGAGGAGCGGCTGCGAGGTTTTCTCACGCTGGCGGGAGAAGCCGAGGTCCATCGGCCGGAGCTTGCCCGGTTATTCGGCGCCGCCCGGATTGAGCGCTCCGGCCGCGAGGTTACCGCCACGCTGAGCGCCTCGCCGGATGTGGTGGCGAAGCTGCTCACCGATTTTGTGCGCTGAGCGCGCTACTGGCTGCGCGTCAGCAGATCCCGATACAACGCGAACACGCGGTCGAAATCGAGCGTCAGCATCTGGGTTACGGGTGTGGCGTTCGGCTCCACGCGCCGGTCCAGCGCAACCGTCGAGCCGTAGAACTTGCCCCAGGCAGTCAGCACGTCCAGGTAGCCGACCTCGGACTTGATGACGAAGCCGGGATCGAGCAAATACGCCGCAGCCAGCGAGTCCCACATGTAGGCGGTGGCCGACGGATGTTGCAGAAAGCCGGGGTAGCGGTTGCCGAGGTCTTCCCGATACAGGTCGGTGATGGGTGTGTGCGCATTGGCGATGCGATCGAAATGGGCCTTGCGGAGCGGCGCCGTGTTGCAGATATCCAGTCCGAACATCACCTTCTGCGGAATCCGCGACCGCAGCACAATCTGCGCAGCTTCGGGATCGAACCAGAAATTGAACTCCGCCATGGAAGAGGCGTTGCCGGGCACGTGCACGTTGCCACCCATAAATACGAGCCGCTTAATCTTGGTTTCGATGTCGGGCCTCATGCGCAGCGCCAGCGCAAGGTTCGTCATGGGGCCAAGCTCGAGAAAGGTCACCTCGCCCGGCTGGCGCTCGACGGTGGAGATGATGAAATCGACGGCGTTTTCCCGCATCGGCTTGCGGCCCGTGAGCCTGGCGCCCGGCGCCGGCTTCACCACCGCCGGATCGTCGTCGAACGCGCCGGCGAATTCCAGCGCGCCCCAGCGGCGGCCGTATTCGCGCGCCATGGCAGCGGTGTGCATCAGCGGCGTCTGCGCCCCGGCGTAGAGCGGTGGCTGCGGGCGCTTCAGCAGGTCGAGGATGTGGAACATGTACTCGCTTCCCTGCCCTGGCCAGACGTTGCCCGGCACCACCGTAATGCCGGCGATGTTGATGCGCTCGGGGCTGCGCATCAGCATCACCAAGGACGCACCATCATCTCCAAACAGGCCGGAATCGGTGTCGAAGATAATTGTTTCGCGGCCGGCCGCCATCGCGGCCCAGACCAGTAGCAAGCCAGTGATCAAACGCGCCATCGATTTCAATGTAGCGCAACATGCTTGTGGGGCGGTCCCCGAACTGCCACGCCGGGCGTCAGCCCGGCCGCTGCCGCCAGCGTGCCACGCTGCCGGGATGTAAAATCGAAGGGCATGAAAAAGGTACGTTGGGGTGTGTTGGGGGTGGCCAACATCGCCCTCAAGAAAGTCATTCCCGCGATGCAACGCGGCGAGAACTGCGAAGTGGCCGGCATCGCGTCGCGAGATCTGGCCCGGGCCGAAACGGCGGCGCGCGAGGCGGGCATCCCGAAAGCTTACGGCTCCTATGAGGAACTGCTCGCCGATCCGGAGATTGAGGCTATCTACAATCCCCTGCCGAACCATCTGCACGTGCCGTGGTCGATTCGCGCAGCGGACGCCGGCAAACACGTCTTGTGCGAAAAGCCCGTGGCGATGACCGCGGCGGAAGCACTGGAACTGATCGCCGCGCGGGACCGTACGGGCGTCGTCATCGGCGAGGCGTTTATGGTTCAGACACACCCCCAATGGACGCGGCTGGTGGAGCTGGTGCGCGGCGGCCGCATCGGCGAACTGCGCTCGGGCGTGAGCTCTTTTTGCTACTACAATCGAAATCCCGACAACATCCGCAACGTTCGCGCTTACGGCGGCGGCGCGCTGATGGACATCGGCTGCTACCCGATCAAGGTTTCGCGCATGGTGTTCGGCACGGAGCCGAAGCGTGTGGCGGCGACGATCGCGCGCGACGCGGAGCTGGATGGCATCGACCGGCTGACCTCGGCGGTGCTGGAGTTTCCGTCCGGCCACATGGTCTTCACCTGCGCCACCCAGGTGGCGGCCAACCAAAGCGCCCAGTTCTTCGGCACCACCGGACGCATCTGGCTGGATATTCCGTTCAATGCGCTTCCGGACCAGCCGGCGCGGCTGCGCATCGATGACGGCCGCGACCTGACGGGCGGGGGCCTTACGGTGGACGAAATCGCCCCCTGCGATCAGTACACGATTCAGGGCGACCTATTCTCGCGCGCCGTTCGCGAAGACGGCCAGCCACCGGTTCCGCTGGAAGATTCGCTGCGCAACATGGCGGTGATCGACGCTATCTTCCGCGCCGGCGAAACCGGCAAGTGGGAAGAGCCGCGAATACCCGATGCGCCCAAGTAGGACAGACGATCGGTTTGTGTCGTCTGTCATGTTTCGCGAAAGCACGAAAGGCTGACAGACGACAAGAACCGATCGTCCGTCCAACCGCTCCCTGCGGTCGCGGCTCCGAAAGGCGTCCCGATGCGCGCTCAATCGGAGCCGCGACCAAAGGGAGCGGTTGGCGGCAGGTGGATCGGTTCTTTCCCGACAGGATCCTACGCGGCCAGGATCGTCTCGATCGCCGCCAACTCTTCCGCGCTGAAGTCCAGCTTTTGAATGGTGGCGACGTTCTGCTCCAACTGCTCGACGCGGCTGGTGCCGACGAGCGCGCTGGTCACGGCGCTATCGCGCAGCACCCAGGCCAGCGCCATCTGCGCCAGGCTCTGGCCGCGGGCCTGGGCGAGGGCATTGAGGGCGCGTGCCTGGCCGACGCGATGCTCGTCCACGTCCTTGGGCTTGAGGAAGCCTTTGGGCCGCGCGGCGCGGGAATCGGCGGGGATGGTGCCGGCCAGGTAGCGTTCGCTGAGCAGCCCCTGCGCCAACGGGGAAAACGCGATGCCGCCCACTCCTTCCCGCCGCAGCGTGGCGAGCAGCCCTTCTTCCGGCCCGCGGCGGAACATCGAGTATGCGAACTGGTGAATGAGGAACGGCGTTCCCTGGCGGCGCAAAATGGCGGCGGCCTTGGCGGTATCTTCGGGACCGTAATTGGAAATGCCCGCGTACAGCGCCTTGCCGGAACGCACCGCCTGATCCAGCGCGCCCATCGTTTCCTCCAGCGGCGTTTCCGGATCCGGCCGGTGGTGATAAAAAATGTCGACGTAAGCCAGGCCCATCCGGCTCAGGCTCTGGTCCAGGCTGGCCAAGAGATACTTCCGCGAGCCGAAGTCGCCGTAAGGGCCGGGCCACATGTCATAACCGGCCTTGGTGGAAATAATGAGTTCGTCGCGATACGCCGCCAGGTCCATCTTCATGGCGCGGCCGAAGGTCTCTTCCGCCGAGCCGTAGGGCGGGCCATAATTGTTCGCCAGATCGAAGTGAGTGACTCCCAGGTCAAAAGCGCGGCGCAGCATGGCGCGGCTGTTTTCGAGCGGATCGACGCCGCCGAAATTGTGCCACAGGCCAAGCGAGATCGCCGGCAACACGATGCCGGACTTGCCACAGCGCCGGTAGATCATGCCGTCGTAACGGGCGGGAATTGCAGTGTACAAGCGAATCGGCTCCTCAGGACTACTGTACAGGAATGTGTGGGGCAGGTCCCCGACCTGCCACCGGGCGAAGCCCCGGTCAGAAGGCGTCCGCCAGCTTGCGGTAACGGCGGCTGAAGTAGAGCAGCGGTTCGCCTTCGTGGACAACGGCGCGCACCATTTCGCCCACGAAGAGATCGTGGTCCCCGGCGGTGAACCGCTGCTGGATGGCGCATTCGATTTCCGCCAGCGTGCCCGGCAGCAAAGGGGCCCCGGTTTCACCAGCGTGCCACGCGAGGCCGTCGAAGCGATCGTGCCCCTTCAGGGCGAATCGCTCGGAGAGCGCGCGCTGGCCGGCGGCGAGCACGTTGACGGAAAAGAAACGCGCACCACGAAATGCATCGATCACGCTGGCGGAGTGCGCCAGGGCGACCAGCACCAGCGGCGGATCGAGCGAAACCGAGGTGAACGAATTCACTGTGAGACCATGCGGCACGCCCTGCTGATCCACCACGCTGGCGATAGTGACACCGGTTGGGAAGCGGCTGCAGGCACGCCGGAAAACGTCGCTTGAGACCGGCCGGACGCGGCCTTCTAACCCCTCGCTTGACATGTGGATAAATTCAATCCTATCATATGGTTGACCGGTACGGGGCAGTAAGCTGGAGCGCGCCAAGAGGAGGCTCTTTTGATCAAGCTGGATATTATTAACGAGGTCGTCAATCGCACTGGCATCACTAAGACCAAAGCCGAGATGGCGGTCGAGACCGTGTTTGAGACCATGAAGAAGGCGCTGGAACAGGGCGACCGCATCGAGCTGCGGGGCTTCGGTGTGTTCAATGTGAAGCCCCGGAAGACGGGCATTGGACGGAATCCGCGCACCGGCGCGGAGGTTTCCATACCGCCGGGCAAGGCGGTCCGCTTCAAGCCCGGCAAGGAGTTGCAGACGCTGCAGTAAATTACTGCCGCGCGTCTCATTGTGTCGTCCCAGGATTTCCCGCCCGCACCATACCCGCTCTACGCCGGAAGTGGCGCGGCGGAGGCGCCCGGCCTTCCGGAGGCACGCTTCCGCGACCATTACTGGGTTCACGCACTGCTGTTTCTGGTCACGCTGGCTTCGACGACCACCGTCGGAGCCTCGATGCAGATGTTCTTCGATCGCAATCTGCCCTTCGACCTGGATCACAGTTTCACGATGTACCCGGAGCTGTGGCATCACCCGGCGGCGCTGCTCGCAGGGCTGCCGTTTTCGCTCACGTTGCTCGCCATCCTGACGGCGCATGAGCTGGGCCACTATTTGGCCGCGCTCCGTCACGGGGTAAATGCCAGCCTGCCCTACTTCATGCCCTCGCCGGTGCTGGGAACTTTCGGCGCGTTCATCCGCGTGCGATCGCCCATCTGCTCCAAGCGGGCGCTGTTCGATATCGGTGTCGCGGGGCCGCTGGCCGGATTTGTCTTTCTGCTGCCGGCGCTATCCATCGGGCTGGCGTTTTCAAAGGTGATTCCGGGTATTGCGAATCAGGGCAGTCTGCAATTCGGCATCCCGAGCCTGGAGTGGCTGCTCGGCAAACTCATTTTTCCCGGCGTCGCGGCGAGCGACATTTATCTGCATCCCGCAGCGCGGGCGGCCTGGGTGGGGATGCTGGCCACTGCCCTCAACCTGCTGCCGATCGGGCAACTGGATGGCGGCCACATCGTTTATGCGTTTTTTCCACGGCGCCACGGTGTCATCTCGGTGGTGCTCAGCCTGCTCCTGCTGCCGCTGGGCAAGTTCTGGTTCGGCTGGCTGCTCTGGGGCCTGGCGCTGCTGATTTTCGGCCGGCGCCATCCGATGGTCTATGACAGCAGCGAGCTGGACGGAGGACGGCGCAAGCTGGCGCTGGTGGCGCTGGTGGTCTTCCTGCTCTGCTTCACCTTTGTCCCCGCAGCCACCGGCGGTCTTTGAGCGGCGATGAAAATCACCGCCACCATCATCACCTTCAACGAGGAGCGCAACATCGCGCGCGCCATCGAGAGCTTGCGCTGCTGCGACGAAATCCTGATCGTGGATAGCGGCTCGACGGACCGCACCACGGAACTGGCGGAAAACCTGGGCGCGCGCGTGATCGAAGCCAACTGGCGCGGTTACGCCGGCCAGAAGAACTGGGCGGCCGATCAGGCAGGCAACGACTGGGTTCTCTCGCTCGACGCCGACGAAGCCTTGAGTGAAGCGCTCGAAGCCGAAATCTGGCGCCTGAAGAAGTCCGGGCCGAGCTACGACGGCTACACCATGCCGCGGCTGGCGCGTTACATGGGCCGCTGGATCCTGCATTCCGGATGGTATCCGGACCGCAAGCTGCGGCTCTACGACCGCCGCCAGGCCAAATGGGTGGGCGACTTCGTGCACGAAAGCGTGGATGTTTCGGGCCCGGTGGGACACTTGCAGAGCAACCTGCTGCATTTCACCTGCGAATCGCTCTCCGAGCACATCAAGACGATGGAGCGTTACACCACGCTGGCGGCGCAGGAACTGGCGTCGCGGCGAATCCAGGTGCCGCTCTCCCGCGTGCTGTTATCGCCTGCCTGGGCGTTTCTGCAAAGCTATTTTCTGAACCGCGGGTTTCTGGACGGCCCGGAGGGCCTGACGATTTCGTACATGGCGGCGTTCTATACGTTTCTCAAATACACGAAAGCGAGAAACATGAGCTGATGCGCATCCTGCATCTGGATGCCGGGCGCGAGATGCGCGGCGGCCAATGGCAGGTGCTGCGGCTGATCGAGGGGCTGGCAGCGGCAGGAGTGGAATCGACGCTGCTGGCGCGCGCCGGCGCGCCGCTGGCGGGCGAGGCGCTGAAACGCGGCTGGCGCGTGGAACCGATCGGCTTGGCAAGGACCGCCGTGTTGGCACGGCGCCACGACCTCATACACGCCCACGATGCACGCACCCACACGCTCGCCGCCATTGTCGGAGGTGCGCCGCTGGTGGTGTCGCGGCGAGTTGCCTTCGCGGTGGGCTCGCGTTGGAAATATGGCCACGCCCGGCACTACCTGGCGGTCTCCGAATACGTCAAGCGGGTGCTCCTGGCCGGCGGCGTCGCGGAGGAGAAGATCAGCGTGGTCTACGACGGCGTGCCGGTGCTGGAAACGGCGGCCGGAACGCGAGTGCTCGCGCTGGCTAACTTCGACGATCCGCAGAAAGGCGCGCCGGTGGCGATGGAAGCGGCGGAGCTGGCGGGCGTGGAGCTGCTGCTCACCCGGGACCTGGAGCGCGATCTAACGCACGCCGCGGCGTTCGTTTACATCACCCACGCCGAAGGGCTGGGCTCGGCGGCGCTGCTGGCGATGTCGGCGGCCGTGCCCGTGATTGCCAGCCGAGTGGGCGGATTGCCGGAAGTGGTGCGCGATCGCGAGACCGGGCTGCTGGTGGAAAACGATCCGCGCGCGGTGGCTGCCGCGCTCGGCGAGTTGGCGGCGGACCCCGAGTTCGCCCGCCGGCTGGGCGATGCCGGCCGCCGCGCTGTGATCGAAAACTATACCGTGGACCACATGGTGCGCCGTACCATGGAGGTCTACCACAAGGTGCTCTCATGATTGAAGCCGGCTTCGCGCTGCTGTTCGGTTTGCTCATCGGCAGTTTCCTGAATGTCTGCATTTACCGCTGGCCCCGCGATCTGTCCGTGGTGCGGCCGCGCTCGTATTGCCCCGCGTGCCAGGCGCCGATTGCCTGGTACGATAACGTGCCGCTCTTGAGCTTCATAATCCTCGGCGGCCGATGCCGCCACTGCCGGGCGCGCATCTCGCCGCGCTACCCGGTGGTGGAACTGCTTACCGGCGGCCTGTTCTTCCTGCTCGTTTATCGTTACGGACTGAGCGCGAACGCATTCAAGATGTGCACCTTCAGCGCCATGATGGTGGCGCTGTTCTTCACCGACCTGGAGCAGCGCATCCTGCCCGATGAATTCACTGTATGGGGTACGGTGGCGGGCCTCGTGTTCGCGCTCTTCGCTCCGTCGCAGGACCTCTTCGCGCACGGCGTACTGTGGATCGCGGGCCTGGAGTCACAAGGGTGGATCACGAACCTGGCGGCGGCTGTGCTGGCAGCCGGAGTGCCGGCGGGCGTGCTCTGGCTCGGAGGCTGGCTCTATTCCAAGGTCCGGCGCCGCGAGGGGCTGGGCTTCGGCGACGTCAAGATGGTGGCCTTGCTGGGCTGCTACCTGGGCCTGCAAGCCGGGCTGGTCACGCTGATTTTCGGTTCCATCGCCGGCTCGGTGCTCGGCCTCGGATACATCAAAGCGACGGGCAACGACCCCGCCACCTACGAATTACCCTTCGGCACGTTCCTGAGCGGGGCGGCGCTGATTGTGGTGGTCTTCAGCAAGCAGCTTTTCGGGTGGTAGGAGCACCCACACACTTGCCAGGGTTCATTCTCTCGAGTCGTGGCGCAGGCTGTCGAGCCTGCTGAGCCGAGAGTCGTCTCGGCTTTTTTGGCCGCGCCGGCCTCAGCGCCTCAGAATGTATACAGCAGCGTGCCGGGGGCCGGCTCGGCGGGGGCGCCGGCGGGGACGGCGGCTTCGCCTTCGGCGCTGACCACGCGGTAGAAGATGCCGGTGTCGCCGAGATAGACTTCGAGCTCGGACGGCCGCGGCAGGGTGCCCTGGATCAGGGACTCCGAAAGCGGATCTTCGATAAACTTCTGCAGCGCCCTACGCAGCGGCCGGGCACCGTAGCTGCGGTCGCCGCAGGTCTTCTCGAGGATGTACCGGGCGGCTTCCGGCGCCAGGCGGAGTTTCACCTGCTTCGCCACCAGGTTCTGGTTCACCTGCTCCACCATCAAGTCGATGATCTGGATCAGGTCGGCGTCGGTGAGGGAGCTGAACAGAATCACCTCGTCGAGGCGGTTGAGGAATTCCGGATTGAACGCCTTCTTCACCTCGGCGCGCACCAGGTCCTCGACTTTGGTAGGCATGCCTTCGCCCGCCGGGGCGGAAAAGCCCAGGTTGCCGCGCTTTTCGAGGAAGCGGGCGCCCAGGTTGGAGGTCATGATGATGATGGTGTTCTTGAAATCGACCTGGTTGCCGAGCCCATCGGTCAACTGGCCGTCTTCGAACACCTGCAGCAGAATGTTGTAAATATCCGGGTGCGCTTTTTCGATCTCATCCAGCAGGATGATGGAGTACGGATTCCGCTTCACTCGTTCGGTGAGCTGTCCGCCCTCTTCGTAGCCGACGTATCCGGGGGGCGAGCCGATGAGTTTGGAAACCGAGTGCTTCTCCATGTACTCGGACATGTCGAAGCGAACCAGACTCTTCTCGCTGCCGAACAGGAACCCGGCTAGCGCGCGCGCCACTTCGGTCTTGCCGACGCCGGTGGGACCGAGGAAGAGGAAGGAGCCGGCCGGGCGGCTGCTGGCTTTCAAGCCGGCGCGCGAGCGGCGGATGGCGCGGGCGAGCGCGGAGATGGCTCTTTCCTGGCTGATGATGCGCTTGTGCAGCTCTTCCTCGATGCGCAGCAGCTTGGTGATTTCTTCCTCCTTGATGGAGGTCATGGGTACGCCGGTCCAGCGCGCCACTACGTCTTCGATATCGTCCTTGGTGACGCAGCCTGTGGAGGAGTCGTCGAGATTGTACTTCTCGCGGAGCTGGCGCATGTTCTCGCGCTCTTTGCGCTCCTCGTCGGAATAGAAGCGCGCCTTTTCGAACTCATGGTTCGCGATAGCGTTCTCCATGCGATGCACGATGAACTTGATGCGCTTCTGGATGTCGGCGAGCTCGGCGGGGAGCGTGGTCTGGCGCAGCTTGACACGGGCGCCGGCCTCGTCGATCAGGTCGATGGCCTTGTCCGGCAGGTAGCGGTCGGGGATGTAGCGGCTGGAAGTGTAGACCGCCGTTTCGATGGCGTCGTCGGTATAGGCCACGGCGTGGAATTTCTCGTAGCGGTCCTTGATGCCGAAGAGGATCTTCACCGCGTCGGTTTCGGTGGGCGGGGGAACCTTCACCGCCTGGAAGCGCCGCTCGAGCGAGCGGTCCTTTTCGATGGACTTGCGGAACTCAGCCGGGGTGGTGGCGCCGATGCACTGAATTTCGCCGCGCGAGAGGGCCGGCTTGAGGATGTTGGCCGCGTCGAGCGAGCCTTCGGCCGAGCCCGCGCCCACCAGGGTGTGCAGCTCATCGATGAAGATGATGGCGTTCTGGTTCTCCATCAGCTCCTTCATGATGGTTTTGAGGCGCTCCTCGAACTGGCCGCGGTACTTGGTGCCGGCGACAATGAGGGAGAGGTCGAGCGCCAGAATGCGCTTGTCGGCCAGGAAAGAGGGGACGTCGCCTTCGGCGATGCGCTGCGCCAGCCCTTCCACGATGGCCGTCTTGCCGACGCCTGGTTCGCCGATCAACACCGGATTGTTCTTGGTGCGCCGGCAGAGAATCTGCACCACGCGCTCCAGCTCATAATCGCGGCCGATCAGCGGATCGAGCATGTTGTCCATCGCGGCCTGGGTGAGATCGCGGCTGAATTCCGAAAGCAGGGAGCTTTCCTTGGGCCGGGTGGGAGCTTTCTCGCTTTGCGAGCGCTGCAGTTCTTCGCGGATGGTGGTGAGGCGCAGGCCGCGCTCGTGGAGGATCTCGGCGGCAAAGCACTTCTCCTCGCGCAGCAGGCCGAGCAGGAGGTGCTCAGTGCCGATGTGCTTGTGGTTGAGGCGCTCGGCTTCCTCCGCCCCGTAGGCGAGCACGCGCTTGCATTCGTGGCTGAGCGGCAGATCGACGGAGGTGGATACCTTCTCCCGGGGCGCAGTGTGCCCCTCAATCTGCTTGCGGATCGACTCTACCGCAGCGTGCGAGCGCAGGAAGCGATTTGCCAGCGCTTTATCCTCGCGCAGCAGGCCGAGCAGCAGGTGCTCCGTCTCGATATAAGGGCTGCCGAACTGGCTGGCCTCATAACGAGCGAAGAAGATCACCCGTCTTGCCTTCTCCGTGTATCGCTCAAACATAGGATTTGCGAAGCCCCCCTAAACTTAAAGATAACCCGGCCCGGCTTCCGGATGCGTCCCTCCGACACCATCCGGTACTAGGCCCCCCTTGTCCAAAGTGAGGATCCGGTCGCAGCGCCGCGCGAAGGCCTGGTTGTGCGTGACCAGGACTGAAGTCAACTGATGCGAGCGGTGGAGGCCGGACAACAGGTCGAAGATCATTTCGCCGGTCCGGAAGTCCAGATTGCCCGTAGGCTCATCGGCCAGCAGGACGGAGGGCTTGGCAACCAAGGCCCGAGCCAGCACAACCCGCTGCTGCTCTCCCCCCGACAATTCGCCCGCGCGGTGCGATGCCCGCGCCTGAAGCCCCACCTCATCCAACCTCGCTACAGACTCCGCGGCAGCGGCGGAATGCGCCACGCCCCGGATCAGCAACGGCATCATCACGTTTTCCAGCGCCGTGAACTCGGGCAGGAGATAGTGAATCTGCCAGACGAAACCAATCTCCCGATTGCGAAAATCTGCCCGGTCCGCCTCCGTGAGCCCAGAAATCTCCCTACCTTCGTAGTGTATCGTACCCTCGGAAGGCCTGTCCAGACCGCCCAGCAAATGCAGCAGGGTAGACTTCCCCGCCCCGGACTCACCCACCAGCGCGAGCATTTCTCCGCGCTCCACATCGAGGTCGAGCCCTTCGAACACTACCAGGGCAGCCTCGCCGGAGCGGTACCGCTTGGCCAGATTGCGCGCGCGAATATACGGCTCGCTCATTCACCCGTAGGTTATCTCACTTCGCGGGAAGGCCGTGGCGCACGCATTCTTGCGTGCAGGGTCGAGACTCATCTCGACCTTTCTTGGCTCCAGAGAATAGGAAAAGTCGGCACGACTGCCGACTCTGCACGCACGAATGCGTGCGCCACGACTATTCAACCCGGTAGATGGTCATGCCGGAGAGCAGCTTGGGGTAGAAGTCGGTGGACTTCTGGGGCATCACACCCCCGCCGAAGCTGGTGTCGGCGACCTGCTGGATGGAGGTCGGCCGGAGCAGGAACGCGATCTGCGCCGCGCCGCTGGCGGCTTCGGCAACGGCCGCCTCGAGGCCGCGGATGTACCGCAGGTGCTTCTCATCGCGGACGGCTTCTTCGCCGATGCCGAGCGCCTTACCGAGCAGCCGCTCGTGCAATACCCGCACGTCAAGTTCGCCGGCCGGATGGAGCGATTCCAGCAGGAACAAGCGCTTGCCGATGGCGACACCGATGACGGTCGGGCCGCCCGGTTGTTCCAACGCCTTCCTCAGCGCGTCGAGCGAGCCCACCTCCTCGACGCGGAAATCGGCTGCGGCGCGGCCGAGGAAGCCGTCGGGCAGCTGGCCGGCATCGACGCCGCTCACCAACCGGTGCGTGGCCAGGATCTTCAGCCCCGGCGAGTACATGTTGACGAAGGTCATCATCACGCGATCGGCGCCGGCGAGCTGCGGGTTCTGGTTGCGAAAGGCGAGAGCGGTTTCGTAACGGTGATGGCCGTCGGCGATGAGCAGCTTCTTATCAGCCATCAATTCCTGAATCCGGGCCGCGCCGGCGATCCGCCACATGCGGTGGCCGACGCCGTACTCGTCTGTGACTGCGGCGAGAGGGGCGGCCTGGGCGGCGTCATCGAGCAAGGCATCGATCTCGCCGGCGCGGTCGGGATAGAGCATGAAGATCTGGCCAAAGTGGGCATGGGTATGGCGCAGCAGCTCCAGGCGATCCTTCTTGGGGCCGGCGAGGGTCTGCTCGTGGCGGTGCACGACACCGGCGGAATAGTCTTCCACGGCGCCGAGCGCAATGAAGCCTTTGCGCGTCAGACGCTCGCCGGTATCGGGAACGGTGAAGTCCTGGAAGTAGGGAAAGATGGCGGGCGCGGCATCGCGTGCCAGCACGCCGCGTGAGGTCCAGTCATTCAAGTAAGCCGCGGCGCGGGTGTACACGTTGCTGGCTTCGTTATCTTCGGGCTTGCGCTCGCCGAGGATGAGGCGCACCAGGTTATAGGGGCTGAGCGACAGATAGCGCGCCTGCATGGCGGGCGAAATCTTGTCATAGGGCTGCGTCACCAGGCCGGCGAGCGGGCCGGCCTGCGCGGTGTAACGCAGGGCTTGGAAGGGATAGATTTTGGCCAAGCCCTAGGATACCAAGCTACGCCACCCAGCTACTGTTTCGGACCTATCGGCAGGTCGGGTTCGCGTCCCACCTGGCCGGTCATGGCCTGGTCGAGGGTAACCTCATAATCGTCCAGGATCTTGCCCAGCGCCTGATCCATGCTGGTGCGGGCGTGCTGCAGCTGATTGAGCGCATCGACCTCGGAGAGCCGGCTGGTGGTATCGTCGCGTTGAGCGATTACCACGTCGAGAATGGTGGAGGTGCCGAGCTCGTACTTGCGGCGCGTGCCGGCCAGCGTTTCATCCGCCAGCTTGCGGGCGACCACGCTGGTATCGTAGGCTGCGCGCGCGTTGCGCAAGGCGGTCCAGTTGTTCATCACGGCCAGCTTGATGCTGTTGTGAAGCTGGTGGTCCTGGATTTCCGACTGCCGGTAGTTCAGCTCGGCGGTGATGTGGTCGGCCTGGGCGGAGCGATTGCGGATCGGGACTGTCAGCGTGAACGCCACGTTGTAGTTCGGGAAGTTGCGCGCGAAGACCTGGCTGAGAGCCGTGCCATAGCCGCCCAGCAGGAACGAATTGACGTCGCTGGCGGCCAGCGGCCGGTATCCCGTGACCTGCTGGTTTGAATTCAATATCGGCACCACGCCGAGGCTGTTCACGCTGCCGGCCTGCCCCGAATTCGCCAGCGTTGCCGAAACCGAGAGCGTCGGCAGCAGGGCGTTCTTGGTGCCGAGCAGTTCCAGGCGCGAGTTCTCGAGCGCAATCTGGTTCTGCTCGATCTCGGGCCGGTGGGCGATGGCTTCGGCGACCAGATCCTGCCAGGGAATTACCGCCTCCTGCGCCGGAAGGTCGATATGATCGGTGGGAATGATGCGCGCGGTAGCGACGGCCGGAGTGTCCAGACCGCTGCGCGTGATGTAGTTCTTGAGAATCATCTCCTGTTGCAGAACCTGGGACTCGTGCTGCACCACGTCCTGTTGGGCGCGCTTCATGTCGGCTTCAGCCTGAATGATGTCAATGGGCGCGACTGCGCCCAGGTCGGCGCGTTTCTTGTTGTCTTCGTAAAGCTGCGTGTCGAGCTGCAGGGTCTCCTGGCTCACCTTCAGCTCATTGTTGAAGGTCACCAGGTCCCAATACAGGTTCACCACTCCGGCTACGGTGGTAATGGCCTGGTTCTTGATGGTGAGGTCGCCGACCTTGAGGTTATTCCTCGCCTCATGGTAAGCGCGCTTGTTCACTGCCAGGCCGAACCCGTTGAGCAAGTTCTGGGTAATCGTCAAAGAGGCCTGCGCAGTGTCAATCGGGTTGTAGAGAGCGGTGAGCGCATTCTGGTTGGAGTCGAAGACGCTGCTCATGCCGAGCGACACTGTGGTGCCGGTCCAAAAGCCCTGTTGCACGCCATATACCAGGTTCTTGAACTGCTGCACAAAGAAGTCCGTGCCCGTGAACTCGGTAGAAGTCTCAATGGCGGTCGAATGGTAGAATCCGCCGGCCACGTAAAGGTACGGGTCCGTATTGGGAATCGTGGAGCCGGCTAACGTCACGCTCAAGCCGCTGAGGACCCCGCTGTTCGCGCTGCCGCTCGTGGCCGCGCCGCCGGCGGAATTCACCTGCGAGGCTCCCGACAGGACGCCCAGCGACGCCGAGGTGGGGGCCTGGGTGATGGTAGGCGAAAAATTGCGCAGCAACTGACCGGCGCTGGCGCGCAACAAGTTCGACTCCTCCAACTTCGGCGTGTAGCGGCTCGATTCGAGGTCGAGGTTGTTTTCAAGCGCCAGCGCGATGGCATCGCGCAGCGAAAGGTAGATAGAGCCGGCGCGCATCAGCTTGTCGATGCGGGGAGAATCGGCAAAGGAAATCGTATTCACCGGGTGGGCGCGGAAAGGCCGGGTGAACCCGGCGATCGTCCCATGGCTGGGATCCGGGGCGAACGACTGTGTTTGCCCAAATCCGGGCAGCGCTACGAAGGCGCAAAGCAGGAGAGCAACGATCGGCTGAACGCGAAGCATATTAGAGTCAAAACCTCGAGAGACTTAAGTTGCGGCAATTTCGCCGCCATCACATTTTCCGCTGCAAATGCTTCCCAGGGTTATACGAAGCACAAGCCGCGGCAGTTCGGAAAACTTTGCCGCTGTCCGATTTTGGGACATCATGCTCGACCACCGGACACCCGACCTTATTTCATATTAGACGCTGGCGAGGGAAGTTTTTTACCAGCAAAGTGGGGCAGGCGCTTTCGCCCGCCAACCCCGGTCTGCCTTTCGGGCATTGCGGATGGCCGGACAGCGCCGGGCCGGGACATGCCCGGCCCCTGCGGTGCGCGCGGGATTATGGGAAGAGAGGAATTCGATTACAATAGTTTCAGCCCTGAAAACCTGCTGCGGATAAGCGTACGGCGTGATTGCGCGCCGGCGGGCGAGGGACGAAATCATGCGCAAAGTGCCACTCACCGAGTCGCTGCGGATCATCGGCCGGGGCACGCGCAACTGGCTGGCGAACCGTCCGCTGGTGGTCTCCTTCGAAGTGACCGACGCCTGCACATGCTTCTGTAAGCATTGCGATCATGGCGGCCCGTGCGACGAATCCCGCAATCTGAAGCCTTCGGATTATCCCCGCTACATGGAGGCGCTCCAGCCGTGCGTGGTGCAGGTTTCGGGCGGCGAACCGCTGATGCGGCCGGACCTGGCCGGGATTGTGCGCAACATCCAGTGCGGCAACGGCCTGCCGTACACCATCCTGGTTTCCAACTGGTCCCTGATGACCGAGCAGCGCTATCTGGAACTGCGCGAGGCGGGCGTGGACCAGTTTTCGGTGAGCCTGGATTTTCCCGATGAGCGCCACGACGACTTCCGCGTCCATCCCGGCCTTTACTCGCACCTGGAACATTTGATTCCGAGGCTGGCCGCGCTGGGGTACGACGACATCGTGCTGAATTCCTGCATCACCAGCGAAAATGTCGGCGAGATTAATGCCATCGCCGATACCGCTCGCGCGTGGGGCGTCAACCTCTGTTACAGCGCGTACTCGGCGCGGCGCACCGGCTGCCGCGATTACCTGTTGAACTCGCCCGAGCAACTGGCGACGCTCAATCGTGAGCTCGACCGGGTGGAGCAGCGCCGCGACGAGACCAACTGGATCGTCAACGCTCCGACCACGCTGGCTGCCACGCGGAACTATTTCGAACGCGCCGGCGCGCCGGGCTGCAAGGCCGGGCTGCGCTTCCTGGTGGTGACGGCGGATGGCGCCCTGCAGCCGTGTTCGATGCAGTTCGGCCGGTATAAGCTCGAGGACTACGCACGGATGGCAGAGGAATTCACGAGCCACAACACCTGCGACGAGTGCTACGTCTCCATCCGCTCCTACCTCGACAAGACCTTCCCGCAGCTGTTGCGCGAAAACGTGCGCGAGTTCCTTTCGGTGAGAGCGCGCTAAGGGCCCAGTCGGCCCAAATCAGCTACGTCAATTCCTCCAGCAACTCCACGTGCTTGATCAAGAGATCGCTCACAACGTCACCGACATCCCAACCGTTCTGCTGCGCGATGCGCTCCAAACGCTTCTGCAACTCGTAGCTCAGGTAGATGGGCAGACGCAGTCGCGTTCCCTTCTTATAGGACTTGCCTCACTCCGCTTTTGAAAAGTCGTACTGCGCGGCGGAGCGTCCACACCGAAGTTGCGCGGCATGACGGTGAGGCCGGCGTCCGTTCATTTCCGAAAGGGGCCGCTTGGCCGCTCGCGGTTCGATCAGGCCAACTCCAGCCACAGACGTAGCGCATGGTCGACCTCCTTGAGCGCGCTCGCGGGAAGCGCCCCGGTGCGCCCCGTGATCTTGTCCCTCGGGATCGCAATCACTTTGTCGACCATCACCTGCGATTCCAGTTTCAGGCCGGTTGTTTTCCCGGCGGGCACGGGAATGCGAAACAGAGGCGCGTCCTCCAAATGGCTCGTAATCAGGCACACCGTCACACTTGAGTGGGTGGCGTTGAAGAGGTCGGATTGCACGACCACAGCCGGCATCGGCTTGCCGTAGTTTCCCGGCGCCGCGCAAATGACGACGTCGCCGCGCTTCATCTCCATCCCGACGTGTCCGCCAGGCCGTACCAGCCGGCATCATGCTCGTCCCGGGAGACAAGCTTCGATTGACGGTGCGCCTCCTCGGCAAGGGACTGTCGCTCCATCGCGTGCAGGTGCTTCACCAGCGCCTCGATAATAATCGCGTTCTTCCCCTTGCCGGTGCGCTCCGCCGCGTCCGACAATTCCCGCTGCAGCTCCTTGCTCATGCGAAAACTGGATGTCACGGAGGGCATGCCCTTAGTGTAACACACCTGTGTTGCGATTCGAAGTGCTCGTCGCATCCGACTAGAGCGCCGCAGCGTCCTCCAGCGCACTCATATGCTCGGCCCATCGGGACAGGTTGTGACCGGTGTGCGATCCATTACCTTGCCGCAGCTCCGCCCCGTGCCGCATTTGATATATTGACTAGCGAATCCGGCACACTGACGAACCGGTCGAAGAACCGATGAAAGGAAGGTGTCTCAGGTGAGTTCCAACAAAGACCCCGATCGCTCCCGGCAGCCCAGGTCCGGCTTCTCGCGGCGCGGCTTCATCCGCGGCGTGGGAATCGGCAGCGGCGCGCTGGGAGCAGGGCTGCTAGAGAAAGCGGCGGAAGCCGCGCCGGCGCCAGCCGGCAGCGCCGGGCCGGGCCCGGTGCCCATCACCCTCAACATCAACGGCAAGCCGGTGAACCTGACCGTGGAGCCGCGCGTCACGCTGCTCGACGCCCTCCGCAACCGGCTGGACCTGACCGGCGCCAAACGCGTCTGCGACCGCGGCACTTGCGGCGCCTGCACCGTCCTCATGAATGGAAAGAGCGTCTACGCTTGCAGCGTGCTGGCGATCGACGCGCAAGGCAAGGCCATCGAAACCATCGAGGGCATCGCCGAACCAGGCCAGTTGCACCCGGTTTCCGCGGCGTTTTGGAATCACGATGCCCAGCAGTGCGGTTATTGCACGCCGGGGTTCGTGATGGCAGCCAAAGGATTCCTGGCCGAGCACCCGAACCCGACTCTGGACGAAGTGGAACACGGACTGGGCGGCAACCTGTGCCGCTGCGGCACGTATATGGGCGTCCGCCAGGCCGTGCTCGAAGCGGCGAAGAACCTGAAGCCGCAGGGAGGCAAGAATGGCTAACACACCCGACTATAGCTGGCCTCCGATGGAAGCCCGCAAGGTAATCGGCCAGTCGCCGAAGCGCCTCGACGGCCCCGCCAAAGCGAGCGGTCGCGCGCGCTACACATCCGATCTGAATCCCAAAGACCTCCTTTTTGGGGTCTATCTTACGTGCCCGCACGCTCACGCCCGCGTCACCAGTGTGGATACTAGCGCTGCGGAGAAGATCAAAGGCGTGACGGCGGTGCAGGTGGTGTCTCCGGCGGGAACCGAAATCCAGTGGCAGGGCACGGAGGTGGTTGCCGTGGCCGCCGTAACCGAAGAAATTGCCCGCGATGCGGTGAGCGCCATCCGCGTGGTTTACGAAGTGCTGCCGCACCTGGTGAAAGAAGAGGACGTGGCGCAGGCTGGGGCGCGCGCCAAAGCCGCCGGCGAGATTCTCAAAGGCGACCCGGACGCAGCCTTCCAGCAAGCCGCGGTGGTTTCCGAAGGCCACTATGGCATCCCTGTGGTGACCCACTGCTGTCTGGAGCCCCACGGCCAGACCATTCAGTGGCAGGGCGACAGCGTTTCGGTGTGGCCCTCCACTCAGAACGTCGCCGCCTACGCCGGCCAACTCGGCCAGAATCTAAAGGTTCCAGCCACAAACTTCAAGGTGCGGATGGACTATATCGGCGGCGGTTTCGGGTCCAAGTTCTCGCCCGATTCCTGGGGCGAGGTGGGCGCGCGGCTCTCGCAGAAATCCGGTGGCCGGCCGGTGAGGCTCTTCCTCGACCGCGCCACCGAGCAGCGGATCGCAGGCAACCGCCCCTCGGCTTTCGCCCAGATTAAAATCGGCGGTGGCAAGGACGGCACCATCACGGCCTGGGAGTCGCATTCCTGGGCGACCGGTGGTTTCACGGGCGGCGGATCGCCTCCGTTGCCGTATATCCTCGACGACTCCAATCACCCGATTCCCAATAAGCGGCTCGTCCACACGGCGGTTTCCACCAACACCGGTCCCTTCCGCGCGTGGCGTGCGCCCAACAACCAGCAAGCTTCGTATCTGACTTGCAGCGCCGTCGAGGATTTCGCCGCCAAGGCCGGCCTCGATCCGCTCGAAGTCTTCAAGCTCAACTTGCAGTACGCGCCTAAAGCACGCCAGGATCTTTACCGCTACCAGTTCGATAAAGCGGCGGAACTGGCCGAATGGAAGACGCGCTGGAAACCTCGCGGCCAAAGCGCGGGGCCGGTGAAGCAGGGACTGGGCCTGGGATTCAGCGCCTGGGGCGGAGGCGGCCATGCCAGCCAATGCCAGGTGGTGCTGCACGCCGACGGCTCCGTGCAGGTGAATATCGACACCCAGGACCTTGGGACGGGAACGCGGACCATCATTACTCAGGTAGCCGCCGAGACTCTGGGGCTGCCGATGGGGGCCATCAAACTGGCGATCGGCTCCAGCGATCTGCCGCCGGACAGCGGATCGGGCGGTTCCACCACAGTCGGTGGTGTTTCCGCTTCTACGCGCAAGGCGGCAGTGAATGCGCTGGACAAGCTGTTTGATGCGGTCGCTCCCGCGCTGGGCGCCACCGCGGATCGACTGGAAGCGGCCGATGGCCACATCCGCGTGAAGGGCAGTCCCTCCAAGAGCCTCACCTGGACCGCGGCCTGCAAAAAGATGGGCCCCGCCGGGGTGATCACCGAAACCGGCGCCAACGATCAACGCAATCCCAGCCAGGGGCTGATCTCCTCCGGCGTCGGCGGCGTGCAGATAGCCGACGTTTCGGTGGATACCGAAACCGGGATCGTGAAGATCAACCGTTATACAGCCGTGCAGGATTGCGGCCTGATCGTCAACCCGCGCCTGGCGGAGAGCCAGGTCTATGGCGCCATCATCATGGGCATCTCGACGGCCCTGTTTGAGCGGCGTTTCATGGATGCTGAGACCGGCGCCATGCTGAACGCCGACATGGAGTTCTACAAGCTGGCCGGGATCGGCGATATCGGTGAGATCAAGGTGCACCTGGACATTCGTCCGGAAAACGACAAGCGCGGTGTGATTGGACTGGGTGAGCCGCCCGCGGTGGCCATTTGCGCGGCGGTGGGCAACGCAGTAACCAACGCAATCGGCGTGCGCGTTCCGAACATCCCCATGACCCCCGATCACGTGCTCGATGCGCTGGAAGGGAGGAAAGCGTAATGCAAACCTTCGAATACTCGAATCCGGCAACGCTCAAGGAAGCCACCGGGCTGCTGGCGGCTTCCTGGGGCGAGGCCGACGTGCTGGCGGGCGGCACCGACCTGATTAGCCTGATGAAAGACTCGCTGCACACACCCAAGCGCGTGGTCAACATCAAGTCGATCCATGAGCTGGGCGGCATCACCCGCACCGCGGCGGGCCTGCGCATTGGCGCCACCGTTACCATGGACGAGCTGGCCAAGGGCGCCGAAGTGCGCGCCGGTTACCAGGCGCTGGCCGACGCTGCGGCCGGCATCCCCAGCCCGCAGATCCGCCATATGGGAACCGTGGGCGGCGACCTGTGCCAGCGCCCGCGCTGCTGGTACTACCGGCAGGGCTTCGGGCTGCTGGCCATGAAGGAAGGCAAGTCGCTGGTGGCAGGGGGCGAGAATCAGTATCACTCCATCTTCGGAGCCGGCCCGGCCTACTTCGTCAGCGCATCCAGCCTGGGCCCGGCGCTGATCGCTCTGGGCGCCAAAGTAAAGCTGGTTTCCGCCAAAGGCGTGCGCGAAATTCCGGTGAAGGATTTCTTCGTATCGCCGCCGGATGAAAGCACGCGCGAAATCGCCTTGCGGCCGGATGAGATTCTCACCGAGATCCTGGTGCCGGCCGCGGCCACCCACTCGGCGACCTACGAAGTGCGGCAGAAGGAGGCGCTCGATTGGCCGCTGGCCACCGCTTCGGTGGCGATCAAAATGAAAGGCTCGGCGGTCGGTTCGGCACGGATCGTGCTCGGCCACGTAGCGCCCACCCCTTGGGAAGCCACGGCGGCGGGCGAATGGCTCGCCGGCAAGACCATCACCGTTGAAACTGCCGAAGGCGCCGGCAAAGCAGCGGTGGAGGGCGCACAACCGCTCAGCCACAATGCTTACAAAGTGACGCTGGCCAAAACGGCGGTCAAGCGGGCGTTGCTGGCGGCCGCGAAAGTGAGGGCTTGAAAGTGGAATCCTTACCCGTGATTGGCGGCACGCGCTGCGAGAAGCTGCGCTGGAAGGGCATGTTCATCCAGACCGAGTGGGACCCCACGGTCCAGCATTCCGACGACCGCGCCTTCTGGTGCCAGCACACTTTCAAATGCCTGGGCCCGGACGGCCAGGCAGTCGGCGACGAGGAGTGCGCGCCTGGACGCGAGTGTTACGAAGAGCTGTAGACCCGGCGCACGCACTCCTGCGTCCGCTGGCAGGCAAAAGGACCGGCGCGGGCAAGAGAACCGGCGGCAGAGACCGCCGGCGGTACGAAGAAGAGTAGCGCGGTAACGCCGGCGGTCTTGCCTGCCGCCGGCTTCGCACAGATTACAACCTGCCAAGCGAAGAAGCGTCGAGACGACTCTCGACGCACCACGCAGGAATGCGTGCGCCACGGCGCGGGCGTGCGCCACGGCCACCGCTACCGCGTCTTGCCCATGTTGTAGACGTAGATGATGTGCTCCATGGAGCCTTCGCGGACGTGGGCGACGGCGAACGGGCGCCAGCCTTTTACCGGAAACTCGTTGGTCACCACGCGGCTTCCCGGCTTGAGCGACTTCTCGAGGATGGGGCGCAGCCTCTCATTGGAGGCCGTGAGCAAACACATCGTCACCACATCGGCCGGGCGCAGATCCGCGTGGAGGGCGCTGCCTTCCACGATGGTGATCTTGTCATCCAGCCCGAGTTCTTTGATGTGCCGGCGCGATTTCTCGCACATCTCCGGCAGGATCTCGATGCCGACTCCGCGCGCGCCGAACTGCTGCACCGCAGCAATCAGAATCCGCCCGTCGCCGCTTCCCAGGTCGTAAACGGTCTCGCCGGCTTTCACGTGGCCGGCTTCCAGCATCCTCTGCACGATCAACTGCGGCGTCGGCAGGTTCGGAGCCAGGTTCTCCATAGGCCCGAACTGCTGCCCCAGGCAAGGCAGACCGATGACGAGCGCGATCACGGCGATTCGCATGGACTAAAGAGTTTGACGTCCTATTGAGAAGGCGCGTTACCCGCAACCGTGGCGCCCGACTTGCCCTTCGCGATGCGGCCCATTATATCGCTCCAGGCGAAAAACAGGTCCCGCGGCCGGCTGATGGTAAATTCTATACCCTTCAAATACTTAACGGCATTTCCGATGGCGTCGCGCCACGGGTTGCCGGTCGGGTTCAGGTTATAGTTCATGTAGAAGACGGGGAACTTCACGTCGCTCAGTTGCTTCAGCGTGTCCGGCGGGATCACGTCTTCCACCGCGATCTTGGGGCCGGCAAAAATCACCGCGTCCGGACTGTCCTTGGTTTGGCCCACTTCGCGAGTGATCAGGCCCGCCAGAAACTCCGAGTCGCCGTGCTTCTGCGCCAGCCGCTTCAGGTCAACCGTGCCCAGATTGAGCGCGCTCAAGGCGTGGCCAAGGGCCGGAAAGTCGATCTGCGCAGCCTGTTGCTGGCTGTAGATCACCTTCTGCTCTTGCAGGTTGAACGCCACCAGGGAAAACTTGACGATGCGCGGTTCGCGCGCGATGCTGCGCAGGATCGAAACCAGCGCGCTGGTGTCCATCGGTTGCAAGGATGCCGCGGCGGCTTCCTGCGGCGCGAAATTGACGACGACTTTCACATTAAGGGGCGCATCGCCGTGGTCGCGCTCCACTGGTGGTTCCGGCCGGAAGGTCTCGGTGTCGAACTGCCGCACCACGCCGGCTGCAATATCCAGGGCCATTTGCTTGTCGCGCGCAGGCAGCGCGGCCTCCGAGTCCCAGTGGAAGGAGCAGACGCGTTCGGCCCGATCGCGCATCAGCCAATCGATGTGATATTTGCCTTCGCCGACGTCGAAGGCGCCCAACAGGAATGCCTGCCCTCGTTCGTCTTCGTCAATGGCCGGCACCGAAACATGTTGCGCGAAAAAGACAGGATCGTCGGCGTGGCCTTCGGGTATCACGCGAAATACCATGGTGAGCTGGTTGCCATCGCCGGCCAGGTCTTTCAGCGGAATGCTGACTTCGTACCCCGTATGGAATTTGAGGTCGAACCCCAGCACTGGCTTGCTGGGATTTACCGAACAGGGCAGATCTTTGCGCGCTTCCTGCGATTCCAGCACCGCCCCGTCAGTCGCGAACAACCGCACCACGCCGCCCGGCGTCCCATCGGACATCACTTCCTGCGCCGGCAGCGGCAGCGCGGCCGCCAGCAACGCGCCGCACCAGATCCACCAGGCCGAACGGCCGGATGCGCAATACCGGGGTTCCGTTGACATGAAGATTCTGCCTGCCTCCTCCGTATCCCACCTTCACCCAGAAGCTTGATTCGATTATGGCGCAAATTTCCTTCGCCGAGAATCTGTATTTACGGGCCATGGTCGCGCCGCGTCAGCTTGCCCCCAAATGGCAGAATAGTACCGGGGGACACGTCTGTGTTTGGAAAGGACGCTAAGAGACAGGGCCGCGAAGTGCCGTCGGCGGATTCGCAGCCGCCGGATGTGATCATCAGCCCGGACGCGCGCCGCGCCCAGCGCGTACCTCCCGGCCAGGCGCGAACCGAGAAATGGCCTGTGCTCGATGCCAGCGGTCCGCCGGCCGTCGATCTGGGCACCTGGCGATTGCGGCTGGGCGGCCTGGTGGCCCAACCCGCCGAATGGACCTGGAACGATTTCCAAAAGCTGCCGCGGGTCAGAGTGTTCGCCGACTTCCACTGCGTCACCCGCTGGTCGCGCCTGGGCAACCTCTGGGAGGGCGTCTCCACCCGCGAGCTCGTCGCCCACGCCGGCGGCGTCCGGCCGGAGGCCCGCTTTGTGGTGGCATACGGCTACGACCGCGGCTGGACCACCAACCTGCCGCTCGATCACTTCCTGGCGGAGGACTCCCTGGTCGCTTTTCTGCACGATGGCGAGCCAATCACCCTGGAACATGGCGGCCCGGCCCGCCTGATTGTGCCCGAACTCTACGCCTGGAAGAGCGCCAAGTGGCTCACCGGCCTGGAGCTGGTTGAGAAGGACCGCCCCGGTTTCTGGGAAGCCAACGGCTACCACATGCGCGGCGATCCGTGGATGGAAGAGCGCTTCGGGTTGTAACGCCGGCGGTCTTGGTCTTGCCGCCAGTGTTCTGTCTCGCCGCTATCTTGTGTCGCATGATGTCTGGATAAAGACACCGGCGGCAAAGACCGCCGGCGCTAGCAGCTGCCCTGCGAATTGGATTGACTCTCGCGGCGCCTCTGACATAGACTGTCTATGTCATTATGCGCGGCGAACGAGATGAAATTCCCCCCGGGACCCTGGAGATGTTGATCCTCACCACTCTGGCGACCGGGCCGGCGAAACACGGCTTTGAGATCGCGGAATCCATCCTGTCCATTTCCGAAGACATTCTGCAAGTGGAAGAGGGGTCACTGTATCCGGCCTTGCAACGGATACTGCTGAAGGGCTGGATCCAGGGCGACTGGGGAAAGACCGAGGAAAACCGGCGGGCGCGATTCTACCGGATGACGGCGGAGGGGCGCAAACAGCTGGACCGCGAGGTGGAGCGCTACCGGCGCGTGGCACGGGCCATCGCGCGCGTGCTGGCAACGGCATAGGAGGGGCACATGAATCTCAGCGAGTGGGGGCGCCGGCTGGCCGGAGTTTTCGGCCGCAACCGGGCGGCGAGCGAATTGGAAGAAGAGATGCGCCTGCATCTGGACCTGCGGGCGCGCCAGTTGCGGCAACAGGGACTGGCGGCGGACGAGGCTGGGTACGCGGCGCGGCGCCGCTTCGGCAACGAAATGGCGCTGCACGACGCCAGCGCGCGGGTATGGGGATGGACCGCGTGGGAGCGGCTGTTGGGCGACTTTCGCCATGCATTCCGCGGTTTGCGCAAGGCGCCCGGGTTCACGGCTGTGGCCGTCGCCACGCTGGCAGTGGGCTTGGGCATGAACGTGGCCGCCTTCAGCCTGGTCCACGCCGTGATGCTGCGCAGCTTGCCGTACGCCGAACCGGACCGGCTGGTTTCGCTGTGGGAGGAATCCTTTAGGGGAGAGCCATCGCAGTTCAACACGTCCGGACAGTCGCTCGGCGGGCAGACGGCAGCGCAGCGCACCACCGTCTCACCGGCCAACCTGGCGGACTACGCGGGGTCGCCTGCGTTTGCCACGCTGGCCAGCTTTGACGTGGCCGCCAAGAATCTGACCGGGCTGGGCACGCCGGAGCGGTTACAGGGTGAGGCCGTCTCGGCGAATTTCTTCGATGTGCTCGGGGTGAAGCCGTCCGTGGGGCGAACCTTCCTGCCCGAGGAAGACCGCGACGGCGCTGCGGGAGCCGTCATCATCACGGATCAGTTCTGGCGCGACCGGCTGGGCGCCGACACGAATGTTCTGGCGCGCTCGATTATGCTCGATGCGCAGCCATACCAGATTGTGGGCGTGCTGCCGGCGGGATTTCAATCGCCCTACCAGCTCACCATTCCGGACCGGGTCGAGGTCTATGTTCCAGCAGCTTATCCCAGAGAACTGCTGGCAAATCGCGGCGATCACGACGTGAACGCGGTGGCGCGGCTGCGGCCCGGCGTTAGCTTGCAGCAGGCGCAAGCCGATCTGGCCGTGATCTCGGCCAACCTGGGAAAGCAGTTCCGGCCGACCAACCAGAACATCCGCGCGGCCATCGCGCCGCTTCGCGAGGACATTGTGCGCAACGTGCGCCAGTCGCTATGGATCCTGCTGGGCGCCTCGGCGCTGATCGTGCTGATTGCGTGCGTGAACCTTGCCAACCTGTTGCTGGTGAGGGCCACAAGCAGGCAGCATGAATCGAGCGTGCGCCTGGCGCTGGGCGGAGGACGCTGGAGCCTGGTGCGGCAATTTCTGGCCGAGAGCCTGACGCTGGCCGGGGCCGGCTGCGTGGCGGGCCTGGCGGTGGGCTTCCTCCTGATGCGGGTGCTGGTGTGGCTGGCCCCGCAGAACATTCCACGCATCCAGAACGTCACCATGGACTGGCCAGTGTTCGCGGCAGCGGCCGCGGTGGCGCTGGCAACCGGCCTGGTATTCGGCCTGGTTCCGGCGTGGCAATCTTCGCAGGCCAAACCGGCGGAGGCGCTGAAGACCTCGGCCCGCAGCACCGGCGCGCGCGCACAGGCCCGCTGGCGCTCGGCGCTGACCGCGGCCGAAATCGCGCTGTCGCTGATCCTGTTGGTGGGCGCCGGGCTGTTGCTGCGCAGCTTTGTGCGGGTGATGGGGGTCGATCTGGGATTTCAGCCGGAGCGGGTGCTGGCGGTAGGCGTCAATCTGCCCGAGTTTCGATACAGCGACGCGGATCGCCGGCTCGGTTTCTTTGAAGAGTTGGAGCGCCGTGTGACCGCATTGCCGGGGGTCGAGGCGGCGGCCTTCGCCAACCGGTTGCCGCTGCGTGGCGGATGGAGTTCCGGAATCAATCTGGAAAGCTCGCCGCTGGTGATGCGCGAGCCCGATTTCCAGGCCGTCAGCCCAGGCTACTTCGAGACGCTCGGAATCGGCCTCGAACGCGGGCGCCTCCTGGTGCGCAGCGACCGCAAAGGGCAGCCTGAGGTGGCAGTAGTCAACCAGGCGTTCGCCCGCCAGTATCTGCAAGGCGCCGATTCCATCGGCTGCCGCTTTCGCCGTTCCGGCGCGCGGTGGGTGACCGTTGTCGGCGTGGTCGACGATATTCGCCGCGGCGGCAAAACCGGCGAGATCAATCCCCAGGTTTACCTTTCCGCTGCGCAGACGGATCTGTACCCCGTGCGCCTGGCCGATTTCGCGGTGCGGACGCGGAGCGATCCGCGGCAGCTGGTGAATGCCCTGCAGCGGCAGGTTTGGGCGATCGACAAGGACCAGCCGGTCACCAATGTGCGCACCCTCGAAGAAATCATCAGCCGGTCGGTGGCGGAGCGGCGATTTGAAATGGTTTTGCTGATCGCCTTCGCGTCGGTCGCAGTGCTGCTGGCGATGATCGGAATCTTCGGCGTGCTCTCGTACATCGTCAATCAGCGGATGGGCGAGTTGGGGATTCGCGTCGCGTTGGGCGCAACGCCTGCGCGGATTGTGGCGATGGTGCTGCGGCAGGCCGGCTGGTGGATCGCGATCGGCATCGGCCTGGGCCTGGGGGGCGCACTTGCGCTGGCGCGTTATCTGGAGAGCCTGCTGTTCGAAGTCCGTCACCGCGATCCATGGACGTATGCCGCCGCGGTAACGCTGCTGCTGGCGGTTTCGCTAACCGCCGCGTTGATCCCCGCGCGGCGCGGCGCGAAGGTGGATCCGATGACCGCTCTGCGCTACGAATGATTGGTAGGGCACGCTTTAGCTTGTCCATGAACTATCAACGAAACGGGGGATGCCGCCCCCGCCGGGCTTTGCCCGGCTGCGCCGATTACCAATCGGCGCGCAGGTAACCAACCTGCCCCACAACCCTGCTCTGGCGCCCGCTAAATGGGCTTTGTGTAGCCTGTTTTCCAAAGGAAATACGACCGCGGCCGCGTCGCTACGTTACAATGACCAATAGTGATGGGCCTCTCCGCGAATCCCTCTTCTTTGCGCGCGATGCTGGAAGAGAGGTTTGCCCTTCTGGCCGATGACGTCGAACGGGCGGCGGGCGACGCGGGCAAGTACGCTCGCCAGCAATGCGCGGACCAGCTCAACCAGGCGGTGCGGCGCCTTTGGCAAGCGGAAGATCTGGCGGAGCTGACGGACACCCTGGCGGACGTTGCGACGCAGTTTGCCCGCGGCGCCGCGGTGCTATCGATCGAAGGCGGCATGGCGAAAATGGAAAGCGTCCGCCCGGGCGGCGATGCCGGGCAGGCGGCCGGAGCCCAGATGGCGCTGGATGCCGCTCCCGCGCTGGCGGCGGCCATCGAGAGCCGCGAGCCGGTGATCGCGGCGGCGGCGGAGAGCGAAGTGGCCGAGACTCTGGCCGCCCTGGCGACATCCGCCGGCGACGACCGGGTGGCGGTTTTCCCGGTGTTGGGCCGCCAGGGCGTGCCGGCGTTGGTGTGCGCGTGGGGGGCGGTGGAAGCGGCAGCCGTGGAGCTTCTGGCGCAGGTGGCGGGCGTGGAATTCGAGCGCCTGCTTCGCACGCCGGCCGCATCTGCGCCTGAAGCCGGCCTCGTCAACATCGCTCCGGCCGATGACAGTTGGGATAACCTGCCCGCGCGGGAACAACGCCTGCATCTTTCCGCGCAGCGCTTTGCGCGCGTGCGGGTGGCCCAGTGGCGGCTGCGCGACGGCGCTGCCGTGCGTTCGGGCCGCCTGCGCGGCGACCTCTACGGCGAACTGGCGCCGCAGATCGACGAAGCGCGAGGCAGTTTTCGCGACGAGTTCCTGGCCCCGTGCCCCAGCATGATCGACTACCTGCACCGCGAGATGGTGCACACACTCGCCAAAGACAATGCACAACTGCTTGGCAAAGATTACCCTGGTCCTCTGCTGTAACATCGCTGGGCAGGCGGCCGTGCCCGCCACCGCCCCGGGCCGCGGGAAAGTAACGCCTCCGACGGCGACGACACTGGCGGGACTGGCGCGTGCATATCGTTCGGCCCCAACGCCGGCTCACCGCGCGGCCGTGGAACGGTGGGCGGCGTTGCATCCGCAGGATGCGCCGCTGGCGCAACTGGCGCTGGGCATCGCGGCATACGAGCAGAAGGACTATCAGACGGCTGCTGCCAGCCTGCGCAAAGCGCGCCCCAAGCTGGCGCGCATCGCGGATTTCGTGGCCTACTACCTGGGCGCGGCGCGAGTGGAAGCCGGCGATTTCGAAGGCGTAGCGCATGACCTGGATCCGGCGCACCTGCTGCCGCCATCGCCCATCGCGGGGCGGGCGTGGCTGCTGGAGGCGCGTGCCCGGCAGGCGGCGGATGCGGCGGGGGCAGTGAAACTGTTGCGCGATCATTACGCCGAACTGCCGCAGCCGGATGGCGGCCTCGCGCTGGCGGACTGCTACATAGCGGCTGGCGACCTGGCCAGCGCCGCGGATTTCCTCGAACGGGTGAACGCGCAGTTTGTTACTGGCGATGCCGCCGATCGGGCTGCTGACGCGCTGCACGGCCTCCAGGAGCGGATGGGCGCGGCTTACCCGCAACCGCTCCCTCAGCAACGATTGCATCGCGCAGACCGCCTCCTCCAGACACGGCAGTACGAGCAGGCCCGCGCCGAATACCAGTCCACGGCGGAGCGGCTGAACGGGAGTGAACGCAAACAGGCGCTAGTGGGGGCGGCCGCCGCGGAGTTGCTGGACGGACACGCCGACACGGCCTGCGAGGCCTTGAGCGGCATGAAGCTGGAGGCCGGCGAGGCCGACGCGGAGCGCACCTATTATCTGGAAGAATGCGCCCATCGCGCGGGGGATGAAGCGCAGGTGAGCGCGGCCCTGGACCGGCTGGCTGGACAATATCCGAAATCTCCCTGGCGCATGAAGGCGCTGGTGGCGGCCGCCGGCCGGTTCTGGCAGCAAAACCAGCCGAGGAACTACCGGCCGCTCTACCAGGCGGCTTACCAGAACTTCCCCGATGACCCGCAGGCCGTCCTCTGGCACTGGAAGGTCGCTTTCCGCGCGTATTTCGATCGCCAGGGCGATGCCGAGGAACTGTTGCGGCAGCAGTTGCAGAGCTATCCCGGCAGCGGATCGGCTGCCGCCGCGCTGTATTTTCTGGGGAGGCTGGCGGAGGAGCAGAAGGATTTTGGCGCCGCGCGTTTATACTTCGAGCGCGTGATGACGGCCATGGAAGGCTACTATTACGCGGCGGAGGCGCGTCAGCGGCTCCGTCAGAGCGAGGTGCGGAACGCGGCCGGCTCCGCCAAAGCAGCCGAGTTTCTCGCCGGAGTGGTCTTGCCCAAAGCCGAGGCCGTGCCCGCGCGGGCGACGGCGGCGACCGAGTTGCGAATCAGCCGGTCGCGGGTCCTGCGCAGCGCCGGCCTGACCGACCTGGCCGACGAAGAACTGCGCTTCGGGGCGCGCACCGACGGGCAGCCGGCGTTGCTCGCCATGGAAGGCGCGGCCGCGGCCGAGGCGCCGTATCAGGGCATGCGTTTGATGAAAAGCATGGCGCCGGACTATTTGAACCTGCGGTTGACGGAAGCTCCGCGCCGTTTTTGGGAGCTGCTGTTTCCCCTCCCCTATCGCGCCGAACTGACGGCCGATGCGCGGCGACGCGGCCTGGATCCGTTTCTGGTGGCCGGCCTGGTGCGGCAGGAATCGGAATTCAATCCGGGCGCGGTCTCACACTCGCGCGCTTATGGCCTGACCCAAGTGCAGCCGGGGACGGGACGCCAGTTCGCACGGACAGCCGGCGTGACGCGCGTGACGGCGCGCGTCCTCACCCAGCCGGCTCCGAATCTGAAAATCGGTACCGCCATTCTGCGTTCGATGCTCGACCAGAACGGAGGCAACCTGGAACAGACGCTGGCCTCATACAACGCCGGACCTAACCGCCTGGCCGAGTGGCTGACGTGGAACACTTACCGCGAGCCGGCCGAGTTCGTGGAATCGATCCCCTACGCCGAAACGCGGGAATACGTGCAGGCCGTGCTGCGCAACGCCGAAATGTACCGCAGGCTGTACCAGTAGAGCCCCGCCAGAAAAGCACCGGCGGCAAGACCGCCGGCGTTACCGCCGCAACCTTTCTTCGTAACGCCGGCGGTCTTTGCCGCCGGTTATTTTCTTTTTCTCTGTTCCCTTGTACTGGCACCGCCTGTCTCCGGCATGCAGACGCTTACAATAGTTGATTCGCGCGTCGAGACAGAAACGATGACTCCGAATCCTGCGATTGGTGTGGTGTTCCACTGGCTGGGCGGATTGGCGTCCGGCAGTTTCTACGTGCCCTTCCGCGCCGTGCGGCGGTGGAGCTGGGAAACATATTGGCTGGTGGGCGGTGTTTTCAGTTGGATCATCGTGCCGTGGTTGCTCGGTTCGACCATCTCCAGCGACCTGTTCGGCGTGCTGCACGAGACGCACTGGGACACCATCTGGTGGGTTTACTTCTTCGGCGTGTTGTGGGGGTTCGGCGGGCTGACCTTCGGCCTGACGATGCGCTACCTGGGAATGTCGCTGGGAATGGCGATGGTGTTGGGCTACTGCGCGGCTTTCGGCACGCTGATTCCGCCGATCTATCACGGCCAGTTCTTCTCCCATGTGCTGCCGACGCACTCGGGCCAGGTGATCGTGGCGGGCATCGCGATTTGCATGGCGGGCATCGCGTTCGCGGGCAAGGCCGGCATGTCGAAGGAAAAAGAGATGTCGGCCGAACAAAAGACGGCGGTCATCCGCGAATTCAACCTGAAGAAAGGCGTGATTGTAGCCACCTTCTCGGGCGTGATGAGCGCCTGCTTTTCTTTCGGGCTGGATGCGGGCGCGCCCATCAAGGTGCTGGCGCTGCAGCACGGCACCTCAACGCTTTGGCAGGGGCTGCCTGTGCTAACGGTGCTGCTGGCCGGTGGATTCACCACCAACTTCGTATGGTGCCTGATCCTGAATATCAAGAACCACACCGGCTACCAATACTTCAGCGCCGAGATCCGCGACCACCATCCGGCGCGCGGCGAGGAGCGGATCATCGAAACCGCCATCGACGCTCCTGGCGAGGAGATGGCGGTGGCGCTGCCGGTGCGAAGCGCGGAGCCCGTGCGGGCGCCGATGTGGAACAACTACTTTTTCAGCGCGCTGGCCGGCACCACCTGGTACTTCCAGTTCTTCTTTTACACCATGGGCGAAACGCAGATGGGCGCGTACAAATTCTCCAGTTGGACGCTGCATATGGCGAGCATCATCATCTTCAGCAGCCTGTGGGGCATTGCGCTACACGAATGGCGCGGGGCCAGCGCGCGGACGAAAACATGGCTGGCGGTGAGTCTGCTGGTGCTGGTGGGATCGACGGTCGTGGTGGGTTACGGGAATTACCTGGGGACGTTGCGGTAGGACTCGCTTTAGCTTGCCACCGCTCGCTTGCGGGCGCACTGTTTGACCGCTCCCTTTGGTCGCGGCTCCGATTCGCTTCAGCGCCGCGACTAAAGGGAGCGGTTGCGCGATGCGTTTCAGAGCCGCGACCAAAGGGAGCGGTTGGCCAGCGACCTTATAATGGTTCTGACGGTGGGGAAATTCTTCGTTCAAAACTTCGGGTGCCGGGCCACACAAGCGGATGGCGCGGCCCTGGAATCGTCGCTGGCGGCGCAAGGGCTCTCGCAGGCCGCCCAACGGTCTACGGCCGACCTGGTGGTGCTGAACACGTGCACGGTCACCGTGTCCGCCGATGAAGACGTGCGGCAAACCATCCGGCGCGTGCATCGGGAGAATCCGGCGGCGCGGATCCTGGTGACGGGCTGTTACGCTCAACGCGCGCCCCAGGAACTGGCCGCGATGCCGGGCGTGGAATGGGTGGTGGGCAACAGTCATAAACACGCCATCCCGGAGCTGATCGCGCTGGCGCCCACGAGCGCGCCATACCACGGCAACGTCCACGTCGGAGACGTCCATGTCGGAGACATCTTCGCACAGCAGGCATTCCTTTCGGCGCCGGTCGAGGACGCAAGCGGCGACCGCACTCGGCCGAATCTGAAAATTCAGGACGGGTGCAACAACCGGTGCTCGTTCTGCATCATCCCGTTCGTGCGCGGTCGCAGCCGCGGCATGCCGGCGGACCAGGTGGTGGCGCAGGTGGCGCGCCTGGCGTCGCGCTATCGCGAGGTGGTGCTGACCGGCATCAACCTGGGCCGATGGGGCCGCGAGCCGGGAAGCACGCTGCGGCTGGCGGGCCTGGTGCGGCGGCTGCTCGACGAGACCGCGATCGATCGCCTGCGGCTGAGCTCGGTCGAGCCGATGGACTTCTCCGATGAACTGCTGGAGCTGATAGCTGCGAGCGGCCGCATCGCGCCACATGTGCACGCGCCGCTGCAAAGCGGCTCGGACCGGATTCTGCGCCGCATGCACCGCAAGTACCGGCCACGGCATTACGCAGACCGCATGGTGAAGGCGAGGCGCTTGATGCCCGATGCCGCCATTGGCGCCGACGTGATGGTTGGATTCCCCGGCGAAACCGACGCGGACTTTGAGGAAAGCCGGCTATTCATTGAGGACCTGCCCTTCACCTACCTGCACGTGTTCACTTACTCGGAGCGGCCCGGCACACCCGCGGCGGAGGATCCGCTGGCCGTTCCTATGGCGGTACGCAAGGAACGCAACCGCGTGTTGCGCGAACTCGGAGAACGGAAGAACCGGCAGTTTCGCGAGCGCATGGTGGGCCGCGCGCTTTCCGCGGTGACGCTGCACGAGCCCGGTACGGCGCTCACGGGCAACTACCTCAAGGTGCAGCTTGGTGTCTCGCGGGATGCCAACCTGATGGTGGAGCTGCAGATTGGCGGATTGACAAGGGACGGCTTGTGCGAGGCGGAAGCGATTTCAGTGTAGTGGAGGCGCGGGCCGGGCGTGCCCGGCCCCTACGGGCGTTTATGGCGCCGGGCCTACATCTCGCGGCGGCCTTCCATGGCTTTGGAGATGGTTACTTCATCGGCGAATTCCAGATCGCTGCCGACCGGGATGCCCATGCCGATGCGGCTCACTTTGACGCCGAGCGGCTTCAGCAGGCGCGCCAGATAGACGGCGGTGGCTTCGCCTTCGGTGGTGGGATTGGTGGCCACGATCACCTCCTGGATCTCGCCTTCGCCGATGCGTTCCACCAGGTTCTTGAGTTTGAGCGATTCCGGTCCGATGCCGCGCAACGGCGACAGAGAGCCGTGCAACACGTGGTAGCGGCCTTCGAACTGACGTGTGGTTTCGATGCCGATGATGTTGTGCGGCTCTTCCACCACACAGACGACCCGCGGATCGCGGTTGGAATCGGCGCAATAGGAACACACCTCACTATCGCTGATGTTGTTGCAGACGCGGCACAGGCCGAGCTTGTCTTTGACGTCGAGGATGGCCTGGGACAGGTGCTCGGCGTCTTCGCGGCCGGCACGGAGAACGTGGAACGCCAGCCGCTGCGCCGATTTCTGCCCGATGCCCGGAAGGCGTTTGAATTCGGTGATGAGACGGGCGAGCGGTTCGGCGAAATCTGGCATCGTTAGAACATACCGGGAGGCAGGCCGAGGCCGCCGAGCATGCCGCTCATTTTCTGTTTGGTCTCGTCCTCCACCTTTTTGAGGGCCTCGCTGTGCGCGGCCAGCACCATGTCCTGGAGCATTTCCACGTCTCCGGCAACCTCGGGATCGATCTTGACGCTGAGCAAATTCTTCTGCCCATCCATCGTTACCGTAATCATCCCGCCGCCGGCGGAAGCCTCCACTTTGATCTGCGCAATTTCCTGTTGCAGGCGTTCCTGCATTTTCTGCGCCTGCTGCATCATCTGCTGCATGTTGCCTGGTAATTTCACTTGGGCTCCTTCAGGTTGCGGACACGGCGGACTTCGCCGCCAAAGACTTCGCGAAAGCGCTGTACTTCTTGGTTTGCCAGCGCGCGGCCGGAGGCCTCATCGGCTGGTTCCGCGGCGTGCATGGCGGCGGAGGGCGCTGCTGCAGGTGGGGCCGCTTCCGGCGATTCGTCCGCCAACAATTTCAGATTCAGCGGGCGGGCAAAAACTTCGCGCAGCGCTTCGGTGAAGCTGCGGTCCTTCAAGTACAGGTGGTAAGACCTGGGCGCCAGGATCTGGATGTCGCCGCCGCTGAGGGTGATGCGCGCGTTCTCGACGGCGTCGGCCAGGTGCGTCAGCCCACGTTCGGTCAGCCACGCGTGCAGGCGTTCGCGCGGGCCGGCATCGGCCAGCGGCGCGGGCGCCAGCGCATTGGCACCGGAATTTTGCGGCTCAGGCGGACGCGCGGCCTTCTTGGCGCGGTCGGCTTCGAATGGCGAAGGACCGGTGCGCACCGGCGCAGCCGCAACACGCGCCGGCGAGCCGGTTCGCTCAGCGGCCGGAGCGGGGCGCGCTTCGGCTCCGCCCAGATCGGCCAGCGCCTGTTCGATGGGCAGCAGGCGGCCAGCATGCACCAACCGCACCAGGCCGATCTCCAGGTGGAAGCGCGGTTGCAGCGAGAATTGCAGGTCGCGAAATAGCTCGAGCGCCAGATGCAGATACCGCGTCAGGTCCTCTTCCGAAAAGCTTGCAGCGATCTGGGCCAGACGGCCGCGCTCGGCTACGCTGGCGGCGATCAACCGAGTGTCAGAGCCTGCGATACGCGCCACCAGAAGGTTGCGGAAGTAGCGCGCCAGTTCGCGGCTGAAGTGCTGCAGGTTATGTCCGTTGCGTTCCAGCTCGTCGACCATTTCGAGCATCCGCCGCGGGTCGCTATCGGCCAGCGCGACAGTGACCTGCTCCAGCGACTCCAGCGAGAATGCGCCCAGCAGCGCGCGCACGGCGGGGGCTTCAATCTTGAGGCCGCAACAGGCGATCGCCTGGTCCAGGGCCGACAGCGAATCGCGCACGCTGCCTTCGCCCGCCTGC